>Ga0209476_10000791_pt1 | contig 21754 bp, 16 predicted proteins | sample KloWWTrecipitate_FD_187179 | JGI IMG/M metagenome (GOLD analysis project Ga0209476, IMG submission 187179) | Active sludge microbial communities from Klosterneuburg, Austria, studying microevolution and ecology of nitrifiers - Klosterneuburg... | ecosystem: Engineered > WWTP > Aerobic digester... | reverse complement strand
CGTGCTGCCAGTCGAGTTGAATGCAGGCGCGGATGCGCCGCGCTTCGTCGGCCGCGTGATCGAAGGCGTGGATGCCACCGTGGCCACGCCGATCTGGATGGCCGAGCGCCTGCGTCGCAGTGGCGTTCGCCCGGTCAGTTTCCTGGTCGACGTGACCCAGTACGTGATGCTCGAGCTCGGCCAGCCGATGCACGCCTATGACCGCGACCTGCTCAAGGGCCCGCTGGGCGTGCGCCACGCGCGCGACGGTGAATCGCTGGCGCTGCTCAACGGCGACGAAGCCACCCTGGATCCGCAGTTCCTGGTCATCACCGATGCCGGGCGCGTGGTCGGCCTGGCCGGGATCATGGGTGGCGACGACACCAAGGTCTCGTCCGCGACCCGAAACATTTTCCTCGAGGCCGCGCATTTCGCGCCGTCCGCGATCATCGGCCGCAGCCGCAAGCTCGGCCTGCACACCGATGCCGCCCACCGCTTCGAACGTGGCGTGGATCCGGAGCTGCCGCGAATCGCCATCGAACGCGCCACGCGTCTCGTCGTCGAGATCGCCGGTGGCGCGCCGGGCCCGGTGATCGAGGCCGTGCTGCCGCAGCACCTGCCGCGGCCGCAGGCGATCCGCTTGCGTCGTGCGCGGCTGGCGCGCGTGCTCGGCACCCAGGTGGCCGATGCCGAAGTCTCCCGCATCCTCAATGCCCTGGGCCTTGCGGTGGAAGCCACCGCGGAGGGCTGGAGCGTGACACCGCCGGCGCGCCGCTTCGACCTCGCGATCGAAGAGGACCTGATCGAGGAGATCGCCCGCATCCACGGCTATGACGCGATCCCGGCCACCCTGCCGGGCGGCGCCACGCGCCTGGTTTCGCCCAGCGAGACTTGCAGCAGCGAGCACGACGCTCGCCGCCAGCTGGTCGCGCGCGACTACCTGGAGGCGATCAATTACGCCTTCGTCGATGCCGACCTGCTCGCAAAGTGGGGTCTCGCCGATGGCGGCGTTGCGCTGGCCAACCCGCTGAGCGCCGAACTGGGCGTGATGCGCACGCGCCTGTTGCCCGGACTGGTCGCCGCGCTCGGCCGCAATGCCGCGCGCCAGCAGACGCGGGTGCGCCTGTTCGAGCTCGGCAAGACCTTCGCTGCCAGCGACGACGCGCCGGTCGAGACGCGACGCATCGCGGCGGTCGCCTGTGGCGATGCGACGGGCGAGCAGTGGGGCGCGGGCGCGCGCAAGCTCGATTTCCACGACCTCAAGGGCGACCTCGACAGCCTCGCCGCGCTGTCCGGCGCGGTGCTGGAGTACCGCGCGTCGGTGCAGCCGTTCGCGCATCCCGGCCGCTGCGCGGACGTGCTGCGCGACGGTGCCTGCATCGGCTGGATCGGCCAGCTGCATCCGCGCCTGCAGCAGGCGCTGGACGTCGATGCCGAGGTGTTCGGCTTCGAAGTGGCGCTGGATGCGTTGCTGGCGCGCCCGTTGCCGCGCGCGCGGGCGTTGTCCAAGTATCCGTCGGTGCGCCGCGACCTGGCGTTCGTGGTGCCGGAGTCGGTGACCTGGGATGCCATGCGGGCCACCGCCGGGCAGGCCGCGGGCCCCGCCCTGCGCGAGCTGCGGCTGTTCGACCGCTACGCCGGCAGGGGCGTGGAAACTGGATTCAAGAGTCTCGCCATGGCCTTGATTTTGCAGGATGAAACGCGCACCCTGACAGACCGCGACGTGGAAGCGGTGGTGGCCGGGGTGGTTGCCGCGCTGGAGCAGCACCACGGCGCGACCATCCGGCGCTGAAGGGGACGGCAATGGCGTTGACCAAGGCGGAAATGGCGGAACGTCTGTACGAGGACGTGGGCCTGAACAAGCGCGAGGCGAAGGAATTCGTCGATGCGTTCTTCGATGCGTTGCGCGAGGCGCTGGAGCACGGCCGCCAGGTCAAGCTGTCCGGTTTCGGCAATTTCGACCTGCGGCGCAAGAACCAGCGACCCGGCCGCAACCCCAAGACCGGCCAGGAAATCCCGATCTCGGCACGCACTGTCGTCACGTTCCGCCCGGGCCAGAAGCTCAAGGAGCGGGTGGAAGCCTACGTGGGGCCGGCCCATGCTTGACCCCGGCAGCAACCGCGAACTCCCGCCGATCCCGGCCAAGCGCTACTTCACCATCGGCGAGGTCAGCGAGCTGTGCGACGTCAAGCCGCACGTGCTGCGCTACTGGGAAACCGAATTCCCCAGCCTGGAGCCGGCCAAGCGCCGCGGCAACCGCCGCTACTACCAGCGCCACGACGTGCTGATGGTGCGCCAGATCCGCAGCCTGCTGTACGAGCAGGGCTACACCATCGGTGGCGCGCGCCTGCGCCTGGATGGCGACGACGCCAGGCAGGAATCGGCGTTGAGCAACCAGATCGCCAAGCAGGTGCGGATGGAACTGGAAGAAGTCCTGCAACTGCTGCGCCGCTGAAGCGCGCCGAGCGGTTACAATGACGTTCGCGACATCGGGGCGTAGCGCAGCCTGGTAGCGCATCTGCCTGGGGGGCAGAGGGTCGTCGGTTCAAATCCGGCCGTCCCGACCAATCGCGAAGTCTCGAACGCCCGGCTTGCCGGGCGTTCTGCTATGCGCGTTCAGTGCGCGGTTGAACTTCCCGGTGTGCGCCCGGTCACACTGCGTCGCGGCGCTGACGCCGCTTCAGCAAGGACGTGCAGGATGCGCTTGGCGATGCTCGCGGTGGCGGTGGTGGGTGTGATGGTGGCGTTGCCGCTGCCGCTGCGCGCGCAGCAAGTGGACCCGCAGCCGGAGGTTCCGGCTGCGCCGATCGCCAAGCCGCAGGCGTTGCCTGGCGACGGCATCCGCACCGAAGCCACGGTGGTGGTGACCGGCGAGCAGCCGGGCCCGGGCCTGTGGCTGGTGCGCAAGGGCAACCACGACCTGTGGATCCTGGGCACGCTCAATCCGCTCCCGGCCGGCATGCAGTGGCAGTCGAAGCAGGTCGAGGACGTGATCGCCAATGCACAGGAGGTGATCCGCGCGCCGTACGTGGCCTTCAAGGTGGACACCGGATTCTTCAAGAGCCTGTTGCTGCTGCCGTCGATGCTCGGCGCGCGCAAGAACCCGGATGGCAAGACCCTGCAGCAGGTTGTCTCGCCGCAGTCCTACGCGCGCTGGAGGGCGCTGAAGGCGCGCTACATCGGCAACGACGGCGGCATCGAGAAGTGGCGCCCGTTGTTCGCCGCGCAGGAGCTGTACAAGCAGGCGATGAAGAAATCCGGCCTCGATAATTCCAAGTCGGTCTGGCCGGTGATCAACAAGGCGATCGAGACCCACCACCCGAACGTGACGGTGGTGAAGGAGGAGATCGTGGTCAAGGACCCGAAGCCGTTGCTGAAGGAATGGTCGAAGACCACGCTCGACGACCTCGCCTGCTTCGACAACACGATGACCCGCATCGAAACCGATCTCGACGCCATGCGCGCGCGCGCGAACGCGTGGGCCACCGGCGACATGGCCGCGCTGCAGTCGCTGCCGTCGCCCTACCAGTGGGAAGCGTGCAGCAGCGCGATCACCGAGGCCGGGATCGGCAAGCGGCTCGGCTTCGGCGATGCCGGCCAGAAGGTGCGGACCAAGTGGCTGGCCGCCGCCGAGGCTGCGCTCGACAAGAACCAGGTGACCTTCGCCACCCTCGACATGAAGGACCTGCTCGGTGCCAACGGCTTCCTGGCCAGGTTCAAGGCCAAGGGCTACACGGTGCTGGCGCCGGACGAATGAGCCGGCGGCTGCTGCAGGTGCGGCGTCAGCCGCGACCATGCGTCCGGACGCAGCCAGGTCGCGGCTTGCGCCGCTCCTGCAAGGGATTTCAGGCCGTCGCGGCTTGTGGGCGGAAAGACCCGGCCAGTCCGGGCCAACGCTTGAGTACCGCCGCGCGGATGCCGGCGGCGTCCAGCCCGGCTTCGGCCAGCAGGTCCTCGCGGCTGGCGTGGTGCTGGAACGCATCCGGCAGGCCCAGGTGCAGGATCGGCATGCTGATGCCTTCCGCCGCCAGCAACTCGGCCACGCCGCTGCCGGCGCCACCCGCCACCACGTTGTCCTCGAGGGTGGCGAAGCCGTCGTGGGTCTTCGCCAGCTCGAGCAACAGGGTGCGATCCAGCGGCTTCACGAAACGCATGTTGACCACGGTGAGGTCCAGCGCTTCGCCGACCTGTTGCGCCGCCGGCACGATGGCGCCGAACGCGAGCAGGGCGATGCGCGAGCCGTTGCGGCGCAGGTCCGCCTTGCCGATCGGCAGCGCGTCCAGCGATGGCTGGATCGCCACGCCGGGGCCGGTGCCGCGCGGGTAACGCACCGCCGCCGGGCCCGTGTGCCTGTATCCGGTGGTCAGCAGTTGCCGGCATTCGTTTTCGTCGGCCGGGGCCATCACCACCATGTTCGGCACGCAGCGCAGGAAGCTGAGGTCCAGGTTGCCGGCGTGGGTGGCGCCATCCGGCCCGACCACGCCGCCGCGGTCGATCGCCAGCAGCACGTCGAGGTCCTGGATCGCGACGTCGTGCACCAGCTGGTCGTAGCCGCGCTGCAGGAAGGTCGAATAGATCGCGACTACCGGTTTGGCGCCTTCGCAGGCCATGCCGGCGGCAAGGGTGAGCGCATGCTGCTCGGCGATGGCGACATCGAAGTAGCGCTGCGGGAATTCCTTGCTGAAACGCACCAGGCCGGAGCCTTCGCGCATCGCCGGGGTGATCGCGAGCAGCTGCTCGTCGACGGCGGCCATGTCGCACAGCCAGTCGCCGAACACGTCGGTGTAGGTCGGCTTCGACGCACCGGCCTTGGCGACCACGCCGGTCTGCGGATCGAACGGCGACACCGCGTGGTAGCCGATCTGGTCGCCTTCGGCCAGTTCGTAGCCCTTGCCCTTGGTGGTGATCACGTGCAGCAGCTGCGGGCCCTTCAGCGTCTTCAGGGTCTTCAGCACGCCGAGCAGGGCGTCGACGTCGTGGCCGTCGATCGGGCCGGTGTAGTGGAAGCCCATTTCCTCGAACAGGGTGGAGGGCACGAACATGCCCTTCCAGTGCTCCTCCCAGCGCTTGACGAAGCGCGCCGGCGGGCTGTTCTTGTCGCCGAGCAGCTTCTTGCCGCCTTCGCGCAGCGCGTTCAGGGTCTTGCTGCCGGTCATGCGCCCGAGCATCTGGGTGAGGCCGCCCACCGCTTCGCTGATCGACATCCGGTTGTCGTTGAGGATCACCAGCAGGTCCGGTTCGGGGTCCATGCCGCCGGCGTGGTTCAGGGCCTCGTAGGCCATGCCGGCGGTCATCGCGCCGTCGCCGATCACCGCCACCACCTTGCGCGGGTTTCCGGCGCGGGCATTGGCGATCGCCATGCCGAGCGCGGCCGAGATCGAGGTCGAGGAATGGCCGACGCCGAAGGTGTCGAATTCGCTTTCCTCGCGCTTCGGGAACGGCGCCACGCCGTCCTTCTGCTTGACCGTGTGGATGCGGTCGCGGCGTCCGGTGAGGATCTTGTGCGGGTAGCACTGGTGGCCGACATCCCAGACGATGCGGTCATCCGGGGTGTCGTACATGTAATGCAGCACCGTGGTCAGCTCGACCACGCCGAGGCCGGCGCCGAAATGGCCACCGGATTTTCCGACCGATTCGATCAGGTAGGCGCGCAGCTCGTCGGCCACCGCGCGCAGCCCGGATTCGGGCAGCTGGCGCAGGTCGGCCGGGCTGTCGACCTTCGACAGCAGGGGGTAGCGGGTGGGGTCGGTCATCGGCCTATTGTCGCGCCGGGCGGGGTGGCGGGCAATGAAGAACCCGCACCCGGCCGCCGGAAAAGAAGAAGGCCCGGACGTGCCGGGCCTTCGAGCTGGCGAACCGCAGCGGGGCCGCGGCAACGTCAGGCGGGGATCACCAGATCACGACCTGCCTGTCGCCATCGCGCAGCATCGGGTCGCCGGCCTTGCAGCCGAACGCGGTGGCGAACGCCGGCATGTTGGACGGCGCGCCGATCGCGCGGAACTCGGCAAGCGCGTGCTCGTCGGTCTGCAGGCGCTGCTCCAGTTCCTCCGGGGTGAAGTTGCGGCGCCACACGGTGGCCCAGCTGTAGAAGAAGCGCTGGTCGCGGGTGAGGCCGTCGATCTTCGGATCCGGCTGGCCGGCGCTGGCCTTGACCATCGCGTCGTAGGCGGTGGCGAGGCCGCCGAGGTCGGCGATGTTCTCGCCCAGGGTGTGGTTGCCGTTGAGGTTCTTGCCGTTGGCCGCCTTGTAGCCGTCGAACTGCGCGACCAGCTTGCCGGTACGGGCCTTGAAGCCCTCGGCGTCGGCCGGGGTCCACCAGTTCTCGAACTTGCCGGTCGGGCCGAAGCGGCTGCCCTGGTCGTCGTAGCCGTGGGTCATCTCGTGGCCGATCACCGCGACGATGCCGCCATAGTTCAGCGCGTCGTCCGCCTTCGGGTCGAAGAACGGCGGTTGCAGGATCGCGGCCGGGAAGGTGATCTGGTTGGCCAGCGGGTTGTACTGCGCGTTGACCGTCTGCGGGCGCATGCCCCATTCGGTCTTGTCCACCGGCTTGCCGATCTTGCCGATGTCCCACTGGTAGTTGAACTTGCGCGCCATCATCACGTTGCCGATGTAGCTGTCGCGGTCCGTGGTCAGGCCGGTCCACTCGCGCCACTTGTCCGGGTAGCCGACGCGCGGTTCGAACGAGGCCCACTTCTCCAGTGCCTTCTTCTTGGTGTCCGCGCCCATCCAGGCCAGGTTCTCGATGCGCAGCTTCAGCGCCTCGCTGAGGTTCTTGATCAGCGCCTGCATCTTGGCCTTGGACTCGGCCGGGAACGCCACCTCCACGTACATCTGGCCGAGCGCCTCGCCGACCTGGCCATCGATGGTGCCGAGCACGCGCTTGCCGCGTTCGCGCAGCTCCTTCTGCCCGCCCAGGGTCTTGCCGTAGAACTCGAAGTGGGCCTGCACGAAATCGTCGGCGATGTAGGGCGCCACGCCGTCCAGCAGGTGGAAGCGCAGGTAGCTCTTCCACTGCGGCAACGGCACGTCGGCCATCATCTTGCTGACCTCCGCGTGGTAGTCCGGCACCGACAGCGAGAACATCGCCGGCACCGCGACGCCCTGCGACTCGAACAGCTTGGTGAAGGGGAAGTTCGGGGACAGCTTGTCGGCCTCGGCCGGGCTGATCGGGTTGTAGTACAGGCCGACATCGCGCGAGAGCGCCTCGCGCGACTTGCTGACCTTGGCCAGGCGGGTCTCGAACGCCAGTACGTCCTTCGCCTGCGCCGCCGCATCGGCGGCCGGGATGCCGGACAGCTCAAGCATCCTGGTGATGTAGGCCACGTAGGCGTCGCGGATCTTCTGGTACTCGGGCTTGTCGTAATACGGCACGTCCGGCAGGCCCAGGCCACCCTGGCCGGCGGCGGCGATGTTGATGCTGGAGTCCTTGAAGTCCGGCATCGCCCCGATCCCGATCAGGTAGCCATTGCCGGTGGCCGCGGACGCACGCAGGAAATGGGCAAGCTCGGGGACGTCCTGCAGCTTCTCGATCGTCTCCAGTTCGGCGGCAAGCGGCTGCAGGCCCTGCGCGTTGATCTTCGCCTCGTCCATGCCGGTGGCCCAGAAGTCGCCGACGATCTTGTCGACGCCGGCGCCATCGGCCTTGGCCGCGGCCTGCTCGGCGAGCTGGCGCTGCACCGCCAGCGAACGCTCGGCCAGCATCTCGAACGCGCCCCAGCTGCTGCGGTCGCCCGGGATCGGGTTGGCGGCGAGCCACTTGCCGTTGACGTGCCCGGCGAAGTCCACGCAGGCGTTCTTGCCCGGGTCGAGGTCGGCGAGGGTGAAGCTGTTGAACGGCGGCAGCTTGGATTCATCCAGGGTGTACGCCGCCGGCGCGGCCGGGGCGGCGGCGCTGGCCGTGGCGGCGGGTTCCGCCGGCTTCTGGCACGCGGCCAGGCTGGCGGCGATGGCGAGCGACAACAGCAGGATCTTCGGGGTTTTCACGTGAGGCTCCAGGTTCGGGAGTGGGTGTCCTGCGGGTCATCGCGGCAACCGCGGCGATGACTGCAGCAATGGTCAGGGCGAGAAGCGCGGATCGGTCAGCTTCATTTCGGTCAGCGGGCCATAGCCCTGCAGCGCGGCGCGGATCTTCGCGGCATCGCCGATGGCGACGATGGCCAGGTCCGCGCTGGCCGGGAACACCGCGCGCGCATCCGCGACCTGCGCCGGGGTGGCCGCGGCGATCCGGCCAAGGTAGCCGTCGACCGCGTCGCGCGAATCCCCGTACAGCTGCATCTCGACCAGCCGGGCGGCCAGTTGCGGCGCGGTTTCCAGGCCCGGCGCGAACTGGCCGGCGACATAGCGCTTGGCGGAGTCGATGGTCGCCGCGTCCAGCCCGTCCCGGTGCAGGCGGTCGAGGGTGGCGATGGCGAGGTCGATCGCGGCCTTGGTCGATTCGGTCTTGGTGAAGCTGCCGATCTGCGATGCACCCGGCTGGCGTGGCCGTTGCAGCTGCGCGCTGGCGCCATAGCTGAGGCCGGACTTGATCCGCAGCTCGGTGTTGAGCATCGAGGTGAAGCGCCCGCCGAATGCGGTGTGCACCAGGTCCTGTGCAGCCTCGGCCGGATCGCCGTGGCGGCTGCCGATGTTGGCCAGCGCGAAGTAGGTCTGGGTGGCGCCGGGCTTGTCGACCAGCAGCACCCGACGGCCGAGTTCGCGCGGCTTCGCCTCGACCTGCGGCAGCGTGCCGGCGGCCTTGCCCCAGCCACCGAATGCCTGCTTGACCTGCGCGGCCATCGCGGAGGCGTCGAAGTCGCCGGCGATGGCGATGACCAGGCGGTCGCCGCCCATCTGCTGCTGGCGGAACGCCTGCAGGTCGGCGAGGGTGATGGTGGCGAGGCTGGTTTCATCGCCGCCGGTGGCGCGCCCGTAGGGATGGCCGCGGAACAGCCACGCGCCCGCGTAGGTGCCGATCAGCTGGCGCGGGTCGGAATCCTTGGCGTTGGCGATGCCGTCGATGGCGCGCTTGCGCAGCTTGTCGAACTCGGCCTGCTCCATCTTCGGCCGCAGCAAGGCGTCCGCGAGCAGCGACAGCATCAGCGCGCTGTCCTTGGACAGGAACTGCGCACTGGCGGTGATTGCCTCGCGCGAGCTGCCGAAGCCGAGGCTGCCGCCGGCGCCATCGAGCGCCTGCGCGAACTGCAGTGCATCGCGGTTGCCGGCGCCCTTCGACAGCATCCCGCCAAGCAGGTCGGCGGTGCCTTCCTTGCCTGCGGCATCCGCAAGCGCGCCACCGCGCACGGCGACGCTGGCGGCAACCAGCGGCACGTCGTTGCGCGGCATCAGCAGCACGGTGGCGCCGTTGTCGAGGGTGATGGCCTGGTAATCGGGGAGCCTGATCCCGGTGGCGATCGCCGGACCGATCGCGAACATCGCGACCACTGCGATGCAAGCCTTGCGGAAGACACTCATTTCGCGGCCTCCATGGCGGCAACCGGCTTCAGCAGGCCGGTGGTGCGGTTCTGCACGCGCAGGATCTTCTTCGCCAGCGCCTGCACGTCGGCGGCGGTGACTGCATCGAACGCGGCGGGTGCGTCGAACAGTTTCCGATGGTCGCCGTTGAACACCTCGTAGGTGCCAAGCGCGCGCGCCTTGCCGTTGATCGTGGCCATGCCGCGCCAGAACGCGGACGCCTTCAGGTTTCGTGCCTTGTCCAGTTCCGCCGCAGTCACGCCGTCGCGCGCGAGCTTCGCCAGTTCCTCGTCCAGCAGCATTTCCACCTTCGCCATGTCGCCGCCGGGCGGCAGCATCGCGTACACCCACAGCAGGCCTGGGTCGAAGCCGCCCTCGGCGAAGGCGCCGGCCTGCACGGCGGCCTGTTCCTTCTCGACCAGGCGCTGGTGCAGGCGCGAGGACTGGCCCTGCGACAGGATGGTGGCCAGCAGCTCCAGCGCCGGGAAGTCCGTGCTGCCCGCGCCGATGCCGCTGTGGAAGGCGTAGGCGACGATCGGCGACTGCGCGTTGGCGCGCTCCACCACGATCCGGCGCTCGCCCTGCTGTTCCGGCTCGACCGTGGTGACCGGGGTCGGCGTGGGCTGCTTCGGCAGCGTGGCCAGGTACTTGTCGGCCAGCGCGAACACCTGCGCCGGTTCGACGTCGCCGGCCACCACCAGCACCGCGTTGTTCGGCGCGTAATAGGTCCTGAAGAATTTCTTCAGGTCCTCGAGCTTCCAGCCTTCGATGTCGGACGGCCAGCCGATGGTCGGGAACTGGTAGGGGTGCGCGGTGAAGGCGGTCGCCTGCATCTGCTCCATCAGGGTGCCGAAATTGTCGTTGTCCACGCTGGAGCGACGCTCGCTGTAGACCACGCCGCGCTCGCTTTCCACCACCTTGGGATCGAACGCCAGGTTGGCCATGCGGTCGCCTTCGAGGTCGAAGATCGTCTCCAGCGCGCTGCTCGGGAACCAGTCGGTGTAGATGGTCAGGTCGTTGCTGGTGCTGGCATTGTTGCTGCCGCCGGCGGCTTCCATCTGCCTGTCGAACTCGCCCGGGGCGCGGGTGGTGGTGCCGTTGAACATCATGTGCTCGAAGTAGTGCGCGAGCCCGGTGATGCCGGGGTATTCGTTGCGGCTGCCGACCTTGTAGAAGGTGTAGTAGTTGGCGTTGGGGATGTCGTGGTCGGGCCAGACGATGATCTCCAGGCCGTTGGCCAGGGTCTTGCTGACGATCGCCTCGCTGCCCGCCACCGTGGTTGCAGGCGCAGGCGGGGCCGCAGGCGCGGCGACGGAACTCAGGCCCAGCGCGAGCGCGCAGGCCAGGGACAACAGGCGCATCGGGGACCCCTTCGAAAGCGACGCGCCACCATGCCCGAAATCGGTGGCATCCGGAACCTGCCGGAAGTCGTGGCGGCGGCTGTGCGTGCGGACGTCGCGGCGCACGCCACGCGCTCTGCCGGCTGCTGCTGGCGCCTGCCCGGGGCCTGCGTCTGGTGCAATGCAGCAAAAGCCCGCCGTTTCAGGTATGATGCGGGCTGTTCTGCGCACGGCTGATCGTTTTCCCGGTCATGCCTGCCGCTTCCGCGGCCTGCTTCCTCCACACGCCTTTCGTCGCGCAGACACGGCACCGGATCACCGGCGTCGTGCCATCGTCGACTCGCAGCGCGGTTCCAGGGAAACGCTCGGGTTCGCCCACGCCCATGCGTGCGGCCAGTATCGGAGTTACCCGAATGACCTTTGAAGCCCTTGGCCTTGCGCCTGCCTTGCTGCGCGCGCTCGCCGACAACAACTACGCCACGCCGACGCCGATCCAGGCCGACGCGATCCCGCTGGTCCTGGCCGGCCACGACGTCCTCGGCGGCGCCCAGACCGGCACCGGCAAGACCGCGGCGTTCGCACTGCCGGTGCTCAACCGGCTGTCCAAGCTGACCCCGCCGGCCGGCCCGCGCAAGCCGCGCGCGCTGGTGCTGGTGCCGACCCGCGAGCTGGCGGTGCAGGTCGCCGACAGCTTCAAGACCTACGGCCGCCACCTGAAGCTCAACGTCACCACCCTGTTCGGTGGCGTCGGCATGCAGCCGCAGATCGAGCAGCTGCGCCGCGGCGTGGACGTGCTGGTGGCCTGCCCGGGCCGCCTGATCGACCACCTGGACCGCGGCAGCGTGAAGCTGGATGCGATCGAGGTGCTGATCCTGGACGAGGCCGACCGCATGCTGGACATGGGCTTCCTGCCGGCGATCAAGCGCGTCATCAACCGCCTGCCGAAGGAGCGCCAGACCCTGCTGTTCTCGGCCACCTTCGAGGCGCAGATCAAGGCGCTCGCACTGGAATTCATGCGCAATCCGCAGCAGGTGCAGGTGGCGGCGCAGAACACCATCGTCGCCACCATCGCCCACCGCGCGCATCCGGTCGACGGCTCGCGCAAGCGCGACCTGCTGGTGCAGATCCTGTCGCAGCGCCACACCGACCAGGTGCTGGTGTTCGGCAAGACCAAGCATGGCTGCAACCGCCTGGCCGAGCAGCTGGAAGAAGCCGGCCTGCCGGCGGTCGCGATCCACGGCAACAAGAGCCAGGCCGCGCGCCAGAAGGCGCTGAAGGACTTCAAGTCGGGCAAGGCGCGGATCCTGGTGGCGACCGACGTCGCCGCGCGTGGCCTCGACATCCCCGACCTGCCGCTGGTGATCAACCACGACCTGCCGATGGTGGCCGAGGACTACGTGCACCGGATCGGCCGCACCGGCCGCAATGGCGCGCAGGGCGAGGCGCTGTCGCTGGTGTCGCCGGAAGAGGGCGGCCTGCTGCGGCAGATCCAGCGCCTGCTGAAGGTCGACCTGGAGATGGACGTGGTGCCGGGCTTCGCGCCGAGCAAGCCGATCCGCCTCGACACCCCGATCCCGAAGAACGGCGGTGGCGGTGGCCAGCGTCCGCCGGGCCGTCCGGCAGCGCGCGGCCATGCGCGTCCCGCGGCGCGTCCCACCACCCATGCCGGTCCGAAGCAGCACCGTGCCGGTGGGCAGGGGGCCTACGCAGGCAAGCGCAACGCCCCGCGTGGCACCCGCGCCTGATCGGTCGTTGTCATTCGATGTGCGAAAGGGCCGGCATTGCCGGCCCTTTCTGTTAGCGTCATCGAGCGCCAAGCCGCAGGGCCGCATCCTGGCGCAGTTGCGCCGCGCGTTCCTTGCCGAGGTAGCGGTGGATGCCGGCGCGCATCAGGTACAGCAGCGGGATCAGGGCAATCGCCGCCAGCATCTTGTAGGCGTAGTTGAGCGTGCCGACGGCCAGGAACAGCGAGGTCGGCCATTGTTGCGGACCCAGCACGAAGGCGATGTAGAGCACCACGAAGCTGTCCACCAGCTGCGAGACCGCGGTGGAACCGGTCGCACGCAACCAGGCCTGGCGTTCGCCGGTGGCGCGCCGGATCCGGTGGAACACGCGGACGTCGATCAGCTGGCCGATCATGAAGGCGACCAGTGAGCCCGCGATCGTCCACAGGCCTTGCCCGAACACCGCCGCGAACGCGGCCTGGTAATCCGGCACGCCCTGGTCCCTGGCCACGCCGATCCACCAGGAGGCGGGCGCCAGGTAGATGGCGACGAAGGCGAACACGAAGCCATACACGATGAACCCGGCGGCCAGCCAGCTGATCAGGCGCACGCCGCGCTTGCCGAAGTACTCGTTGACGGTGTCGGTCATGATGAACACGATCGGCCACAGCAGGGTGCCGGCGGTGAAGTTGAGCGAACCGCTCTGGCCGAACAGGTTCCACTGAAGCGGTGCGATGCCGAGGGTGTCTTCCAGCGCGAAGATCTTGACCCCGATGAACTCGGCAAGCACTGCGTTGACGCAGAAGAACGCAGCCAGGCCGATGAACAGCCGGGTTGCGCGGTCGTCGAGCAGCCGGTTCACGGCTTCGGCGCGTGCGCCGGCGGCGAGAACGGGATGAACTCGGGGGCGACCGCGCCACCGCTGATGATGAAGCTCATCGCCTGGTCGACGGTCCAGTCGGTCGGCGTGATCTTTTCCATCGGCACGATCTCGAGGTAACCGGAGGTCGGGTTCGGCGTGGTCGGTACGTAGACCGCGGCCAGCTCGCGGCCGGTGCCCGCCTCGCGGATGACCCGGGTGACGAAGCCGAGGGTCTTCATCTCCGCGTGCGGGAAGTCGATCAGGACCACGCGCTGGGTCCCGTCCGGCTTGGTCTGCAGGATGTCGAGCAGCTTGCGTGCGCTGCCGTAGATCGTGTTCGCCAGCGGGATGCGGGCCACCAGCGCCTCGAACCACCTGAGCAGGCGTTGCCCGATCACCCGCCGGGCCAGCCAGCCGACCAGCAGGATGGTGCACACGGTCGCGACCAGCCCGATCGCACCCAGCACCCACGGCTCGACCAGCCAGCCGAACGAATGCGGGTTCTGGGTCGCGATCGTCGCCAGCGACGGTTCCACCAGGGGCCGGCTGACGTCGCTCAGCAGCACGAACACGAACTTGACCACCACCCAGGTCAGCCACAGCGGCAGCAGGGTCAGCAGCCCGGTGAGGAACAGGCGTTGCAGGCGCGGGCCGAGCGGGGTGGGGGAAGTCGACATGCGCGCCATTGTAGGGGCGATGGGCGCGGCGTCAGCCCTCGCGCACCAGGCGGATACCGACATCGGCGTAGCCACGGCCGGCCTCGAGGGCGCGTGCCTTGCCACTGGCCATGCGCTTGCGACAGCCTGCGTCCGCGCACAGGGTCAGCCAGCCGGAGACCGGCGAGGTTGCCTGCGCGCGCAGTTCGCCGGCGCTGGGCAGGCGATAGCGGCGCTTGTCGCGGCTGCTCAACCACGCGGCATACGCCTGCGCGTCCGCGGCGGACACGCAGACCACCGGTGAGCCCTCGTTGCCCGCGGTCTTCCAGTCGCGCTTGCCGCCAAACAGGCCGTTGCGGCCGCATTCCGCGGATGCGCGCGAGGTCTCGGCGACGAACCGTGCGTAGTCGCCACGGCTCACCGTGCGCACGTCGGCGCCGGCCTTCGCCACCGGGGCGGCGCTGGCGGGGGCGCTGGTGGTCGCGGTCGCCTTCGCCTTCGCCATGCCCGCGACCCGTGCCTGCAGGGCCGCGCTGCGTGGTGCCTCCAGCCCCAGCCAGCGGGTCCCGGCGAGCAGGGCTTCGGCGCCGGCGCGATCCTGTCGCGCGACCAGCATGTCCAGCCGCTTGCCAAGGGCGCCGTCCAGCCGCTTGCGCAGCAGCGCGATCGCACTGCCGTCGCCGCCGCGACGCGCATCCAGTTCGCGCGCGCGCGCGAACGCGGTGCGGGCGGCGTCGAGGTCGCCATCGCCCAGGCTGCGCTCGCCGAGGTCGGCCAGTGCGTCGAACACGCGCGCGGTCAGCATCTGCGTTTGCGGGTGGGTGGCATCGACCCGCCACGCCGCGTCCAGGCTGTCCCAGGCATTGCCGTTCGCCGGTGCGAGCAGGTGGCCTTCGCGCAACTGCTGCTCGGCGTTGGCAAGGTAGGCGCCGATTCCGCTGGCGTCCGCGCCGGGTGCGGCCTCGGACAGCCCGGTCTGCGGGTCCGCCGCCGGCGCAGGCAGGGCCTCGCCGCGCGCGGCGGGCGCTTGCGCGCGGGCGACGTCCTCGCTCGCCGGGAGCGTGTCGGTGCGGCTGCCGCGCAGCGCGTGGGCACCGAACGCGAGCGCGGCCACCGCCGCCAAGGCGAGCGCCCACGGCTTCCAGCCGGCGCGGCGCGCGGGTTGCACCGGTGCGTCGTCGTCGGTGGGCGCCGGGACCTCGACCGGGCCGAAGTTCCGGCCCGCGCGCCGCTCCAGCTCGTCGAGCGCATCCAGCATCTCCTGCGCACTGGCATAACGGTCGGCGGGTTGCTTCGCCAATGACTTGTCGATGAAGCCCTGCCAGTGCCTGAGCACCGGGGGCAGGCGCGGAATCGGGTCCTGCACGTGCTTGAGCGCCATCGACAGCGCATCGCCGGCGTTGAACGGCAGCCGCCCGGTGAGCATCTCCCAGGCCAGCACGCCGATGCTGTAGATGTCGGCGCGACGGTCGACCTCGCGTCCGCGCGCCTGTTCCGGCGGCATGTAGGCGGTGCTGCCGACCGCGAGCCCGGTCGAGGTCAGCCGCGGGTTGTTGCCGCGGCGCAGGGCGATGCCGAAGTCGGCGAGCATCGGCCGTTCGTTCTCGTCGAACAGCACGTTCTCCGCCTTGACGTCGCGGTGGACCACGCCGCGCACGTGCGCGAAGTCCAGTGCCGCCAGCATCGCGCGCAGGATCGCCGCGACCTTCTGCTGGTCGCCGCGCAGGTTGCGCTGGGCCAGGTGCCCGCGCGGGAGGTAGGGCATCGAATAGAACGGCAGCCCGTCGGCGGTGCGCCCGACCTCGTGGATGCCGACGATGTGCGGGTGCTGCAGGCGGGCGATGGTGCGCGCCTCGTTCTCGAAGCGCGCGCGGCTCACTTCGTCGGCCAGCGCTTCCGGCAGCATCACCTTGAGCGCGACCTTGCGTCCCAGCGAAGCCTGTTCGGCCAGGTACACGGTGGACATGCCGCCGTGGCCGACCACGCGCAGGATCCGGTAGCCGTCGATCTGCGGTTGTTCGATGCTGGACAAGGGCGCTTCCCCCGCGGGTGTCGGCGAAGGATACGCCGCGCGCCCGCGGCGATGGAACCGGTCAGCGCCCTGGCTTGCGGCGCACGTACAGCTGCTTGCGGGTGCGCGCGACGACCTCGCCGTCGGCGTCCACCACGTCGGTTTCGAACCAGCGCAGGACCTTTTCGCCGTTGGCGGTGGCCGCGCGCAGCGCGTCCAGCACGGCGTCATCCAGTTCGAAGGTGGCGTGCATGGTGCCGCGCCCCGGCTTCACGAATTCGATTTCGCCGGCCTTGTCCCAGACGATGTAGTCGCGGCCCAGGCAGTGCAGCATCGGGATCATCCGGAACGGGTCGGTCATCGCGAACAGGCTGCCACCGAAGTGGGTGCCGACGAAATTGCGGTTCCACGGCCGCGCCCGCAGTTCCACCCGCACCCGCCGCCAGTCCGGCGAGATCTCGGTGACATGGATGCCGGCGAACAGGAACGGCGGCCACAGGTTCATCCCGTGGCGCAGGGTGTTGGGGTTCATCGCGGCAGCGCGTCGGTGCGGGCGCGCCAGCTTACCATACGCAAAGGTATGGTCTTGCCGCCGGGTCAGACCAGCAGCAGCGAGGCCATCTTCCGGCGATAGCGGCCGACCAGGTCTTCGTCCTCGACCACGCGGAAGGCATCGATCAGCGATTTCTTCGCCAGCCCGTCGCCGAAGCCGCGGTCGCGCTGCAGCATCTCGATGAACTGTTGCAGGCCGGCTTCGGCATCGCCGGAGACCAGCCTGCGCACGCCCAGCAGGTGGCGCGCGCGCAGGTCGGCGGGGTCGGCGGCGATCGCGGTCTCCAGTACTGCGGCCGGCGGTGCGTCCTGCAGCAGTGCGGCGAAGCCGAGGCGCGCGCGCGCCTTCACCGTGCGGTCGTCGGTGGCGAGGTTGGCGGGCAGGCCGTCCAGCAGGTGCTCGGCTTCGCCGGCGGCCCCGGTCTGCAGCAGTGCCAGCGCCAGGTCCAGCGCGAGTTCGGACTTGTCGGGTTCGGCCTCGATGGCCTTGCGCAGGCGCATCACTTCCGCATGCGGATCGAGCGGCGGCGCGGTCTCCACCGCGGCGGCTTGTTCCGCCAGCGCGGCCGGCTCGATGCCGTGGTGCTTCAGGAATTCGCGCAGCTGGCCTTCCGGCAGCACGCCGGGGAAGCCGTCCACCAGTTGCCCGTCCTTGACCAGCATCACCGTCGGCACCGAGCGGATCTGGAACGCAGCCGCGAGTTCCTGCTCCTGGTCGACGTCGACCTTGGCCAGCACGAACGCGCCGTTGTAGTCGCCGGCCAGCTTGTCCAGCAGCGGGCCCAGGGTCTTGCAGGGGCCGCACCAGGTGGCCCAGAAATCCACCAGCACCGGGGTCTCCAGCGACTTGCGGATGACCGTGTCCTCGAAGGTCGCGGCGGTGGCGTCGAAGACGTGCGGAGTGGCGGTGTCGGTCATGGCGGGCGCGGGCGGCAGGGCGGTGCACGCTAGCATGGGGGCATGAAAGCAACGTTCAAGCCGGGCTTGCCGGCACTGGCCATCGCCTGCTTCGGCGTGGCGCTGCTGCTGGCGCAGGCGGGCGTGCCGGAGTATTCGCACCGCGTGCACCCGGTTGCCCTGCGCGGCAGCGCCGGCCTGCCCTGGGCGCTTGCCTACAACCTGCTGGCGTTCGTGCTGCCCGGGGCCGCGCTGGTGTGGGCGGGCGTGCGCCTGCGCACTGACTGGGCCGATGCGGGCTGGCTGGCGCGGATCGGCGTCGTGCTGGTGCAGTTGTCGGCGCTGGCGTTCGCCGCGCAGGGGCTGGCGCCGCTGGAGGCGGACACCGAGGCCACCGGCAGCCGCCTGCACGTGCTGGCGTGGATGCTGTGGTGGATCGCGTTCGTGCCCGGCGCCCTGCTGCTGGCGCTGGGCGCGCGACGCGGCATCGGTTTCGCGCTGGCGTGCCTGGCTGCGGCGCTGCTGGTGCCGTTGCTGGCGGTGTTCGCGCCGATCGGGCCGTGGGTCGGCATCGCCCAGCGGCTGGCGTTCGCGCTGTGGTTCGGCTGGTGGCTGGCTATTTGTGCTTCAGCTTCAGGCCCAGGATCGTCGAGGACAGCAGGAACGTGATCGCGTTCGACACGATCATCGGCCACGACTTGAGGAACAGGCCGTAGCCGAACCAGCAGGCGATGCCGAAGGTGAACACCACGTACATCCACAGCGAGATCCCGGAGGTGTCGCGGGTGCGGATGGTCTTCACCGCCTGCGGCACGAACGACAGGGTGGTGCAGGTCGCGGCCAGGTAACCCATCCACTCCAGGTTCATCGCGCCGGCGCCTTGTAGACCACGCCATCCTTCATCACGAAATCGACCTTGAGCACGTTGCCGATGTCGGCCAGCGGGTCGCCCGGCATGGCGATGATGTCGGCGCGCTTGCCGGCTTCGACCACGCCCTGGTCGTCCACGCCCAACACCTGCGCAGCGTGGATGGTCGCCGCCTGCAGCGCATACGCGGCGGGCATCCCGGCTTCGACCATGTAGAGGAATTCCTTCGCGTTGTCGCCGTGCGGGCCCACGCCCATGTCGGTGCCGAACGCGATCTTCACCCCGTTGCGGTAGGCCCGCGCCGCGGTGTCCTGGATCTGTGCACCGATGCGCGCGGCCTTGGGCCGCACGATGTCCGGGAAGTAGCCGTCGATCTTCGCCTTCTCGGCCACGAAGCGGCCGGCATGGATGGTCGGCACGTACCAGGTGCCCTTCTGCTTCATCAGCGCCATCACCCGGTCGCTCATGTAGCTGCCGTGCTCGATGCTGGTCACGCCGCCGGCGACGGCGCGATACATGCCTTCCTCGCCGTGCGCGTGCGCGGCGACGCGATAGCCGTAGTCCTTCGCGGTATCGACGATCGCCTTGACCTCGTCGACGGTGAACTGCGGCGCGTCTCCGGACTTCGCATAGCTCAGCACGCCGCCGGTGGCGGTGATCTTGATCAGGTCGCTGCCGTCCTTGTAGCGCTGGCGCACGGCCTGGCGGGCGTCATCGATGGAATTGATCACGCCCTCGGTGGGGCCGGGCGGACCGATCAGGTGCGCCAGCCGGTCGTTGACGCCGTTGCTGGGATCCGCGTGCCCGCCGGTGGTGGCGATCGACTTGCCGGCGGCCCAGATCCGCGGTCCCTTGACCAGCCCCTGGTTGATCGCGTCGCGCAGGTTCGGGGCCACGCTGCCCCCGAGGTCGCGGACGCTGGTGAAACCCGCGAGCAGGGTCTTTTCCGCATAGCCGACGCTGCGGAAGGCGAAATCCACGTCGTCCAGGCGGAACCCTTCGGAATAGCTCTGCGGGCTGGACTGGCTGGCCATGTGCACGTGCAGGTCGGTCCAGCCGGCCATGCAGGTGTGGCCGGCGAGGTCGGTGGTGGTTGCGTCCGCCACCGCGTCCGCGCGCCCTGCCAGCACTTCGGCCACCTTGCCATCGCGCACCACCACGGTGTGCGCGCCCAGCAGCTTGCCGCTGCGGCTGTCGAACAGGTTCCCGCACTGCAGCGCCTGGCCTGGTCCCGGGCCGGCGGCGGTGTCCGCGGCGAAGGCGGGCAGGGCGAGCGAGGACAGGATGGCGACGGCAAGCAGGCGATGGCGCATGGCGGTTCCCCCGGGGCGATGGCCGATGGTGCCACGCAAACCCGCTGCATGGCGGTGGATGCTGCGCTGCGGTAGGCTTCCCGACCCGATTCCCGTTGTTGCCCGCCGTGTCCGAACCCGCCGTCTACGAACCCTCCGCCGTCGAATCCGCCGCCCAGTCGTTCTGGGCCCGCACGCGTGCGTTCGAGGTGAACGAGCAGTCCGACAAGCCGAAGTACTACTGCCTGTCGATGCTGCCGTACCCGTCCGGCGCCCTGCATGTCGGCCACGTGCGCAACTACACCATCGGCGACGTGATCAGCCGCCACAAGCGCATGACCGGCCACAACGTGCTGCAGCCGATGGGCTGGGACGCGTTCGGCCTGCCGGCGGAGAACGCCGCGATCAAGAACAAGACCGCGCCGGCCAAGTGGACCTACGCCAACATCGAGCACATGCGCGCGCAGTTGCAGTCGCTGGGCTACGCGATCGACTGGAGCCGCGAGTTCGCCACCTGCAAGCCGGACTACTACGCGCACGAGCAGCGCATGTTCGTGCGCCTGCTGAAGAAGGGCGTGGCCTACCGCAGGAACTCGGTGGTGAACTGGGACCCGGTGGACCAGACCGTGCTGGCCAATGAGCAGGTGATCGACGGCCGCGGCTGGCGCACCGGCGCGCTGGTCGAGAAGCGCGAGATCCCGCAATGGTTCCTGCGCATCACCGACTACGCGCAGCAGTTGCTGGACGAACTGGATGGGCTCGACGGCTGGCCGGATTCGGTCAAGACCATGCAGCGCAACTGGATCGGCCGCAGCGAAGGCCTGGAGATCCAGTTCCGGGTCGATGGCGAAGCCGAGCCGCTCACGGTGTTCACCACCCGCCCGGACACCCTGATGGGCGTGACCTTCATCAGCGTGGCTGGCGAACATCCGCTGGCGATCAAGGCAGCGGAAAGCAATCCCGAACTGGCCGCGTTCCTGGCCGAGCTCAAGCAGGGCGGCGTGTCCGAAGCCGAACTGGAGACCCAGGACAAGCGCGGCATGGCCACCGGGCAGTGGGCGATCCACCCGATCACCGGCGAGGACGTCCCCGTATACGTGGCCAACTTCGTGCTGATGGGCTACGGCACCGGCGCGGTGATGGCGGTGCCGGCGCACGACCAGCGCGACTGGGAATTCGCCAAGGCGTACGGCCTGCCGGTGAAGCCGGTGATCGTGGATGACGCGGTGCGCGACGCGCTGCAGGAAATGTCCTCGCACGTCGCCGAGCACGACGACCCGATGGCGGTCGCGCTGGGCGCGCATGCGCCGGTGGACGTGGTCGAGATCGATGCGGCGGTCGAAGTCGTGCGCGAGTACCTTCGCCGCATCGAGGAAGAAGGCGCGCAGACCGAACGCGGCTGGCTGGTCAATTCCGGCGAGTTCAACGGCATGGACTTCCAGGCCGCGTTCGATGCGCTGGCCACCCGCTTGCAGGCCGATGGCCGCGGCGCGCGGCGGGTGAATTTCCGCCTGCGCGACTGGGGCGTGAGCCGCCAGCGCTATTGGGGCTGCCCGATCCCGGTCATCCACTGCGCCGCCTGCGGCGCGGTGCCGGTGCCGGAAGGGCAACTGCCGGTGCTGCTGCCGGAAGACGTGGCCGACGCCTTCGCCGCCGGCAACGTGCATTCGCCGATCAAGTCCGATCCGGAATGGCGCAAGACCACCTGCCCGCAATGCGGGGGCGCGGCCGAGCGCGAGACCGACACCTTCGACACCTTCATGGAGTCGAGCTGGTACTACGCGCGCTACACCAGCCCGGGCGCCGCCGACATGGTCGACGAGCGCGCCAACTACTGGCTGCCGGTGGACCAGTACATCGGCGGCATCGAGCACGCGATCCTGCACCTGATGTACTTCCGCTTCTATCACAAGCTCCTGCGCGACGCCGGGCTGGTGCACAGCGACGAACCTGCCACGCGTTTGCTGACCCAGGGCATGGTCATCGCGGACACGTTCTATCGCGAGGACGAGCTCGGCGCGAGGGAATGGATCAACCCCGCCGATGTCGAATTGCAGCACGACGAGCGCATGCGCGTGACCGGCGCGAAGTCGCTGCTGGATGGCCTGCCGGTGCTGATC
>Ga0209476_10000790_pt1 | contig 21767 bp, 17 predicted proteins | sample KloWWTrecipitate_FD_187179 | JGI IMG/M metagenome (GOLD analysis project Ga0209476, IMG submission 187179) | Active sludge microbial communities from Klosterneuburg, Austria, studying microevolution and ecology of nitrifiers - Klosterneuburg... | ecosystem: Engineered > WWTP > Aerobic digester... | reverse complement strand
CGACATTGATTTCGGTCGGCTTGTCCGGTGACTGGGTGGCGTCCGCCGTGGGCAGGTTGATCTCGAGGCCGGAGAACTTCGAATACGTCGTCGTGATCATCAGGAAGATGAGGATGACGAGCAACACGTCGATCATCGGGATCAGGTTGATCTCCGGTTCCTCCCGGAAACGCCCGCGCTGGAAATTCATTGCCGATCCGCTTTCAATCCGCGCGTTGGCCGTGCACCAGCTCGACCAGCTTCACCGCCTGCTGCTCCATCTCGACGACGAAGCTGTCGACCAGGGCGCGGAAGTGGCGGTAAAAGATCATGGCCGGGATGGCGATCAGCAGGCCGAAGCCGGTGTTATAGAGCGCCACCGAGATGCCGTGGGCGAGCTGTTGCGGGTTGGTGCCGGCGGCAGTCGTCGCGCCGAAAATCTCGATCATGCCGACCACCGTGCCGAACAAGCCCATCAGCGGCGCGATCGAGGCGATGGTGCCCAAGCTGGTCAGGAATCGTTCCAGTTCATGGGTGACGCCGCGCCCCGATTCCTCGATGGACTCCTTCATCGCCTCCCGCGTGCTCTTGACGTTGCGCAGTCCGGCCGACAGCACGCGGCCGAGGGGCGAATGCCTGGCGACGCGCGCCAGCATTTCTTCGGTAGCGCCGCCCTGGCGATATTCGGCCACGATGCTCTGCAGCAATCCCTCCGGGACGATCTTGCTCCGGCGCAGCGCAATCGACCTTTCGATGATGAAGGCGACGGCAAGAATCGAGGCGAGCAAGAGCGGCCAGATGGGCCAGCCTGCAGCTTGGATGATGGCGAACACGCATGGCTCCTGTTGTTTTTCGAATAACGGCGAACTTTATATGGGTGATCCTGTTTCGGCAAGAAAAACCGCTTGCGAACTGTCGCCTTGCAACGACAATTTAGTTACAGCCGCTGCGCTTAGCGCCGATAAAACCAAGACGGCGTTAGCCTTCACTGAAACTTCGTTTTCTTTATCCACAAAACTTGTGGATAAGTATGTGAATTAAGCGTGGAGGTTTTGAGTAAGTCGGCTTCCCGTAAGACTTTTTCTTGCTTCGATGCAAAATGAAGCTTGACGTTTAATCGATATTTATCAATGCGTTACAACACCACCCCAGAGAGCGCCCGATTGTCTCGTCACAATCAATAACGAAAGTGATAGAAGGCATCGGCTAGAATCCTCCGATGCCCGCAGAAACAGCCAATCCGCCAAATTCCGGCGAGGAGATTCTCAGCGTTTCCGAGCTCAACCGCCTGGCGCGCCAAACGCTCGAAAATCGCTTTCCGCTGCTTTGGGTCGGCGGTGAAATCTCCAATCTGCGCCGCCCGGCCTCCGGCCATGTCTACTTTGCCCTGAAGGACGAAAGCGCCCAGGTCGATTGCGTCATGTTCCGCGGCCGCGCCCAGTTGCTGCCCTTCCGCCCGCAGGATGGCATGCGCGTGGAGGCGCGCGCTCTCGTCACGCTGTACGAAGCGCGCGGTGGTTTCCAACTGAATGTCGAAGCCCTGCGTCATGCCGGTGTCGGCGCGCTGTTCGAGGCCTTTGCACGCCTGCGCGCCAAACTGGAAAACGAAGGACTCTTTGAACCGGAACGCAGGTTGCCGCTGCCGCGCTTTGCGCGCTGCGTCGGCATCGTCACTTCGCTGCAGGCGGCCGCCCTGCAGGACATTCTGGCAGCACTGGCACGGCGGGCGCCGCATCTGGCAGTAGTGATTTACCCGACGCTGGTCCAGGGTGAGGAGGCCGCCGCCAACATCGCCGGGGCCATTCGCGCGGCGGCCAGCCGTAGCGAATGCGACGTCCTTCTCGTCGCCCGCGGCGGCGGCAGCATCGAGGATCTGTGGGCTTTCAACGAAGAAGCCGTGGCCCGCGCCATCGACGCCTGCCCGATTCCGGTCGTCACCGGCATCGGCCATGAGACCGACACCACCATCGCCGATCTCGTTGCCGACTGCCGCGCCGCCACCCCCACCGCTGCTGCCGAACTGGCCAGCGCCGGCTATGTCGAAGCGCAAAGCGACCTGCTCCGTCTCGCCACCGCCCTGCGCGCAGAGACGCGGCGGCGCCTGCAGGAACGCATGCAGCGTGTCGACCTGCTGGGGCGCCGTCTGCTCCATCCTGGCGAGCGCATGGGTCGCTTGCGTGCCGAAACGGCGCTCCTCGCCGCCCGCCTCGGCGCCGGCTTGCGCCAACGGATCGGTTCCCGCTTTGCCGACTTGCAGCGCCTGCAGACGCGCTTCGCCCCGCACCGTCCGGATCTGCGCCATGCACGGCGCGATCTGGACGAAATCGCCGGCCGACTGCTTGCTTCAGCGTCGGCCGGACTTTTCCGGCAGCAAAACCGTTTGGCACAACTCGCCGCCAGCCTCGATCATCTCAGCCCGCAGGCCGTGCTCCAGCGTGGCTACAGTCTCGTCCGCAAAGCCGATGGCAGCATTGTCCGCACCAGCGCGCAACTTGCCATGGGCGACGCGCTGCATCTCACCTTCGGCGAAGGCGAAGCCGGCGCACAGGTCACCCGGCTGGACGATAATTGAACGTGCAATTATTGCCAAATGAATTTAACCCGACTAAAATTCTCGGGTATCGCAACCCTGACTGAAACCGGAGACTCAATATGGAACACACCCTTCCGCCGCTTCCCTACGCCATGGATGCGCTTGCACCGCATATCTCCAAGGAGACCTTCGAATACCACTATGGCAAACATCACCAGACCTACGCGACCAACCTGAACAACCTGATCAAGGGCACCGAATTCGAGAGTGCCAGCCTCGATGACATCGTCAAGAAATCTTCCGGTGGCCTCTTTAATAATTCCGCCCAAGTGTGGAACCACACCTTCTTCTGGAGCAGCATGAAGCCGAACGGCGGCGGCGCACCGGCCGGCGCCCTGGCCGACGCCATCAACAAGAAGTGGGGGTCCTTCGACGAGTTCAAGAAGGCCTTCCAGGCCTCTGCCGTGGGCAACTTCGGCTCCGGCTGGACCTGGCTGGTGAAGAAGCCTGACGGCTCGGTGGATATCGTGAACACCAGCAACGCTGCCACCCCACTCACCACAGGGAACAAGGCGCTGCTCACCATCGATGTTTGGGAACACGCCTACTACGTCGACTACCGCAACGCCCGGCCGAAATTCGTCGAGACCTTCCTCGCCAGCCTGGCCAACTGGGACTTCGCGGCGAAGAATTTCGCCGGCTGATTTTCCCGGCGAATCAAACCGCAGCCGCGGACACTCCGCCGCTGCGGTATTTTGTTGCCTATTTCCCGTAGGATGGGAAAAACAGCTGCTCGCCGTTCACCTTGAAGCCGGCGATCAGCCCCTGCCCTTCCGCTGAGGTGATCCACTCGATCAGTTTCATGGCGCCGTCGAAATTGATGTCCGGATATTTCTTCGGGCTCACGGCGATGATGCCGTAAGGGTTGAACATCTTGAGATCGCCCTGCACGAGGATTTCCAACCCGGTCTTGGCGCGATAGGCGCCGAAGGTGGCGCGATCGCTCAGGGTGTAGGCCTTCATCTCGCCGGCCATGGTCAGCACCTCGCCCATGCCGAGGCCGGCCGAGACGAACCAAGCCCCCTTCGGCGCAACCCCTGCCTCCTTCCAATAGGCCTTCTCCATCTGGTCCGTGCCGGAATTGTCTCCGCGCGAGATGAACTTGGCGCGTCCCTCGCCCAGCTTGCGGAAGGCGGCGATGACATCGCGCGTGCCGCGCAGGGCCAGCGCATCCTCCTGCGACCCGACCAGGATGAAGTCGTTGTACATCACGTCGCGGCGGTTCACGCCATGACCATCGGCGACGAACTTGTCCTCCGCCGCGCGGGCGTGCACCAGCACGACATCGACGTCGCCGTTCTTGCCCAGTTCGAGCGCCTTGCCGGTGCCAACGGAAATGACGTGCACCTTGACGCCGTGCTTCGTCTCGAACGCCGGCAGGAGCACTTTCAGCAGGCCCGAGTTTTCCGTGCTGGTGGTGGTGGACATCCGGATGTCGCGTGCCAGCGCGGGCTGGGCCGCGGCAATCAGGGCGCCGAGCAGCAGCCCGGTCCAAAAGGTCGAATGCTTCATGGGGGTCTCCGTGTCATTGTCAGGCTGCCCGATTCAATATGCATCCATCTGCATATGACTCTGAATCAGTCGTCTCGTACAATAGGCAAAATTGGTGGAGGCACAAATATGTCGTTGAATGACATAAAGGGGCTGTCGCTGGCCTGCAATTGGACTTTCGGCGTCACTCCGGCGCAGCCGGAGGAGGCGCGGCTGCTCGGACTGCTGGAACGCATCCGGCGCACCGGCTCGATCGCCTCGGCGGCGCGCGAGGCGGGCGTCTCCTACCGCAACGCCTGGGGCATGCTGGCGCGCTGGGAGGCGAATTTCGGCCACCCGCTGCTGATCCCGGCACGCGGGCTGGGCACCCGCCTGACGCCCTTCGCCATCCGCCTGCTCGACCTGGATGCACAAATCCGCGAAATGCTGGCGCCCCAGCTTGCCGCCGCCGCAGAACAGATGGCGCACGCACTGGCCGAAGCCGCCACGCCGGCGCAGGCTGTGCCGCGCATCCATGCCAGCCACGACCTGTCGCTGGCGCTGCTGCCCGCGCGCATGGCGAAGCAGGGACAGCCTGTCGACCTGCAGTTCCACGGCAGCCTGGAAAGCCTCGCTTCCTTCGCCGAGGGCCGCTGCGAAATCGCCGGCTTCCATTGCCCGGAAGGCGCCGTCGGCGCGACGCTGTGGCAGCAATACAAGCCCTATCTCCGACCGCGGCAGCAGGTCTTGATCCGGCTGGCGAAGCGCACGCAGGGCATCATGGTCGCGCCCGGCAACCCGAAGAAACTGCGCGGCATCCGCGACCTGGCCAAGCCGAACGTGCGCTTTCTCAACCGCCAGAGCGGAGCCGGTACACGGCTGCTGTTCGACTGGCTGCTGCGAGAGAACGGCATCGCCGCACGGACTATCGCCGGCTACGGCGATGTGGAACTCACGCACTCCGCCGTGGCGGCGATGATCGCCAGCGGTCATGCCGATGCGGGGCTCGGCGTGGAAGCGGCTGCCCGCCAGTTCAACCTGGACTTTGTGCCGCTGCTGAAGGAGGATTACTTTCTCGTCACGCGGCGCGAACTGCTGCGCCAGCCGGCGCTCGAATCGCTGCTCGCCCTGCTGAAGGGAAACGCCTTCCGTCGTGCCGTGCGCGCCCTGCCCGGCTACGATGCCGCCGGCTGCGGCACCGAAACGCCGTTCTCCAGGGACTGACTTTTACCGGCCGAGGTCCTTGGCCGGGGACTGTGTCTCGTACAAGCGTTTTACAAGCCGTTTCGTGAGGGCAGAAGCCACGCGCCGGCGATAGCCCGCGGCAACCAGCGTAGACGCCATCGGCTGGATCTCCTTGCGCACCGCCTTGTCCAGCATGGCGTAGAAGGCATCGTCCGGCACCTTGCCGGCGAGGGCATCGAGGCTGGGTACCAGACCGGGGTAGGAGTTCACCCCGGTACAGGCGACGCGCAGTTCGGCGATGCGATCGCCGTCGCGCCTGAGGGCCACGGCGATGCCGGCGAGCGGAAAATCGATGGCGCCGCGCACGCGCACCTTCTCGTAATCCGCCGACCAGCCACTCCAAGGCGGCACGTCAACAGACACCAGCAAATCGCCGGGAGCCAGCCTGAGGTGGCGCATGCCGTCGTCGGCGAAGAGGGCGGCGAGCGGCTCGCGGCGAGCGCCCGAAGGGCCAGCGATGTCGACCTGGGCGTCCAATGCCAGCAGGGCCGGCGCCAGGTCGCCGCTGTAGCAAGCGTAGCAACGATCCGATTTCGGCGCGACGCGGCAGATATCGCCGTCGCACTTCATGCAGTACTCGGTGGCAGTGCGCCACCAGTCGCTCTGGTTGTAGAAGTAGCAGCGCGTATCCTGCATCAGGTTGCCGCCGAGCGTGGCCGCAGCGCGATGCGTGGCGCCGGCCACCTGCGCGGCGGCCTGCGCCAGCAGCGGCGCGTGGCGGCGCACGACGTCCGAGGCGCAGAGCGCTTCCAGCGTCACCCCGGCGCCGATCTGCAGCGACTGACTTTGCGCGCGGATCTCGCGCAGCTCAGCCAGTCCGGAGACATCGATCAGCGTTTTCGCTTTCAGGATATTGCGGCGCAGATTGGGCACGAGGTCGGTGCCGCCGGAGAGATAGCGCGCGGCTTCGCCGGCACCGTGCATGGCAATCGCCTGAGCGACCGAGTCGGGCTTGAGGATGTCGAGCGATTGCATCAGGCGGCTCCTAGCGTGGCGGTAACGGTGGCCGGCCCGCGGCTCTTTCGCTGGGCGGCGCGCTGCTCGCGCTCGCGCGCCTCCAGCGCCTCGGCGATGCGCTCCGGCGTGAGGGGAAAGTCATGCAGTTCCAGCCCGGTTGCCTCGCGCACGGCGGCAGCGAGGGCAGCGGGGAAGCCGGAGAGCGGGCCTTCGCTGGCTTCCTTGGCGCCGAAGGGACCGTTCGGATCGATGCTCTCGACGATGAACACCTCGATCGGCGGCGATTCGGCGATGGTCGGAAAGGCGTAATCGAGGAAGTTCGCGGCGGCGTGCTTGCCATTCTCGTAGCGCGTCTGCTCGCACAGGCCCTGGCCCATGCCCATCCAGACCGCGCCCTGCACCTGGCCTTCGACGCTCAGCGGATTGATGGCGAAACCGCAATCCAGCGCGGCCCACACCTTGTCCACGGTGACCTGTCCGGTATCCGGATCGACGCTGACTTCGACGACCTGCGCGGCGTAGGAAAATCCCATGGTGGAGCCCACGGCGCCGCCGCGATGCTTGCCGCCCTGGAACTCGACCGGACAGGTGAAGGTGCCTTTGACGTGCAGCGTGCCGGTATTCACCAGCGCTTCGGCGGTGGCATCGCCGAAGCCGATGGAGCGGTCCGGATCGGTGGCGACGTGGAAGGTCTCGCCCATGCAGTCCACCAGTTCGGGGGCAACCTCAAGGCGACGCGCGGCGGCCTCGACCAGAATTTTCTTGAGTTGCTGCGCCGCGTCGAGGCAGGCATTGCCGACCATGAAGGTGACGCGCGACGAATAGGAACCGTTGTCCTTCGGCGTTACCGCGCTGTCGTTGGAGATGACGCGCACGCGGCGGAAATCCACGCCGAGCACTTCCACGACGACCTGGGCGACGATGGTGGTGCAGCCCTGGCCGACATCGGCGGCGCCGGTGAGAACGGTGATGCCGCCGTCAAAATCCAGCTTGAGCACGATCGTCGCGTGGGGCTGGCCGGTGAAATGCACCGGCTTGGCGGAGCCGCTGACGAAATGCGAACAGGCCATGCCGAGGCCCTTCCACTTCGGCATGCGGCCGCTGCGCTCGCGCCAGCCGCTCGCCGTCTCGACCTTGTCGAGGCATTCGGGCAGGCCGTAAGACTCGACGCGCAGCCCGTTAATGGTCTCTGTCGGGCAGGGCAGCATGTTGCGCCGCCTGACCTCGATCGGGTCGAGGCCCAACTCCAGGGCCATCGACGTCATCAGCGATTCGAAGGCGATGCGGGTGTTCACCGTGCCGTGGCCGCGCATGGCGCCGCAGGGCGGCGTGTTCGAATAGACGCGATAGCCGTCGTACTTCACGGCGGGAATGTCGTAGAGGCCATTGATCAGCGCGCCGGCATAGAGGATGGTAATGATGCCGTAGCCGCCATAAGCGCCGCCGCGCTGCACCACCTCGCACTCGCAGGCGGTGATGCAGCCGTCGCGCGTCATGCCGAGCTTCATGCGCGTGTCGCTTTCGGGGCGGCCGCGATGAGTGATGATGGATTCCTCGCGCGTGAGCTGCATGCGCACGGTGCCGCCGGCGGCGCGCGCCAGCAGGGAGACGATAATCTCGAAGTTGAGCGTTTCGACGCGAGAACCGAAGCCGCCGCCGACGTAGGGCTTGATGACGCGCACGCGAGCGGTGTCCATGCCGAGGCACTGGGCAACGCGAAGATGAACGTAGTACGGCACCATGCTCACGGTGTGAAGGGTGAGATGGTCGCGCGACGGATCGTATTCCGCCATCGCGGCATGGGGCTCCATCTGGGCGTGGGTGACCTCGGCGGTGTGGTAGGTCTGCTCGCGAATGAGGTCGGCTTTGGCGAAGCCCGCTGCCGCGTCGCCGAATTCGTTGTGCACCCCGCGCTCGATGTTGCCGGCCTTGTTGTCGTGCAGCAGCACGGCGCCCGGCGCGCGCGCCTGCTCGGCGTTCTCGATCACCGGCAACTCGCGCACGCGCAGGCGGATCAGCTTGAGGGCCTGTTCGGCGGTCTGCTCGTCCACCGCCGCGACTGCCGCCACCGGCTCGCCGAAGTAGCGCACCTTGCCGCGCGCCAGCGGAAACTCGTTCTGCGCGATCGGCAGGATGCCGTAGGGGACGTCGCAGTCCTCGCCGGTGACGATGGCAACGACGCCTGGCAGCTTGCGCGCCTCGGAGATATCGACCTCGATAAGTTCGGCATGGGGAGTGGGGCTGCGCAGGATCCTGCCCACCAGGGCATCGGCCGGGAACAGGTCGGCGGTGTACTTGGCGCGGCCGGTGACCTTCTCGATGCCGTCGAACAGCGGCAGGCGCTGGCCGACGCCCTTGTGCGGTTTTGCGTTCATGCCGGTTCTCCCTGCGCTGTGGCGGCTGCCTGCACCGATTCGATGATTTTCACGTAGCCGGTGCAGCGGCACAGGTTGCCGCCGAGCGCCTCGCGGATCTCGGCTTCGGAGGGTTGCGGGTTGCGCCGCAGCAACCCTTCGGCCGCCATGATCATGCCCGGCGTGCAGAAGCCGCATTGGGCGCCGAGCTTCTCGTGGAAGGCCTGTTGCAGAGGCGACAACCGGCCGTTCGTCGACTGGGATTCGATGGTCTCGACGCGACGGCCTTCGACCGAAGCGGCGAAGGTGCAGCAGGAAAGGCGCGGCCGACCGTCGACGAGCACCGTGCACGCGCCGCATTCGCCGCCGTCGCAGCCCTGCTTGGTGCCGGTGAGCTGGAGCTGCTCGCGCAGGTAGTCGATCAGCAAAGTGCTGTCCGTGACCGCGTCTTCACGCCAGCGGCCATTCACCTGGATGCGCAGGATGCGTTTCACGTGCCCGTCCCTTCATCGCGGAAAGTCGATGAAAGGATTGGAACACAACAATTTAATATCAAGCAATATGCAACGGTTTGCACAGCTGGCCGCAAGCCGGCACGGCGTCCTCGGCGAGCAGCCGCCGGCCGTGCGTGAAGGCGGTGGCGCGGCCGTTGCGGACGAAGCCGCACAGGGTGATGCCGAAGCGCTCCGTCACCTCGATCGCCAGCGACGAGGCGGCGGAAACGGCGGCGACCAGTTCCAGGCCGGCGCGCGCCGCCTTGCTGGCCATCTCCAGCGTGACGCGGCTGGTCAGCGCCGTGCCGCAACCGGCCAGCGGCACACCGGCGAGCAGGCACTGGCCGATGACCTTGTCGAGGGCGTTGTGGCGGCCGAGATCCTCGGACATCGCGAACACGCGTCCGTCGCCGTCGAAAATAGCGGCGGCGTGGGTGCCGCCGGTGGCGAGCCAGACGGCCTGGCGCTGCCGCATCGCCGCCATAATGTCGTCGAGGCGGGCAGGAACCAGCCGCAGCGTATCGCCGACCGGCGGGATACCGCGCACGACATCCTCCACCCGCTCGCGTCCGCCGCAGATGCCGCAGGAAGAACCGACCACCACGTTGCGGCGGCGCACCTGCGCGCGTTGCGGGTCGACGAGGGCCAGCCGCACGACACCGCGGTTGTCCGGGCAGACGGACAGCGAGCGAATCTCGTCGAGACGGTCAAAGAGCCCCTCGGTGAAGGCGAAGCCGGCGGCCAGCGCCAGCACCTCCGGCACACCACCTGCTCCCAGGACGCCGTCGCCGGGCGTAAAGCCGCAAGGCGCGGCGACCAGTTCGGTCGGCGTCCACATCAGGGTATAGGCGCCGATGCCCTCGACGTCGATGGTCAGGGTCTCCTCCTCGACCACCCAGCAGGCATCGTCCTTCCGGGAGGAGGCATCGAAGCGCTTTGCGCTGACCGCACGGATGCCGTGCTGATGAATGAAGTCAATAGCCATTTTTTCCCTTTCAGGCCGCTTTGCGCAACGCGACGCGCACCACGTCGGAGCCGGAGCCGGTGGCGTCGGTCAGCTCCAGCGACATGGGCGCCACGGTGTTCAGGCTGGGCCGCTTCAAGTCCTTGGCGTAGGGCGTCGCCCAGTGGTCGAACTGGCCGACGATGAGCAGCGTGTCCGGCCGGATGCCCTGATTGAGGATGGCCAGCCCGCGCGTGCTGCGCACCGTGGAGACGACCTCCACCAGATCGCCCTCCCCGATGCCGAGGCGTTCCGCCGTGCGGGTGTTGATCACCACGCCGCCATGGCCGCGGATGTTGCGCGAAACCTCTTCCATGAGCTGGATCGAGGCGTTGCCGCTGGCGTGGAACTGCATGCTCTTGGTGGTGAGCAGCCAGAAGGGAAAATCCTCCGGACGGACACCCTGGTTCACCAACGCCTTCTCCCACATGCCCGGCAGGTCGTGCCAGGCCGGCAGGAACTGGTACTCGGTGAGCTGCTTGTCCCACCAGTGGATGCCCTGCTCGTGCAGGCGGCGCTCCAGTTCGCGGCCGGAACGGGTGAGCCGCTCCTGGTATGGCAGCTCGTAGCGCAGGTTCTGCTCAGCGAGTGTAGGCGTGAGGTACCAGCCGCGGCGCGACCAGGGCTTGCTGTAGAAACCGTTCTCCCTGAACCAGGCCAGGTCGCGAACATCGTCGCCGCCGGAGAGCTCCGCCGTGGCGGCCTTGCAGGCGGCATCCCAGATTTCATCGACTTCATGGGGCACCTGAGGATCGAGGCTGTAATCGAAGCCCTCGCCCTTCAGCGGCACGCTGCCGGCGCCGCGGTTGATGGCGCTGTTGTATTCCTCCAGCAGGCCGACGCGGCGGGCCAGTTCCGTGGATATCCAGGTGAAGTCGCGCGTATCGCCCTGCGGATCAACCACCGGCTGGCGCAGGATGAAGCCCTGATGGTCCCAGTATTGCTCGATGTACTTGGTGCGGCCGAGGCGGATCAGTTGCAGGCTTTCCAGGTCGGTGGCCTCCGGCAGCAGGATGTCGGCCATCCAGTTGGTCTCGTCGATGGTGTAGGCGAAGGAAACCATGAAGGGAAAGCGCGCCATCGTTTCCGATAGTGCGCGCGTGTCCCAGAAGGCGATGGCCGGGTTGGTGCGGAAGGTGATCCACAGCTCCGGGAAGGCCGGGTCCATGAGGTTCTCCGGCGCCTCCTTCTGCCACATCCAGACCAGGTGCGTCGGGCCGAGCGCCTGGCTCCAGGGGCCGTTGCCGGCCAGCGGCACCAGCGTACGGTGGGCATTGCGCCCGGTCGGCTTGCGCATCCAGCGCTTCGGGTCCGTCGGGTTGAGGCTGTGCACCATGAAGCCGTCCTCGCCCGGCTTGACGCTCTGGTGGCGATCCTCGTGCGGCCGGTTGATGCGGACGGTGGTGCCGAGCGTGCCGCCGGGCACTTCCAGCGCGCCGACCAGCACCGCCATGACGGTGCGCGACCAGCAGCAGTCGAAGGCGCCCCAGCCGTTGTTGACCGTCTTGCCGAGCGTCACGGAGACGGGGCGGAAAGGCAGCACTTCGCCGTCGATCTCGATGGTCTCGCCGACGCGGGCGTGGTCGACGAACTCGTTGGCGACGCGGCGGATGCGTTCGGCCGGCACCTCGCAAATCTTTTCCGCCCACTCCGGCGAATAGGGCTGCACGTGGGCCGCCAGCTTGGCGAAGGAAGGTTCGCCGGCGACGTCGCGATGCTGCCAGCGGTCTTCGTCGGGGCCCTGTTCATAGGCCTCAGACACTGTGAAGCGGCCTTCCAGCGCGGGCAGGATGTCCGGGGTGTCGAAGGGCACAGCGGCATTGCGGCCGGTGTCCCACAGCAGCGGCTTGCCGCTGGACGGCTCGCGCAGGTAATAGCCGTTCGGCCCAACGAGATAGGGCGAGGCCGTGCGGTCGCGCAGGAAGGGCAGATCGAGATCCTCGCGCCGCCGCTCGTGCAGCATGACGTGGATCAGGGCGAACATGAAAGCGCCGTCGGTCTTCGGCTTGATCGGAATCCACTCGGCCGAGGCGGCAGCGGTGACGCCCAGATGCGGCTCGACGTAGACGCGTTTCATGCCGCGCACGCGTGCGGCGGCATGGCGTGCGGCGGCACAGACGCCGCCGGTGACCTCGACGTTGGCGCCGAGGGCGATGTTGTATTCCGTGTAGGGGGTGTCGGCGGCGACGGTGAAGGCGCGGTGCCAGTATTCGCCGTAGAGATGCTCCGAGTGGGTGCATTTCACGCCCTGGCCGGAACCGAAGCTGAAGTCCATCGGCCCCCAGGCAGAGAGGAAAGCCGGGAAGGTGCCCATGTAGTTCGACGGCGTGCCGCCGTGGCCGAAGCTCGCCGCCACGCGCGGCAGGCCGGCCTCGTCTATGATGCCCCTGGCGCGGATGTCGCGCATCTTCGCGGCGACGATGTCGAGCGCCTCGTCCCAGGAGAGCGGCTCGAAGCCGGGATCCTCGCCGATGCCCTTGTTCGGGTTGGTGCGCCGCATCGGCGACAGGATGCGGTGCGGCGAATAGGTTTTCTGTATCAGGCCGTAGGCCTTGACGCAGGGCTTGCCGTCGCCGGGATGGATGCCCTTGCCTTGGAAGTTCGGCGCCACTTCGGTAGCGACGCCATTCTCCACTTTTACCGCCAGCAGGTCAGGACCGGCCACGCAGTTGAAGCAGTAGGTCGGCACCCATTTCGCCGTAGTGTTGGTTTCCATCGATCCTCCTTGTCGTGATACGTAATCACGGCTTTTATGCCATGTTTCCGTATCGATTGTAGGTGGATCGAAACCGCCCTCAAATAGGGTGGCGTTCTACATATGGAGAGCGGAAAGAATAGGCAACGGGGCGGGAACGCCGTATTGCGGAGACTGACTATTGACGGCCCGGCAGCGCCTTGTCGAGGCCGTTGATCTTCGCGCCAGCGGCCAATCCGCGGCTTTTGAACCAGCCGGCATTCATTTCCAGCGCGAAGCGCACTGGCTTGATGGAGCAGTGGTTGTCGAGCGACTGCGGCTGCATGTCGGCAATCTGCACAATGCGGCCGCCGTCGTCGAGGAAGGCGATGCTGAGGGGAATCAGCGTGTTCTTCATCCAGAAGCACTGCACGCCGGCCTCGGGGAAGACGAACAACATGCCGCGCTGCATGGGCATCGCGGGCCGGTTCATCAGGCCGGTGGCGCGCTCGGCGTTGCTGTTCGCCACCTCGGCCTCGATACGGTGCATGCCGGCGCTGAGTTCAATGGTCGGTGCGGCCAGCGCGGCGGCGCTCGTCAGCAGCAGGAAGAAAACAAGGGGAAGGGATTTCATGAGGGCGAGAGCTTACCAGCTTGGGGCGGCGCCCGGCATGTAGGCGAGCGGCGCCGCTTCGACACGCCGCTGCGGCCGGAGGCGGGACTCGATGTCTTCGCGCGTCCGCCGAGGTTCGCCGAGGCTTTCCGCGAGCAGGTCGCGCAGTTGTTCGCACCAGGCAAAAGTCAGTCTCCCCAGCACGGCGAAGAAGGGCGTCTCGGCGCGCGCGGCGACGCGGGCGGCAAAGTCCGGCAACCAGCGCAGCAGATGCTCGTCGAGCATCGCTGCCAGGCGGCGCAGTTCATCCACCCCGCCTGAGCGCCGCAATGCATGGGCGATAAAAAGCAACTGCAGGACCAGATGGTCGTCCGGCCGTTTGCGCCAGTCCATCGCCGCCAGGCCCGCTTCGGCATAGAGCTTGCGCAATTCGAACATCGGCGCCTGGCAGGCGAGGTGGTCGTCGTCCAGCCACACCGACTCGCAGGGCGAAGCGCCATAGGCCCCGGTGAGGTAGATGGCCGCGTAGTCCGCCGCCAGCAGATCGAGACCGGCCGCACCGGTTTCCGCCAGCGCGGCGGCCATCAGGCGCCAGGCTTCGAGGGATTGCTCACCGGCCGGCAGCAGGCCGAGGTTGGCCGGAAAGCCGACTTCTCGCAGGACGGCAAGCGTCTCGGCCGTCAGCTCGCGGTCGTGCAGGGCCGCGAGGGCTTCGGCATCCTCTGCGAGGGCTTGCGCCAGTTCTTCCGGCAAACTCATACCTTACCTTTGCTGTGCGGGATGAAGACGATCGAAGGGCGTGTCAGCTCCGGATTGGCCATGTTCTTCACCTGCCGCACCGGCTTCTCGTTCGGCCCCAACGCGGTGGTCTTCCAGGTGCCGGCGGCAAGCTGCTCGATCGGGCCGATGTCGAGCACGCGCATCATGCAGGCCATCACGCAATAAGGCTTGCGGCCGGCCTCCAGCTCGTCGATGCACATATTGCACTTCTTGACGATCCGCTCCTTGGGATCCCACTGCGGCGCGCCGTAGGGACAGGCCGCCTCGCAGCGGCGACAGCCGATGCACAGCGTCGAGTCGATATCCACCACGCCGTTGTCCGCCCGCTTCCAGATCGCCCCCGAGGGACAGGCCGGCAGGCAGGCCGGATCCGCGCAGTGGTTGCATGACATGTTGACCTTGTAGGCATACACGTCCGGGAAAGTGCCGCCCTCGACGTACATCACGCGGCGGAAGCGCGGCCCGGCCGCCAGGTCGTTCTTGTCCTTGCAGGCAATCTCGCAGGCGCGGCAGCCGATGCAATCCACGTTGTGGTGGATGAAGCCCAGTTGGGTCTTCGGCTGCACCGGGCGATAGGTCTGCGCAACCTTGCGCTCCAGAGCCTTTTTGACTTCCGCCTTGTCGAGTTTCTTGGCCATATCAGTAATCGCGTCTGAAGACATGAGCGCGCGCGGTCGCCTGCTCGTCCCAGCCCGGCTTGTGCGCCAGCGTCGACTTCTTCACGTTGCACAGGATGGTGTTGTAGGCGAAGGCGCCGGCCGGAGAGGGCTCGTCCAGCGTCAGGAAGTCCGGGTTGCCGGCGCGGTCGACGCCCGCCTTGTCGCGGTCCATCCAGGCGCCCTCGTACACCACCACCACGCCCGGCATGCAGCGCTCGGTGACATAGGCCGGCAGCACGATGCGGCCGCGCGCGTTCCAGGCCTCGGCGATGTCGCCGGTGCGGATGCCGAGGCGCTTCGCATCCGAAGCATTCAGCGTGATCTCCTGCTGGTAGGTCTCGCGCAGCCAGGGGATGTTGTGGAAGATGGAATGGGTGCGCCAGCGCGGATGCGGCGTGATCATGTGGAAGGGATAGACCTTCGCCAGCGGGTGGTTAAGCGACTCGAAGGGCTCGATCCACTTCGGGATGACGGGAATCGGATAACCGTACTGCGTCTTCGTCCAGTCGGTGACTTTGGCCAGAGTCGTCGAGAATATCTCGATCTTGCCGGAGGGCGTCTGGAAGGGCTTGCCCTGCTCGATCTGCTCGCGGAAGGCCACCAGCGGCTGCTTGAACTCGAACTTGTAGACGCCGCGGCGCTTGAACTCCTCCCACGGCATCGTCACGCCCTGGCGCGCCTGCACCTTGTCCTTCCACCAGGCGGCGAGATAGGCCTCGTCTGTGGCGTCCGGATTGTCAAAATAGCCGCGCCCGGCGCGCGGGTTGTAGCGCTTGCCGAAATCCTTCAGCGCCGGGTCGAGCTGCTCCAGCCTACAGGCCAGCTCGGTGAACACCTGGAAGTCGGTCTTCGACTCGCCGAGTGGCGCGATCGCCTTCGGTCGGTGGATGTAGTAATGCCCCTTGTACCAAGGCAGCGCCACGCCATGGCGCTCGAAATGCGTGGCGATGGGCAGCAGCACGTCGGCCCACAAGCCGGAGGGGGTGATGGTGGAGTCCTGGCAGACGACCAGCTCCAGCTTCTTGACCGCCTCGATTTCCTTGTTGATGTGGGTGAGCTGGTTGAACCAGTCGGAGCCGTGCCACCAGATGGCCTTGATATTGGGGACGACGCCGTCGAGCTTGTCGCTGCGCGGCCACAGGCCGACTTCCTCGCGCTTCACGTTCGGATAGTTCAGCACGCAATGCGCCCAGCGGTCGGACTTGATCGAGGCGTACCAGATGTTGGCGTTCTCGTCGTAGGGATAGGCCACGCTCTCGGACTGCCAGCCCTTGCCGACGCCTTCAGCACAGCCGCCGAGGACGCCGATGTTGCCGGTCATCGCCTGCACCGCCGCCGCCATGCGGTTGTACTGCTCGCCGTAGCTCGCGCGCCCCGGCGCCCAGGAGGCCTTCAGCGCCGCCGGCTTTGTCGTCGCGTACATTTCCGCGAGTTTTCTGATGTCCGCGGCCTTCACGCCGCAGATCCGCTCGGCCCACTCCGGCGTCTTCGGCACGCCGTCGGTCTTGCCGAGGATGTAGTCCTTGAAGTTCTCCTGGCCCTTGGCCCAATCAGGCATGGTGCCGGCGTCCATGCCCTGCACGAACTTGTCGATGAAGGCCTGGTCCTGCAGCTTGTTCGAGAAAATGTGATGCGCCATGCCGGCCAGCATGGCAGCATCGGTGTTCGGCTTGATGGGAATCCACCAGGCGTCGTAGCTGGCGGCGGAATCGGTGTACTGCGGATCGACCAGCACGAACTTGCAGCCGCGCTGCTTGGCCAGGCGCATGTAGTAGAAGGTGTTGCCGCCGTGGAAAGTGTAGGCCGGGTTCCAGCCCCACATGACGATCAGCTTCGAGTGGGCGAAGGCGTCATCCTCGTTGCCATCCTCGATGGTGCCGAAGGTCATGCGGCTGGAGAAGGTTGTGCCCTGATAGGACGGCACCGACCATGAATTGCTGCGGCAGCCGAACATGCCGAGGAAGCGCGCCAGCAATCCCTCGATCTGATCCGACTTGTGCAGCACGCAGTAGGAGGTGCCGGCGTAGGCCTGGTCGAGGATCGCCGTCGGGCCGTACTTGCGCTTCAGCTCCACCATCTTCCTGGCGATGAAGTCGAGCGCCTCGTCCCACGACGCGCGCTTGAACTTGCCCTCGCCGCGCTCGCCCACGCGCAGCATCGGGTAGAGCAGTCGCTCCGGCGAGTAGATGCGGGCACGGTAGGAGCGGCCGCGCAGGCAGGCGCGCAGTTGCGGCACCTGCTCGGACTCGAAGCCGAAGGCGCCGCCGGCCTGGTAGCGGCCGTCGTCGGTCGACAGGCGCACGATGACGTCCCCCTTCTTGTGCGCCACCAGCATGTGGCGCGAGCCGCAGTTGTGGTCGCAGCTCGTCACCACAGTCGTCAACTGGTCGTCGGTCGGATAGGGTTCGTAGGCATGCGCCTGCGCCTCCTTGCCGCCGAAAGTCAGTTCCGTCAAACCGCCGGCCGCGGCAACGGCGCCGCCGGCCGCGGCCGTCTTGAGGAAGCTGCGCCGTTTGGGATTGAGCAGGCGCTCGGATCTGTCATGGCTCATGGCCGGGCTCCTGCGAAAAAACGCGCGTCGGACCGGGTCGGGCGATCCTTCGCCCACGCCGGCACCTCGGCCGGCATGTCCGGCCAGGGCGTGCGTGCATAGGGATAAGCGATGCGGTACCAGGCGCGCCCGCCATGGCATCCGTAGCAGGCGTCGGCGCCGTTCTTGCCGGCCTGCTCGATGGCCGCCGCGTTGAGATAGCTCACCTCGTGCCGCTTCGTGCGGATGGCGGCATGGCAGGTCTGGCAGTTGTTGCCGAACGTCGTCTTGTGCTCCTCCCACGGACCGGGCAAACCCATCAGTTGCCAGGGCAACTGGCCGTGGCACTTGAGGCAGGAAGTCTCCGAATTCACCTGCTTGCGCAGCGTGAAAGCCGTGTCGTCCTGCCGTGCCGAGTCGGCCGCCGCGCCCTGCGCCTCCTCGCGCGGCTCATGCCCAAGATGGCAGGTGTTGCAACGCAGGTTCATCAACTGCTTCGCCAGCGGCGTGGCGAGGTGGCGCCGGTGGAAAGTGTCCTGCCCGCCCTCGTAGGTCGGCGTCTGCTGGTACCAGGCGCGCATCAGCTCAGACTTCTGTCCGGCAGGCGAGACGGTACGCACCTTGTTCTCGATCACCTCGCGGTGGCAGGCGAGGCATTGCTCGTCACTGGCCGTGTCGATGGCCGGCCTGAAATGCAGCGGACTATAGACGGCGCGCAGGTAATCGGACTCGACAGCCTGCGGCGGCTCGACATAGGGAACGAATTCCGCGCGCGGCGCCATGTAGCCAGCGATCCACAGCACGAATCCGGCGGAAATGGCAAGGACAAGAAGTGCCGCAGCAATCGCCTGCTTCATGCGGCGTTCACCCAGTCAGCGCGCGGTGAATTCATCATTGGATTGTGGAAACAGCGGCAAAGGCCATATTGACGCATGTCAATCAATCGTCGCTTCCGCCTCCTGCCACTCGCCCGGCTGCAAGGCTTCGATCCGGAAAGGACCAACGGCGGCGCGCACCAGGCGCAGGGTCGGATGGCCCACCTTGGCGGTCATGCGCCTGACCTGGCGGTTCTTGCCTTCGCGCAGGACAATTTCCAGCCAGGCGGTCGGGATGTGCTTGCGGCTCCGGATCGGCGGGTCGCGCGGCCACAGGCCGGCGGGCTCATCGATGCGCGCCGCCTCGCAGGGCCGCGTGACGAAATCGCCGAGATCCAGGCCACCTTGCCTGAGCTGCTGCAGGGCCTCATCGGTCGGCTCGCCTTCCACTTGCGCCCAGTAGGTTTTTGGCAGCTTGTGCTGCGGATCGGCGATGCGCTGCTGCAGGCGGCCATCGTCGGTCAGCACCAGCAGCCCTTCGCTGTCGGTATCGAGCCGGCCGGCCGCGTAAATGCCCGGAACGGGAATGAACTCAGCCAGGCAGCGGTGGCCCGCCTCGGGCGTGAACTGGCTGAGCACGCCGTAAGGCTTGTTGAAGAGAACGATGCGGCTCACGCCGTCTCGGTTGCAGCTTGTGGCGCCTGTCGGGCTGCCTCGCCGAACAGGTTGCGGAAGCGCATTGCCTCGGGATAGGGAAAGAAGTCCGGCACGTAGCCATCTAGGATCATCTGTTTTGTTCTCTGCCAGAATTCCGGCGCCAGCAAATCGGCGTGGTGTTTCAGGAACACCCGCTTCGTCTCCGGGTTGCCGAGCAGGAAAGCGCCGAATTCCTCCGGGAAAACGTCGGTCCGCGCCACTGAATACCAAGGCTCTCCGGACATCTCCGCTTCCGGGTTGGGCGCTTCCGGAATGCGACGGAAGTTGCAGTCGGTCATGTACTCGATCTCGTCGTAATCGTAGAACACCACGCGGCCGAAGCGGGTGACGCCGAAGTTCTTGAAGAGCATGTCGCCAGGAAAAATATTGGCATACGCCAGTTCCTTGATGGCGTTGCCGTATTCGATCACGGCGTTCTCCCGCTTTTCCTCGTCGGCGCTGTCGAGATAGAGATTGAGCGGCTTCATGCGTCGCTCGATGTATACATGCCTGATGACGATCTCGTTTTCGTTTTCCTCAAGCTGCGAGGGGCATTCCCGCCGCAGTTCATCGAGAAGTTCCGGACTGAAGCGCGCCTGCGGCAACGCCACGTCGGAGAACTCAAGCGTGTCCGCCATGCGCCCGACGCGGTCGTGCTGCTTGACCAGGACGTACTTGGCCTTGACCGTGGCGCGATCGACCTCCTTCGGCGGCGCGAAGACATCCTTGATGGCCTTGAAGACATAGGGAAACGACGGCAGGGTGAACACCGCCATCACCATGCCGCGAATGCCCGGGGCGATGACAAACTCGTCCTGCGAGTGCCGCAAGTGGTGGATCAGGTCGCGAAAGAACATGGTCTTGCCCTGCTTGGCCAGGCCGAGCATGGTGTACAACTCCGCCGCCGGCTTGTGCGGCATCAGGCCGGAGAGAAACTTCACGTAGGCCGACGGCACTTCCATGTCCGTCATGAAATAGGCGCGGCTGAGGCTGAACAGGGTGCGTATCTGTGCCGCGTCGAGCAGGATCGCATCGAGGAACAGGCGGCTGTTCGCATCGTGCAGTACCGGCACGACAAAGGGATACTCGTAATCCCCGTTGATGGCCTTGCCGACGATGTAGGCGCCCTTGTTGCGGTAGAAGGCCGAGTGCAGCACCTGCAACTGGAAGTTGGCCTCCGCGGCGGGCAGTCGGCCGCCCATCTGCAGTACCACGGCGGAGATCACGCTTTCAATATCGCGCTCGATGTTGGCGAAGGGACATTGCCAGTCGAAATCGAGACAAATGTCGCGGATCGTCTGCCGCAAGCCCGCCCGGTTCGGATAGTAGCTGCGATAGGCGGGCGGATCCGACTCGATGAAATCCGTGGAGATGGCCGGTCGCACGAAAATGAAGTCGTTGTGGAAATACGTGCGATGCATGATCTTGCAGAAAACCGAATTGAAGAAGGTCTCCGCCAATTCGGGCTGCTTGTGATTGGTCAGCAGACCGATGTAGAGCAGCTTGGCCCGCTGCCAGGTGATGTCGTCAATCGTTTCCGCGTGCAAGGCCTCACGCAGGAAAGTCACTGTCTCGTTGACGCGGTCGTCGTAGAAGGCGATACGCTCGCGCACCGCAACCTGCACGCCGCGCCAATCGCCGGCCTCGAAACGTGCCTTGGCCCGGGCGCTGCTTTCGCGGAACAGCCGGTAGTGCTTGTTGAAACCGTCGACCAGAGTCTGGGCGATCGCCTGGGCGACTGAATTTTCGCCGGATGGAATATCCATTTCCTTACCCATAAAAAATCATGTTGCACTGCGGAGGATAGCGGGAAAGCGAGACCGGAAGCAATGAAGGACCTCGGGCCTGTTCTCATTCATTCTGTCGGACAGAATGAATGAGAACAGGTACTCACTGGCATAAAGATTCGGAAAGGCGGATAATAATATTTTATGGGCAGTTTTTCGTCTCACCACTTCTGTCTCACCACTACCGATGGAGTTGCAATGGGCACGAGTTCTCTGATCAAGGTTCCCCAGGACGGCAAGAAAATCATTCCCGGCCAGCCGGTGCCGGACAATCCGATCATTCCCTTCATCGAAGGCGACGGCATCGGGGTGGATATCACGCCGGTGATGCTCAAGGTGGTCGACGCCGCGGTGGCCAAGGCCTACGGCGGCAAGAAGAAGATCCACTGGATGGAAGTCTACGCCGGCGAAAAGTCGACGCAGAAATACGGCGGCGACGTCTGGCTGTCCGAGGAGACGCTGGGCCTGCTCAAGGAATACTCCGTTTCCATCAAGGGCCCGATGACCACGCCGGTGGGCGGCGGCATCCGTTCCCTCAACGTCGCCCTGCGCCAGGAACTGGACCTTTATCAGTGCGTGCGTCCGGTGCGCTACTTCAAGGGCGTGCCCAGCCCGCTCAAGGACCCGAGCAAGGTCGACATGGTGATCTACCGCGAAAACACGGAAGACATCTACGCCGGCATCGAGTGGGCTGCCGAAACCGACAACTGCAAGAAGCTCATCAAGTTCCTGCAGGAGGAGATGGGGGTCAAGAAGATCCGCTTCCCGAACACTTCCGGCATCGGCATCAAGCCGGTTTCGCGCGAGGGCACTTCTCGCCTGATGCGCGCCGCGATCAAGTACGCCATCGACAATGACCGCAAGTCGGTGACCATCGTGCACAAGGGCAACATCCAGAAGTACACCGAGGGCGCCTTCCGCGACTGGAGCTACGAAGTGGCGCAGAAGGAGTTCGGCGCTAAGCTGCTCGACGGCGGCCCGTGGTGCGCCCTGAAGAACCCGAAGACCGGCCGCGACATCGTCATCAAGGACATGATCGCCGACGCCTTCCTGCAGCAGATCCTGCTGCGCCCGGCGGAATACGACGTGATCGCCACGCTGAACCTCAACGGCGACTA
>Ga0209476_10000789_pt1 | contig 21777 bp, 20 predicted proteins | sample KloWWTrecipitate_FD_187179 | JGI IMG/M metagenome (GOLD analysis project Ga0209476, IMG submission 187179) | Active sludge microbial communities from Klosterneuburg, Austria, studying microevolution and ecology of nitrifiers - Klosterneuburg... | ecosystem: Engineered > WWTP > Aerobic digester... | reverse complement strand
CTATTGCCAGCGGCCACAGAACACGCGCTGCGTTATTCAGCGGCCATCGAAGGCGAGTTGCGCCTTGCTGCATTGGCCGGCGCAGCCAGCGTCGACAGTGGCGACAAGGCCGACCACCTTCACGAGGTCACGCGCGCCAAGGCGCTGCAGCCGGCGTTCGACGCGTTGGCGACGACGGTGATCGACCCGCTTCGTGTTCGTGTGGCCAGAGCCGTGACCGACAGCGATGGCGACAACGGCGAACTAGCCGACCTGGTGCGGGCGATCTATCGCGAATGGAAGACGCAGCGCATCGACGAGCATCTCGATGATGTCACCCGTATGGCGTTTGGTCGCGGCGCCCTGGTAGCGCTGACCCCCGGTACGCCTGTGTGCTGGTCGGTCGATCCGAACGGACCGGCGTGTCCCGACGCCGAGGACAATGCGCTGGCCGGCGCGATCCCCGCGGGTCAACCGTTCCCGACGGATCATGTCTGTGCGCCGGCGCACGAAGGCTGCCGCTGCATGCTGCAGCGAGCACCCCTGTAGCCTTCGGCGCGTGCGGAACCCTGCCGATATCCCCCGTAGAGCCCGCAAGCCAAGTCGCTTCAGCGATCGTGGTCGTGCGCTGCTCATCATTGCGGCCGTCCTGCTGGTCGGCCTTTTGCTGTCAGCTCGATTCATCTCCAGCTTCTACGTGGAGTACCTCTGGCATCAGTCCATTGGCCGTACGGATGTGTTCTGGGGTGTCCTCGGGGCCAAGTTCACGATGTTCGCCATGTTCGCCGGCACCTTCATCGTGGTGGCGCTGCTCAATCTGATCATCGCCGATCGGCTCGCACCCACCACGTTCTCCGCCAACACCCATCCATTGGTCGAGAGCTTCCATCAGTTCTTCGGGCATCGGATGCGGCTGTTCCGTTTCGGTGTGGCCATCATCTTCGGGTTGCTGTTCGCGGCACCTGCCATCGCCCGCTGGCAGGACTGGCTGATGTTCCGCAACAGCAAGTCGTTCGGTATCCCGGACCGCTACTTCGGCAACGATGTCGGCTTCTACATGTTCAAGCTGCCGTTCATCACGTTCGTGTTGGACTGGCTGTTCCTGGCGGTGCTGTTCATCACGGTCCTGGTCGTTGCAACCCACGTGCTGTCCGGCGGCATCCTCATCCAGCCGCCCAAGCCGAAGGTGCGCACGGCCACCAAGGCGCACATCGCCGTCTTGCTGGCGGTGCTGGCGGTGCTCAAGGCTGGTGACTACTGGGTCACGCGCTACGAGCTGACCACCGCCAACCGCGGTGCTGTGCGCGGCGTCACCTACGCGGTGGACAATGCGCAACTGCCCGCTGTCTTGCTGCTCGCCCTGGTGGCGCTGCTGACCGCTGGGCTGTACCTGAGCACGCTCAAGACGCAGCGTTGGCGACCGGCCGTGGTCGCCTCGGCGCTGTGGGCGATCGTTGCCCTCGTGGGTGGCGTGATCTACCCCAGTGCCGTGCAGTCGCTGGTGGTCGCGCCGAACCAGAAGGACAAGGAAGCCAAGTACATCGGCTACAACATCGAGGCCACGCGCCACGCGTTGGGTATCGACGAGGTCCAGATCCAGGCCGTGACGTTCGGCGACCTCACCCGCACCGACATCACGAACAACATCGCAGCGCTGCAGGACGTTCGATTGATCAAGCCCGATGACCAGATGGTCACTCGTTTCCAGACCGACCGCGGCAGCACGGGCCAGACCATCAACGATCTCGACCCAGACCGCTACCTGGTGGACGGCACCGTTCGCCAGGTCATCGTCGGTGCCCGCGAACTCGACCTCGATCAGGTCGGCAACAAGTCCTGGCAGGGTACGCACCTCATCAACACACATGGTTGCGGCCTGGTCATGTCGCCGGCCGCGCAGATCGAGTCCAGCGGCAATCCGGCGTACCGCGATGACATCGTCAAACTGACGCAGCCGCAGATGTACTTCAGTCCCGCGCTCAGCGGCTACTCCATCGTGGGTACCAGCGTGGGTGAATCGCAGTGCCCAGGTGTCGAGGCGGGGGCGTACGAGGGGAAAAAGGGAGTCGCGCTGGACTCGTCGGTTCGCCAGCTGGCGTTCGCTCTCGACCAGTGGGACTACAACCTGATCGGGTCCAGCTCGATCGGCGACAGCTCGCAGCTGCTGATGATCCGCAACCCGCGCGAACGGGTGCAGGCGCTGGCCCCGTTCCTGTCCTTTGACGGCGACCCGTATCCGGTCGCTCTCGATGGTCGCGTCGTGTGGGTCATCGATGGCTACACCACCAGCAGCCGCTATCCCTACGGCCAGACCGCCGACTCCTCGCAGCTCGACGACGGCGCCGGTCTCAAGTTCCCGCTCAACTACGTCCGCAACAGCGTGAAGGCTGTGGTGGACGCGTACGACGGTGGCGTCACGCTGTACATCAACGACCCAACGGACCCTGTGCTGCAAGTGTGGCAGTCGGCGTTCCCCGACCTGTTCACGCCGGGCGATCAGATGCCGGCCGGTCTCGTCGACCACCTCCGCTACCCCGAGGAGCTGTTCCGTCTGCAGACCGCCGCGTACTCGAAGTATCGGCTCGGCAAGGACGACTTCTTCGATCGCATCGGTGCCTGGTCGGTGGCGCTTGCTGCACCCGAGCAAGTTGCTGTCCGTAACAGTTCCGAGACTCCCGTTGTCACGACGACACCCGAGGCCGACACGGCCGAGGTCGATGCCGGCGCCAGCAGTTTCCCGGTGGAACGCAAGGCCGCCCGCTTCGACCCGTACTACGCGATGTTCCATCCCAAGGGCGATGCGGAGGCCCAGTTCAGCCTGTACCGGCCATTCCAACCGTTCAGCGTCAAGAACGATCGTCGCGAGATGGTGGCCTACATGACCGCTGACAGCAGCGGGCGGCTCACTGCATACACGGTGTCGGGTTCCCTTCCGGAAGGTCCCAACGTGGTCGGTGCCAACATCTCCACCGATCAAGATTTTTCGCCGGCGGTCACCGGGCTGGCGCTGGCCGGTAGCGACGTCGTCTATGGCGATCTGCAGATGATCCCGGTCGGTGGTTCGCTGTTGTGGACGAGACCGGTCTATGTCAAGTCGCAGACCGTCGGTCAGCCGCAGGTTCGGCTCGTCGTTGCGTACTACAACGGCGAAGTCGGCTTCGGCGACTCGCTCGAGGTCGCACTGGCGCAGCTCTTCCCTGGCCTGTCGATCGACCTCGGTGACGTGGTCGGTGCGCCGGTTGCTCCCGTGGATCCTGCCGACCCCGGTAGCGAGACGGCGTCGGACCTGCTGCAGCGGGCAGAGAAGCTGTTCAACGAGGCCGATGCAGCGTTGAAGGATCGCGACCTGGGCACGTATCAGGTCAAGGTCGACGCAGCGAAGGCCTTGGTGGCGCAGGCGCTCGACCTGCTGGACACCTGACGGGCCAGTTGCTCAGCCGCGTGGACGGCGAACCTGCTCCGCCAGGGCCGCGAGGTCCTGGCGGAATGCGATCTCATAGCGTGCCTGCTCGGCAGCCAATTTCACCTGTGAGGTCTTCAAGCTGTCGATGACGTCATCGCTGACGCCGACGCTGGCGATCTCGTTGCTGTGCGCCGCCAGGCCGTCGATGTCGCGGCCGAGCTCGCTGACCTGATTGGCCAACTCGGTGCTGACCGAGTTCAGGCGCTGTTCGATGGCGGCAACCTGCTCGGTGGCCTGACGGGTGGTCGTGTCGTTGGTGGCTACACGCTCGGCCAACTGTGCGATCTGGGCAGCGATACCTTCGTTGCTGCTGAGGCGGTCGGCGATGGAGTTGACCCGGTCACGCAGGTCGGCATCACCGGTGGCTGCGAGTGCTGCGGCGCGGCGGTCCTCGGTTTCGTTGCTGAGCTCGCTGATGCGGTCGCGCAGACTGCCCAACTGTGCGCCGAACTCGGCTTGGGCTGTCACCCGGGCGTTGAGCTGAGCGAGCTGGCTGCCGAACGAGTCGATCGCGCCAACTCGCTCTGCGAGCGCATCGATTCGAGCAATGGTGTCATCGTCAGGCCCGGTCGTGGCGGCCGGTACAGCGGCCGGCGCTGGTCGGTCGGCCTTGGCCGCCAGTTCGCCGAGGCGCACTTCCAGGTCGTTGACACGCCCAGCGTCGGGCGCATTGTCAATGCGGGCGCTGAGCTGATCCAGACGTGCGAGGAGCCCAGGGTCGGCGGCGGGCGCTGTCTCCACTTTCGCTGCCAGCGCGTCGATACGCGCAACGAGTTCGGGGTCGGTGCCGGCGGTCATCGGTACGGCGTCGCCGGCGTTGTTGGCGGCAACCGTGGCGGCGGCGGCGGCTTTTGCCGCGGCATTCTCGGCGTGTGCGTGCGCCGCGGCAGCTGTCTCGGCAACGGTGTCGAGTTGTGCCTGCAGCTCGGTGACCTGGCTGCGCAGGTCGTCACCGGCTGGGGGTTGAGTCGACATTGCAGTGGTGGTGGCATCGAGCGCGGCGAGGCGCGTCTCGACGAGTGCCTTGGCCTGTTCGCTGGCGTCGAGGCGTGCTCGCAGATCCATCATCTCGCTGCGCAGCGCGAGGAAGTCCATCGGATCGACCGAGTACTTCTTGCCCTTGGCGGGTTTGGCGGGCGTGGCGGGCTTGTTCGGGGCGGCCGTTGGCGCAGCCGCTGCCGTGGGCGGTGGCGCCGCAGGGGCGGCGGCGGCTTGAGGTGCCGAGGACTTCGGCTTCTTGCTGAACAGTCCCATGAGCTTCTCCACACGCGAGAGGTTTACGATTGAGCATCGCTGCTCGCTACCGTACCCCGGTCCAGCTCCTCGGAGGTTGCCATGCCGTACAACCAGCTCGATCGACTCGTGTACGACGCCGATGCGCACATCATGGAGCCACCCACGTGGCTGCGCGATCACGCCGACCCTGAAATTCGCGACCGGCTTCCCACGCTGGACCTCAGCGGCGGCAACGAACTACAGCAGACGGGTTCCGTCGAGGAGCAGTTGGCTGATCTCCACGTGACGTTTCAGAAGCTTGCCGCTCGCCATGGCAGCGAGGAGTATCGATCCGTCGAGGCCGCGGAGATCATGTTGCGCAAGAACTTCGCCGCCACGGGCTCGTTCCTGCCGCACGACCGCTCACGAGCGCTCGACCTGTTGGGGTTCGAGAGCCAGCTGATGTTCAACACGTTCCACAACGGTCGGCTGTTCCTCTGGGAGCACAGCGGCGACATGGAACTGGCGTACGGCGCCGCTCGTGCACACAACCGTGGCATGGTCGAGTTCTGCTCGGTGGACCGTCGGTTGCTGCCCACCTGTTACGTGCCGTTGGCCGACTTCGACATGGCCGCTGGCATGGCCACCGAATCGGTGGCGATGGGCGCGGCTGCGCTGTTGGTCGCCAGCGGCTGTCCGGCGGGCCACTCGCCGACACATCGTTCGCTCGACCGCGTGTGGGCGATCGCGCAGGAGGCCGACATCCCGGTGGTGTTCCATGTGGGTGGCACCGGCGACCTCATCGATCGCAACTACTTCAACAACGGTCTTCCGATTCCCCCCGACTTCCACGGTGGCGCGGAGAACTTCCGCTCGGTCGACTACATGGCCATTCCATTCCCGCCGATGCAGACCTTGGCGACGATGGTCTTCGATGGTGTGTTCGATCGCTTCCCCGGGTTGCGCATCGGTGTCATCGAGCAAGGGGCCGTCTGGGTGCCCAGCTGGATGCGGCAGATGGAGAGCGCGTTCGAAGCGTTCGGCAAGCACGAGGAGCGGGTGCGGTCGTTGCAGATGCGACCGAGCGATTACGTGCGTCGTTCGATGAAGTTCGCCCCGTACCCCACCGAGGACGTGGGCTGGATCATCGAACAGGCCGGGCCGGAAACCATGTTGTTCAACAGCGACTATCCGCACGTCGAGGGTGGTCGCCGGCCGATCGAGCGGTTCGAGCGCAGCCTCGGCGACGCCAGCGAGGCCGTCCGCCAGGCGTTCTACTGCGACAACTTCCTGCAGTTGATGGGTGCCGCTGCCCGCCACCTACAACCCGTCGGCTGAGGCTGTCGCACGACGGACTGGATAGCGTCGAACGTCATGCCTGGTGAACGTCATGTCCGATAGCCGTCGTTCGGGTGACGGCTTCATGCGCTGCTCCGACGGGCACACACGGTGGGGTGTCTTCGGCGCGGCCGGTGTGGTGTTCGTCGTCCGCCCGGCGCAAGGTCGCGCAGCAGTGATGTTGCAGATGCGCTCTGCATGGGCGCACGAAGGTGGTACCTGGAGCTGCGCCGGCGGTGCGATGGACGAGGGCGAGACCACGTACGAAGCGGCCATCCGTGAGGCCAGCGAAGAGGTCGGCGAGATTCCGACGGACCATCACCTGCTCGGTGAATACGTCTTCGCGCCCGCTACCGACTGGAAGTACACGACGGTGGTGTTGGAGGTCGGTGAGCGGTTCGGGCACTCGGCCAACTTCGAGACCGACGCGGTCTCATGGGTGCCGCTCGACGAAGTGGAGACGCTGCCGTTGCACGCCGGCTTTGCTGCCGCATGGCCGCACCTGCGGGCGATCGTCGAGTCAGCTGGAACGCGGCCGTAGCCGCAGCCCGGCCATACCGCCGTCCACCGCCAGCGAGGTGCCGGTGGTCGCGCCGGCCATCGGGCTGGCGAGGTAGAGAACTGCTGCGGCAACTTCGTCGGCGGTCACCAAGCGTCCGGTCGGTTGCCGTGCCTCCAACGCCGCCCGCTCGGCGGCAGGGTTGTCGGCGTTGCCCAACAGGCGGCCGATCCACGGCGTGTCGGTGGTACCCGGGTTGACGCAGTTCACCCGGATGCCCTCGTGGAGGTGGTCAGCCGCCATCGCCAATGTCAGCGAGAGCACGGCGCCCTTGGTGGCGCTGTACAGCGCTCGCTCGGGCAGGCCGGCGGTTGCTGCGATCGAGCAGGTGTTGACAACGGCCGCATGCTCCGATCGGCGTAGGTGGGGCAGCGCAGCCTTCATCACGCGCACCATGCCGAACACGTTGATGTCGAACACGTGGTGCCACTCGTCGAGCGAGTTGGCCTCGACGGTGCCCTGCGCGCCGATGCCGGCATTGTTCGCCACGATGTCGATGCCACCGAGTGCCTGTACCGCAGCGGCGACTGCGCGGTCGATGGAGTCGGTGTCGGACACGTCGGCGACGAAACCGATGGCTCCTTCGGGCGAGCCGGAGGGATCCAGGTCGAGTACGGCGACTGACGCGCCGCGGGAGAGCGCGGCAGCGGCAATGGCGCGGCCGATGCCGGACGCACCTCCGGTGACAAGCACCCGCAGGCCGGTCAGGTCATTGTTCATGTTCGGCGGCTCATCGGGTAGTGGGCTGGTTGGGCGTTGGTGGGTACAGCGGAATGTTGTGCTCGACCAGTGATCGGCGGATGGCCAACCGCACCTCGCGCATCGCGGCCCAGTGCTTGCCGGGGCGGGTGCGCACGGTGACGCGCAACACGGTGCCGGTGGCGTCGACGCGCTCGACACCCAGGAGCGTCGGGGGCGCCAGCAGCACGTCGGCGACCTCGGGAACCTCGACCGCGACGGCAATGCCCTCTTGTACCGCAGCGATAGCGGTGTCGATGTCGCCGTCGTACCAGATGCTGATGTCGACGAGGCCCTGCGACCAACTGCGTGTGCGGTTGCCGACTCGTTGGATGACGCCGTTGGGCACGTTCCACAGTGTTCCGTCCGCGCCGCGCACGCTCATCATTCGCAGCGTGAGTGTCTCGACGGTGCCCACTGCCTCGCCGATGTCGACCTCCTCGCCGACGCCGCACTGGTCTTCCATCAGAATCATGAAACCGGCGATGCAGTCGCGAACCAGGCTCTGCGCCCCGAAGCCGACAGCGATACCAGCGATACCTGCACCCGCGAGCAGCGGCCCGAGGTTGATGTTGAACACGCCGAGCACGATGAGAATCGCAATCGTCCAGACGAACCACGACACACACGCACGGCTCACTGCGGCGAGTGTGGTTGCCCGTGACTGGTCGGGGGCACCGATCGCCGCCGAACTGTCGAGCCGGTCCAACCCGATCCGTGCCATCGCCTCGTTGGCCAGTTGCCGGCTCGTGGAGATGCGTGTGACGAACGCAGCGACAGCGCGACGCAGGTAGCGGTTGACGATCCACGCGACGACAACGACGATGACCGCGACGAGCGGACGGGTGACGAACCAATCGGCGGCTCGGGCGACCAGGCGATTGTGGGTGAGGTTCCACGCTCCCTCACAGAACCAGGTGGGCGTGGAGGTGCACGCCGACTCCAGGCCCGGGTCGAGTTCTGCGGCAGCTGCGAGCCAGGTCACGCGTCGGAGGATAGCCGTGAGGGCGGTGCCGCACCGCCCTCGAGTGTGACCGAAAACGCTGCAAATGTTGCGTCTGCAAGCGGTACGTTTGATTGTCGTGAGCAACCACCCTTTCGCCCCGCTGCGTCACCGCGAGGTGAGGTTGTTGTGGGGTGCAGCGGTGGTCTCAGATGTGGGCACGTGGGTGCAACTCATCGTGGTCGGCAGCCTTGTTGCCGCTGGCACGGGCTCCGCGGTGCAGACCGGTCTGGTGGCGCTGGCCACCTTCATGCCGCAAGGCATTGCCTCACCGGTGGGTGGCTTGCTCGCCGACCGTTACGACCGCCGCAAGGTGTTCGCGACTGCGCTGCTGATGCAGGCGATGGTCACCATCGTGCTTGCCATCGCGCTCGGAATGGGCGTGCGCACCCCGGCGGTGCTGACGCTGTTGATCCTGTTGGGCAGTGCTGCCGGTGCCACCGGGGCACCCAGTTACGCCGCGATGCAGCCCGACCTGGTGCCGCCCGACCAGTTGATGGCGATCATCTCGCTGGGCGTCTACTCGTGGAACAGTGGCCGCATCATCGGCCCGCTGCTGGGTTCCGTGCTGGTCCTCGCCGTTGGTCCGGCGTGGACGATCGGCTTCAATGCGCTCAGTTTCGTGGTGATGGCCGGTGCTGTGTCATTGGTGCGTCGCCCGTTTCGCCCGCATGGCGCCGACCCGCACGAGATGCTGTCCGTTCGCCGGCAGTTGGTCGGTGGGTGGCGCACCATGCGTTCGACGCCGGGTTGCTGGCACGGTGTGGTGCTGCTCGTGATGTTCAACCTCACGGTCGCGCCGTTCATGGGGTTGATCCCCATCTACGTCAGCCTCGAGTTCGGCGGCGGGACGGGCCTCACCGGAGCGGTCGCCTCTGCGCAAGGCATTGGCGCGATCCTGGGTGGCATCGCCATCACGTTGTTGGCTGCTCGTCATCGGCGCTCGTACCTTCTGGCGCGCCTGGTGTTCGCGTTGTCGCTGGCGCTGTGGAACTACGCACTGGCGCCCAACACGGCGTGGCTCATCGTCGGCAGCGCGGTCGTCGGTGCCTGCTCGACCAGCATGTTCATCACCTCGTCCGCCATTATCCAGCGCGATGCGCCGTCGGCCAGCCGTGGTCGCGTGATGTCGATCATGCAGGCTGCCATGGGCATCTCGTACGGCATCGGGCTGCTGTTCATCGGCGCCATCGGCGATGCCACCAGCTTGCGAGTTGCATTCGCCTTCGGTGCCACGCTGCTGGTCGTCTCGTTCGGTCTGCTCACGCTGCGCTCGCGCAATTGGCAGAGAGCCATCGACGATGCGGAGGTGTCGGCCATCGACCGCGTCGACGCCGGCGTGCTCTCCGTCGCCTGCGGCGACTGACCCTGAGGCGATGTACCACGCTCCCGTGGTACAGTCGCTCCATGACCCCGCCAATTCACCTCGCAGCTGGCCGATTGGTCGCCGCTGCAGCGATTGAACGCATCAACGTGTTGCTGGCAGACGCCGATGGCGAGACTTCCAACACCTCGATGAGGTTGCCCACCGCGTTGCGTGACGCCGCCTCTCTCGCAGTCACCGAGTTGGGTGCAGCGCCTTCGACCACCGCGCTCACCGCATCTGCCTTGCGGTCCATGCTGGAGGCGATCGTGATGCAGGCGGCCCTCGATCAGCACTACTCGGACCATCCGGAGCTGCGGCCCTCGCTGGCCGACCTCGCGCTCGCCGCAGCTGAACTCGACGGTCATCCGCTGGCCCGCAAACCCGTACTGTTGCGCCGCGCTGCAGCCGAGATAGTTCGTGTACGGCCCGATGCCGACGCCGACGACGTCGTGCTGTGGGCCGAAGCGCGGCTGGCGGCGTCAGCGTGAGTGTCACGAAGGCAGCGCACTTGGTCGTGTTCGACAACGAGGCAGTATTGGCGCTGCGCAGCGCGTCCAGCCCAAAACACCGCAAGGTGGTCAGTCACCTGCAGGTGGTTGCACAAAGGAAACGTCGGGCTGTTGCAGTGTCGATCGTCGTTCCCGCGACGGTTCGAGTGGAGGCCGGCTGGGACAGGACCGCTGCCGACTGGGCATTGGCGAATCAGGTTGGCGTTGCCGATGTAGCGCTCTGCGCGCCACTCGCCGATCTCGCCGCAACAATTCGCTTCAGTGGTCGCAACCCGATATCAGTGGCTGACTCCCACATCGGCGCCATTGTCCGGTCATCGGCCGCGGGGCTGGTCACTGTGTTGTCCAGCGATCCCTCGGACATGCGTGCCGCCTGCGGAGATACTCCGGTTGTCATCGTCCCTCTCTGAGGGTCCGTCGAATCATCCGGGCGTGTCGGCGAGAATCCGCTCGGCGTGACGCTGGATGTCGGCGACCGCTGCTGCAGGTGAGGTTCGGCCGCAGAGCGCGTTGTGGATGGCCTGCCAGCCGATGTCTTCGACCTCGGGGAAGCGAGGGTGTGGCGGGTAAGTGATCATCGCCTGCTCGATCGTGTCGGTGATGATCTGCAACCGGTGGCGATCGGTGTCGTCGACGGGCTGCACGGCCGCGAACGCGCCGACGTGCGCGCACACGCTGCCGCCACGTGCATCGAGTGAGTGGGCAGGTGCGTCCATCAGCGTGGTCAGTAGGGCGGTTGCAGCGGGCATGTTGCCGCACGTGGTCGGAATCGCCCACGCGTGGCAGCCGGCATAGCTGACCCAACGCTGCGACCCGCCCGGGTAGCGGAACGGTTCCAGCCTTCTGGTCGCGACAGATCCACACTCAGTGTCGTTCTGTGCTGACCAGACAGCGCCCCACGCGCCGGGCCACATGCCCGCCGCGTCGACGCGGCCGTCGAGCAGCGCCGCATCGACCTGGTCGTAGTGCCAGTCGGGCAGGTCGTCGGGTGCCCGGGCGGCCAGCTGGCAGAGCAGCTCGACGGCCGCGACGGCCTCGGGCGAGTCGATGCAGGGGCGGCCGTCGTCGGTGAACAGCTGGCCCCCGGCACCGACGACCAGCTCGAAGAAGGTGCCGAACAGCCCAGACTCGCGGCCGCTGAACCCGAACGCGACGTCGCTGGCTGCCAGCGCCACCCATGTGGTGGGCGGATGGGGGAGGCGGGACCACATGATGCGTACGTCGATCAGCCGCGGCACGCACAACAGCGCCCCGTCGAATCTGCACAGGTCGACCGCCAGTGGAGCAAGTTCCCCGGCGTCCACCAGGGTGTCGAGTGGCCGCAGCCACTGCGCTTGCGACGGCGCGTACTTGGAGTGGGTGGCGATCAGGTCCAGCCGTTCGCCCGCGCCGAGCAGTTCGGCGACACGACGGTTCAACGTCGGATGATCGGCGTGGACGACGATCTCCACATCGGCCTGATCGAGCAGTGTGTACAGGTGGTCGTACATCGGCCCGCCGACAAGTGCCACTCGCAACGTCACTGACCTGCCCCCTTGTTCGGCAATCGAATCCGGTCAGTCTCGCGCCTATGGTCGAATGCACTATGACCGTGATCACCTCAGTCACTACTCACGACCTGCGCGCCCGCACCTCGAAGTACGCACACGGCAGCGACGCCAACCACCCCGACCCTGACTATTCGGCCGCGTACGTGGTGCTGCACACCGACGGTGTGCTGGAGGGTCACGGGCTGACATTCACGATCGGCAAGGGCAACGACCTGTGCTGCGCCGCGATCGAGGCGCTCAGTGAGCTGGTGGTCGGGCGTCGGCTCAGCGACCTCACCGACCACATGGGTGCGTTCTGGCGCAGTGTGACCAACCATTCGCAGCTGCGTTGGCTAGGGCCGGACAAGGGTGTCATCCATCTGGCGACTGCCGCGTTGGTGAACGCGGTGTGGGACCTGTGGGCGAAGGAACGTGGCGTGCCGGTGTGGCAGTTGGTGGCGGACCTGGAGCCGGCGCAGTTCGTCGATTGCATCGACTTCCGCTACCTGCGCGACGAGGTCGACGAGGTGCAGGCGCTGGAGATGTTGCAGCGCGCACAGGCCGGCAAGGCCGAGCGCCTGGCCGAGTTGCGCCGTGACGGGTACCCCGCGTACATCACCTCCGCGGGCTGGCTCGGCTACCCGGAGGACGAGGTCCGGCGTCGCTGTCAGGATGCACTGCGCCTGGGTTGGCGCAGCTTCAAGACCAAGGTGGGCATCGACGTGGCCAGCGACATGCGCCGGTGCGAGGTGATGCGCGAGGAGCTCGGTGACGGCATCCAGCTGATGGCCGACGCCAACCAGGTGTGGGACGTGCAGCAGGCCATCGACTGGACGAACCAGCTGCAGTCGTTCGGCCTGCGCTGGATCGAGGAGCCAACCCACCCCGACGACATTCTCGGGCACGCCACCATTCGCCGTGGGGTTCGGCCTGTGGGAATTGCGACCGGCGAACATGCGGCCAACAGGCTGATGTTCAAGCAGCTGCTGCAGGCCGAGGCCATCGACTACGCGCAGGTGGATGCCTGCCGGCTCGGCGGTCTCAACGAGGTGCTGGCGGTGCTGCTGCTCGCGGCCGCCAAGGGTGTTCCGGTGTGCCCGCACGCCGGCGGCATCGGGCTGTGCGAGTACGTGCAGCACATCTCGATCATTGACTACCTGTGCGTCAGTGGCTCGCTGGCCGATCGCACCACCGAGTACGCCGACCACCTGCACGAACACTTCCTGCACCCGGCCGTGGTGCGCAACGGTGCGTACGTGGTGCCCGAGGCGCCGGGTTACTCCATCGAGATGCTTCCCGAGTCGATTGCTGCGTTGAGCTATCCCGACGGGGCGGAGTGGCAGTGAACGCACCTGCGGGGCTCGGCTTGGGAACCGCGCCCCTGGGGAACCTGTTCAGTGCGGTCATCGATGAGGAGGCATTGGCCACCGTCAACGCGGCATGGGCGCGTGGCGTGCGCTACTACGACACGGCGCCGCAATATGGGCACGGGTTGGCCGAGACCCGGTTGGGTCGCGCGCTCGCGCGATATCCGCGCGACGAGTACCGGCTGGTGTCGAAGGTCGGTCGCGTGCTGGACGCGCCCCCGGCCGGGTCGACACGCCCGGCGTCGGCGTTCGTCGATCTGCCAGGGGTCGACCCGGTGTTCGACTACAGCCGCGACGGCGTGTTGCGGTCGATCGACGACAGCCTCGCCCGGCTGGATGTCGATCGGCTGGACATCGTGCACGTGCACGACCCCGATGGGCACGAGGCATCGGCGTTGGCGACGGCGTTCCCGACGCTGATCGAGTTGCGTGACCAAGGTGTGATCGGCCAGGTCGGCAGCGGGATGAACCAGGTTGCGATGCTCGAGCGTTTCGTCGAGCAGGTCGACCTCGATTGCATCCTGCTGGCCGGGCGTTACACGCTGCTCGACCGCACGGGTGAGCAACTTTTGCAGCGGTGCTTGGAGCGTGGAGTCGAGGTGATCGCCGGCGGCGTGTTCAACAGTGGCCTGTTGGCGAACCCGTCGGTGGATGCGACGTTCGACTACGCGACGGCCGCGCCGGCACTGGTCGCGAGGGCGCAGCGGCTGCAGGCGGTGTGCTCGCAGTTCGGCGTGCCCCTGCCGGCGGCGGCGATCCAGTTCGCCAGCCGCCATCCGGCCATCGTGATGACGCTCGTAGGCGCCCGCTCGGTCGCCGAGATCGAAGCCGACATCGACTACGCCGAGATGGATATCGACCCCGCGCTCTGGGAAGCCCTCGAGCCCCCACACCCCTGACCCCCATCCCCCCGTGTGTACAAAGCCCGGGAAAATGATCCAGCAGATGCCGCGGCGAGGCACTGTCCAAGCCCTCGCCGTTGTTCGTGGCCGACCCCATGCCCCCATCATGTTCAATCGCCAGCGGCGATTGAGTGTCACTGTTGCCGTGCGGGGATGCGGGCGGTAGAGTTTGGGCACCGACGCGGGGTGGAGCAGCTCGGTAGCTCGTCGGGCTCATAACCCGAAGGTCGCAGGTTCAAATCCTGCCCCCGCCACTAAGGAAGCCCTGGTAGATCGTCTGATCCGCCAGGGCTTCTTCGTTTCTGTCGTTCATTGTGCAACCCGATTGCAACCAACGTCGCGGCCAACGGTGGGCAGTTCCGGTTGATGCCGGACACCGTGGCTTCGTAGATGGGTGACAGTTTCGGGACGCAACGTCGGTAGCTGGGCGACCGTGACCTCGGCAAGTGGCCCACGACGAGGCCCCGGACTGTGATCATCACTCTCGCGTGGGATGAGCGGCATCGGATCGCACGAGTCCCCCATCATGAAGGGAGCGCTGGCGAAGTACGGGCGTCGCGGGCCGGTGTATTCGCCGAGATGCCCACGCGGGTAGTCGTGGGTCGGAGGACCTGTAGCTTCCGGAGCAATCAGGTCGTGGCACTGCTGCATCAGTATCGTTGAGCGGGCGCCAGAAGGAGATGGTCGGTGACACGAATGATACGAGCGCTCCCTCCCTGCCCTTCCTGCCGTCGGCGAGCCTTGGTGCCCGTCGTGTTCGGTCTTCCGGACCAGATATTGCTGGAGAGCGCCGACCGCGACGAGGTGATTCTGGGCGGTTGCATGCCGGCGTTGGTGGACCACTTCGTCGGCTGCGTCGACTGCAAACTGACGGGAGTTCTGCGCAGCGGTCGATTCATTCCCGTCCGCGAGGCGGAACGCATCGCAAGAGGCGAAGACGACGGAACTGACATTGTGTTCCGACGGTCCGACCTTCTCCGACTCAACGAGGCTTCAAGTCTTAAGTACCTCGAGGAGAAGTGCGAGGACCACTGCCTCGACGGCCCCCTGACCATCACCCCACACCCGGCACGATTCGGGCCAGGTGTTGGCCTCTCATACACGTGCGGCTGGTACGACCAATATCACTACGAGCACGATCTCTTCTATCCGTTCACCAACTCGTACTTCTGGAGCGTGATCGGCGACCTCGGCGACCTCGCCACCTTCGAAATGGAGATGAGCGGCCTCGCCGACGCCATCGAAGCCGTCGAAGGATTCAAGGCCAGGGTCGACGCACAGCCAGTGTCGCTGCCCGGCACAAGATGGACGGCCCTGGGTCTACCCATCCATGACCTCCCGACCTACTCATACAAGCGTCCTATGGCAGGCGACTTCACTGTTCGCGACTGGCGCACAAAGCGTTTTGACAGAACATGCCCCGGGTTCAGCGTCGCCGTCTTGGTCAACCGCGACGACCTATGGGCAGAAGCCGCTGGCGACCGCACGAAGCTTGCAAAATTGCGCGTCGCGGGCCGGCCGAAGCCGCGCAGATAGTCGACCTGTTCGGCCGACCTGATCAGACGCTGGCCGGGCACGGCCTGCCCGCAACAGACCGCCGCCGGAGGACATTCATGTTGCGGTACCGCTGTTGCAACATCTCGCCCGGGCGCGCGCATCGGTGCCTTCAGCGCCTTGGTTCTACTGTCGAGGCATCGCGTCTGGGATCATTTCGCCATGGCCAAGCACGAGATCCGAATGAGCATGCCCGCACAAGAAGTTGTGAACGCCGACGTGAGCATCAGAATCAAGTCTGACGATGCATCGCTCGGTCGAATCGAGATCTCCAAGGGTTCGATCGACTGGTGGCCGGCGAACAACTCGAAGACGCACTATCGGATGAGCTGGGAAGCGTTCCAGCGTGTCATGGAGCAGCACGGGCGCGAGGTCAAGAAGAAGTAGCCCGCCTGATTCGAAGCGAAGTAGAGGTGCGGCGGTTGCATCCGGCCAACGGGGCATCGCGACTGATCCGGCTCGGGGCAGCGATCGCGCGCGGAGCGAACCGTGCTGAGGGCTCATTGGTCAGCCCAGGATCAAGCCCGCGACAAGTGAGGCAGCGTCCTCTTGCATGCCGGGGATGACGTGCGAGTAGACGTCGAGGGTGAAGGCAACGGTGGCATGGCCAAGTCGCTCACTGACGATCTTCGGATGGACGCCTGCAGTCAGGGCGAGGGTCGCGTAGGTGTGGCGCACGTCGTGGAACCGGATCCGCGTCACTTTCGACGAACGAACGTGCTTGTTGAACATCTGCGTGAAGCGGTCGGGGTGGATCCACTGGCCGTTCTCTCGGGTGAACACGAGGCCTCCGTAGGTTGAGTCGACCGGACGGCCGGCCACACGCGTCCGGTGTTCGTGGAGTGCTGCCAAGGTCCCCGTGTCGAGTGCCAAGGAGCGTCGGCTGCGCACCGTCTTTGGTGACGACAGCTTCACCTCGTACGCCACGTTGACCAACGTCTGGCGGACGCTCAGCTGCGCCCGGTCGAAGTCGATGTCCTCCCACCGAAGGCCCAGAATCTCCCCTCGGCGCATACCGGTCGTGAGCGCAAGGATCCACGCCGCGACGAACTCGTCGCTCGCGACGTGAGCGAGAAACGCGCGCGCCTCTGCAGCGTTCCAAGGCTTGATGCTCGAGGCGCTTCCGCGAAGACGCGGCGGGTCAGCCATCTCGGCCGGATTCCGAGAGATAAGACTCCACCGCACAGCGTCGTGCAGCGCCTTCCGCAGAATCACATGAACGTTGCGCACCGTCTTGGGAGCCAGGCCCGACTCGCCTGCACGATGCGACCCTGACGCAAGGAGGTCGCCATAGAACGCGTTGAGGCGAGCCGGCGTGAGTGCCTGCAACTCGATGGCGCCGAGTCTCGGGACGATGTGGAGCTCGATGTTTCGCGTGTACGAGTCGAAGGTGGAGTCGGCGAGGCGACCCTTCGTTGCGGGTAGCCACTCGTCCAGCAGGAAGCGCGTAAGCGTCCGCCGACTCGGTTCGACGTACGTGCCCTTGTCGAGCCTGCTGAGTATCTCAGTTCGTGCCCGCTCTGCTGCCTTCTTCGATTCAAAGCCGGAGTGCCAGTTGCGGATTCGCTTGCCGGTCACTGGGTCGCGCCCAAGGTCGACTACGACGCACCAACGCGTTCCTCGTTTGATCACGCTGCCGCGCATGGGAAACCTCCACAGTCCAACGATCTGTTGAAGGCCTCCTCCCATCGGCACCGGCAACGCCGGCTATCCGCCGATGGCCGTGGCATGGACACGCGAGTCATCGAGCCACGAGGCGAGATCCTCCGGGTTGAACCGGAGAAGATGACCCCACTTTACAAAGGGGATCCGTCGTTCGGAAACGAGCCGCCTCACGTGCCTGACGCTGACACCGAGATGGTCGGCGACCTCGTCGATCGTCAGCAGCGAGGGGAGCCGCTTCACTCCAACTTGAGCACTCATCGTCCAGCCTCCGCATGGTCATCGGGTTGCCCATCTACAGAGCTTGTTTTCGTCAGGGCGCAGCACCTCTGTTGCAGCGGACCCAGAATTTCTCGTCGGAGGGTGCTGCGCCCTGGCCTTTTCAGCCTCTGTAAGGTGGTGTGATCACCGTTGCGCCTTCTCCGGGCCTTCGATCGGAATTCGGGCGGCCGCTCGTCGGCGTTCCAGCACTAGGTAGTGCTGTGCCCGGCACGGCTCAGCCTGCGGGGCGCGTGTCGCTGAAGCGCCGGCGCTCCTCCCGAGGCCGGGTCGCTGAAGCGTGCCGACGGTCGAGTCAACGAGTGCGCGCCCGCCTCCGCGGCGGGGTTCGTCTGCCCAGTTCGCTCTGGATCGCGGAACGGACGAGGGCCTGGACGCTCGACTCTTCATCGAGAGCGACCTGTTGGAGCTCTCGCTTCATCGACTTTGGTATGCGGATGGCGAGGAAGACGACTTCTTCGTCGATGGTGTGCTTCTTGGCGGCTGGCACCGCGATGTCCTCCCTGTTTCTTGGACGGCGCAACGGTAGACCGCGCGGCCTGCTGCAGAACGACGTTGTCCGAGTTCTGCCCATTGACCTGAGTGTGATCCTTCGCGATCATGTGATCAAGCGATCTCGATCGCCTCGCAGCGCATTGCTGTCTTCTTCCAACTTCAGCAGCCACCGGAAGGGGGTGTGGCCATGAGGAGGGCGTGGAAAGCAGCCGCTTCGGCGGCCACGATGATCGCTGCGCTTGGTGCCTGCAGTAACTCGGGCGAATCGTCGAGCTCAACGACCGCGTCGTCGAGCGTCTCAACCGCACCGACGGTCGCGCCGACAACCTCGACGTCGACGACATCCATGAGTGCGCCAGCCGCGACCGCAGCCTCCACAACCACGACGCTGGCACCCACAACAACCGCGGTCCCGGCCGACGCTCAGGTGAAGGCCGACTTCCTCGCCTTGTACGACGCCTACTGGAGTTGCCTTCGCTCGCCGAAGGACTGTGACCCTACGAAGCTCACTGCGTCGGTCGGGCCAGCCCGAGATGCGCTGACCAAGACCGTGAATGATCTCGTGACCGGGGGCTTGTTCGCCGGAACCGAGGATCCCGGGTACGTCGTGGTTCAGTCGATCACCGTCGCGGGGCCGACGACGGCGACCGTCACCTACTGCGCGTGGGACACCGGCGTGTTGTACGGACCGCCAGCGAAGCCTGGAGGCGCTCCCGTTGTGGTCAACAACCTTCAGGTCACGTCGCGTTTCGAGACCACCATGGTGCTCGAGGGAGGCAGGTGGCTCACGTCCGAAGAGAAGCGGACCGAGCGGGTTGAGGGAGAGAACCGGTGTCCGCCCGAGGGTTGATTGCGGTCTCTGTCATCGTCGCCATGCTCGGCGCTCCCACGATCGCGCGTGCCGAGATTCTTGGTGGCCAGGGCGGCGCAGGGACCGACTCGGTCACTTCGTGGGTCGTGGGGAATGGCCCGGGAGGCGGTGTCACGCCGCCCGCCGGAACGACCTGCGGGCCTTGGGATCAGGCAGCCAACCAATCGCCCGAGGCCGGTCCACCCGACATCGGCACGGTCCGGCAGGACGCTTCGGGTGTCGTGTGGATGCTCTACTACCGAATCTGCACCGGCACCGCTCAGTACGTCTGGGTGCCGGTCCTTCCGCCAGGCGATCTCGGCCAGCTGGCGTTCGATGAAGTGACCAAGAAGCTGCCGAAGCCGACGCCGGCGCTGTCGCCTGATCTCTCGATCGGCGGCTACGTGAACTTCGAGACGTGGTTGTCGGTGGCCGATCCCGGACTGGTGTCCGCTACCTCGGCGATCCCTGGTCTGTCGGCCACGGCGACGGCCCGGGTGGTGCGAATCGAGTGGCGCCCCGGCGACGGTTCACTCGTGACCTGTGAGCCCTTCGGTGGTCTGCCACCGACTCCTGGTTACACGGGGAAGGCACCCTGCGGTCACACGTTCACCCAGCCGTCGGTGGCGAAGGTGACTGGCACGACGGACGACCGCTACCACGGGTCGGTGACCTTGGTGTGGGCAGCAAGTTGGACGGCATCGAACGGGGCGTCAGGTGACTTGGGTGAGGTGTCGTCGACGGTGCCGTTCGTGTACCGGGTGCGAGAGATCCAGACGATCGGAGCAGGAGGCTGACGATGGCGACTGTCCTGGAACGAAACACTCCGACGTCTCGGGAGCGCCAGCCGAGTGCGCCACCGCGGATCTCGTCGCGTGCGCGTGGCCGCCTTGCGCTCGGCGCGCTCATCGTTGCGATCGGAGTGCTCATCAACCTGGCGATCTATCGCAGCGTCGATGACAAGTCGCCGGTGTTGCAGCTGAACCGGGACGTGCCGGCAGGACAGCAGATCTCGGCTGACGACTTCCGTACGGTGGAGATCGGAGCGGATGGAGCGTTCCGCTCGGTGCCGTCAAGCGATCTGAACGCAATGGTCGGCTCGTACGCCAAGGTGCGTCTGATCGCCGGAACGCTGCTGGCTCGCGAGGCGCTACAGTCCGGCCCGCTGGTGGCGCCTGGGGCGTCGGTTGTTGCCGTCACGGTGCCGGCTGGCGAGGTTCCGATCGGTCTACGTGAGCGGTCTCGTGTGAGCGTGGTGATCGTCGCTTCCGATCGGACCTCGACATCGGTCAATGGGACCGTTGTCGGCCTGCCTTCGCAGGCAGGGTCGTCAGGTCAGGTGTCGGTCTCGATCGAGCTGGCGGCGGGTGACGCCGGTGCGGTCGCTGCCGCGGAGAAGGTCCGGTTGGTGTTGCTCGATCCGGGGGCGACGGGATGACCTTGCTTGCGGTGTGTGGGGACGCAGCGACAACGACGGCCTTCGCGTTGGCCTCGATGTGGCCGACGCCCGACGTGCTTCTCGTCGAGGCTGACGGGAGCGGCGGCGACTTGGCCGCATGGCTGGACATCCCCGAGCAGCCGGGGGTGGCGACGGCCGTGACGATGGCCCCAACGGGTTCGTGGCCGGCGATCGAGGCGCAGGTGCAGCGTCTTGGCTCGCTGTCGGTCCTGCCGTTGCCGCTGCGGGCTGGCGAGGCGTCGATCGCCACCAGGGAGGCCGCTGTGCGCCTACTGCCGACACTGTCGGCGTTGGCTGGGTTGACGGCGATCGCAGACTGCGGGTTCTGCCATCCGTCGGCGCTATCACCGGCGGTGACCCAGGCGGCGCTCGTCGTCGTGACGATCCGACAGCCATCCACCTCCCCTCGAGCTGCGGCGGCGCATCTGGATCGCGTCGGCGAGCTGGTCGATGCGCTCGGCTCGCGGGCCTTGCCGACCGTCGCTGTCGTCATTGGTGAGGAGCCCTATCGGGCGAGTGAGATCAGCGACTTCCTCGGCGGGTCGGCCGGACAACTACGGGTGCTCGTACTTGCAGATGACGCGATGGGTGCCGCGGCAGCAGCCGGCCGAGAGCGGGTAGGTCGTGGGTTCCCTCGCAGCCATCTCGCGAAAACGGCCAGTGCGGCGGCAAGCGAACTGGCGGTGCGCCTGGACTCACTGTGCTCGGTTGATGTCGAGGTCGGGCGATGACGTCGTGGGACCCGGATCTCGGGCTCAGCGAGCTGCCGCCCGCCGAGGCGGTGCGTGTGGTCCGCCTTGTCGCTGACCGGTTGGCGCGCCGTCTGGCAGAGGAGATCGAGGCACGCCGTCTCGCTGACGATGACGCCGATCCGGGCGTGCCATTGGAGCGCGATGTCCTCGGCCAAGAGCTGCTGATCGGAGAGTGGATCGCAGAGGAGTTGGGCTCGGTGTCGCAGGCTCGGATGCAACGCGGGTCGAGCCGTCTGTCGGATGCAACCGATGGTGAGCTCCGCCGTCGTGTGGTTGCGGAGTTGTTCGCGTTCGGTCCGTTGCAGCAGTGGATGGATGCCCCCGACGTCGAGGAGATCGACGTCAACTCGCACCTGCACACGTGGGTGTCGTATGTCGATGGCCGTCAAGTGGACGTCGGTCAGTTGTGGAGCTCCTCGACTGAGCTCGTCGCGTTCCAGAAGCGGATCGCGTTGCGGATGGGAACGGGCGAGGGCCGACTCGACACTGCGAGCCCACAGCTGACCTTGCAGTCCGCCGACGGATCTCGCGTCGTCTTGGTGTTGGGCGGCCCGACCGAGCACGGCATCTCGACCCAACCCCGAATCGCGATTCGCCGTTTCGTGCTGCCCCGCCTCGGAATCGGCGCGCTCGCTGATGCAGGAATGTTCCCGTCTGACTTGGTCGGGTTCTTCGAGGCCGTTGTCCGAACGGGATTCACCGTGCTGGTGTCCGGTGGACCGGGTGCCGGCAAGACGACGTTCCTGGTGGAGCTGTGC
>Ga0209476_10000786_pt1 | contig 21813 bp, 21 predicted proteins | sample KloWWTrecipitate_FD_187179 | JGI IMG/M metagenome (GOLD analysis project Ga0209476, IMG submission 187179) | Active sludge microbial communities from Klosterneuburg, Austria, studying microevolution and ecology of nitrifiers - Klosterneuburg... | ecosystem: Engineered > WWTP > Aerobic digester... | reverse complement strand
CACAGGCGTACCGGGGGTCAGCGCTACCAGGGCGCCGCGACCAAACGCCATACGGGTGACATCATCGAGATGCTCGTCGATGCGCTGCGTCTTCCATTCGCGATAGATCGCCCGCACCAGGTCGGCCAGTTCGCCGTTGTCGCCATCGCTGTCGGTCACGGCTCTGGCCACACGAACACGAAGCGGGTCGATCACCGTCGTCGCCAACGCGTCGAACGCCGGCTGCAGCGCCTTGGCACGCGTGACCTCGTGGAGGTGGTCGGCCTTGTCGCCACTGTCGACGCTGGCTGCGCCGGCCAATGCCGCAAGGCGCAGCTCGCCTTCGATGGCCGCTGAATAACGCAGCGCGTGTTCTGTGGCCGCTGGCAATAGCACGTCGAATTCTCGCACCGGCTGGGCGCGGCGCAGGATGTGGAGCACGTCATTCTGCTCGTCGGCCAAGACTCGCTTGAGCTTGCGAGCAGCGGCAACGATCAGTGGGGTCAGCTCAGCGTCGCGGCGACCGAACGGTGAATCGTCAGTCTCCCTGACGGGCGCCGGTGCGGCCGGTGACGCCTGGAACACGGACAGTTCCTCGGTCGCGTCGATATCGATGAACACCGCCGACTCAGGCTCGATCGTCCGTGCGTCCGGCGCCGGATCCGCGATGGCGGCGAGGACGATCTTGTCGGCACGGGCGGCGCGAAGACGAGCGAACAGATCCTCGACCGACACCTTGTCCTGGCCGTCTGCCTGGTCGAGTTCTGCCTGGTCGAGTTCTGCAGTCTCGACATCGGCAGGCTCGTCGAACAGAGGAACGACATTGGCCATCGACTGGCCGTCGTCAACTTCGGCGTCGTCACTCTCGACCTCGACGAGTGCATCAACACCGTCGTCCTCGGCAACCTCGTCCTCGGCAACCTCGTCCTCGGCAACTTCCGGCTCGGCAACTTCCGGTTCGGCAACTTCCAGCTCGACGACTTCCAGCTCGACGACTTCCAGCTCGACGACTTCCGGCTCGATGTCGGGCAACGCCTCCAGGTCGGCGATCGCCAACCGCGGGCGTGGCTCGGTCGCGGGCACCATCAACGGCACCGGGCCCGTAGTGGGCGACAGGTTGACGTACTCGCTGGGTTCCCCCAGCGGTGTCAGTTCCGCCATCACGTCGACTGCGGCCAGCCGGGCACGCTCGAACGCGTTCAGCAAACGATCGCGGCCATGCACCAACTGCTCGATCTGTTGCCGCGCAAGCTCCCGACGGCGGGCGAGCTCGCCGAGCACCCGCTCGCGGTAGGCGCGCGCTTCGTTGACCATGTCACGGCCCTGCTGCTTGGCCATCTGCAGCTCTGACTCCGCATCCGAGCTGGCGTCCTGGCGCCGCCGAGACGACTCGATCTCGGCCTCTTCGCGCAATCGTTGCGCCTCGTCGGTGGCCTCACGCAACACACGCGATGCTCCGTCCTCGGCGCGCATCTTGATCTGATTTGCGGCCTCGCGGGCCGTCGAGAGAATGCGGACTGCTTCCTCGCCCAGCATGCGCGTGACAACTTCTTCATCGAGTGCAACACCAGCGCTGGGCGCGGTGCGCTGCGAGGTGCGTAGTTCGCGTTCGAGGAACTTCTCACGTTCTTGCAGTCGCGCCAGTTCGGCCGCAACCATGCGCAGGAACTCGCGAACCTCCTCGGGTTCGTAGCCGCGGCGGACGGTGGAGAAGTTGGCCGTCGACACAGCCGTCGGCGACGAGGGGTCGGGACGTGAGAACGAAATGGCCATCGGCGTAAATGGTAGGTGCGATGGCACTCGAAAGGGTGGCATAGCAACCGGGCGACCACCAGCGAGCCCGGTGAGCGACGGTTACGCGTCGGCGGCCTGTGGCGGGTTGACCAACTTCACCGGGTCGCCGCCGATCCGCACCAACGCCGCCAGCGCTTCCTCGAGCGTCGCAACAGGGATGATCTCGACGTCATCGCCGACAACCTTGCGAGCGGCAGCAATCCTGTCATCGGGACCCTGCTGGTCCTGTGATGTCGGGACGAGGAAGTACTTGACCCCCACCTGCTGCACCGCGGACGCCTTCGAGTTGAGGCCACCGATGGCGCCGACGTTGCCATCGAGGTCGATGGTGCCGGTGACCGCAACGCGCTTGCCGCCCATCAGGTCGCCCTCGGTGAGCTCGTCGATCAAGGTCAGCGTGAACGCGAGGCCCGCCGAGGGGCCGCCGATGCTGTCGGTGTCGATCTCCACATCGAGGCCTTCGGGCAACTTGACGGTGGTGGTGTCGATGGGGCGGAAACCGATGATCGTTCGCGGTGGGTCCTCGCCCGGCGCGAGGATGGTCTCGATCTGGCCGGACATCTTCGTGCCATCACGCTCGAACTCGACGTCGATCTTCGTGCCGGGCTTCACGTCCTCGAGGGCCTTGGGCAGGTCGTCGATGATCGTGATGTCGGCTCCGTTGACCTTCTTCAGCACGTCGCCCGGGTTCAGTAGCTCGTCAGCAGGGCTGTACTTCACACACGCGGTGCCGTCGGCGTTCGGCTCCAGGCACAGCATGTAGTCGACGATCACATCACCCGAGGTGAGCGTGACCGGATAGCCCGCTGCCTTCAAGGCGACATACATGGCACTGTCTTTTGCACTGCGCATCTGGCGCTGACCGGCTTGGATCAGTTGCGCCTGCGACTGGTCGCCGTACTTGTCGCGGTGGCTCCACAGGCGCGTCGCATGGTTGCTCCGGGCAACGAACCAGTCGAGCATGCTGATGTTCGGCTGCGTGATCGTGACGAAGTACACCTGTCCGGCGCTGTTGAACGTGGGTGCACCGGTGATCGACATCCGAGGTTCCACGGGCTCTGCGTCAGCGGGCACCATCGCGAACTCGATGGCTTCGTTCGTGGGCTGAACGCACCGTGGCGGGTCTGAGCTGTCGAACTCGCGACAACGTGCCGTCTCGATGAAAGCCGTGGTCGGGATGAAGCTCACAACCACGGGAGCGGCCGCGAGCGCGAGCCCGAGTCCCGCCAACGGCACGGCCCAGCGTCGGTGAATCGTCCGCGGCGCCCTGACCGCCGGGGCGGGCTCAGGTACCATCTCTTCTTGCGTGAGTATCACTGAAGTCACCACCGCTGCTGGCTGGATTGCCGGTCTCGCCATTGTGGCCTTGATCGCGGCTGGATGGCGCAAGCCTGCCAGAGCGACGGCCGATCCGGCGCGCGCCCGACGACCTTCTTCCGCGCCCGCGGGCGTGGAGGTGAAGGAGGTCAGGGCGCCACTCGCACGCCGCTCACCGTGGTGGAGGCGGCTGTGGTCCATCGCTGCCAGCAGTGTCCTCGCCGTGTGGATCGGTGCGGTGGTGGCTACCGTCATCGGATTCGGCACCGCAGCATTGATCATCACCCTGACGAACATGCTCAAGCAATGAGCGACCAGCAACACCTGCGGGACCTTGTGATCGCCGGCCATCAGGGCAACGAACAGGTCGCTCGCGCTGCGCTGGCGGAAACAGATGCGGTTGCCCGCCAACTCGCTCTCGGTGCACTTGCTCGCATGGACGCACTGACCCCCGTCGACCTGCGGTCCGCGTTCAACGACGCTGACGCGACGGTTCGCCGTCGGGCTGCGACACTTGCCGCAACGTGCCCAGAGGTGTCGGTGCTCGCGCTGCTGGGCGACGTCGAGACATCGGTCGTGGAAGCAGCAGCGTGGGCGGCGGGCGAGCAGGAGGCAGTCGACGACGACGTGCTGACGATGCTGTGCGAGCTGGGAGCCCACGCCGCCGACCCGCTGGTCCGCGAGGCGGCAGTGGCCGCGCTCGGTGCCATCGGTGACGACCGGGGCCTGTCAGTCATCATCGACGCGTGCACGGACAAGGCGAACATTCGTCGACGGGCGGTTCTGGCCCTCGCTCCGTTCAGCGGGCCCGACGTCGACGCAGCCCTCGCCGCTGCCCTGGTCGACCGCGATTGGCAGGTGCGCCAGGCCGCTGAGGATCTTGCACCGCACATGGAATCGGGCGACGCCGACATGTTGGAAAATACTTAGTACTAAATCCAATCCGCGTTGCCTTGTGCTCCGAAGCTCCCGTGACCGGTCAGCATTCCGCTGGCCTGAACACAGGGAGACATCATGAAGAAGCTCGTATTGCTCGTTGCAGCTGCCGCCGCCAGCGTGCTGCCCATTGCTGCGTCCGCCAGCGCAGCACCAAGCGCCGGGGACCCCACCAAGACGATCGCTGAGATCGCGTCGTCCGACCCGCAGTTCTCGACGCTCGTCGCTGCCCTCGGGGCCGCTGATCTGGTCGGCCCGTTCGACTCGTGCGACGACGCCAAGACGACTGTCTTCGCGCCCACCAACGACGCCTTCGCGGCCGCACTCACCGCGCTGGGCATGACAGCTGATCAGTTGCTCGCACAAAAGCAGCTCCTCACCAGCGTTCTCACCTACCACGTCGTCGCCGGCGAGGTGAACGCCGCAACCGTCGTGGGTCTGACCCAGGCCACCACGCTCAATGGCGCGAAGATCAACATCAAGGTCGTCGACGGCTCTGTGATCCTGAACGACACCGTCAAGGTCGTCGGCACGGACATCCAGGCATGCAACGGCATCATCCACGTCATCGACGGTGTACTGCTGCCCCCGACGGCACCCTCGGGCGAAATGCCGGTGACCGGCGCAGCCTCTGAAGGAATCGCCCTCAGCGCCGCCGCGCTGCTCGCCGGCGGCATCGGCGTCCTGGCCCTCAGCCGCCGTCGCCGCACCGTCAACGCATAGTCCCGCATCCGAGCCACATCGCACACGGCGTGGCTCACGACAACCGATTTCGGCCCCGCCCCTCTCCCGTCGGGGGCGGGGCCGATCTATGTACCGAGACGAGTGCCACAGCGTGTCCACACCCACTTCACGACATGGCGCAATACAGTCTCCTGATGCGTCGCCTCATTGCCCTCCTCCTTGCCGCTGCTGTCGTCGCCTCGTGTAGCTCCGGGAACACGACCGACACGACCTCCGCGATCGCGACCGTCGTTCCCGACAACACAGCGCCTGACACAACTGTTGCTACCACGACCGATGCCACCACCACTGATGCCGCGACGACAGATCCCGCGACGACAGTGGCGCCCTCACCGCAGACCACCGGCGCTGCCGGCGCCGATCCGCTGGCAGACCGCCCCTTCGACGTGTTCGTGCCCACCAGTTACGACGCCGCCACCCCGATGCCGTTGGTCGTGCTCCTGCACGGCTACGGTGCCAGCGGCATCATCCAGAACCTGTACTTCGGGCTGCAGCCGCTCGCCGAGAGCCGCGGCTTTCTGTACGTGCACCCGGACGGAACGATCAACCAGGTCGGCAAGCAGTTCTGGAACGCGACGGATGCCTGCTGCGGGTTCGGCTCCACCGTCGACGACGTCGGCTACCTCACCGCGCTGGTCGAGAACGTGCAGAGCAACTACAACGTCGACCCGAAGCGGATCTTCTTCGTGGGCCACTCCAATGGCGGGTTCATGTCGTACCGCATGGCGTGCGACCGCTCCGACATGGTCGCAGCCATCGCCAGCCTGGCCGGGGCGACCTGGGAGAACAACGCGACGTGCGACCCGTCACAACCCGTGAGCGTGTTGCAGATCCACGGCACCGCCGACGAAACCATCGGCTTCGAGGGGGGCACGCTGCTGGGCAACGATCACCCCGGGGCGCGCGAAACGGTGGCCGACTGGTCCAGCAACAACGGCTGTAGTGACACCACCGCCGATCTGCCGACCGCGCTGGATCTCGACGCGGCCATTCCCGGCGACGAATCCACCGCTACCGAGTACACGGGCTGCCCCGTCGGTGGCGCCGTCGAGCTGTGGGTGATCCCCGATGCACCGCATGTTCCGCCGCTGTCGGCGAGCTTCGGTGCCGACATCATCGACTTCCTCTTCGCCCACCCCAAGCCGTAGAGCACCAACGGCGTCAGCGCGTCAGACGTCGTAGCGGTAGACGTTGGTCTCGCGCAGCGTGAAACCAATGCGCTGGTACAGCCGGTTAGCGGCCTCGCGTGACGGTCGGCTGGTCAGGCTGACCGCCTTCACACCGCGGTGGCGCGCGGCTTCGAGCGCGGCCTGATTCAACAAGTCGCCCACGCCGTGCCCGCGCGCTGACGCGTCGACGACGACGTCCTCGATCCACGCCTTCAGTCCGGTCGGGATGCGATACAACACCAACGTGAGGGTGCCGACGATCTCTCCGTTGAGGCGGGCGAGGAACACCACCGACCCAGGGTCGTCGACCAGCGCAGCGACCTGCGCCGCATCCGGTGGTGGCGAACTCTGCGACAGCTGAGGGATCAGCTCTGCGAATGCCCGGACCAATTCGTCAGTGGCTTCGTTTGCAACCTCGATCGTCACGCTCACGGCTCAGCACATTAGAGCTTCCTCCGCTACGCGATGGGGTGCATCGCCACGTATGGTCGTTTCATGGAACCCGCACGTGCTCTCGCAGCTGCCCTCGAACCCGTCGTCGGCCAGGTGTACTTCTCTCCTGAATGCCACGCGGGGTACGCCGCACTCGGTTTCGCTCCCAGTGCCACTCAAGCGGCGGGAGTCGCGCTACCGGATGGGCCGGCGTACTTCACCAGTCGCGGCTCGGTCATGGGCCAGGTCCCTGGCGAAGTGGTCGCCGCCGCGTTCGCAGTGTTCAACCCGGCAGCGGTCATCCCGTCGGTACGTCGCGGCTGGACGCTCACCGACGCCGCCACCATCTGCCAAGCACGCGACGACGGAGCCATCGCCCAGCTGGAGCGACTGCTCGGTGCTGCGCCCGTCGGCGTCGAGCGCGCTCGCGCGATCCTCACCCGCGCCGTCGAGCCGCTGCGGCCCGAGGGTCGCCCGCTGTATGCGGGGGTGCGTTCACTACCGATGCCCGGCACCGACCTCGGCGTCGTGTGGCGTCTTGGCGACCAACTGCGTGAGTACCGCGGCGACAGCCACACCGCAGCATGGATCAGCGCCGGTGTCGATGCCACCGAGATCGGTCTGCTCAGCGAGTTGTACTGGGGTCTGCCGATGCGCAGCTACAGCCGCACCCGCGCATGGAGTGACGAGCAGTTCGAGGCGGCACACCAGCGTCTGCGGTCGCGCGGACTTGTCGACGAGATCGGCTTCACCCCCGCCGGCCGCCAACTACGCGAGGACATCGAGACCCGCACCGACGTCCAGATGGCCGGCATCGCGCGGGCGATGGGCAGCGGTCTCCAAGAGCTGATCGACATCTTGCTGCCATGGGGTGAGGCCGTCCGCGCCGGCCACGGCTACCCCGCATCGGGGCCCCATGATCTTGCGGACCTGGCTAGGGACGTGGCCGTCGACCGCTGATACGGTCCGCACATGATCCTCCAGACGCTCGACGATGTCAGCCCAGAACAGTTCGCCGACCACACTGGTTGGCACCCGCAAGCGCAAGGGCTGTGTCAGGGAGAGATCTGTGTGCCCGCCGCCGGCAGCCTGCGCGCCGATGGCACTGTCGACATCGAGGTAGCCGCGCAACGCTTGGGCATGCCGCTGGTGCGCGACGCCGACCACGGCATCTGGGCATTGGGCCCCGCAACACTCGGGGGGACGGCGCTGACGACAGCAGCCGCCGCCGATCCAGCGTTGGTCACCCACGACGGCAAACCGTTCCGCCTGTCATCGCTGCACGGCCGAAAGGTACTGCTGGTCGCCTGGTCCAGTTATTGAGGCTGCCGCACCAGCCTGCCCGGGTGGCAGGCACTCCACACTGAACTCGCAGCACTCGGCCTGACGGTCGTCACCGTCGCCCTCGATGTCGAACCGGCGCACACGATGAAGTGGATCGATGCCGCTCGGCCCGCCGACGCTTCGCTGGCCCACCCCAGCTTGATCGACACGCAACACATCACCGACGAGCTGTTCGGCTTCAGCAACATCCCGATGGCCGTCTGGATCGACGAGACAGGCACCATCGTGCGGCCCGCCGAGGGGGCCTCCATCGAGACCAGCCCACTGCGCAACATGGACATCCCCGAGGGTCTGCCCGAGCGCATCACACGCATGCTGACCGAAGTGAAGAAGATCCCCGACAACGCGGAGGGCTATCGCGCCGCCATCGTCGACTGGGCCAACAACGGCGCCGAGTCGCCATACGTGCTCTCGGCCGACGACGTGGTTGCTCGCTCGCAACCACGAGGCGACGACGAGGCCCGCGCAGCGGCCTGCTTCGAGCTCGGCGAATACCTGCGACGCACTGTCGGCCCCGACGCTGCTGTGTCGTGGTGGCGCGAGGCGCACCGTCTCTACCCTGCAAACTGGACGTACAAGCGCCAGGCCTGGACGTTGGTCACCACCGCTGAAGGCGCCGACGACAACGACCTCATGCAGGGTCCCACCGACGTCTACGAAGGCAACTGGCTCGACGACGTCATTGCGTCCGGCGGCGGCGAGGCCTACACCGTGGTGCCGCGGCTGTAATCCAACCATTCGGTGGCAAAGTCGACAATGTCACGCATGCGGCACGAGATCAGTTCGCCGGCACCCAACGGCACCCTGGCCTCACCACCAGTCGCCGCGAACGCCGCGCCTGCCGCCTCGAAGTCGTGGTTGTCGTAGTCCACGTCGTCATAGGTCACCCACCGCCGCTCGCCGTCGCTCATGACCGGCACGCCAAAGGTGATGGAGTGTTCGCGCGCCCAGCGGGTACGCGACTCAGCCAGATGTAGCGATGTGTTGTTGGAGTGTCCGACGCCGACGAGCACAATTCGCGCGTCCAATTCGTACAGCCGACCCAGCGGTGAACTGTCACCGAACCCGGCCGTCATCTCGTGCGGGTGCACGACCTGGTGCGCCAGGGGTCCATTCGCCATCAGCGAGATGGCGGGGTGTGCGCTGCGCTGCGTTCCGGGCAGATGACGGAAGCACTCAGCCACCGAACCCATTCCTGTCATCGGCGTCAGCGCCGAGTCGTAGGCGGGCATTTCATCGCGGATCGTTTGCCACCACGACGCCGGCACCGGTGGCGCCTCCCATCGCGAGGGCTCGCCCAGGTTCGACGAGAGCGACGGCATCACGATGGTGCCGTCAGGAGTGACAGCCTCGGCCAGGGCACTCACGACGGTGTGCGCGCCGCCCACGACCCAACCCAGCCGGGACAGCGACGAATGCACGATGATCAACCCAGCGGGTTGCACACCCACCGCTCGCAACGCACCAACAACTGCTGCTCGCGTGACCGGTGCGTCGGTGCGAGCAATCGCGGCCGCCTCGCCTGCCCACGGTTCATCGGTCGCGCTCACAGCCTCGGACATACCGATAGCGTTGCAGGTCATGGAGCACGTCCGCTGGCTGGCGCAACCAACGCTGCAGCGCCCCATCGTGATCGCTGCGTTCACCGGCTGGAACGATGCGGCCGATTCGGCCAGCAACAGCGTTCGTCACCTCGTCGAGGCATGGCAGGCGCAGCCACTCGCCGAGATCGATCCGGAGGAGTTCACTGACTTCGCCACCGTGCGCCCGCACGTTCGCCTCACCCCTGAGCAGCGGCGCACCATCGTCTGGCCGACTGTCGGTGCCTGGAGCGCCAGCACGCCCGGCGGCGACGTCATCTTGATCCTTGGCCCCGAGCCCGCGCTGCGCTGGCGGCTCTTCACACAACAGCTGATCAGTATTGCGCAGCGCTTCGATGCCTCGATGATGCTCACGCTCGGCGCTCTGCTCGCCGACGTGCCGCACAGCCGGCCGGTGCAGCTGATCGGCACCGCCACCGAACAGGATGTCATCGACCGCTTCGACCTGCAGCGCAGTCGCTATGAGGGCCCCACCGGCATCGTGGGTGTCGTGCAAGACGCGTGCACTCGTTCCGACATGTCGTGCGCCTCGCTGTGGGCCGCAGTGCCCGCGTACGCATCGCAGGTGCCGTCACCGAAGGCGTCGCTGGCGCTGGTCGAGCGGGCATGCGAGATGATCGGCACCCCGGCGCCCACCTCGCGGCTGCAGGCCGATTCGATTGCATACGACGCACGCGTGACCGCGTTCGTGGCCAGCGACTCAGATCTCGTCGGCTACGTCGAACGGTTGGAGTCGCTGTCGGACAGTGGGCAACTCGACGACACCGACTTCGACGAGGACGACGACGACGAGGACGACGACGACACCGTCGGTGGCGAGCTGGAGCCCGACGTTGACGTCGAAGTGAACAGCGAGGCGTTCATGGCCGACCTGGAGCGCTTCCTGCGCGACCAAGAGGGCGACGAGAAGTAACGCCGCTCAGTCGTGCACGCCGCGCCACACCGGGCGGCGCGGCGGTTCGAACGAGGCCGCTTGCAGGTTGCCGTCGATGGCTGCGAACGCCATCGGGCCCCACCACTGCGCGCCCACCGTCGGGTGCGGCAGGTCGTCACGGTCGAACCAGCCAAGATCGGCGGTCTCCAACGGATGAGCCGCCAAGTTGCCACCGGTTGCACGACAGTGGAACAACAGCAGGTACATCGCGAAGCGCGTGAAGCCCATCCGCTGCCCGTCGATCACGCTGAGCAGCTGCACCGGCTCGCACTCGATTCCGGTCTCCTCCAGCACCTCCTTCACCACGACCTCGCTGGGCGAGTAGCCGCTGTCCGCCCAACCGGTGGGGTACAGCCATACGCCGCTGTCACCGCGTTGCACCAACAGGATCTGGCCGGCATCGTTCCCCACCACCGCACCGATGGCCACCTTCGGCGTGACGTAGCCGGGGATGCCTTCGCCCACGCTCTCCATCCATTCCTGGATGAAGTGGTCGGTTTCGCGCCGGACCTCCAGGGCGTCCTCCGCAGCAGCCTTGATGTCGGCTGCGACGTGGAGCACCTCCTCGAATCGCTCGCGCTCGTAGAGGTTCTGGCTGAAGCCCAAGCCGGTACGGGCGATGCCGGCCAACGCTTCGCTCCAACGGGCAAGGTCGCGGGTGAAGTCCTGGGGTGTGGCGTCGCTCACAGCACGACCGTACTGCGGTCAGACATCGAGCGAAATGCCAACCAACGACAGGATGTATCGGTCATCGGTGGTCGACGCCGTGAAGTCGAGTTGCGAGCCGTTCATCGCGCTGGTGGTTGCGACCAGCACATCGGTACCGAGCGCATTCTGATGGGCCGGATCCCGCACGCCACCGATCTTCCCTTGAAACGCATTCGAGACCACGAAGCCCGAGAGCGACACGCTCTCACCCGTCAAACTGCGATCACCTTCGAAGGCTGCCGCCACGATTGCCCCGCTGCCGTTCGCCATTGCCTGGGGAAGGTCGACGGTCATCGTGAAGGATGAGACGGGGTAGGTTGCGACGACGACGAGCGGTGCCGCCACCATGATGAAGCGCTCGGGCAACGAATCGTCGCGGTCGATGACGACGAGCGACCACCCGCCGAAGCTGGCGGTGCCGATCGACGTCTGTACATCGCCAACCGAGTACGTGCCGCTGCCCGCCATCAACGACGTGACGTCGGCGTACGCGGTGTAGGTGCCCAGATTCCACGGGTCGAAGTTCTGCGAGTCGACAGCGGTGACGGTGGTCGTTCCCGACGGTGTGGTGAACGTGACCTTGTTGAACTCGGCTGGATTGGGCGCGGGACCGGATTGATCGAGGTCGCCAGACCAGACCAGGTACGCCCTTCCGGCAGCGCCCGACAGCGATAGCTGCGCTGACGACGAGTTGAAGGTGCCACCAGCGGTGTTGACGTACTGCATCGCGTGGGAGTTGTGGTCCAGGGCGGTACCCGTGGCGGTACCGGCTCGAGCATCGACGCAGTTGGCGCTCAGATCGTCGCACGTGACGACCGAGTTCCCAATGGCCCTGATGGCACCGCGCTCGGTTTCTGCGATCAGGAGGTCGGCAACCGTGGCAACGGGCACCGCCAGCGGTGGACTGATGACAATGGAACCGGCGGGAGCCGAGATCGATGGGACGAACGTCATGTTGGACGGCGCCGTGGCCGACACCGCGAACGTGAGCTGCAGCACCGACGCCTGGCCGGGCGCCAATGCCGGGAACGTACATGACACATTGCCGCTGCATGACCAGCCCGGGGCGAACGCACTGACGAACGTGGCCGAAGGGGCCCGCACGGCCTCGGCGTGAATGAGGGCAGCGCCCCCCGGTGTGGGAACGTCGAGCCGGACGCCGTTGGCCACTGATGAGCCGGTGTTGGTGACGGTCACCTGCACTCGGAACTGGCCACTGGAGAGAGCCGGCGAACGCTGCAGCGAGGAGATGGTGAGAAACGCCTGCGGCGGCGACGTGGGTGGGGTGGTGGCCGGAGTCGTCGTGACTGGAGTCGTGGTGACCGGGTTCGTCGTGACCGGGTTCGTCGTGACCGGGTTCGTCGTGACCGGGTTCGTCGTGACTGGAGTCGTGGTGACCGGGTTCGTCGTGATCGGGTTCGTGGCGACCGGGTTGATCGGTCGACGAACCGTGGTGGGCGGCACCGTTGGCTGGGCCGGCGGACGTGTCGATGTCGGTACGGCGGTGGTCGTTGCAGCAGCGGTGACCGTCGGAGGCACACTGTTGACCGGTGGGGTGCTCGGAACGGGATCGACAGCGTGTACCGGAGCGGTGGCCGACGTCGAATCGTCAGTGGCGGAAACGAATTGCGCTGTGCTGGATGTCGGCGACGACAGCGCCGGTGACTCGTCGTCGCCGCTGAAGATGCCGGCAAACGCAGCGACGGCAATGACACAGGCGGCAACGACCCCTGCGGCCAGCGCCTGCTGTTTCTTCGGAGCACGGGTCAGCATGGCCAAGAACCCTTGACCGCTGAGCCCCGACAGATACGCCGCCGACGAGACGCCGATGAGCGCTGGGATGAGCGCCGCGCGCAGGGTGTTGTTGGTGTCGGTGAGCTCGGCCACGAGGGCCGTGCAGGTCGCACACCCGTCGAGATGGGCATCGACTCGGCGACGATCACGGGCCGACAGACCGTCGCGAACGTAGGAACCCAGGCTGGCGGAGCACTCTCGGCACTCAGCAGCTACCTGCACGCGCAGGTGCGCCTGCAGGTAGGCCTGCCGAAGACCCTCGCGGGCACGGTAGGCCAAGGCCGCCACTGCGTTGGGTGCGAGACCCAAGATCGGAGCAACCTCGGCAACACTGCGGCCCTCCACCTCGGTGTGCCACAAGACCAGTTGCCATCGCTCGGGCAATGTTGCGAACGCAGCCGAAGCGAACGCGCCGTCCTCTTGGCTGTTGGCCGCATCGAGTAAGGCGACATTGACCTCGTCGCTCATGTCGGGCGACGGGTCCTCGCGATTGCGACGGACCTTGTCGTAGAACACGTTGCGAACTGCCGTGACCAGGTATGGCCGAAACGAAACCTCGGGGCCACCACCGCCCTGCAGTGCCCGCAGTACCCGAGCAAATGCCTCCGAGGTCAAGTCGTCGGCGTCAGAATTCGAACGGGCGAGTGCGCGGGCAGCCGCTCTGGCAGAGTCGACGTGACGTCGGTACAGCTCGCCGTACGCGTCGGAGTCACCCTTGCGCGCGCCAGCGATGAGTTCTGCATCACTGAGTTCGCGTACCGCCATGGTGGTGGCCAAATGAGTTCGCCTCCTCGTCGGCCCACGAATCTCTGGACAGCCGCAAGCATACGTATAACAAGAATCTTCCTCATAGCGACGTCATAACTGCGGCCCCATGACGTCAACGTGTCGTGCAGATTCGCCGAGGCATACTTGACGCCTGGCTCCACGACCTTCGGGTCGGATGGGGCGAGCGGGCGGCGCGTTCGGCTGCCGCGATCACTCCCATTGTCGCGCGCGGCCACGTCGGCGATCTGCACATGATTGGCCGCCACTTCGCTACCGAGGGTCACTCCCTGGACGACGTGCTGGCGTGGTTCCATCGGCTCGCGTCCCGATCGCGAGCATTTCGCCAGCACATCGCGGTTGGTGGCATCATCGAACTGGCCAGCGGTTGGGCCGAGGGTCTGCTCGATGCCGGCAGGGCACAGGCATTCACCCCGTTCGAGGTCCTTCGGCTTCGGTTGCACCAGCAGGTGCAGCGCGGCGAGGTGCTCGGCGAGGCTCCGGGAGAGAATCTTGCTCTGGTCGTCGTCGAGACCGACGGGTCGGTGGAGGCCGCGGAGCGTGTTGCACAGCACGCTCGGGAAGCATTTCGCACCGGAGAAACCATGGCGGCAACCCCCTCGGGCAAACTGATCATCCTGGTCCCGCGCGACCCGAGTACTCGTGAGCTGACGCTGCAGCTCACTGAGTCACTTGACGCTGACGAGTTCCTCGTCAGCGCATCAGTTCGGGTGTGGATCGAACCGTTGGCCATGTCGGTCGACCATATCGATTCCCACCTTCTTGGCTTGGCGAGCTGAGGGTCTCTCCCGTCGACCCTCAGCTTGCCTCCTACACTCAGCCACGTGCCCCTCACACTTCCACTCAGTCGTCTTGGCGCGATCGCCGTGGTCTCGATGACCCTCGTGGCAGCCTGCAGCACAAGTGGCGAGCGCGGTGCGGTCACCGTCGAGACGGTCCCCGCTACCAGCACGACCACCCATCCCAACGATGGCGCACTGGTCATCGGCGCGATCCTGCCGCGCAGTGGCAGCGCCGCCGACCTTGGGTCTTCGATGAGCGAAGCGCTTGCCGTTGGTGTCGCTGAGGTCAACGCCGACGGCGGCGTCTACGGCAAGCCGATCCGCCTCATCACGGCAGAGGAGGGCACGAACCCCGCGACCGCGGAACTGGCTGTACAAGCACTTGCACCGCGCGTCGATGCCCTCATCGGTCCTACCTCATCGCTCAACACGCTGGGCACACTCAGCAGCGCGGTCGGTGCGGGCGTCCTGACCTGCAGCCCCACGGCGACTGCGCTTGCACTCGACAACTTCCCCGACGACAACCTGTTCTTTCGCACCATTCCCAGCGACTCGCTGCAGGCGGGTGCGATTGCCAAGCTGGTGGAGGCCTCGGGTAGCCGTAGGGCGGTCGTCATGTACCTGGACGATGGGTATGGCCGCCCGTTCGGCGAGGCAGCAGAAACCGCGATCGCTGCCCTCGGCACCACCGTCGCCGCGACCATCGGGTTCACGGCCAACGAGGACTCCATCTCCGCAGCCGTCAAGGATGTCCTGACGAACGAGCCGGAGGTGGTTGCCGTCATCGCTGACGGCGTCACCGGGCCGGCCATCATCAACGCGATCGACGCTGCAGCCCCAGGACAATTGCTGTACGTGGTGAACGACGCGATGCGGCGACCTGCGCCCTCGGCTCAGCCATTCAGTCCAGAGTTGGCGCTGCGCGTCAGCGGTGTATCACCCGTGGCGTACACCAATTCGGCGGCGTTCAGTCAGGCGTTGCAGAGCGTCAATCCGGCCGCCACTGGTCTGTACGCCCAGAATGCGTATGACTGCCTGGCCATCATTGCCCTCGCTGCCCAAGTGGTCGGCTCCGACCAGCCCACTGAAATCGCCAGCGCGGTCAGCTCGGTCAGCAGCAGCGGTTCGTCGTGCACGATGTACAGCGCCTGCAGCGACTTGCTGTCAGACGGCCGCAACATCGACTACAACGGGCCGAGCGGCAACCTGGCCATCGATGCCAACGGCAACGTGGTAGCTGCCAACTTCGAGAAATTTCGGTTTGACAGCAGCGGCCGCGACGTGGCCGACGGCACCGTCGCGATCGATGCCGGCTAGCACCGCCGGCAGCGGTCAGCTCACAGCGACGTGACGAGCTCCTCCACCGACACGACCATGCCGGTGTAGAACGGACCGAAATCGGCGTACTTCGCGGATGCCTCATCGAAGCGCATCGTGTACACGACCTCTTTGAGATCGTCGGGGTTGACTGCGAACAGGGTGACGCCCCACTCGTAGTCATCGAGCCCGGTCGAGCCAGTGATGTACTGGACGACCCGCCCAGCGAACTTGCGACCACTGGTGCCGTGCTCGTGCATCAATCTCTTGCGGTCGTCGAACGGCAACGTGAACCAGTTGGCGCTGATCTCCCGCTTCTTCGACATCGGGTAGAAACACCACGAGGGCATGTGGTGCGCCTTGGGTGGAATGTCGGGGTACAGCCTGGCCTGCAACATCTCCTCGGGCATCCCCTTCGAATACTCACTGACTTCGGTGAGGCTGACGTAGCTGTCCACCACGTCGAGCCCGGCGCGCTGCAGGCCCGACTGCAGTGCACGCAGCGCCTGCCAATCTTCGTGCATGGCCATGAACGCTGCATCGCACTTGTGGCCCAGCGTGGAGATGGCCACGACCTGCACACCGCTGCCTTCGGCGGCCTTCACAGCGGCGATCACACTGTCGCCGTCGAACATCGGCGTTGCCTTGCAGAAAAGGTGCAACATGCCGCGACCAATGGAGGGCTTGATGGGTTCGCTCATGCCACCAGGCTACGGGGCGATGCGCTCGGGTGAGTAGATGTTCAACCGGTCGGCCCGCACGAAACCCGCCAGCACGAGACCCGCCCTACGAGCCGTGTGAACGGCCAGAGCCGTCGGCGCGCTGACAGCGATCAGCGTGCCGAAGCCGGCAGCCCACGCCTTCTGCACGAGCTCGAAACTGGCCCTGCCACTGACGAACAGACCCAGGCCGGTGGCGGGCAACTGGCCATCGAGCAGCATGCGGCCGATCACCTTGTCGACTGCGTTGTGGCGACCGACGTCCTCGCGGGTCATCAGCACGTCGCCACCGGCAGTGAACGCTGCCGCCGCGTGGACGGAGCCGGTGCTGTCGAACAACCCTTGCGCGGTGCGGACCGCGTCAGGAGTCGCGTGCAAGACATCGAACGGAATCGGTGTGGTGGCCGGCAGCGGCACGAGGCGGGCACACAGTTCGTCAATGGCGTCGTTGCCACAGATGCCACAGCTGGAGGTGGTGTTGCCAAGCCGCGGTCGCGGCGTCGGGGCCCGCCCACCGGTTTCGACGGTGACGACGTTGAACTCGCTGTCCACAGCCGAAGCATTCGCGCAGTAGCGAACACCTGTCACCGGGTGCCCAGCCAACAGACCCTCGGTGTGGCAGAAACCTACGGCGAGTTCGTAGTCATGCCCAGGAGTGCGCATCGTGGTGCTGACCGTGGTGCCGTCGAGCTGCACCGTCATTGGCTCTTCCACGATCAGCTCGTCGGGGCGACGCGCGCCCGTTCCCCCGCTGATGGTCGTGACCAGGAGTGTCTCGCTGCGGCGTCGGGCTGCCATGCGTGCGACGGTAGCCGCACATTGCGCGATCGAGAACCGAGCGGCGCGTAGGGTGACCGGAATGGAGACTCAGAACAACGGGCGGATCTTGGTCGCGGAGATGGTGGGCACGCTGGTGCTCATGCTCGGTGGCCCGGGGGTTGCCATCTTCGGCTTCGACTACGTGGGTGTCGCCGGCGTGGCCGCCGGCTTCGGTCTCTCGCTGGCCATCATGATGTACGTCATCAGGCCGATCAGCGGCTGCCACATCAACCCGGCTGTCACCCTCGGCATGTTCCTGGCCAAGAAGGTCAACGGCACGCACGCTGTGTTCGCTGTCATCGGCCAGCTCATTGGAGCAATCACCGGTGGCGCGATCATTCTCGGTATCGCCAGCGGGCGCGACGACTTCGAGCGTGGCTCGTTCGCAGCGAACCTGTGGTCCGGTCCGCACTTCGGTGTCGGCGCCGCCATCATCACCGAAGTGATCCTGACGGCGATCTTGGTGATGGTCCTGTTGTTCACCACCACCCCCAAGTTCGCCCCCGGCTTCGCTGGGTTGGTCGCCGGCCTCACGCTGATGCTGATCCACCTCATCGCCATCCCTATCGACGGCACCTCGGTCAACCCCGCACGCAGTCTCGGTACCGCGCTGTTCGCCGAGACCTCCACCGGCGCCCTCGAGCAGTTGTGGGTGTTCATCGTGTTCCCACTGATCGGCGCGATCGTGGGGGTGGTGCTGTTCTTGATCCTCGACGACACTCGCCTGGAGGACACGCTGCTGGCCGACGTGCCGGGCCTCGACGACGTGCGCGACGCTCTCGACAAGATCGCCGACGAAGCGGTCGACGCAGTGCAAGACGCCGTCGACTAGGCCGGGAGCAGCGCGAGCAATTCGGCGCGGTGCTTCGGGCCGAGCGGCTCCTCGGGTGGGCGGTTCTCGCGGTCTTGCCAAGCGGCCAGGACCCGAGCGCTGACGTCGGGGTCCTGCGCCAGCGCGTCGGGGGTGGAGAGCAGGTTGAGGCCACGGAAGAATGCTCGCAACACAACGGCATCGGTGCGCATCGCCGGCAGCAGCCCTTCGCGAAACACGCTGCGCATGAATGTACGCGGGTCGCTGCTGTCGCCGTCAGGGTCCTCGCCGGCGAGCAGCGCAGCGGCAACACGGCGCGCCTCGCGGTCCTGGTCCACACCCGAGCGGTAGAACGGGAAGATCTCGCTGCGCAGCGCTTCGTCGTAGGCCAGCGCCATGGCCATCGGGTCGTCGGCGTGCGCCGCAACCGCATCAGCCATCAGGTGGGCGCTCCAGAATGCAGTGGAGCAGCCGCGGCCGTACAGCGGGTTGGTGCACAGCACGGCGTCGCCGACGGGCAGCACGCCGGTGGCCACCGGAACGCCGTCGACCACGTGGTCGCGCCAGCGGTTGAGCAGCCCGGCCATCACATGGACCTGCTCGGTGATGGGGCTGGCGCGGCCATCCAGCCACGGTGCGGTCGCGACCAGTTGCCGAGCGCACGCGTCGAAGACGGCCGGGTCGGCCAGCATCTTGCGCAACTGGTCGTCATTCGTGGGAGTGGCCAGCGTGACGCTGAAGGTGTTGTTGTCACCGACGAACACGCCGTACTTCAGGTAGCCGAGGTCGCCACCGATCGGGCCGGTCCGCGGCGGGTAGACCTGGCCCTCGTCGAGCCGGTAGAAGCGGCTGAAGTAGACGATGCCGGTGTCGTCGACCTCTTCGGCGACGGGCTGCGAACCAACAGCCGCCAACCACTCGCTGAGCGCGCTGCGGCGACCGGCGGCCACCACCGTCAGGTCGGCGTCGATCGTCGTGCCATCGGCGAGTCGTACGCCGACGATGTGCGGCACCGCCGAACCGTCGGCACCGGGGCCGGCGAGCAACCCGTCGACACCCACGCCGGTGCGGAATGTGACATGACCCTCGGCGAGGGCAGCGCCACGTACGACCCACTCGAACGTGGTGCGGCGGCACGCCAGCATGACCAGTTCGTCGTCCTCGGCAAGGCGCTGGAAGTCGACGATGGTGGGCGGCAGGTCCTCACCGAAGCGCATCTCGGTGGCGCCCTGGGCCAGCAGTTCTGCGTAGACATCCGGATAGTCGCGGCGCAGCAGCCCGACCAGCTTGGCCAGGAAGGCATGGCTGTGGCGCACCTGCGGCGCACCTCGCCGATCCCAGTCGAATGCTTCATCGGCAGACGACGGCATCGGCGTGTCGTCGCGCTCGACCACCGTCACCTCGTGGCCGTGGCGCGCCAACACCAACGCCGAACCCAACCCAGCAACCCCGCCACCGACGACTACGACACGCATGACATGACCCTACGGTGCCGCTGACGGCGAGATCGTGTCGGGCTCAGTTGCCCATCGCGTAGCCGACGCCACGCACCGTGCGCACCCAACTCTTGGCGTCGGGCCTGTCGATCTTCTTGCGCAGGTTGGCGATGTGCACATCGACCACATGGTCGTCTCCGTGCCAGCCGGGGCCCCACACACGGTCCAGCAATTGCTGACGATTGAACACGACCTTCGGGCTGGCGCTCAGCACGTCGAGCAGATCGAACTCGATACGGGTCAGGTCCGCCATCACGCCGCCAACGGCCACCTCGCGAGCACTGGTGTCGATGGTGAGGTCATCGAAAACTCGGACAGCATCGCTCCCGACCTCTGCGCGCGGACGCCGCATCAATGCGTCGACACGCGCAGCCAGCTCACGAGCAGAGAATGGCTTGGTGACGTAATCGTCCGCGCCGAGGCGAAAGCCGAGCAGCTTGTCGAGCTCGTCGTCGCGGCCGGTCAGCATCAGTACGTACGCACTCGATCGTTCACGGATCATCCGACACAGGTCGAGGCCGTCCCCATCGGGTAGCCCGAGGTCGAGTATGACGACGTCGGGCGCACGCAGGTCCAGCTCGATCAACGCCTTTGCCATCGTGTTCGCGAGTCGCACCAGGTGGCCGGCATTCTCCAGCACCGTGGAGACGACGCGCGCGAACTCGGGCGCATCCTCCACAACCAGTACGTCAGCGTTCACCGCTCAATGGTGACACAGAGTGACAGTGGTTCCACCACTACTGTGGGTGCAGAAGCCGTTGAGCTCAGGCAGCGACGAGCGCGGACAGCTCTACCGGCTGCGGTTCGCTGGGGCGAGCGAGCTCGGCCGCGACGAAGTGCTCGGCGGCTGCCGGGCTGGTCAGCGTGGCGGCGGTCCACCACACCAGCGGGCTGCGGCTGTCCACCAGCGGGTGCCACACGACACCGAAATCACTGAGGCCACCGGTGACCAGACGGTCGATCGCCCACACGTAGAACACCGCACGGGTGTCGTGGTACATGGGGGCCTCACCGGCAGGGACGTGGAACGCGGGGCGTTCGCTGCGCAACTGCTCGAGTGCGACAGCAGCACCGCTCACCCGAACGGTGCGAAGGATGGAGGAGAGAAATTCGGTGTGCGTCATGACATCAGTATCGAGCGTCTGGTGCTGCGAAAGGGCCCGAGTTTCTGGCAGAATGGACGATATGGCTGCGGATTCCTCTTCACTCGACCGTATCGACAGCGAAATACTGGCCATCCTTCGCGACGATGCGCGGATTCCGTACCAAACGCTGGGTGATCGGGTTCACCTTTCCGCGAACGCTGCAGCCGAACGCGTGCGACGCCTCGTGCGCAGCGGCGTGATCCGCCGTTTCACCGTCGATGTCGACCATGGTCGCCTCGGCCGCGACCTGGAAGCCGTCATCGACGTGCGCGCCGGCGACGTCGAACGCTTCCGCCGCGGCGCCCTCACCTGCCCGGAAGTGACCTGGCTGGCGCACGTCACCGGCCGCACCGACTTCCAGGTCCACGCCAACGTGGCGGGCACTGCCGGCCTCAACGAACTGCTGACACGCTTCACCACCGACTTCGGCGCGGCCGAAACCCTGACCACCGTCGTCTTGGAACGCGCCCGCTGAGCAGGGCGCGGGTTGCCGCTTTAGCAGTCAAGGGTTTAGAGTGCTAGCACTCTCGTGTCCCGAGTGTCAGCCCGGGCGCGACCACCATCACCATCAATTCCTGGAGGAATTCAATGGCAAAGCAGATCGCTTTCGACGAAGCAGCACGTCGCTCGCTCGAGGCGGGCATGAACAAGCTCGCCGACGCAGTGCGCGTCACGCTCGGGCCGAAGGGCCGCAACGTAGTTCTCGACAAGAAGTGGGGCTCGCCCACGATCACCAATGACGGTGTGTCCATCGCCAAGGAGATCGAGCTCGAGGACCCCTACGAGCGCATCGGCGCCGAGCTGGTCAAGGAAGTCGCCAAGAAGACCGACGACGTCGCCGGTGACGGCACCACCACCGCCACGGTCCTCGCTTGGTCGCTGGTGCACGAAGGCCTGCGCAACGTTGCCGCCGGCGCCAACCCGATGACCCTCAAGAAGGGCATCGAGGCAGCCGTCGAGGCAGCCGTTGGCTCCATCCGCGAGCTGGCCAAGGAAGTCGACTCGAAGGAGCAGATCGCACAGGTCGCCTCCATCTCCGCCGCCGACACCGAGATCGGTGCCACCATCTCCGAGGCCATCGACAAGGTGGGCAAGGACGGCGTCATCACCGTCGAGGAGAGCCAGACCTTCGGCATCGAGCTCGACTTCGTCGAGGGCATGCGCTTCGACAAGGGCTACATCAGCC
>Ga0209476_10000785_pt1 | contig 21823 bp, 19 predicted proteins | sample KloWWTrecipitate_FD_187179 | JGI IMG/M metagenome (GOLD analysis project Ga0209476, IMG submission 187179) | Active sludge microbial communities from Klosterneuburg, Austria, studying microevolution and ecology of nitrifiers - Klosterneuburg... | ecosystem: Engineered > WWTP > Aerobic digester... | reverse complement strand
GTGCCGTATCGCGTGGTCATCAACGAAGCCATCGACTCCACCAAGCGCTTCGGCTCCGAACACGGCCACACCTACGTCAACGGCGTGCTGGACAAGGCCGCGGTGGCGCTGCGCGGTGTGGAAGTCAGGAAATAAGCACGCTTGCCGCAGCGCCGGTCATGCATGAGTTCGATCTGATCGCCCGCATCCGGGCGCGCGCCGCTCTGCGCGGTGACGTGGTGTTGGGCATTGGCGATGACTGTGCGCTGCTGGCGCCGCCGCCCGGCATGCAGCTGGCGGTGACCATGGACACCCTCAACGCCGGCGTGCATTTCCCCCCGGAAACGGCGCCGGCCGACATCGGCTGGAAGGCGCTGGCAGTGAGCCTGTCCGACCTCGCGGCAATGGGCGCGGACCCTGCCTGGTGCACGCTGTCATTGTCGTTGCCCGAAGCAAGTGAAGACTTTATCGACGGGTTTTCCGATGGTTTTTTGAGCTTGGCGCAGCAACATGACGTCGCCTTGATCGGTGGCGACACCACACGCGGCCCGCTGTCGATTTCCGTCACGGCACACGGTTTGATCGAGCCCGACAGCGCGTTGCGGCGTGCGGGTGCGCAAGTAGGCGATGCAATTTGGGTCAGCGGCACGCTGGGTGATGCTGCCGGCGCACTGCGGCAATGGCAGCAAGGGGGCGTGATGCCGCCGACGCTGCGCGACCGCCTCGACCGGCCTACCCCGCGGGTGGCATTGGGCCGTGCACTGCGCGGTGTTGCCAGCAGTTGCATTGATATTTCCGATGGCCTGTTGGCTGATCTGTCACACATCTGCCGCGCCAGTGGCGTGGCTGCGCAGCTCGATGCACAGGCATTGCCGTCGAGTGAGGCATTGCGTCAAGCGTTTGATACCGCGACACGCTTGGCCCTGCAAGCCAGCGGCGGTGACGATTACGAACTGTGCTTTACCGCGCCGGCCGCGCAGCGGGCTGTGCTCCATGCACTGTCGCAGACATTGAATTTGCCGCTTGCGAAAATCGGTGAAATCGTGGCGGGAGCAGATGTGCGTTGCGAGGGCGCCAGCGTCACCGCAGGTGGTTATCAGCACTTCGCTTGAACTTCGTCCGGCAGCACTTTGCCCGGATTCAAAATGCCGTCCGGGTCCAATGCGTGTTTGATCGCCCGCATCGTGGCCAGAGTGGCGGCATCGAATGCCTGCGGCATGAAGTCGCGTTTGGCCAAGCCAATTCCGTGCTCGCCGGACAGCGCGCCACCCAGCGCAAGCGCCAGCTCGAAAATTTTCGGCAATGCGGTGCTGGCGCGTGCGGTCTCGTCGGGATCGTCCGGGTGATACAGGATGTTGACGTGCAGGTTGCCATTGCCGGCATGGCCGAAGCAGACGATGGGCAGGGCGCAGTCTGCGGACAGCTGCTCCACGCCGGCCACCAGATCGGGGATGCGCGAGACCGGCACCACCACATCTTCATTGAGTTTGCCCGGCGCAATCGTGCGCAGTGCAGGTGACAGTGCACGCCGCGCCGCCCACAAATTGTCGCGGGCGATGCCGTCTTGTGCCACATCCATGTCGATCAAGCCATCGCCTTCGGCGGCTGCGCCGAGTGCGGCAAGAATGTCGGGCAGTGCATCCACACTGCCATCGGCTTCGATCAACAACATCGCACCCGCATCGGGCACCGCGCTGCCGTTGTGGCGCAGCAGCGCAAGGCTGCGCTTGTCCATGAATTCCAGCATGGCCGGTTGCACCGGCTGCGCCATCAGCCGCGAGACGGCGGCGGCGGCCGCGCTGGCATCGCGATAAAACGCACGCAAGCCGGCCTGCGCGTGTGGGCGCGGTGCCAGTTTCAGCGTGGCTTCCACGATCAGGGCCAGCGTGCCTTCGCTGCCAATCAACAGATGCGTGAGGTCATAGCCCGACGCGCACTTGGTGTACGCGCCGCCCACGCGGATCAGTTCGCCCGCACCGGTGACGGCGACCACGCCGAGCACGTTGTCGCGGGTGGCACCGTATTTCACCGCGCGTGGGCCACCGGCATTGGTGGCCAGGTTGCCGCCCACGGTGCAGCTTTCGAAACTGGACGGATCCGGCGGCCAGAACAAGCCGTGCGCTTGCAATGCAGCTTGCAGATCGCCATTGCGCACACCCGGTTCCACCACCACGCAGCGATCTTGGGGGCGGATGTCGAGCATGCGATTCATGCGTGAAAACGACAGCGCAATCCCGCCGCTGACCGGCACCGCGGCGCCGGTGGTGGCGGTACCCGCACCCCGCGCCACGAGGGGGATGTGGTGCGCACGACACGCACGCACGATGGCTTGCACCTGTTCGCGGGTGCTCGGCAAGGCGACCGCTGCGGGTGGTTGATGACCACGCGAATCATCGCTGGCGTGCGCTTCGCAGGTTGCGGCATCCACCCGCCAGCCGTCGCCCAGCAGGGCAGAGAGTTCAGCGATAAAAGCGGCAGGCAGCGGCATCGACATCAACACTCATCGGCGCGAAACGCATCGCGCAACCAGTCCAGTTGCGGTGCGGCCGGGTCGCCGCTGGCGGCGATGACATCGAACCGGCAGGGTGCATTGGCGTGTTGTGGATGCCGCAACAGCCACACCTGCGCGGCGTGTACCAGTTTGCGGCGCTTGCCGGCATCCACCGACACCGCGCCGCCGCCAAATTCGCGGCTGGCGCGGTAGCGCACTTCCACAAACACCACGCTGCCGGCATCGCGCATCACCAAATCCAGCTCACCGCCACGGCTTTGTGCATTGCGCGCCAGCAGTTGCAGCCCGTGGGCTTGCAGGTGATGCAGCGCTGCGGTTTCCACCGCATCGCCACGCGCACGTCGATCAAGCGACTCAGCGGGCACTGTCAGCCAACGGCACGGCAATGCCAGCCGAAAAACGCGACCACGCTGGCCGCCGCAGCACATTGCCAAAGCCGTCCAAACTCAGTTGCCCGGTGGCGCCGCGAATGCTGGCATTGGGCTGCTGCGCAAGATGCTCCAGATAGCCGGTGAGCCGCCACGCATCCACGCCAAACGCAAACAAGCGTGCGGCCGGGCCTTTGGCAGTATCCACCTGGCTGGCGGCGCTGGCTTGCGACGGCAGGCCTTGCACGTTGCGGATCAACCACGGTTCGGTGGGGAAGATGGTGCCGTCCAGCGCCATGTCGTCGGCCGGCTTGCCGGTACCCGAGGTGATTTGCGAGCTGGCATAGCGCGGCAATTGCAGCAGGTTGGCCAGCGCCAACTGCGGGATCACGCTGCGCGCCTGCGGGCCTTTCAGCACCAGCAGCACCGCATCCGGTGCATGGGTTTGCGCCAGTAGCGCCAGTGCATCGCTCATCTGCGCGCTGTAGCCAAGATTGGCGATGACCTTGACGCCACGGCGCTCCAGTTGCGCTTTGGCGGCGTCGCTGGTGCGTCGCTGCGAATCTTCATTGCCGGCAATCAGCAGGACGTGCTTGCTGCCACGCTCGATCAGGGCCTGCGCCAAGCTGATGCCTTCATCTTCGGGCGACAGCGAAAACGCGGCGCTGCCGGCCGCTGGTGCGCGCGTGCCGCGATTGAGCGCCAGCAGTGGCAGCGGCGGTTCATCGGCAAATACGGCATCCACTTCGTCGCGCCCCAACGGGCCCACGGCCGCGTCATTGCCATCGGCCGCGGCGCGCGCCAGCGTCGTTTTCACGCCCGCAGCCGTGTCGTAGAAGTGCAGCGTGGGGCGACGCCGGGATTCGCCGTAATAGCCGGCCAAATAGCCATCGCGCACGGCTTCGGCCACGGCGGCCTGATTGCCGGACAGCGGCAACAGCACCGCCACCTTCAGCGGCGGGCGGTAGCCATCGTTATCGGCGGCAGGGCGATTGGCTGCGCCAAACGAAGTGCCGCCGCGTTCGAACGGATGCGGCAACGGCAAGCCACGCCGCAGCAGCACGCGCCCGGCAAAGGTGTACAGCGGATCGCCCGCCGGCAACTTGGCGGCATCGCGCGCCAAGGTGGCATCGTCCAATTGCGCCAGCAGTTGTTCGATCGCCTCGTTGTTGTCGCGCTTGGCCTTGCCCGTCAAATTGGCGTGGCTGGCGGCCAAGGTCTGCGCTTGCAGCGTGGCAGCGGCGAAGGCGGGCGGTGGTGGCGCTTTCGGCGGCGCACTTGCGCAACCGGCCAATACCAGCACTAAAACGAGCAACAGGGAACGCATCATGGCTACAGGCTTGGGGGCGTGTTGGGGAACCGGCTACGATTCTACCTGCGCTCACGCCAAAGACCGCCATGCACGTCTCCGGAACCCTCTTCGTTGTTGCCACACCCATCGGTAATTTGGGCGATATGACCCCGCGTGCGCAGGACACCTTGCGCAGCGTGGCCGCCATTTGCGCCGAAGATACCCGCCGCAGCGGCCAGTTATTGGCCCATTTCGGCATCCAGACTCCATTGCTTGCACTGCACGACCATAACGAAGAGGCGCTTGCGGAAAAAATCGTGGCCCGCCTGCAAGCAGGCGACAGTCTTGCCTTGATCAGCGATGCCGGCACCCCGCTGGTGTCCGACCCCGGGTTTAGGCTGGTGCGCGCCGCCCGCGCCGCCGGCATCAAGGTCAGCCCGGTGCCCGGTGCCAGCGCACTGATTGCCGCACTCAGTGTGGCGGGCCTGCCCAGTGATCGCTTCGTGTTCGAAGGTTTTTTGCCGGCCAAGCCCAAGGCCCGCCGCGAACATTTGACCCGCTTGGCATCCGAGCCACGCACGCTGATTTTTTATGAATCCGCGCACCGCATCGAAGAGTGCCTGGACGATGCCATCGCCGTCTTCGGCAGTCAGCGCCACGCCGTGCTGGCGCGTGAATTGAGCAAATTATTCGAAACCGTGCTGGATGGCAGTTTGGCCGCGCTGCGCGCACAACTGGCTGCCGATGCCAATCAGCGCAAAGGCGAGTTTGTCCTGCTGATCCACGGCGCCGCCGAAGCTGCCGACGCCAACATCAGCGAAGGCTTGCGCCTGTACGCCACACTCAAGGACCACTTGCCACCATCCACCGCCGCCAAACTGGCCGCAGAACTCTCCGGTGCGCCGCGCAAGGCGCTGTACGGGGTGGGGTGAGGGGGGGGTTACGGCTGGTCGAGGACGGGCTGGTGGTGGGCACGTTGGCGCTGGCCGTTGCGCATCCGTGGCTGGTGCTGGGGCTTGGGGTGGGAATGAGCCTGCTGCTGGCCGTTTGCGTAACGAGTTGGCGGAGCCGGCCGATAAGCCGGGTTCTGTTCGACGCTTGCGCGCCGTGGCAGTCATTCCTCTAGGCGCATGGTCACCCATACGCTCAAGCAACCTACCCGGAGGCTCTGCGGGTCGCATCAACGCCTCCCTATTTGGTCTTGCTCCCGGTGGGGTTTGCCGTGCCGGTCTGTTGCCAGACTCGCGGTGCGCTCTTACCGCACCATTTCACCCTTGCCACGCGCCTCTTGCGATGCCGTTCGGCGGTATCTTTCTGTTGCACTGTCCGTCGGCTCATGCCGCCCAGGCGTTACCTGGCACCGTACCCTGTGGAGCCCGGACTTTCCTCGGCATCGGTTACCCGATGACGCGACTGCCTGGCCGACTCCGCCAGTCGCCATTCTACGTGCCGGCAAGCGCGCTGTCGTGCAATACGGTTTCACCCATGAACACGCCACCCGGCCCGAAGCGGCGCTCGCAGATGCTGCCGTGGCCGGCGTGATCGACCAGGATCACGGTGCAGGCGCGGGTGCCGTAGTCGGTGCCGCGCACAAATGCGGCCGACAGCCGCCGTTCCAGCGCAAGGTCAATCCCGGTGTGCGGCAAGTCGGCATCATCGGCAGTGCGCTCATCGGCCAATGCCTGCCACAGTGGCTGCAAATCGGTCTGCGCGCTGCGTGTCCAGTCTTCCAGCACGGTGCACAGGCGGCGAGTTTTCAGCCACGGCGCGTCCAGTGGGCCGTTGGAGATGCCGTGCACGCCGGCGGTGAGCTGGGTGGCGCGACCCAATGCCGGAGGGCCAATATGCGCGCAGGTGTGGGCATCGGCCACGATGAGATTGAAGGGGGCGTACTGGCCGGCAATCTGCGCAACGGCTTGTGCGTGGCGGAGTGCATCGGCGTTGCCGGTCAGGAATTGGGTGGGCAAGTCACCGCGTGATGGGCCGGTGAACGGCTGTGCCGAGCCATCGCGCAAGTTGGTGACTACCGCCACGCGGCCGTTTCGGCCCAGCCCCATCCAGGTGCCACCGGCACGCAAGTCACGCCCGGCCAACACCGGTGCATCGGCCCATGCGGCCAGTGCGGCAGTGGGGCGCGGGTGGAATTCGTCGCGATTGCCAACCATGACCAGCCGCCAGCGGGGGTGACGATTGCAAGCGAAGGCGACCAGGCACATCGGCGCATTGTGCCCGCACTTTGGCTATTCATTTTTTGCAACGCAGCATCGGCATCGTCAACGACTCTCCGCGAATCGGAACTGAGACATAGTGTGCGGAATCTTAAAAATTGAGACGAAACAGTTGCTTGTGGAAAAAGCTTGAACAACTTCTTGAAGTTCGCTGCAAGTCATTGACCGCGCTTGAGAAATTTCCTGGCAGCGAGTGTTGACACCCGGTGATTGCCTGCTAAGGTGGCGCTTCGTGGGAAAACCGGGGAAATTGTGGTTTTCCTGAATTGAACTCCGCAGCAGTCGGGGCAAATAGACGGGCATGTTCCAGGGCGAAACCGCCATCACGATCGACGACAAGGGCCGGCTGGCAATCCCGACGGCTTATCGGGATCTGATTGCGCGCGAATCGGGGAATCGCCTGGTCGTTGCCTACAACATCTTCGATGCCGGCTGCCTGTGGATTTTGCAGCATGCCAAGTGGGAGGCGTTGCGCGATCAGCTCAATGCCAAAGGCATGAAGACCGCGCAAGCACGCACCTTGCGCCGCAAGTTGGTGGCGGCTGCGGCCATCGTTGAGCCGGATGGGAATGGCCGGATTCCGATTCCGGCCAGTCTGCGTGCCACCGCCGGGATCGAGCGCAAGGCAGTGTTGCTGGGCAATGGCGACAGTTTCGAGTTGTGGAGCGAGCAGGCCTATCAGGATCAGATGCGGCAATCGCTGGGCGATGCCGATCTGGATGACGATCTGTTGGATCTGCCGTTGTGAGCGGGGTGGGCGCGGGCAACGCCGCCGCCCATCTCCCGGTGTTGTTTGCCGAGGTCATGGACGGGCTGGCAGTGAAGGCCGATGGAACCTATCTGGATGGCACGTTCGGGCGTGGTGGGCATGCCCGTGGGGTGTTGCAGCGGCTGGGGCCGCAGGGGCAGTTGTTGGTGATGGACAAGGATCCGGAGGCGATTGCGGTGGCCATGCAGTTGGCCAGCGTGGATGCGCGCCTGCACTGGCGGCGCGGCAGTTTTGCCGAGCTGGCGCAGTGGTCCGCCACTGCCAAAGGGTTGGATGGGATATTGCTGGATCTGGGCGTGTCATCACCGCAGTTGGATGTGGCCGCGCGCGGGTTTTCGTTCGGCAAGGACGGCCCGTTGGACATGCGCATGGATCCCGAAACCGGTGAAAGTGCGGCGCAATGGTTGGCGCATGCCGCGGAAAAAGATATTGCGGAAGTGTTGTGGATTCATGGCGAAGAGCGCCAGAGCCGGCGGATTGCGCGGGTGATCGTGGCACGCCGTGCGCAGGAGCCGCTGTTGCGCACGGCGCAGCTGGCTGAGCTGATCGCAAGTGTGATGCCGCGTGGTGACAGCAAGACGCATCCGGCGACTCGCAGCTTCCAGGCCATTCGCATCCATATCAACCGCGAGTTGGCCGATCTTGAAGCTGGGTTGGACGCCGCGATGCAGCAACTCAAGCCCGGTGGGCGGCTGGCGGTGATCAGCTTCCATTCGTTGGAAGACCGCATCGTCAAGCAATTCATGCTGCGGCATGCCAAGGCACCGCCCGCCAATCGGCGGATGCCGGTGGAAGTGGCATTCACGCCCACGCTCAAGCTGGTGGGGGGTGCGCAGAAAGCTGGCGCAGCCGAGTTGGCGACCAACCCGCGTGCGCGCAGTGCAGTGCTGCGGGTGGCCGAAAAATTGCAGGTGGCAGCATGATTCGCGGCCTGCTGCTGACCATGCTGGTGCTGGCCAATATCGCCACGGCGCTGTTGATCGTGCGCGATCGGCATGAGCATCGGCAGGCCTTCGTGGCCTTGACCCGGCTGGAAAAAGCGCGGGACACCTTGAACATCGAATTCGGGCGCTTGCAGTTGGAGCAGGCCACGTGGGCGGAAAGCAATCGTGTTGATCAGGTGGCGCGGGTGCAGCTGGGCATGGTGTTTCCGCGCACCGAAGATACCGTGGTGCTGCGCCGATGAAACGTGCTGATAAACGCCAGCGTTGGTTTGCTTGGGGTGCGCGCCGCGAGCGCGGGAATGCGCAATCGGATTTGCGCAAGCGCCTGCTGTTGGTGTGCAGCTTCTTGGGCCTGGCTTCGGTCGGCTTGTTGGCACGCGCGCTGAACCTGCAGGTCATCAACCATGCGTTCTACCAGGAACAGGGTGATGCGCGTTTCCTGCGTGATCTGCCAATCGCCACCTCGCGCGGGATGATCACCGACCGCAATGGCGAGCCGTTGGCAATTTCCTCGCCGGTGGAATCCATTTGGGCCAACCCCAGGGAGTTGCTGAAGGCACCGGCGCGCCTGCCGGCATTGGCGCAAGCATTGGGGATGCCGCAAGACGAGTTGGCGCAGCGTCTGAGTACGCGCGCCGGCAAGGAGTTCGTGTATCTGAAGCGGCGCATCAATCCGGATGAAGCCGCGCGCATTCTGGCGCTGGAGATTCCCGGCGTGGCCAGTCAGCGCGAATACCGCCGCTTCTATCCACAAGGTGAAATGCTGGCGCAGGTGCTCGGCTTCACCAGTATTGACGATCGTGGTCAGGAAGGGCTGGAACTGGCGTTCGACGATTGGCTCAGCGGTACGCCGGGGGTCAAACGTGTGATTCGCGACAACAAGGGGCGCATCGTTGAAAACGTGGATCTGGTGCGCGCGGCGCAACCGGGCCACGAATTGACCCTGAGCATTGATCGCCGCATCCAGTATTTGACCCACCGCGAGCTGCGCAATGCGATCAGCGAAACCGGTGCGGCCAGTGGCTCGGCCGTGGTGCTGGATGTGGCCACCGGCGAAGTGCTGGCGATGACCAATTTTCCCACCTTCAATCCCAATGCGGTGGGCAGCAGCCCACGCGATGCACACCGCAACCGTGCCGTGACCGATTTGCTGGAACCGGGTTCGACCATGAAGCCGATCACGGTAGCCGCCGGGTTGGAAGCCGGAGTGATTACGCCGCAAACCCTGTTCAATACCAGTCCCGGCTGGATTGCCAACGGCAAATACCGCACCACCGACACCCATAACTATGGCGTGTTGGACACCACCGGCATCATCCGCAAAAGCTCGAACGTGGGCGCATCACTGGTGGCCAGGCGCTTGACCGATGCGCAATTCAACAGCTTCCTGCGCCGCTTCGGCTATGGCAGCTCCACCCATAGCGGGTTCCCCGGCGAAGCCGCAGGATTGTTTCCGCAGCCGGATCGCTGGAGTGGCACCAGCAAGCAAACCATGAGCTATGGCTATGGCCTGAGCGTGACCCCGTTGCAGATTGCCACCGCTTACGCGGCGTTGGGCAATGGCGGCTTGCTGCACCAGCCGAGTTTCGTGAAGGATCAACACAATCCGCCCAGGCGCGTCTTGGACGAGAACATCGCGCATGAAGTGTTGCGGATGATGCAGACCGTGACCGAGCCGGGCGGCACCGCCACCCAAGCGGCGATTTTGGGCTATCACGTGGCGGGCAAAACCGGTACTTCGCGCAAGGCCAGTGCGGGCGGTTATTCGCGGCGCTACATCGGGTATTTCGCCGGTTTGGTGCCGGTCGATCATCCGCGCTTTGCGATGGTGGTGGCGGTCAACGACCCCGACCCGTCGCGCAAGGGCTACTACGGCGGGGTGGTGGCAGGCCCGGTGTTTCGTAGCACGATGGAAGGCGCGCTGCGCTTGATGGATGTGGCCCCCGACAATCTGGATGCATGGCTGGCGGTGCAGGACGCGGCCGAGGCCAAGCGTGCCAAGGCGGCAGGTCAAGCCGCACCGAAACTGGCAAATGCGGCCACTGTTGCAGCGAGCAAGTTGCCCGCGCATGGGGGTGTGCAATGACCCACAGCATGTTGTTGCGCGAATTGCTGCCCGAGCTGGAAAGCCTGTCGGCCGATCTTGCGGTCACCGGGTTGGTGCAAGACAGCCGTGAAGTGCAGCCAGGCAATGCCTTCGTGGCGATTGCCGGGTTTGGTGCGCATGGCCTGAATTTTGTCGATGCCGCGCGTGCCGCCGGTGCCAGCGCGGTGTTGTTCGAGCCGCCGGCACCAGAGGCGCTGCCGGCACCGGCCGATGCGATTGCGGTGCCGGGCTTGCGCGCACGCATGGGCGCGATGGCCGATCAGTTCCACGGCCATCCCAGCGCCGAGATGACCACGGTGGGTGTCACCGGCACCAATGGCAAAACGTCGACCGTGCAATTGCTGGCGCAGGCATGGACGTTGCGCGGGCAAACGGTCGGCACCTTGGGCACCTTGGGTAGCGGCATTTGGCCAAAGACTGTGCCGACCGGTTTCACCACGCCGCTGGTGCTGCGCCTGCATGCACTGCTCGCCGAGTTGCGCGATCAGGGGGCGTCCGCGGTGGCGATGGAGGTGTCCTCGCATGCGCTGGATCAAGGCCGCGTGGATGGCGTGCATTTCGATGTCGCAGTGTTCACCAATCTCACCCGCGACCATCTGGACTATCACGGCGACATGGCCAACTACGGTGCGGCCAAGCGCAAATTGCTGGAATGGCCGGGACTGCGCGCGGCAACGGTCAATCTGGATGATGCCTTTGGCCGTGAATTGCACGCAGCGGTCAGTGGCAAGGTGCGCGTCTTCGGGTTTTCCTCGCGCGGGACAGCCGGTGCCAGCGTGCGCGCCGAGGACGTGGTGTTGGACGGCAGCGGCATCCGTTTCATGCTGCATGCGGGTGGTCAGGCGCATCCGGTGTGTTCGCCGCTGCTGGGCCGTTTCAATGTCGATAATTTGCTGGGCGTTGCCGCCACGTTGTATGCACTGGACATGACGCCGGCATTGATTGCCGAAACCCTGTCGCAGTTGCTGCCGGTGGATGGACGCATGAATCGCCTTGGTGGTGATGTGTCCGAGTCCGGTGAGGCATTGCCCTTGGTGGTAGTGGACTACGCGCACACCCCCGACGCACTGGAGCAGGCGCTGGCATCGCTGCGTGCGCATGTCGAAGGCCGGCTCACCTGCGTATTCGGGTGCGGTGGTGAGCGTGATACCGGCAAGCGTCCGCAAATGGCCGCGATTGCCGAGCGCTTGGCCGATGTGGTGATCGTTACCGACGACAACCCACGGCATGAGGATGGCGATGCCATCGTGGCCGACATCCTGGCCGGCTTTGCGCAACCTGCGCAGGTCATCGTGCAGCGCGATCGTGCTGCGGCGATTACCCGGGCACTCGAGCACGCCGGCGCTGGCGATGTGGTGCTGATTGCCGGCAAGGGCCACGAGCCCTACCAGGATGTGGCTGGTGTGAAGCATCCGTTTGACGACGCGCAGATCGCGCGCGCACTGCTGCGGAGGCGCGCATGAAGCCGCGTGCGTTGGCGTGGATCGCCGCGGTCACTGGCGGCAGCTTGCAAGGTGCCGATGCTTGGGTGGGGGCAGTGGCCACCGATACACGTGCATTGCCCTTGCAAGGGCAGCCCTTGTTTGTCGCTTTGAAAGGCGAAAATTTCGATGGCCACGCGCATGTGCAAGCGGCGGCCAATGGCGGTTGCGTAGCGGCAATGGTCGCCCGGCCAGTGGATGTGAACATCGCGCAAATCATCGTGCCGAATACCGAGCGCGCACTGGCCGACCTTGCCGCAGCTGTCCAGCGTGAGCGCAGCACCAAGGTGCTGGCCGTGACCGGCAGCAACGGCAAAACCTCGGTCAAGACCTTGCTGCTGTCGATCTTGAATCAGCTGGGCGGTGCCTACGCCAACCCGGGCAACCGCAACAACGAAATCGGGCTGCCGCTGGCGGTGCTGGATGCCCCCGAAGATGTCCGTTTTGCGGTGTACGAAATGGGTGCAGGCAAGCCTGGCGACATTGCTTACCTCACCACGATTGCGCGCCCCGACGTGGCCTTGGTCAACAACATCGCGCCGGCACATTTGGAGCGTATGGGTAGCTTGCTGGGCGTAGCGCAGACCAAGGGTGCGATTTACACCGCATTGGCCGACGATGGTGTGGCCGTGGTCAATGCCGATGATGCGTTCGCACTGCATTTCCTGGAAGGCTTGCACGGCAAGCGGGTGCTGAAATTCGGCTTGGATACGGTTGCCGATGTCAGTGCGCGCGATGTGCGCAGCACGCCCCAGGCCTCGCAGTTCGTGCTGATCACCGGTGCGGGTGAGATCGCCATCACGCTGCCCATGCCCGGCCGCCATAACGTGCGCAACGCGCTGGCGGCAGCCGCGATGGCGCTGGCGGTCGGTGCCACGCTGGCGCAGGTGCAGGCCGGATTGCAGGCCGTGCAGCCGGTGGCAGGACGCTTGATTGCGCATCGGCTCAGCACCGGTGCGATGTTGGTGGACGACAGCTACAACGCCAATCCCGGCTCCGTCACTGCTGCCATCGACACCTTGGCCAGCGGCGAAGGCGAAGCGTGGTTGGTGTTGGGCGACATGCGCGAATTGGGTGCCGATGCACTGCTGCTGCATGCGCAGGCCGGGCAACAGGCGAAAGCTGCCGGCATTGCCCGGCTGTTCACGCTGGGGCCACTGAGCGCACACGCCGCCAACGCGTTCGGTACAGATGCGCAGCAGTTTGACAGCCATGCCGTATTGGCCGATGCACTAGGCAGTGCATTGCATGCAGGAGTGACGGTGCTGGTGAAAGGCTCGCGCGGCAGCGCGATGGACAAGATTGTGACCGCGCTGCTGGCGCGCGATGCCGAAAGCGGCAAGGAGAACACCACCGATGCTGCTTGAACTCACGCGCTGGCTGGAACAGTTGCACGGTCACTTCAACTTGTTCAACTACCTCACGTTCCGCGCCATTCTGGCGGCGCTGACCTCGCTCGCCTTTTCGCTGTGGTGGGGGCCGCGGATGATTCGCTATCTGGCCACGCTCAAGGGTGGTCAGCCGATTCGCAAGGATGGCCCGCAGTCGCATTTTTCCAAGGCCGGCACGCCCACCATGGGTGGCGCGCTGATTCTGTCTTCGATCACCGCCACCGTGCTGCTGTGGGGTGATCTGCGCAACAAATATGTGTGGGTGGTGCTGGTGGTGATGCTGGGCTTCGGCGCCATTGGCTGGGCCGATGACTGGATCAAGATCGTCAAGCGCGACCCCAATGGCATGCGTTCGCGCACCAAGTACGCATTGCAATCGGTGCTGGGTTTGGCGGCGGGGATCTATTTGTTCGCGTTTGCCGATGTGCCGGCGGCGACCACCTTCTATGTGCCGCTGTTCAAATCCATTGCACTGCCGATGGCGGGTATCGGGTTTGTGGCGATTGCCTACTTCTGGATTGTCGGGTTCTCCAACGCGGTCAATTTGACCGATGGCCTTGATGGCCTGGCGATCATGCCCACCGTGCTGGTGGCCTGTGCGCTGGGCGTGTTCGCGTACGCCTCGGGCAACGCCACCTTTGCCCAATATCTGCAAATCCCGCGGGTGCCGGGCGCGGGTGAGCTGATCATCATCTGCACCGCGATTGCCGGTGCCGGGCTTGGGTTTTTGTGGTTCAACACCTACCCGGCGATGGTGTTCATGGGCGATATCGGCGCGCTGGCGCTGGGCGCGGTGCTGGGCACCATCGCGGTGATCGTGCGTCAGGAGTTGGTCTTGGTGCTGATGGGCGGGATCTTCGTGATCGAAACCCTGTCGGTGATGATCCAGGTCGCCAGCTTCAAGCTCACCGGCAAGCGCGTGTTCCGGATGGCACCCATCCACCACCACTTCGAACTGAAAGGCTGGCCGGAGCCGCGCGTGATCGTGCGCTTCTGGATCATCAGCGTGGTGCTGGTATTGGTCGGGCTTGCCACGTTGAAGGTGCGCTGATGAACGCCGTCGGGACGGACAATGTGCGGCAGGCCACGCGCCACGATGAAATCAGTGGCCGCTTTGATCCGTGGCTGCTGGCGGCGATGGTGGCACTGGCCAGCTTGGGCTTGGTGATGGTGGGCTCGGCAGCGATTGCCGGCGGTGGCCAAAACGCAGGACCATGGTACTTCCTGAGCCGGCACGTCGTGTTCATGAGTTGCGGGCTGGTCACGGCGCTGCTGGTGATGCGGGTGGAGCTGAAGACCGTCGAAAAATACAGCCAATGGCTGCTGCTGGGCTGCTTTGTGGTGTTGGCGATGGTGTGGTTGCCGTTCGTGGGCAAATCCGTCAATGGCGCACGCCGTTGGATCTATCTGGGTCCCGCCGGCTTTCAAGCGGTTGAAATGGTGAAAGTGTTTTACATCATCTGGCTGGCCAGCTATTTGAAGCGCTACAACGAAGACGTGGCGGTGAAGTGGTACGGCATGCTGAAGCCGGCGGGCGTGGTGGTGCTGCTGGTGGGGATGCTGCTGATCCAGCCCGACTTTGGTTCATCGGTGCTGCTGCTGGGCATCACCGCCTGCATGCTGGTGCTGGGGGGGGCGCCGATCAAGCGCCTGATCGCGCCGGTGACCGTTTTGCTGCCTATCTTGGCGGCGCTGGTGTATTTCGAGCCGTATCGCATGCGCCGCGTGACGTCGTTCATGGACCCGTGGCAAGACCAATTGGGTGCGGGTTATCAACTCAGCAATGCACTGATGGCGATTGGTCGCGGCGAATGGTTCGGTGTGGGCTTGGGCGCATCCGTGCAAAAGCTGTCGTACCTGCCGGAAGCACATACCGACTTCATTTTTTCGGTGACCGCGGAAGAACTGGGGCTGGCCGGCGTGTGCGCGGTGATTGGCTTGTATGTGCTGTTGGCCGGGCGTGCGTTTTGGTTGGGCCTGAAATGCGTGGAGATGAAGCGGCATTTTTCCGGCTATCTGGCGTTTGGCATCGCGCTGTGGATGGCGCTGCAAAGTCTGGTATCGATGGGCGTCAATCTGGGCGTGTTGCCGACCAAGGGGCTGACCTTGCCGCTGGTGTCGTACGGGGGTTCCAGCGTGCTGATGACCTGTGCCGCCATGGGTTTGCTGTTGCGTGTTTCGTATGAGTACGACCGCGCCGCGCGCCAGGTGGCCATTCGTCGCGGGGTGTCGCATGCGGCATCGGTGGGCGCACCGCCACTGGTTGCGCAGCCGCTGCCATCGGCGCAAGACAGTGTTCGCGCAGCCTCGCGCTTGCGTCAGCGGGTCGAGCCCGTGGTGGGCAAACCCTCCGTTGAGTCGGCGGCGATGGCCGCGATGCGGAGGGCGCGTTGAGCCCGCATGCGCCCCTGATTCTGGTGATGGCCGGCGGGACGGGCGGTCATATTTTCCCCGGTCTTGCGGTCGCGCAAGCGTTGCGCGCGCGCGGTGCGCAAGTGCGCTGGCTGGGAGCCGACGGCGGCATGGAAACGCGCTTGGTGCCGCCGCAGGACATCGCCATCGACACCATTGCGGTGAAAGGCGTGCGCGGGAAAGGCCTGTTGACCTTGTTGGGTGCGCCGCTGCGCGTACTCGGTGCAGTGCGTGCGGCAACGCGCGTACTGAAACTGCGCAAGCCCGATGCGGTGATCAGCTTCGGTGGTTATGCCGCAGGCCCCGGTGGTCTGGCGGCGCGCCTGGCCGGCATTCCGCTGCTGGTGCATGAACAAAATCGTGCTGCCGGCATGACCAACAAAACATTGGCAAAATTCGCACGGCAGGTCTTGGTGGGGTTTCCGCAAACCTTCGCCAGGGAAACATTGGTGGGGAATCCGGTACGCGCCGCGATTGCCCAGGTCGATCCACCCGCGCAGCGCGACTTCGTGCACGCAGGTGCATTGCGCTTGCTGGTCCTGGGCGGCAGCCAAGGTGCACGCGCCTTGAATACGGCGGTGCCACAAGCGGTGGCTGCATTGGGTCTGCCGGTGCAGGTGGTGCATCAAGCCGGGGAAAAGATGCTGGACGATGCCCGCAAGGCGTATGCCGATGCTGGTGTGGCAGCGCATGTCGAACCGTTTATCGCCGACATGGCCGGTGCCTATGCGTGGGCAGATCTGGTGGTGTGCCGCGCCGGTGCACTGACGCTGGCGGAGCTGTGTGCGGTGGGTGTGGGCAGTGTGCTGGTGCCGTTCCCGCAGGCGGTGGATGACCACCAAACCCGCAATGCCGAATATCTTGTGGAGCGCGGTGCAGCACTGCTGCTGCCGCAGTCCGGGCAACTGCCGGCGCAATTGCAAGCGGTATTGGCCGAGCTGTGCGCCGATCCGCAAAAACGTCTTTCGATGGCATGCGCTGCGCGTGCGTTGGCGCGCCCCGATGCCGCCGATCGCGTGGCCGATGCCGTGCTTGCAACCCTGATCAAGGAGGCCGCGTAATGGCCGTCAATCGCCTGCATCTGCAAGGCATCAATACGCCTGCGCAGGCCTTCCCGCAGGTGCACTTCGTCGGCATCGGCGGGGTGGGCATGAGCGGCATTGCCGAGGTCATGTGCACGCTGGGCTATCAAGTCAGTGGCTCCGACAATGCCGACAATGCAGTCACCAAACGGCTGGCCTCGCTCGGTATCGTCATCCATCAGGGCCATGCGTCGGCCAATGTGCTGGACGCCGATTGCGTGGTGGTGTCCAGCGCGATCAAGCCGGACAATCCGGAGTTGCTGGAAGCACGCGCGCAACGCATCCCGGTGGTGCCGCGCGCGGAAATGCTGGCCGAATTGATGCGCTTCAAGCGCGGTGTGGCAGTGGCCGGCACCCACGGCAAGACCACCACTACCTCGCTGACCGCCAGCGTGCTGGCCGAAGGCGAGTTGGATCCCACCTTCGTGATTGGTGGCAAGTTGCTTGCCGCCGGTGCCAATGCGCGGTTGGGCAAAGGCGATTGGTTGGTGGCCGAAGCCGACGAGAGCGACGGCAGCTTCCTGCGCCTGAACCCGGCGGTGGCGGTCATCACCAATATCGATGCCGACCATCTGGAAAATTACGGCGGCGATTTCGAGCGGGTCAAGCAGGCGTTTGCCGAGTTCCTGCATCGCCTGCCGTTTTACGGGCTGGCCGTGCTGTGCATCGACGATGACGAAGTGGCGCAATTGGCACATGCCACGCCACGCCATATCGTTACCTATGGCTTCTCACACGAGGCCGATGTGCGTGCCGCCGACATCCAGCAACAAGGCGCGCGCATGCACTTCACCCTGTGCCTGCCGGATGGTTCGCGCACGGCCTGCACGCTGGCGTTGCCGGGCCGCCACAACGTGCAGAACGCATTGGCCGCCGCCGCAATCGGTTGGCAGCTGGGCGTGCCGAATGCGGCGATTGCACGCGCATTCGAGAAATTCGAAGGCATTGGCCGCCGCTTCAACCAGCTGGCCACACTGGCCCTGGCAGAAGGTGGTGAAGTGGCATTGGTCGATGACTACGGCCATCACCCGAAAGAGTTGGCCGCAGTGTTCGCCGCCGCGCGTGGCGGCTGGCCGGACAAGCGCTTGGTGGTGGCGTTTCAGCCGCATCGCTATTCGCGGACACGGGACTTGTTCGATGAATTCGCGGCCGTGTTGTCAAGTGTGGATGCGCTGGTGTTGACCGAGGTGTATCCGGCCGGCGAAGCGCCGATTGCGGGGGCCGATGCGAAATCGTTGGCGCGTTCCATCCGCACCCGCGGACGGGTGGATCCGGTGGTGGTCAGCGCGGCCAGCGAATTGCGCACGGTATTGCCGGGTGTCTTGCACGATGGCGACCTGTTGTTGCTGATGGGCGCCGGTGACATTGGTGCCGCTGCGCAATTGATTGCGCGTGAAGGTTTGCAAGGAGCAGGGGCATGACCGCTACCCACAGCCACAAGCCGCACGGGAATGACCCGCAGCTATTTGGCCGCGTTGCAGTGTTGATGGGCGGCAGCAGCAGCGAGCGCGAAGTGTCGCTGGATTCGGGCCGTAACGTGCTGGAGGCATTGCGTGCACGCGGTGTGGATGCACATCCGGTGGATGGCATTCCGGCCTTGCTGGATGCCTTGGTGCACGGCCAGTTTGATCGCGTGTTCAACATCCTGCACGGCAACAAAGGCGGCGGTGAAGACGGCGTGTTGCAAGGTTTGTTGCAAGGCTTCGAAGTGCCGTACACCGGTTCTGGCGTGCTGGGCAGTGCGCTGACCATGGACAAGATTCGCACCAAGCAAGTGTGGCTGAGTGCCGGTCTGCCCACGCCACAGTATCGGCGTTTGCAAGCAGGTGCCGATTTGCGTGCGGCGGCGTTGGAATTGGGCTTGCCGGTGTTCGTCAAGCCATCCAGCGAAGGCTCCAGCGTCGGCGTGGCGCGGGTGGAGACACTGGACGATATCGATGCCGCCATCGCGGTTGCACGCGCCTATGGCGGTGAGATGCTGATGGAACAAATGGTCATCGGTGATGAACTGACCGTGGGCATTTTGGGCACCCAAGCCCTGCCGTCGATCCGCATCGTGCCCAAGGGCGGCTGGTATGACTACAACGCCAAATACATCGCCGAAGACACCCAGTACCTGTGTCCTGGACTGGACGGCGCAGAAGACATCGTGATTGGGCAGTTGGCAGTGGATGCATTCCTGGCCGCAGGTTGCAGTGGCTGGGGACGGGTGGATGTGATGCGGGAACGCAGCAGCGGCAAATTGCTGCTGCTTGAAGTCAACACCGCGCCGGGCATGACCAGCCACTCGCTGGTGCCAAAGGCTGCACGTCAACTCGGCATCAGCTTTGAAGACCTGTGCTGGATGATCCTGGAGCAGACCTTGTGAGAGCCTTGCTGCGCCCCTTGGCTTGGCTGCTGGCGGTGGCGCTGATCGCGTTGCCGGTGGTGGCTGTGGTCGAAGGGTGGATGGGCGCGGCTCATTGGCCGCTGCGCACCTTGCGGGTAACCGGGCCGGTGCAACGGGTCGATCGCGCGCAATTGCAGGCAGTGGTGATGCCACTGGCGCAGCGTGGTTTTTTTGCGGTGGAGTTGGGCCAGGTGCAGCAAGCGGTCAATCGCCTGCCGTGGGTAGAGCAGGCGGAAGTGCGCAAACACTGGCCGGATGTGCTGGAAGTGCGGATTCGCGAATTCAAACCGGTCGCACGCTGGGGGGCAACACGCTTGCTGTCCGAAAATGGGCGGCTTTTCCCGGCCGGAAAATTGCAGCTGCCCGCAGGTTTGCCGCTGTTGGATGGCCCGGAAGCCCGGGTGCCGGAAGTGGTGGCGCTGTATCACCAGGCGCAACAGCAACTGGCCAATGCGGGCGGGGTGCTGGGCGTGGCGCTGGATCGGCGCGGCAGCTGGTCGGTCACCCTGCACGATGGCACCCAGCTGGTGCTGGGGCGCAACGATGCGCAGTTGCGCATGGAGCGCTTTGCTGCACTGCTGCCCAACTTGCTCGCACAAAACACCACGCGCCGTTTGCAGCGCGCGGACCTGCGTTACACCAACGGTTTTGCACTGACCTGGGCGGCGCCTGAGGCCCTCCATGCCAGCCCCGGCGGCGCAGTCGGCACGCAATCGCCGCGCGGCGCACCTTCCTCCACACCTCATCACGGCTCCAACACATGAATCGCAAGGGCGACAAATCGCTGATCGTCGGGCTCGACATCGGCACCTCCAAGGTCACCGCACTGGTCGGCGAATACGCACCGGGTGAGCCGATCGAGGTGATCGGTATCGGCTCGCATGAATCGCGCGGGCTGCGCCGTGGGGTGGTAGTGGATATCGATTCCACCGTGCAATCCATCCAGCGCGCAGTCGAAGAGGCCGAGCTCATGGCCGGCTGCGAAGTCAGCAGCGTGTATGCCTCCATTTCAGGTAACCACGTGCAGTGCAAAAACTCGCCCGGGATCGTGCCGATTCGCGATGGCGAAGTCACCCACGCCGATCTTGAGCGCGTGCTGGAAGCGGCCAAGGCTGTCGCCATCCCGGCCGATCAAAAAATCCTGCATGCCATCCCTCGTGAGTATGTGCTGGATGATTCGCAGGAAGGCATCCGCAACCCCGTGGGCATGACCGGCGTGCGTCTGGAAGTGCACGCGCATCTGGTCACGTGCGCGCAGTCGGCGGCGCAGAACATCAGCAAATGCGTGCAGCGTTGCGACTTGCAGGTGGACGAGCTGGTGTTGTCTTCACTGGCCTCCAGCACGGCAGTGTTGACCAGTGATGAAAAGGAGCTGGGCGTGGTGATGGTGGACATGGGCGCGGGTACCACCGACATCGCCGTGTTCATGCAGGGCGCGATCTGCCATACCGCGAACCTGGCGATGGCCGGCGACAAGGTCACCGAAGACATCGCGCACATGTTGCGCACGCCAACACCGCATGCCGAAGACATCAAGGTCAAATACGCCTGTGCGCTGGTGCAGTATGCGCGCGCCGAAGAAAGCATCCAGGTCGAAAGCGTGGGCGACCGGCCGCCGCGCCGGATGCCGCGGCAAGCCCTGGCGCAAGCGGTGCAAGCACGTTACGAAGAAATTTTCGAAATGGTGCAGGCCGAGTTGCGGCGCAGCGGTTTCGAACAGCGCGTACGCGCAGGCATGGTGCTGACCGGCGGCGCAGCCAAGATGGAAGGGGTGGTGGAGTTAGCCGAAGAGATGCTGCAAATGCCGGTGCGCATCGGCATTCCGCAGCACGTGACCGGCTTGGGTGAAGTGGTGGGCAACCCGGTGCACGCCACCGGCGTGGGCCTGCTGCTGATGGGCGCGCAGATGGAACATCCCAAGCGCCCGACCCTCCCCGCCGGCAAGGTTGGTGGCTTGATTGGCAAGGCATTGAAGTGGTTTCGCGGCGAGTTTTGACATGCGATGAAGTCGAGCAGTGAAGGCGTGCAGTGAAGACGAATAAGTAACGAATTTCTGGTTTCACAAAAACACATCAAAACAACAATAGGACACGGACATGGCACATTTCGAATTGGTCAACCAAGTGGCACCCAATGCGGTCATCAAGGTCATCGGCGTCGGCGGCGGCGGCGGCAATGCGGTGGCGCACATGGTCAACAGCAATGTGATCGGGGTGGAGTTCATCACCGCCAACACCGACTCGCAAGCGATCAAGAACTGCGGCGCGAATGTGCAGCTCACCCTCGGCTGCAACGTCACCAAGGGTCTGGGTGCGGGTGCCAACCCGGAAGTGGGCCGGCAGGCGGCACTGGAAGATCGCGAAGCAATCATGGATGCGCTGCAGGGCGCCGACATGGTGTTCATCACCGCCGGCATGGGTGGTGGCACCGGCACCGGTGCAGCGCCGGTGGTGGCGCAGCTGGCCAAGGAAATGGGCATCCTGACCGTGGCCGTGGTCACCAAGCCGTTCCCGTTTGAAGGCCCGCGGCGCATGCAAGCCGCGCAAAAGGGCATTGAAGAATTGAGCCAGCATTGCGACTCGCTGATCACCATTCCGAATGAAAAGCTGATCACCGTGCTGGGCCGCAACGCCACCATGATCCAGGCATTCCGCGCCGCCAATGAAGTGTTGCAAGGTGCAGTGCAAGGCATTGCGGATTTGATCGTCAGCCCCGGCCTGATCAATGTCGACTTTGCCGACGTGCGCACCGTGATGAGCGAAATGGGTCTGGCGATGATGGGCACCGGCGTGGCGCGTGGCGATGATCGTGCGCAAGCTGCGGCCGAAGCGGCAATCAAGAATCCGTTGCTGGACGATGTGAATCTGCAC
>Ga0209476_10000783_pt1 | contig 21867 bp, 18 predicted proteins | sample KloWWTrecipitate_FD_187179 | JGI IMG/M metagenome (GOLD analysis project Ga0209476, IMG submission 187179) | Active sludge microbial communities from Klosterneuburg, Austria, studying microevolution and ecology of nitrifiers - Klosterneuburg... | ecosystem: Engineered > WWTP > Aerobic digester... | reverse complement strand
CACACCGACACCGCCCACCGAACCCGGGCGCCGGCCAGCACGCCGGCCCGCCCGCCCTGCCGTGAAGGACACCATGCGGACCGCCGAGATCCGACAGCGCTGGCTCGACTACTTCGGCCAGCGCGGACACACCGTCGTGCCGAGCGCGTCGCTCATCTCGCCCGACCCGTCGACGCTCTTCACGATCGCCGGGATGGTCCCCTTCATCCCGTACATGCTGGGCCAGCAGACCCCGCCGTGGGACCGTGCCACGAGCGTGCAGAAGTGCGTGCGCACCCTCGACATCGACGAGGTGGGCAAGACCACCCGCCACGGCACGTTCTTCCAGATGAACGGCAACTTCTCGTTCGGCGACTACTTCAAGGAGGGGGCGATCTCCTACGCGTGGGAGCTCGTCACCGGCTCCGTCGCGGACGGCTGCTACGGGTTCGACCCGGACTCGATCTGGGTCACCGTCTACCACGAGGACGACGAGGCTGCGGCGCTCTGGAAGCGGATCGCCGGGCTGCCGGACGAGCGCATCCAGCGCCGCGGCAAGAAGGACAACTACTGGCACACGGGACAGCCCGGCCCGGCCGGCCCGTGCTCGGAGATCTACGTCGACCGCGGCCCGCAGTTCGGCGCCGACGGCGGCCCCGTGGTCGACGAGGACAGGTTCCTCGAGATCTGGAACCTCGTCTTCATGCAGTACGCGATCGACCAGGTCAACGCCAAGGACGACTTCCACGTTGTCGGCGAGCTGGCGTCGAAGAACATCGACACCGGGATGGGCCTCGAGCGGGTCGCCTACCTGCTGCAGGGCGTCGACAACCTCTACGAGATCGACGAGGTCTTCCCCGTCATCTCCGCGGCGGCGGAGCTCTCGGGCCGCCGGTACGGCGCCGACCGGGACGACGACGTGCGCATGCGCGTCGTGGCGGACCACGTGCGCTCCTCCCTCATGCTCATCGGCGACGGCGTGACGCCGTCGAACGAGGGGCGCGGCTACGTGCTGCGCCGACTGCTGCGCCGCTCCGTGCGGGCCATGAAGCTGCTGGGCGTCGACGAGCTCGCGCTGCCCCACCTGCTGCCGGTCTCGAAGGACGCCATGGGGGCGTCCTACCCGGAGCTCGTCACCGGGTTCGACCGCATCTCGCGCGTCGCCTACGCCGAGGAGGAGGCGTTCCGCCGCACGCTCGTCGCGGGCACCACCATCCTCGACACCGCGGTGGCGAGGGCGAAGCAGGCCGGGGCGACCTCGCTCGCGGCGGAGCAGGCGTTCGCGCTGCACGACACGTACGGCTTCCCCATCGACCTCACCCTCGAGATGGCGGGCGAGCAGGGGCTGCACGTCGACGAGCAGGGCTTCCGGGACCTCATGCGCACCCAGCGCGAGCGGGCGCGGGCCGATGCGAAGGCCAAGAGGGGCGCGCACCTGGACACCACGGTGTACCGGGAGCTGCGCTCGAGCGGGCCGACGGAGTTCACCGGCTACACCGAGCTGAGCACGTCGTCGTCCGTGCGCGGCCTGCTGCTCGACGGCGTGCGGGTCGCCGCGGCGGGCGAGGGGCAGACGGTCGACGTCGTGCTGGAGCGCACGCCGTTCTACGCGGAGTCCGGCGGCCAGGACTCCGACGCGGGCCTCATCACCGGGGACGGCCTTCGCCTCGAGGTGCTCGACGTCCAGCGCCCCGTCAAGGGCCTGGTGGTGCACACCGTGCGCGTGGTCGAGGGCGAGCTGGTTCCGGGCACCGCGGTGCTGGCGCAGGTCGACCCCGAGTGGCGCCTCGGCGCGCGCCAGGCGCACTCCGGCACGCACGTGGTGCACGCCGCGCTGCGCGAGGTGCTGGGCCCGGACGCGCTGCAGTCCGGCTCGTACAACAAGCCCGGCTACCTGAGACTGGACTTCGCGTGGAACCAGGCGCTGTCGCCTGCCACGCGCAGCGAGGTCGAGGACGTCGCCAACCGCGCGATCCGCCGCGACCTCGGCGTCAGCTGGCAGTACATGACCCTGCCCGAGGCCCGCGCCTGGGGCGCGATCGCGCTGTTCGGCGAGACCTACGACGAGCAGGTGCGCGTCGTGGAGATCGGCGGCCCCTGGTCGCGCGAGCTGTGCGGCGGAACGCACGTGGACCACTCGAGCCAGATCGGGCTCATCGCGCTCACCGGTGAGGCGTCCGTCGGCTCCGGCGCGCGGCGCGTCGAGGCCCTCGTGGGCCTGGAGGCCTTCCATCACCTGGCGCGCGAGCGCGCCCTCGTGGCGACCCTGACCGACACGCTCAAGGTGCGCCCGGAGGACCTGCCCGAGCGCGTCGCGTCGCTCGCCGCGCGCCTGCGCGAGGCGGAGAAGGAGCTCGCCGGGTTCCGGCAGGGCCGGCTGCTCGAGCAGGCTGCATCGCTCGCGGCCGGTGCCGTGGCGCACGGCGGCGCGCGCCTCGTGGCGCACGATGCCGGCGCCGTCTCCTCCGCGGACGACCTGCGCACGCTCGCGCTCGACGTGCGGGGCCGGCTGGGCGAGGAGCCGGCCGTCGTCGCCGTCGGCGGCGTGGCCAAGGACCGGCCCGTCGTGCTCGTCGCGACCAACGCCGGCGCGAGGGCCGCCGGCCTGCGTGCCGGCGCCCTGGCCAAGGTCGCGGCCGCGGTGCTCGGGGGCGGCGGGGGCGGCAAGGACGACGTCGCCCAGGGCGGCGGGACCGACCCTGCACAGCTGGCCGCAGCGCTCGTCGCGGTGCGCGAGGCCGTCCGGGTGGCCGGTGCCTGACGTGCCCGGGGCGTCCGGGGCGCTGCCGCGCGGCGTGCGCCTCGGGGTCGACGTGGGGTCGGTGCGCGTGGGTGTCGCTGCCAGTGACCCCGACGGGCTCATCGCCACGCCGGTCGAGACCGTTCCGCGGGACCCGGCCTCGGCAGACGACCTCGCGCACCTGGCGCACCTGGCCGGGATCGTCGCCGAGCGGGCGGCCGCGGTGGTCTACGTCGGCCTGCCGCGGCAGCTGTCCGGCGCCGAGGGTTCGGCGTCCGCGACGGTTCGCAACTATGGTGGTGCGTTGGCGCGAGCCGTCGCGCCCGTTCCCGTGCGTCTTGTCGACGAGCGGATGAGCACCGTGACGGCCCACCGCGCCATGCATGCCTCGGGACGTCCCGGGCGCCGGCACCGTCAGGTCGTCGATCAGGTGGCCGCCGTCGTCATCCTGCAGGCGGCGCTCGACGCCGAGCGCGCGACCGGTGCGCGCGGTGGCGAGCTGGTAGGACCGAGCACGGACACGATGGATCGCAGCGGGGGCGCGACGCAACAGGAGGGTTCTGCGTGAACGACGTCTTCCTCGACGAGATCGCCCCCGCGGGCGAGCCCGAGCCGGGCCGCACGCGGTCGGGTGCGCGCCGGGGCGGCCGGGTGGACCGGGACCGCAGGCGTCGCCGCCGCCGTCGCCGCATCGTCATGCTCGCGCTGACCCTCGCGGTGCTCGGCGCGACCGCGTTCGCCGTGGTCCAGTGGGTGCTGCCCGTGCTGAGCAGCGTGGTGGGTGGCACCGAGCAGGAGGCCGAGGACTACCCGGGCCCCGGTCAGGGCAGCGTCGAGGTGGTCATCCCCGCCGGCGCCACGGGTGCCGCCATGGCGCAGGTGCTCGCCGAGGCCGACGTCGTGAAGTCGCCGCTCGCCTTCTCGCGCGCCTTCTCCGCCGACCCGGCCGCCGCAGGGATCCAGCCGGGTACCTACCGGCTGCTGCTCCAGATGCGGGCCGCCGACGCGGTGACCGCCCTGCTCGACGCGCAGAATCGCGTGCAGACCAAGGTGACCATCCCGGAGGGCCTGCGGGTGGAGCAGATCCTGGAGAAGCTCGCCTCGGTGACCACCGTTCCGGTCGAGGAGTTCCAGGCCGCGATGGCCGACACCGCCGCGACGGGCCTGCCCGCCGAGGCGGCCGGGAGCTACGAGGGCTGGATGTTCGCCTCGACGTACACGTTCGAGCCGGGCACCACACCGACCGAGATGGTCGCGGCGATGGTCGCGCAGACGGTCGCGATCCTCGACGCGCGGGGCGTCGCCCCGGCGGATCGGCTCCGGGTCCTCACGGTCGCCTCCCTCGTCGAGGCCGAGGCGCGCACGCCCGAGGACCGGGCCATGGTGGCGCGCGCCATCCAGAACCGCCTCGACATCGACATGAAGCTCGACATCGACGCCTCGGTGGCCTACGGCGCCGGGGTGTCCGGCAGGGACCTGACCCGGGCGGACCTCGACGCCGACACGCCCTTCAACCTCTACCTGCACACCGGCCTGCCGCCCACGCCGATCGCCGCGCCCTCCGAGGTGTCGATCGACGCCGCGCTGGCACCGGCGGACGGCCCGTGGCTGTTCTGGGTGACGATCAACCTCGAGACGGGGGAGACCCGGTTCGCCGAGACCTACCCCGAGCACCTGGCCAACGTGGCCCTGCTGCGCGCGTGGGAAGAGGAGAACGCGGCGGACGAGGGGTGAGCACCCCGGGCCGCCGGGCCGCGGTGCTCGGCCACCCGATCGCCCACTCGCTGTCCCCGGTGCTGCACCGCGCGGCGTACGCGGCGCTGGGCCTGCACGGCTGGCGCTACGACGCCCTCGACGTCACGGCCGACCAGCTGTCCGAGGTGGTCGAGGACCTCGACGCGACGTGGGCCGGCCTGAGCCTGACGATGCCGCTCAAGCAGACCGTGCTGCCGCTGCTCGACCACGTCGAGCCGCTGGCCGAGGTGCTCGGCGTGGTGAACACCGTGCTGGTCCAGGGCGGCCGGGTCCGCACGCTCGTGGGCGCCAACACCGACGTGCACGGGATCGTCGCCGCGCTGGGTGCGCCCGCCGTCCGTCGGGGTGTCGTCCTCGGCGGGGGAGCGACCGCTGCCTCGAGCCTTGCGGCGCTGGCCGAGCTGGGCTGCACCTCGCCGACGGTGCTCGTCCGGTCGCTCGGCCGCGCCGGCTCGCTCATGCGGGCCGCGCACCGGATGGGCGTCGAGCCGCGGTTCTGGGCCATGGAGCCCGTCGAGCGACTGCTCGCGGAGCTGCTCGCGGCCGACGTCGTGATCTCGACGCTGCCGCCGCACGGCGCCGACGCGCTGGCCGCGACCCTGGCGGCGAGGCTGGCCGGCGAGCCGGGACGGGGCGCGCCGCTCGGGCTGCTGCTCGACTGCGCCTACGACCCGCGGCCGACGGCGCTCGGCACCACGTGGGCCCACGGTGGCGGCACCGTGGTGGGCGGGGAGCGGATGCTCCTGCACCAGGCGGCCGAGCAGGTGCGGCTCATGACGGGCCGGCCCGCGCCGCTCGAGGCGATGGATGTCGCCCTGACGGCGGCTCTCGACCGGCCCGCCGGTGACCTACCCTGAGCGGGTGCCCGACCAGCCGGACGACCAGCTCGCCGACGACCAGCCCGCCGCCGAGCCGGCCCCTCGCCGCCGGCTGCGCGACCGCTGGGTGCTGCTCACCGTCCTCGTCCTCGTCACGTCGCTGGTCGGCGGGGTAGGGATCGGCGTCGCCGTGCTGGCCGGGCGGCTCTCGAGCAACGTCGAGCGGATCGTCGACCCCTTCGCTGACCTCACCGACCGGCCCACCGTCCCGGCCGCGAGCCCCGCCCCCGGCCAGACCGCCGCGCCCAGCACCGCGGCGGCCATGAACATCCTCGTGCTCGGCTCCGACAGCCGGATCTCGGCGGGCGACCCGACCCAGTGGGTGGCGGGCGCGCAGCGCACCGATGCCATCCTGCTCGTGCACCTGCCCGCAGACGGCAGCGCGGCCTACGCGATGTCGATCCCGCGCGACGCGTGGGTGGACATCCCCGGCCACGGCGAGGCCAAGATCAACGCGGCCTACTCCCTTGGCGGCCCCACGCTGCTCATCCAGACCTTCGAGCAGCTCACCCAGGTGCGGATCGACCACTTCGCGATCGCCGACTTCGAGTCCTTCGCGGCGATCACCGACGCGATCGGCGGCGTGCGGATCACGCTCGCCGACGATCTGTACGACCGCCGCGGCCACCTCATGGTCACCGCGGGCGAGCAGGTGCTCACGGGCGAGCAGGCGCTGGTCTGGGCGCGCGAGCGCAAGAACCTCGTGCGGGGCGACTTCGACCGGGTGCAGCGGCACCAGGCGTGGATGCGCGCGATCGCCCGGCGCGTGACGGCCAACGGGACCTTGCGCAACCCGGTCACGGCCGTCGCGTTCCTCGACGCCGTGACCCGCTCGGTCGCCGTGGACGACGGGTTCACGCCGGACGTCATCAGCGGGCTGGTGACCCAGGCCAGGGACCTCGGCAACGACGACCTGTCCTTCTTCACGGTGCCGATCTCCGGTGTCGGCACCAGCGACGACGGGCAGAGCATCGTCCTGCTCGACCGCGCTCGGTTCGACGAGCTGATGGCCTCCGTCGCCGCCGACACGGTGGGTGCCTACCTCCTGGCGCACCCCGACGACGTCGACCGCCTGCCCGCCGTCGTCCCCTGACCCCGGCGCCCGACCGGGCGCAGAACCGGGCTTCAGCCCGGCGCCCCGCCTGCCGATAGTCACTGCACGGCACCGACCGACGCGCTCCCGCGCGGGTCCTGGTCCTCGGCGCCCGGAAGGACTCCTGTGAAGCAGCTGGGTGACATCCTCCTCGACGAGGGGCTCGTGACCGAGGCGCAGCTCATGGCCGCGCTCGACGAGCAGGTGATCCGTGGGCAGTCGCTCGGCCGGGTGCTGGTCGAGATCGGCATGCTCTCGGAGGCACAGCTGGTCCGCGCGCTCGCCAACCAGGTGGGCATGCCGTTCATCGAGCTCGCCGACTACCCCGTCGACCGGTCGGCCGTGGCGCGCGTCCCGAGCGCGATGTGCCGCCGCTACACCGTGCTGCCGGTCGGCGTGGTCGAGGGCTACCTCGTCCTGGCCATGGCGGACCCGGGCAACGTCCTGGCGGTCGACGACGCGCGCACGCACTCCCAGATGCCCGTGCACCCGGTGGTCGCGACGCGCGAGGACCTGCTCGCGGCCATCGACCGGTTCTGCCGCGCGGACGAGGAGATCGACGACCTCGCCTCGGCCTTCGAGGACGACAACGAGGCCGAGAACGACCTGTCCAAGGTCGGCGAGACCATCGAGGACGACGCGCCGATCGTGCGGTTCGTCAACCTCCTGGTGACCCAGGCGATCTCGGACCGCGCCTCGGACATCCACATCGAGCCGGCGGAGAGCGACCTGCGCGTGCGCTACCGCATCGACGGCGTGCTGCACGAGATGCAGCGCGCGCCCAAGCACATCCAGTCGGGCGTCATCTCGCGGCTGAAGATCATGAGCGACATCGACATCGCCGAGCGGCGCAAGCCCCAGGACGGCCGCATGTCCGTGGTCCACCAGGGCCGCAAGATCGACCTGCGCGTGGCCACCCTGCCGACGGTGTGGGGCGAGAAGGTCGTCATGCGCATCCTCGACAACTCCACGGCGAGCCTGGACCTGCGCGACCTGTCCTTCCTCGAGGAGAACTACGAGACGTACAAGGAGTCCTACTCCAAGCCGTACGGGATGATCCTCGTCACGGGCCCCACCGGCTCGGGCAAGTCGACCACGCTGTACGCGACGCTCAACGCGGTGTCCCGGCCGGAGATCAACGTCATCACCGTCGAGGACCCGGTCGAGTACCGGCTCCCCGGGATCAACCAGGTGCAGGTCAACCCCAAGGCGGGCCTCACGTTCGCCGGTGCGCTGCGCTCGATCCTGCGCTCTGACCCGGACGTCGTGCTCCTCGGCGAGATCCGCGACCACGAGACCGCGCAGATCGCCATCGAGGCCGCCCTCACCGGGCACCTCGTGCTCTCCACGCTGCACACCAACGACGCGCCCAGCGCGGTGACGCGCCTCGTCGAGATGGGGATCGAGCCCTTCCTCGTCGGCTCGGCGCTCGACTGCGTGGTCGCCCAGCGCCTCGCGCGCCGGCTGTGCGCCAAGTGCAAGGAGCCGTACACCCCGACCGAGGTCGAGCTCATCGCCGCGCGGTTCCCGTGGAACCCGGGGGAGGAGCTGCCGGTGCTGCACCGCGCGGCCGGCTGCTCGGCGTGCTCCAAGACCGGCTACAAGGGCCGGATGGCCATCCACGAGGTGATGCGCGTGACGGAGGACATCGAGCGGCACGCGGTCGCGCACTCGTCGTCATCGGACATCGGCAAGACGGCGCGCGAGCAGGGCATGATCACGCTCCGCTCGGACGGCTGGACCAAGGTGATGCTCGGTCAGACCTCGATCGAGGAGATCCTGCGCGTCGTCGCCTGACGACCTTCACCCTCAAGGCCGGGACCACCCCGGTCGATAGACGACACGTGAGCGTCCCGTACGGGCGCCGACGACCGAGAGGCCAGCTGTGAACCAGATCGCCCCCGAGCCCGGGCCAGAGACCTACCGCGCGGTGCCGCCGTACCTCGGCGGGGCGTCCGCAGCTCCGGTGACGGGACAGCTGCCCACGCGTCAGGCGATGCCCTACGGGCAGCCGCCCCTGGCCGGCTCCCCGGGGCAGCTGCCCACGCGACGCAGCATGGGCGCAGCACCGGCCCCGCTCGGCTCGCCGATCGCCGCACCGGCCCCTGGAGCCCCGCCGGCCCCGCTGACGGCCGGCGCCTTCGCCTCGGCCGCGCCCGCCCCGGTGTACCCGCCCGCGCCGGTCCAGACCTACGCGTCGCAGCCGGCAGCCCCCGCCGCGCCGCCCACCCAGCCCGCCGCGCCGTCGGCCGCCGCGCGCGGCGGTCGGGTGCCCGAGCGCAGCGCCCGCATCGGCCTCGCGCAGGTCGCCCAGGAGGGCGACGTCGACCTCGACGCCGCCCTGCGCGCGATGATCGAGTCCGGCGGGTCCGACCTGCACCTCACCTCCGGCGCCCAGCCGATGATCCGGCTCGACGGCGGCCTGCGGCCCCTCGAGGGCTTCCCCGTGATGTACGCCGAGGCCCTGCAGCGCACGCTGTACGGGATCCTCAGCCAGAAGCAGCGCGAGGTCTTCGAGGACGCCCTCGAGCTCGACTTCGCCTATGCCGTGCGTGGGGTGTCGCGCTTCCGCGTCAACTACTACAAGCAGCGCGACTCCGTCGGCGCGGCCTTCCGGATGATCCCCTACGAGATCAAGCCGCTCGAGGAGCTCGGGGTCCCGCCGGTGGTGGCGAACTTCGCCGGCCTGCCCCGCGGGCTCGTGCTCGTCACCGGACCCACGGGCTCGGGCAAGTCGACCACGCTCGCGGCCATCATCGACCTGGCCAACCGCAGCCGCAGCGACCACATCATGACCGTCGAGGACCCGATCGAGTTCCTCCACCGCCACAAGAAGTCGCTCATCAACCAGCGCGAGGTGGGGGCGGACACGCACTCGTTCGCCAACGCCCTCAAGCACGTGCTGCGCCAGGACCCGGACATCATCCTCGTCGGCGAGATGCGCGACCTGGAGACCATCTCCGTGGCGCTGACCGCCGCCGAGACCGGTCACCTCGTCTTCGCCACCCTGCACACCCAGGACGCCGCGCAGACCATCGACCGCATCATCGACGTCTTCCCGGCGTTCCAGCAGGAGCAGGTGCGCACGCAGCTGGCCAGCGCCCTGCAGGGCGTCGTCTGCCAGACGCTGTGCAAGAAGGCCAACGGCAAGGGCCGCGCCGTCGCGACCGAGGTGATGCTCGCCACGCCGGCGATCCGCAACCTCGTGCGCGAGGGCAAGACCCACCAGATCTACTCGGCGATGCAGGCGGGTGCCGGCCAGGGCATGCACACCATGGACCAGCACCTCGCGGAGCTCGTCCGGGCCGGGCGGATCACCTACGAGGTCGGCCTGGAGAAGTGCCACCACGTCGAGGACTACAACCGGCTCGTCGGGCGCACGTCGCGCATGACGCAGGGCGCCGGCGGCATGGCCGGCCCGATGAACGCCTCGACCGCTGGCGCGCCCGGGGGCTCGGCGGTGCTGCGATGAGCGGCGCGGCGCGCACGTACGAGTACGCCGTCCGGGACCGCTCGGGCAAGATGGTCAAGGGCCGGATCGAGGCCAGCAACGAGGCCGCGGTCGCCAACCGGCTCAAGACCATGGGCATGGCCCCGCTGTCGATCTCCGAGGTGCAGAACACCGGGCTCAACCGGGACATCTCCATCCCCGGGATGGGCGAGAAGATCACGCTCAAGGACCTGGCCGTCATGGCCCGGCAGATGGCCACGATGATCTCCGCCGGCCTGTCGCTGCTGCGGACCCTGTCGATCCTGGCCCAGCAGACCGAGAACAAGGCGCTGGCCAAGGTGCTGGCGACCGTGCGCAACGACGTCGAGACGGGCACGTCGCTCTCGGCGGCGATCGGACGCCACAAGGACACCTTCCCGCCGCTCATGATCAACATCATCAAGGCCGGCGAGGTGGGCGGCTTCCTCGAGCAGGCGCTGCTGTCCGTGGCGGCCAACTACGAGTCCGAGGTCAAGCTCCGCGCGCAGATCAAGTCCGCGATGACCTACCCGGTGATGGTCTTCATCATGGCCATCCTCGCCGTGGTCGGCATGCTGCTGTTCATCGTGCCGGTGTTCGAGCAGATGTTCACCGACCTCGGCGGCGAGCTGCCCGCGCCGACCAAGGTGCTGGTGTTCCTGTCCGGCGTCATGAAGTGGCTCGCACCCGTGCTGCTCGTGGTGTCCATCGTCTTCTCCGTGTGGTGGCGCAAGCACAAGAATGACGACGCCGTGCGCTCGAAGAAGGATCCGCTGTTCCTGAAGATCCCCATCTTCGGTCCTTTGTTCCAGAAGGTCGCGATTGCACGTTTCACGCGCAACTTCGGCACCATGCTCGGCGCGGGCGTGCCCATTCTCCAGGCCCTGGACATCGTGGGGGAGACCAGCGGCAACTGGGTCATCGAGGTGGCGGTCAAGGACGTCCAGGACAACGTGCGCACGGGGCAGTCGTTGTCGGCGCCGTTGGCGAAGCACCCCGTGTTCCCGCCCATGGTGGTCCAGATGATCGCCACGGGTGAGGACTCGGGCGCCATGGAGATCATGCTGGAGAAGATCTCCGACTTCTACGACGAGGAGGTCACCTCGACCACCGAGCAGCTGACCTCGCTCATCGAGCCCCTGATGATCGGCATCCTCGGCACCGTCATCGGCGGCATGATCATCGCCCTGTACATGCCCATCTTCTCCATCTTCGAGCTGGTCGGCTGAGCCCGCCCGCCTCGGCAGGACGACGGCCGCTCCCGGAGGGGGAGCGGCCGTCGTCGTCTGCGGGTGCGCGCAGTGGTGCGGCGGGCTGTCGGGATGTGCACCCTTGTGGCGGAATGTCCGGTTCCGTCGGCACGGGCGCAAGGAATGTGATGGGCCGAGCGGGTGAAAAGGGCTCCCGACGCGTTCCGGGGCTCAAGTCCCCGCGCCGCCCCACCGATGAACTCTTTGTACCAAGCAGACCGGCCCCGGCCGGCAGCACTCACCACCAGAATCGCCATCGAAGAGGAGTTTCCCGTGATCGCTCGTATCCGCAAGTCGCTCGAGAACAAGGAGCAGGGCTTCACGCTCATCGAGCTCCTCGTCGTCATCATCATCATCGGCATCCTCGCCGCGATCGCCATCCCGGCGTTCCTCAACCAGCGCGAGAAGGCCTGGGTCTCCCAGGTCGAGTCCGACCTCAAGAACGCGGCCATCGCCGCCGAGTCCCAGGCTGTTGACGACAACGGCGACTACAGCGCCCTCAACGGCGTGGTCGTCGAGACCAACGGAGTCGTCACCGCCGCCGGCCCCTTCGACCTCAACGGCTTCAACGGCACCGTGGGCGTCGACATGGACGTCACCGCGGCCGACGCCACGGGCTTCACCCTGCAGGCGACGCACGCCAACCTCAACGGTGGCGCTGACGTCTACACCTACGACTCCGACACGGGCGTCATCGCCGGTCCGTGATGTTGATGCTCTAGGACGACTGTGGGGCGCCGCCTGAGCGGCGCCCCACAGTGCCGTCAGGGCGAGTCAGCCCGTTGCACCCGCAGTTGCAGGAACGAGTCCCAGCGGTCGTTCGAGGAGGGTCCCAGTGCACCGAGTAGTCCGCCGGCGGTTCGTTGCCGGGCCAGACGAAGGTTCGTCGCTCATCGAGGTGATCGTCGCGATGTTCATCTTCGCGCTCATCTCGGTCGGCGTGGTGCACACGATGACCTCCGTGCTCTCGGTCTCCCGGGACTCGCGGTCCCGCCAGGTGGCGCTCAACCTCGCGGCGCAGGAGATCGACCGGTCGCGGGAGAGCTCGGACGACCTGTTCGCGCTGCTGACCGAGGACCTCGACGACGTGGTCCTCAACGGGGACACGTTCCACATCCACCGCGAGACGCAGTGGGTCTCCGACCCCGGCCTGGACCTCGAGTGCGGTTCCGGAGGCGGGACGCTGCGCTACAAGCGGGTCAACGTCACGATCACGTGGGACAACATGCGGTCCAGCACGGACGCGGTCCGGGCCGACACGATCATCGATCCCCAGGAGCGGATCAACGACCCGACGAAGGGCACCATCCTCGTCTCGGTGCTCAACTCCCAGGGCTCCGGCAGCTCCGGCGTCACCGTCGGCGCCACGGTGGGGTCGCCGGCCAACGGCGCCACGGCCCTGGCGACGGCGCCGTCGCCGACCGACTCCGAGGGCTGCTCCTACATCCTCAAGGTCGTGCCCGGCAACTACGACGTGACCGTCTCCCGGTCCGGCTACGTCGACGACCGGCACGCGGCCACCGCGTCGACGACGGTCTCGGTCATCGCGAACCAGTCGACGACCGTCCAGTTCCAGTACGACCGGGCGGCGACCGTGACGGCGAGCTACGCGACCACGTCGCCCGTCCCCGGCACGCGCATCCCGGCGAACGTCGCCACGACCTACCTCGGGGGGGTCGACCCGTACGTCGCCCAGCCCACGATCGACACGACCGTGACGACGCGCACCCTGCCGATGCACCCCATCGCGTCCGGCTACCAGGCGTTTGCCGGAACGTGCGTCGCCGCCGACCCGGAGGCGTGGCCGGACGGCACCGACCTCGCGAGCCAACCGATCTCCGGCGTGCGCGAGCCAGCCTTCACCACGGTGCCCGGCGGGACCGCGGCGACGAACGTGCCGATGGGTGTCGTCACGGTGACGCTCGGAGGGTCGGCCGGCGGTCGCCAGCTGCGCGCGACCTCGACCACGGGTCAGGCGGCCACAGAGGACCCTGGCTGCGGCGCCACGCCGGTCGTCTACAGCTTCGGCAACACCGCTGCCACGCGACTGCCGGGCAGCGGCACCATGACCGTCGCGCTGCCCTTCGGCTCGTGGTACCTGGAGTCGTACAACGGCTCGAGCTGGGTGCGTGTCACGCAGGCTCAGCTCACGCTGGTCACGACCACGGGCCGCAGCGAGACGGCCGGCGGCGCCAACGGTGTGGTCACCTTCGACCCGAGAGTGGTGGCCCCGTGAGCGCGGTCGAGCACGGCAAGGGCCGGCCGCCGCGGGATGGCGGCGTCAGCCTGCCAGAGCTCATCGTGACCATGATGCTCATCAGCGTGCTCTCGCTGGTCGTGCTCGGGCTCGTCAGCTCGATCTCTCGGACCTTCACGCGCGACCGGTCGGCCACCGACAGCACCAACATCGCGGCGGTCGGCATGAACGAGATCACCCGTGTGATCCGGTCCGGCACCGAGATCCCCATGACCGGGGGCAGGCGCCCCGTCTTCATCGCCGCCGGCGCCGAGTTCCTCGAGATGCACGCGTTCCTCGACACCTCGGCGGCCGACCCGCAGCCCGTCAAAGTGCGCTTCGAGGTGAGCGGGTCCCGGGACCTCACGGAGCACCGATGGTTCGCCAACGCCGCGAGCGAGCCGAACTGGACCTTCGTCGGCACGGCGACCTCACCCTCGACCAGCCGTGTCATCGCCCGCAAGATCTCGCCGGTCGCGGCGGCCCCGGTGTTCCAGTACTACGACTCGCTCGACCGCGACGCCGTCGCGCTGGTGATCCCCGGCAGCGGCTTCACCGCCACTCAGCTCGCGAGCATCGTGCGGGTGGAGGTCACCCTGTCGGTGCAGGCTGACCTCACCGCGCGGGCCGAGCCCGTCGTCCTCACCAACACCGTCGGTATCCCCAACCTCGGCGTCAACCTCCTGGGAGCAGCGACACCATGATCCGTTTCCTCCGCTCCCTCATGGCCCAGCGGGACCGGGGCATCGCCCTACCGCTGGTCCTCGGCGTCGGCATGACGCTCTCGGCACTGCTCGTCGCCGGTGTCGCCTACTCGGTCGGCACGCTCGACAAGGCGCGCTCCGACCAGGACTGGAGCGGGGCGCTCGCTGCGGCCTACGCCGCCATCGAGGAGTACCAGAGCCGGCTCGCCAATGACACGACGTACTTCCAGTACGGCAACCCGGCCTCCACGTTCTCGCGACCGTTCCCTGCCGACCCGAGCAACATCGCGAACTCGAACGTCACGCTGCCCACCGGGTCCGCGACCAACGCCGCCTTCGGCGTGGGGGTCTCCGGGACGTGGGCCACCGTGCCCGGCAGCGACGGCACGTCGCAGTTCCGCTACGAGGTGGACAACTCGGCGTACTACTCCAGCGGGACTCTGCGCCTGCAGGCGACCGGGCGCGTCGGCGCGGAGACGCGCTCGATCGTGGCCGACCTGCGTCAGCGGGGCTTCATCGACTTCCTCTACTTCACGGACTACGAGATCCAGGACCCGCAGATCACGGGCGACAACGTCGCCACGTGCGTGCGCTACGCGTGGGCCGGACGGCCCAACACCGGATGCAAGGAGATCGCCTTCGGCAGCAACGACGTCGTCGACGGACCGGCGCACTCCAACGACATCATGCGGGTCTGCAACGCGCGGTTCACGCGCCAGGTGACGACGGGGTACAACCCCGCCAGCGCGACCGCACTGCTGTACCGCCCGCGCGACTCCAACTACAACTCGTGCACGGGCCAGGTGTTCGACCTCGCAGGGCAGCCGTCGCGCGAGGGCGTCATCGGTATGCCGCCGACCAACACCCAGCTCAAGCGCGAGACGCGGTCCGACCTCACGGGCGTCGACGTCCCGCGTCCGGGGTGCCTCTACACCGGCCCGACGACGATCAGGTTCAACTCCAACGGGACCATGACGGTGCGCTCACCGTGGACCCGGGCGACCAACGTCGCTGGGGACCCCGCGACGAGCGGCACCACGCCGGCCGCGTGCGGCCTTCCCGGCACGGGCGCCAACCAGCTGGGGAGCGCCGCGGGCGCCACGATCACGGTCCCGGCCAACAACGTCGTCTACATCCAGGATGTGCCGACGACGGCCGGCAACCCGAACACCTGGGCGACGACCGCCAGGCCGACCGGCATCACCTGCACCACGGGCGCGAACGGCAGCAACGGCATCGGCTTCCCGATGGCGGGGGAGGCCACGCCCAAGGCCGCGACGTCGACGAACCCCGCCTACGCCTGCCGCAAGGGTGACGTCTTCGTCCAGGGCACGCTCGAGGGCCAGGTGACCGTCGCTGCAGAGAACTACATCTACATCACGGGCAACCTCGTCTACGAGGACCGCGACCGGGACATCCTCGGGCTGGTCGGCAACAACGCCGTGTTCGTCTGGAACCCCACCAACAGCTGGAACAACCGCCTCCTCACCGACTACAACCGCACGATCGACGCGGCGATCCTGTCGGTCGCGCACACCTTCCAGGTGCAGAACTACGACGAGGGCGGGGATCGCGGCGAGCTGCGGGTCTACGGGGCGATCGCGCAGAAGTTCCGTGGCGTCGTCCGCGGCGGAACCAACGGCTACTCCAAGGAGTACGTCTACGACGACCGCTACGTCTACACCGCCCCGCCGAAGTTCCTCTCGCCGGTGACGACCACCTACGGTGTCAGCGTCTGGATCGAGGTCAGCCCGATCTTCGCCGCCGACGGAAGCTACCTCTGACCCGTGATGGACCTCGTCATCTACGGCCTGGTGGCCGCGCTGGGCCTCGCGATCGGCTCGTTCCTCAACGTCGTCATCTGGCGCGTGCCGCGCGGCGAGTCCGTCGTGAACCCGCCTAGCGCCTGCCCGCGGTGCGGCGCCGTGATCGCACCGCGGGACAACGTCCCGGTGTTCTCGTGGCTCGCGCTGCGGGGGCGCTGCCGGGGGTGCCGGGAGCCGATCTCGCGTCGCTACCCGCTCGTCGAGGCGGCCACCGGGATCGGGTTCGTGCTCACCTACGCCTGGGTGGGGATGACCCCAGCCCTTCCGGCATTCCTCTACCTGTGCGCGATCGCGATCGCGCTCGCCCTCATCGACCTCGACACGCATCGGCTGCCGGACGCGATCGTGCTGCCGTCGTACGGCGTGGTCGTCGTGCTCCTGGGTGCCGCCTCCGCGTCGACCGGTGACTGGTCGGGCCTCGTGCGGGGCGTCCTCGCCGGGGCCGCGCTGTTCGCGTTCTACTTCCTGCTCGTCGTCGTCTACCCGGCCGGGATGGGCTTCGGCGACGTCAAGCTCGCCGGGGTGCTCGGCCTGTACCTCGGCTGGGTCGGCTGGGGTGCCGTCCTCATCGGCGCCTTCGCAGCCTTCCTGCTCGGCGGAGTCTTCGCCGTCGCGCTGCTTGTGCTGCGCCGGGTCCAGCGCGGCAGCGGGATCCCGTTCGGGCCGTGGATGCTCGCGGGCGCAGCCGTGGGGCTCGTCGCGGGCGAGCCGCTCTGGGCCGCCTACCTGTCACTCATGGCCTGACGAGTCTCCATCCGGCCGATCACTCAAGACCTCGTGCCCGTGACCCGATAGACGCGATGGAAGCAGACGACGTTCGGAGGAGCAGTGGCCAAGTCAGCCGTCATCGGCCTGGACATCGGCACGACATTCGTGCGGGGTGCCGAGGTCGAGCAGTCAGGAAGGTCGGGGCACACGCTGGTGCGCTACGGCCAGGTCCCCTTGCCCCTCGGCGCCGTCCGAGACGGTGAGGTGGCCGAGCCGGAGACCGTCGCCAGCGCGTTGCGCCAGCTGTGGAGCCAGGCGAAGTTCTCGAGCCGCGAGGTCAACATCGGGATCGGCAACCAGCGGGTGCTCGTCCGGGAGCTCGACATGCCCGCCATGCCGATGGCCCAGATCCGCTCCTCGCTGCCCTTCCAGGTCCAAGACCTGCTCCCGGTAGCTGTCGAGGACGCGCTGCTCGACTACTACCCCACGGCCGAGTACGCCGGCCCCAACGGGCCTGCCGTCACCGGGCTGCTCGTCGCCGCCACCAAGGACACCGTCCAGGCCAACACCATCGCCGTGGAGACCGCAGGGCTGCGGCCCGTCATGGTCGACCTCAGCGCTTTCGCGCTGACGCGTGCGCAGCTGACACCTGAGATGGCCGCGCGGACCGTGGCCCTCGTCGACCTGGGTGGGCGCACGACGACCGTCGTGGTGCTGGCGAACGGCATGCCGAAGTTCATCCGCATGCTGCCCTCGGGCGGCCAGGACGTCACCGAGGCCGTCACGTCGGCGATGAACGTCTCGGTCTCCGACGCGGAGCGCATCAAGCGCGAGCTGGGCGTCGGCTTCCAGGTGGCCCCCGAGATGACCCACGTCGCCGAGTCGATCTACTCGGTGACGAGCACGCTCATCGACTCGGTGCGCAACACGCTGGTGTACTACGCGAGCAACCACCCGGGGGCCGCGGCCGACGGCATCATCCTTACCGGCGGCGGCGCCCAGCTGCCCGGCCTTGGGCAGTACCTCGCGAGCGCGACCCGCCTGCCGGTGTCGCTGGGTCAGCCGCTCGCGAGCTTCAAGACGGCCCGCTCGGCACCCCAGGGCGACGCGCTGGCTGCGATCCAGCACGACTGCGCCATCGCCGTCGGACTGGCGCTGGGGGTGGCCGCATGAGCGCGCAGAAGTCCGTGGTCGTCGGCGCAACACCGCTGCCACAGGTCAACCTGTTGCCTCCGGAGATCCGTGCCTCCCGCACCCTGCGCGCGCTGAAGCGGGTGCTGGGCCTCGCACTCGTCGGTGTCGTCGCCCTGATCGTCGCGGTGTACGCGGTCGTCTCGCTCCAGCTCGACGGCGCGCGGGGCGAGCTGGCCGACGCGCAGGACGAGACGGCACGGCTCATCGCTGCGCAGCAGGAGTACGCCGAGGTGCCGCAGGTGCTCGGTGCGCTGGAGGACGCCACCACGGCGCGCCGGCTCGGCAGCTCCTCGGAGATCCTCTGGGAGCCTTACCTCACGGCTCTCATGACGACCGCACCGGCGGGCGTCGTCTACACGTGGATCGACTACACCGGGACCACCCCGTCGGTGGCACTCGAAGCCTCGACGAGCCCCCTTCAGGCCTCGTCGGTCGGCACCCTGAGCTTCGTCGGACGGTCGGAGAAGCTCCCGGACGCCGCCGCGTGGATCGAGAGTCTCGAGGGGGTCGAGGGATTCCAGGACGCCTACGTCTCGTCGGTGCTGCTGGGCGAGGGCTCGAGCGGTTCGACCGCGGGTCTCGTGTACTACGAGACGACTGGCACCGTCCAGGTCTCCGCCTCCGCGTTCGCCGCCCGGTTCGTCGAGGAGGAGAGCTGACATGGGGACGAACAAGCGCATCACCTGGGTGGTCGGGACCACGTTCCTGGCCCTGATCCTGTTCGCCGGCGCGTGGTTCCTGCTCATCGGCCCCAACGTCGACGCGATCGCCGAGGCACGCCAGAGCACGGAGGACACCCTCGCGCAGAACGAGGTCCAGACCCGTCGGCTGGCGACACTCAAGGAGCAGTTCGCTGATCTGGCCAGCTATCGGGCCGAGCTCGCCACCATCCGCACGCAGCTGCCCGTCGAGGACGGCCTTCCTGCCCTCCTGCGGGAGCTGGACACGTTGGCGACCGGTGCCGGCGTGACGATCGTGGGCGTGGCCCCGGCGATCCCCGAGACCTTCTTCGCCGCGGCCCCGGTCGACGTCGCCCCCACGAACGAGGCCCCGGCCAGTGACACCGCGACGGAGGACGGGGCTGCGGCACCCGCACCCGCACCGGTCGAGCCGGTGGGAGTCGACGGCCTGGTGGCCATCCCCGTGTCGATCACGGTCCTCGGCTCGTACGACGCGACGGTGGACTTCGTCGAGGGCCTCCAGACACGGATGGCTCGCCTGTTCGTCGTCACAGCCTTCACCGCGGAGGGTCAGGAGGAGAACGAGGCGACCGGCGGCAAGCCGGCGACCCGCGAGGGCGATGCCGAGTTCACCATCAGCGGGGTCATCTACGTGCTCCAGGACACCGCGGCGGCGACGGACGCTGCAGCTCCTGACGCTGGGGACACCGGGACATCGGGCGAGACCGACAGCTGACCCTCCCACCCGCACCACCCCTCGGCCCGCGTCCGCTGCCCGGACGCGGGCCGGGTCGCGTCCGGGCTCGTGGAAGGATCGGGGCATGCTGCGCTGGTTGACGTCCGGGGAGTCGCACGGTCCCGCGCTGGTGGGGATCCTCGAGGGGCTGCCCGCCGGGGTCGAGGTGACGACGGACGACGTCCGTGCGGCGCTCGCCCGGCGTCGGCTGGGGTACGGCCGCGGCGCCCGGATGAGCTTCGAGCAGGACGAGGTCCGCATCCTCGCCGGCCTGCGCCACGGCCTCACCCAGGGTGGGCCGCTGGCCATCGAGATCGGCAACACCGAGTGGCCCAAGTGGGTCGACGTCATGGCGGCCGACCCGGTCGAGGACCCGGCCCTGCTGGAGCGTGCCCGCAACGCACCTCTGACACGGCCCCGCCCGGGGCACGCGGACCTCGTCGGGATGCGCAAGTACGGCTTCGACGACGCGCGGCCGGTGCTGGAGCGGGCCTCGGCGCGAGAGACCGCCACGCGCGTGGCGCTCGGGCTCGTCGCCGCGCGGTTCCTCGAGCAGGCCGCCGGGGTGCGCCTCGTCTCGCACGTGGTCGGGATCGGCCCGGTGAGCGTGCCCGACGACGCGCTGCTCCCGACGCCCGACGACGTCGCAGCGCTCGACGCCGACCCGGTGCGCTGCTTCCACGGCGCGACGTCGGCCGCGATGGTCGCCGAGATCGACGACTGCCAGAAGGCGGGGGACACCCTCGGCGGCGTCGTCGAGGTGCTGGCCTACGACGTGCCGACGGGCCTGGGCAGCTACACGCACTGGGACCGGCGGCTGGACGCCCGGCTCGCCGCCGCGCTGCTCGGCATCCAGGCGATCAAGGGCGCAGAGGTGGGCGACGGCTTCCGCACCGCCACCCGACGCGGCTCCGCGGCCCATGACGAGATCGACCGGGACCCCGCGACCGGTCTCATCCGGCGCCGGACCAACCGCGCCGGCGGGGTCGAGGGCGGCATGTCCAACGGCGAGGTGCTGCGCGTCCGGGCAGCGATGAAGCCCATCTCGACGGTGCCGCGCGCCCTCGCGACCGTCGACGTCGCGAGCGGGGAGCCCGCCACGGCTCTGCACCAGCGCTCGGACGTGTGCGCCGTGCCGCCCGCCGCGGTGGTCGCCGAGGCGATGGTCGCGCTGGTGCTCGCCGAGGCCGTGCTGGAGAAGTTCGGCGGGGACAGCGTCGCGGAGGTGGCCCGCAACCTGGCCGGCTACCTCGACGCGATCCCGCCGCTGCAGCGATGAGCGCACCCGAGAAGGCCGGCCCCGGGCCCGTCGTCGTGCTCGTCGGGCCGCCCGGCTCGGGCAAGTCGACGGTCGCGCGCGCCCTGGCCGTGCGCCTGGGCCTGACGTCGCGCGACACGGACGAGGACGTCGAGCGCACCGCCGGTCGATCGATCAGCGACATCTTCGTGCAGGACGGCGAGCCCGCGTTCCGCGCGCTGGAGCGCGACGCCGTGGCGGCGGCGCTGGCCGCCCACCGTGGCGTGCTCGCCCTCGGCGGTGGCGCGGTGCTGGACCCCGCCACGCAGGCCGCCCTCGCGCGGTACGTCGAGGGCGGGGGAGCCGTGGCATTTCTCGACGTCTCCCTAGCCCATGCGGCACCCCGGGTCGGCTTCAACCAGGCCCGTCCGCTGCTGCTCGGCAACCCGCGCGCGCAGTGGCAGGCCCTCATGGACGCGCGAAGGCCCGTCTACGCCGCTGTGGCCACGCTGCACGTCGACACGGACGGGCGGCGCCCCGCCCAGGTCGCCGCAGAGATCGAGGCGGCCCTGGCCGCTCAGGAGGGACCGACCCATGACTGAGACCCGCGTGAGCGTGGCCGGCGCGCAGCCCTACGACGTCGTCATCGGCTCGCACCTGCTCGGCGCACTGCCAGGCCTGCTCGGACCTCGCGTGCGCAAGGTGCTCGTCATCCACCCCGGGGCGCTGACGGCCTCCGCCGAGGCGGTCCGGGACGACCTCGTCGCGCAGGGCTACCAGGCGTTCCTCGCCGAGGTGCCGGAGGCAGAGGAGGCCAAGACCGCGCAGGTCGCGGCGTTCTGCTGGCAGGTGCTCGGCCAGGCGGACTTCACGCGCAGCGACGCCGTCGTCGGGCTCGGCGGCGGGGCGACCACGGACCTCGCCGGCTTCGTCGCGGCGACCTGGCTGCGTGGGATCGCCGTCGTTCAGGTGCCGACCACCCTGCTCGCCATGGTCGACGCGGCCGTGGGCGGCAAGACCGGGATCAACACGGCCGAGGGCAAGAACCTCGTCGGCGCGTTCCACCCGCCGGCCGGGGTGCTGTGCGACCTGTCCACGCTGGACTCGCTGCCGGTGCACGACCGCACCGCGGGGCTCGCCGAGATCATCAAGGCGGGGTTCATCGTCGACGAGCGGATCCTCGAGCTCGTCGAGGAGAACGCGGCTGCGCTCGTGGCGCCGGTGCTGACCCCGGGTGCGCGAGAGGTGCTCCGGGAGCTGGTCGAGCGGGCCGTGCGGGTCAAGGCCGACGTCGTGGGCGTCGACCTGCGTGAGGCCGGGCTGCGCGAGATCCTCAACTACGGCCACACCTTCGGCCACGCGATCGAGCTCGTCGAGCGGTT
>Ga0209476_10000782_pt1 | contig 21873 bp, 20 predicted proteins | sample KloWWTrecipitate_FD_187179 | JGI IMG/M metagenome (GOLD analysis project Ga0209476, IMG submission 187179) | Active sludge microbial communities from Klosterneuburg, Austria, studying microevolution and ecology of nitrifiers - Klosterneuburg... | ecosystem: Engineered > WWTP > Aerobic digester... | reverse complement strand
AGACGCCGGCCAGCGTGTAGCCGAACAGGCTGGCCAGGAGCGCCGGCCGCACCAGCGGGTGGTACTGCCCCTTGTTGAAGATATAGACCAAGAGCGCCATGGCGTAGCCGCCGCAGGCGAAGGCCGAACCGACGACGACGTCGTAGGCGATCCAGATGCCCCAGGGGTAGCCGTCGTTGAGGTTGGTCACCGCGCCGAGGCCGTAGAAGAAACGGTAGAGCAGGATGACGGCGGCGATCGCCGAGAGCACGCCGAGCAGCAGCGTGAAGGGCGTGAGCAGGTTGCCGCCGAGCGGGCGCGGCGCGTGTGCGTGATCAGCCATGGTGGCCTCCCTCCTCGTCGTCAGGCTTGACGTTGCGCTTGGCGACAAAAGTCAGTGCCCCCAGCACGGCGATCGGCGCGATAAGGCCGCCGTAGAGCGAATGCTGCAGCGTCTCCGACAGCGCGGCGTCGGAGCGCGGCGGCAGGTCCGGGTAGCCGAGCTTCTGGAAGGAGACGCCGGAGAGAAACAGCATCTGCGTGCCGCCGAACTCCTTCTCGCCGTAGGTGTGGTCGAGGTACTTCGCCGCCACGCCGGGATAGCTCTGGTCGGGGCCGCCCAGCTTGCCGCGCGGGAATTTGGTCTTCTCGCCCGGCTTGAGCGCCTTGCGGCGGGCGATCTCCTTGTTGATGTCGGACACCGTGCCGTAGAGCGTGGCGCCGGTCGGGCAGACCTCGGCGCAGGCGGCGTACTTGCCATCCTTGTGACGGTGCACGCAGAGCTGGCACTTGCTGATCTGCGGCGTCGGCGAATCGTAGGTGAAGCGCGGCACGCCGAAGGGGCAGGCCGCGACGCAGTAGCGGCAGCCGATGCAGGCCTCCTTGTCGTAGCTGACGATGCCGGTCTTCGGGTCCTTTTTCATGGCCGAGACCGGGCAGGCCGAGACGCAGGAGGGATCGACGCAGTGCATGCACGACTTCTTGATGAAGGCGAAGCCGTTTTCCTCCTGGTCCTTCTTGTCGAAGGTGCCGTGCTTGTAGACCTTGATGACGTTGAGCGTCTTGCCGGAGATGTCCAGCGGCGTGTCCCAGTACTGGTCCTTGGTGCTGAACTCCGCGGGCATGCCGTTGGCTTCCTTGCAGGCGGCGACGCAGGCCTTGCAGCCGACGCAGAGGGTGGAATCGAAGAGCAGCCCGACGGCTTCGGGCGGCATGGGATTGTTGTCGCGCGCCTGTGCCGGACAGGTCGCCGCCCCCGTGGCGAGGGCGGCGCCGCCGGCCAGCGACGCCTTGAAGAATGTGCGCCGGTCCATGGTCACTCGCCTTTCTGCTGGGGCTGGGCTTCGTCCTGCTTGCCGAGGTTCTTCGCCAGCATGGCGGCGCCGCCGGCCGCAGCGCCGGCAATCGCCGCCAGTGCCGCCGCCGCCGCGAAGCCGGACTTGCCCTGCTGCTCGACGACATTCGGGTAGGACGCCGGCGGACTCATGCCTTTCAACTGGGCCGTGGCGTGGATCGGCTTGGCGAAGCCGATGCCCTTCTCCGTGCAGCCGATGCAGGGATGGCCGCAGGCCACCGGCCAGTTCGACTCGCCGACGTCGCCGAAGCCGATGGTCGAGCAGTTGGCGTAGGTTTCCGGCCCCTTGCAGCCGAGCTTGTAGAGGCAGTAGCCCTTGCGGTGGCCCTCGTCGCCGAATTCGTGGGCGAAGCGGCCGGCGTCGAAGTGGGCGCGGCGCTCGCAGTGCTCGTGGATGATGCGGCCGTAGGCGAATTTCGGACGACCGAGCTGGTCGAGCTCGGGCAGCTTGCCGAAGGTGAGAAAGTGCACCACCGTGGCGAGGAAATTGTAGGGGTTGGGCGGGCAGCCGGGAATCGTCACCACCGGCTTGCCGAGCACGTCGCCGACGCTGGAGGCGCCGGTCGGGTTCGGCTCGGTGGAAGGCATGCCGCCCCAGGAGGCGCAGGAGCCGATGGCGATCACCGCCGCGGCATCGGCGGCGCACTCCTTCAGCATGTCGATGGCGGTATGGCCGCCGACCTTGCAGTAGATGCCGTTCTGGGCGACGGGGATGGCGCCCTCGACCACCAGGACATACTTGCCCTTGTTGGCCTTCATGGCCGCCTTGCGCGCCGCCTCGGCCTGATGGCCGGCGGCGGCCATCAGCGTCTCGTGGTAGTCGAGCGAGATGACATCGAGGATCAGCTTCTCCAGGGTCGGATGCTCGGCGCGCAGCAGTGATTCCGTGCAGCCGGTGCATTCCTGGAAGTGCAGCCAGATCACCGACGGCCGCTTGGCCTTCTCGACGGCCTTGGCGATGGCCGCCTCGGCGCCGGCGGGCAGGCCGAGCGTGGCCGCGGTGGCGGCGCAGAATTGCATGAACTCGCGCCGGTCGATGCGGAGCCGGCTGGCCACCGTGATGGCGGCTTCCGTTGTTTCTTCGATATAGGTTTCGCTCATGTTCTGATTCCCCTGAATTAGCCCAGTCCTCGCCTCCGGCAGGTGCCGGAGACCCTCCGAAATTCGGCGCGTTGCATTCCAGCGCCTGCCGTTGAATCACATTCTCCGAAAAGCAACTTAGGTGAGCCGATTACAAGTTTCGTGCCCGCCCGATACCGCATCCGATTGCCTTGCGGATCAAGGCATTGGATGGCACAGGCGGCGCGAGCTGAAACCTTCGATCAGACGGAATGACCATCCGGCTTTTCTGAGTGGAAAGGAACTTGCCACCCATAAATTCCCATTTCGTTTAAATATCAATTATTTGCGCATGTTTACTATTTTTTGCCGCAAGCCAGGCAAAGCACTCTTTTCGCAATGCCTTCCGCCGCATGCCACCGCGTCGTGCCATCGCATGGGCGGCATCCGCAGCGCGACAGACGGGCGGAAAGCGTGAATTAGTGCTCTGGCGCATCCAGCGGGCTTATGACATCCTTTCGGCATGAAATTGAACGACCTGCTTCCGAACGGCAACAACGCGGGAGCGCTCGATCCTGAGCGCTTCCAGGCTTGGCTTGCCACCCTGCCCTTCGAGCGGCCCGGCGTCGCCGCGCAGGCGCTGATGAATGAGTTGCAGCGTTACCGCACCGTCAACAGCCGCACGCGAATCAAGCTGTTCGAAGCCTCGCTGGAGTCTGCCCAGCGCCTGGTGCGCGAAGTGGAGAAGCAACTGGCCGTCAGCGCCCTGCCACTGGAGCAGGAGGTGCAGCTGGTGTTCATCGCCACCAATGCCCTGCTCAAGACCCTGGCCGCCTGCTACGCCGGAATCGTCGACGAGATCAACCAGAAGTGGATCGGCATCGGCTTCGCAAAACCCCTGCGCCTGGCGACCCTGCGCGCCATGGAGTTTCAGGCGCAGCGACTCGATCTCGCCTACCGTGTCTATGCGCGCGGCTCGAAGTCGGCCTGGTCGGAACTGCACCGCCTCTACCGCATCGCCCGCGGCGGCGGCTTCGCCAGCCACAGGCCGCAGAGCGCCCGCGCCAGCGCCGAACAGATCTACGTAAATGCCCTGCTGCTCGACTTCGCCGAACCGACCAAGCTTGCCCCGGGCGAACTGGAGCGCGTGCGCTTCTATATCGAACGCCACGCCAAGTTCGCCCAGCTCGAGGAAGCCAACGCCGTGAAGAAGGACGACCAGTCCCTCGACGCCTGCTTCCTCATCAAGACCAAGGATTCCCGCGCCGGCCGCTCGCTGGTGCGCACCGGCAACACCCCCATCGAGTCGGGCGATCTCGTCCTGCGCTGCGGCCGGCTGCTGGCCAAGCTGCAGGGTCAGATCGGCGGCATCGAGAAGGGCGTGGAGCCGGCCCGGCTCGGCCTGCCGCTGGCGGCACGCCAGTCGGGCTACGTGGCGCTGATGCGCAACCTGCACCGCCTGTGGAGCGCGCCGCCGCTGCGCCGCTTCAGCCGGCAGAAATTCAAGCCGCGCGTGGATCTCGTCGTCGGCTTCGACCTGCTGTGGACCTACCTCGCCGGACCGGCCAACCGCCGCCGCACCGATGAGCTGCCGATCAGGATCGACACCAGCGAATGGGCCATCGGCAATGAAAGTCCGGGCGGCTTCTCCTTGCAGTACATCGCCGGCAACGCGGCGCCGGTGCGCGTCGGCGAGGTTGTCGGCCTGCGCCCGCGCGACCAGAGCGTGGTGCACATCTGCCTGACGCGGCGCGTCGTCACCGGCGACCTGCAAAGCCTCGAACTGGGCCTGCAGAACCTGGCGCCGGGCGGCATGCCGACCATGGTGTCGGTCGAAACCACCGACAAGAAGGGCCGCAAGCAGGTCAAGGCGGTGCGCGTCATCGTCCTCGCCAAGCTGCCCTCGGCCGGCGACGGCCCGGCCCTCATCGCACCGGCACAGACGCTCCAGCCCGGCGTTTCGGTCTACCTGCAGCAGCGCAGCGGCCCGCTGCGCCTGTGGGTGAGCAAGCCGGTCGAGCAATGTCCCGGCTGCGAGGTCTTCGCCCTGATACCCTTCACCCCCGCGGGGCTGTCAACAACGCCGCCGGGAAAAACTGCGGAGGCCGCCAGCCCGGCGCTCGCGGGATGAAGCCGCAGGCAGCGCAGTAGATCGCCGGCGCCTCCGTCGGCTTGCCCGGCGAGACGGGAGCGTTTCACTCGCGAGCCAATCCCGCCCCGTACCTTATTGAAAATAGGGTGGCAGGCACGCCCGTCTTATGCGATTCTTATAAAGTTTCCTCTTCAATGTTCGTCCGAGGGAAAGGAATCCAAGGCATGTTTCCGCTGTATTCTCTGACATCCCTGTTGCCCGAAGGTGGCCAAGCCTTCGCCGCAGGGCTGCATCCAGAGATGCTGCGGGCCTGGCTGGAATCGCTGTCCAAGGCACCGCCCGAGGAAGCCGCCGCTGCCCTCAAGGATCAGTTGAAGCGCCTCAGGGCCGCGCACGGCTTTCGCGTCCGCCTGAAGATGCTCGACATCATGGCCGGAGAAACCCGGCGCATCGCCAGCGCCTTCGAGGCCGACCTGAACAAGGCGCTTCACCCCCTCTCGACCGCCCTTCAGCGCAAGGTGGTGATCGGCAACGACCTGCTCAAGTATCACGGGAAATCCTACCAGTCGACCGCCGACAGGCTCAGGAGCGGCTGGCTCAGATGGGGCAACGCCGACCTCCTGCAGGAAACCCTGGCGAACGCCATGGATATGGAGCATCGGCGTCTCGTCCTGGCCTACCGCGCCTATGCGCCGGGCTCGAAATCCGCCTGGCGCAATCTGCACATGCTGTACCGCATGGCGCGGGCCACGGGACATGCCGCCCCCGATACGGCGGACGGCAGGAGTACGTCCCGCCATTTGTACGTCAAGACCATCCTGCTGGCGCTCGCCGAGCCGGTGCAGATGGCCCCCGGCGAACTCGACCGCGTACGTTTCTACCTGGATCGCTACGCCGGCCTGGTCGAATTGCAGGATCTGACGCGTCCCCTGGATGCATCCGACTCCCGCGAGGGCTGCTTCCTCATCCGGCAAAATGCAGAAGGGCCCGGACGCTCCTTGCAGAAGTGGCACAACATCGAAATGCAAACCGGCGACCTGCTGCTCGACTGCGGCCCGCTGCTGATAAAGATGCGCAGCCAGATCGACGCCCTCGAGCACGGCGTACTGCCCTCGAAGATCGGCCTGCCGAGCGTGGCGCATCGCCCGCAATATATCGATTTGATGAAAAACCTGCTGGCGCTCTGGAGCGTGCCACCCTGGCGCCGTTTCCATCGTCAACATTTCAAGCCGAGAGTCGAACTCGCCGTCGGTCTCGACGATCTCTGGTCGCTGCTCTCCGGCGCCACGCTGAAGCGCCGCCGCGATGACCGCTCGGAGCCCGAACCCGCAACGCGTGCCATAGAACTCAGCGAATGGTCCGTCGCCAACGAAAGTCCGGCCGGTTTCGCACTGCAGTACCTGAACGGCGAGAGCAGCGCACTCTCCGTAGGCTCCCTGGTCGGCGTGCGTTCTCCGGATCGAAGCACGGCACATATCTGCCTGGTGCGGCGGCTCGTCAGCGGGGACAGGCGGCGCGCCGAACTCGGCCTGCAGAAATATGCACCCTGTGCCGTGCCGACCCTGATCTCCTGGAGCGGCAGCGCCGCCGCAAACAGGCCCCCCGCCAGGGCGATCGTGCTGCCGCGCGTACCTGCCCTCGATAACGAGGCGGCGGTCATCGTGGCGCCCCATGTTCTCAGGTCCGGCAAGCGCGTTCCGTTCGTCCTGGATGGCCGGAAGTTGACGTTCATCGCCGGTACGCCAATCGAGCGCAGCGCCACACACGAAATCTTCTCCCTCACCAACCCGGATTGACGCGGCTCCCCGTCAGGAATGCCCTGGGTCGGGCACGAATCCGCCGGGAAACGGCTGCGGATGGCTGTGGCGCGGCGCACGCGGGATGATGCCGCGCGCCATCAGGTTCTCGCGCGAATCGTAGTGGATCGTCAGCACTTCCGCCGGCGCCTCGCCGGCGCGGCGGAAATCCGTGTAACGCGTCGGGTCGTTCAGGCGCTCGCCGTGGCCGGTGCCCAGCCGCTCCGCCTCCCGCTTCGACTTGGCCTCTCCCACCGCATCGCTGGCCGCCGCCTCCGCCGCGCGCGGCGCAGCCGGCGCCTGCTTCGAGAGCGCGCCATACGGCATCGGCTCGGGGCGCGGTTCGATATATTCGCGAAACACCGCCACGCCGATGACGCCGACGTTGTCCGGCCGCCCGGTGCGTGCGGCGTAGGCATCCGGCAGCGCGGTAAAGTAAAAGGCCGCCACGTCGTCGAGGCTCTTGCGCCAGCCGCGAATCTCGGCGGATTGCCACGGACCCAGCACATAGCCCGACTGCCGCGCCGCCGCCGTCTCGCCGCTGACGGCGTTCACGCCATCCACCGAAAGCACCGTCAGCAGCCGGCCGCCGCTGCGATTGGCGAGCCGCAGCGCATAACGCTCGCCCGGCGTGCCGGCGACATACAGGCGACCGCCGTGGCGCCAGGTTTCCAGTTTCTGTCCGCTCGCGCGGCTGACGATTTCCACCTCGGCCAAACGGCCGGCATCCGCCACCGAAGCGCAGCCGGAAAGAATCGACAGCGCGAGGAGCGCAAGAAGTTTTCGCATATCAGCCTCCGAAAAAAATGGGTTTGCATGCCATCAAACGGAGGCGGATGAAAAGTGGGGTTAGCCTGCTTCTGGCGTGGGCCGCTGCGCACGCATGGCCAGAACGGCGGCGCCCGGCATCCTCGACTGCCTGCCGCAATGATCCCCTGAAGGGTGTCTTCCCCCCCCCTCACGCTACTTGTGTTACGGTGGTGCGGAATTTCATAAAAACAGACACACAAGGAGGAGGCACCGTGACGGCACCATGCTATTCCTGCGGGGAGCAGATACGCCTGGGCGACATCGTCGGCGTCGGCTATGTCATTTTCGGCAAGATCGTTTACATGATCGCGCACGGCGAATACAGCGACGCCTTCAGGACGGACGACTGGGCACATCTCGACTGCGGCTATGTGATCCAGACCGCCGAAGGCGCGCTGTTCCACTGCGCGCACGAAGCGGAAATGGCGCTGCTCGACCGCGCTGGCTAGGTTGTCCCCCCTTCCCACGGAGGAGGGGGCGATCGTTCGTTTCGCTTTATTGACGCAGGTCTTCCGGCAGCCGGTAGTCCGGGTAGGCCTTCCTGAATTCCGCCAGCGCTTCGGCGACTTCCTTTTCCTTTCCCTGCTGCTTCATCTCGCGAATGTCTTCCAGCCATTGCCCGGGCGCGCGCGCCAGCGCGGCACCGACCGCTTCCTTGCGCGGCGGCGCGACCTTGGCGCGTAATTCGACGGCATCGGCTGCGGGTGTGGCCTGCTGGCGCATGACGGCCGCCGGTCTGGTCGGGGCCACCGACTCGGCGGACTCCGCCATGGGTGCACGGGGCGCGGCTGCGCCGGCCGGCGCAGCCGCCTCCGGTACCGGCGCGGGGGCGACTGCCGGGCCCTCCGTTTCGCGTTTCACGGCTTCCTGCTTCGCTTCACGCGGCGCGGCCGGTTTCACGGCGAAGTCGGCGGCCGCATCCGCTTTTTTCTGCGGTACGACGACCAATGCGCGCGGCTCATCCGCCGCCGGCGCCGCCTCGGGCACCAGCGGCTCTTGTTCCTGCTGCACCATCAGGGTCAGCGTCACGGTCAGCACCACCGTGGCGGCAACGCCCATCGGCAGCGTCCAAGCCTGCCACCAGGAGCGGCGGGACGGCGCGGGCTTCACGGCCTCGCGAGCCGCCGCCAGGATCGCCGCATCCAGCGCTGGCGGCGGTTCAATCCTGTCCGACTCGCGGTAGAGGCGCGAGAGCCGTTCGTCGCGCAGTTCGTCGCTCATTTCAATTCCTTTAATCCGGCGCGCAGCTTGTTGAGGGCGTAACGCAATCGGCTCTTCGCCGTCTCGCGGTTCACGCCGGTGGCGGCGGCGATCTCCTCCAGCGTCAGCTCGCCCTCCTCGCTGAGCAGGAAAGTCTCGCGCTGTGCCGCCGGCAGCGCCTCGATGTGCTTCACCAGTTCCTGCGCCAGCGCCTTGCGCTCTGCCATGCGCTCGGGCTGCTCCGTCGCAGCCGCCGGCAAGTCCGCGACGAGATCGGCATCCCCGGGATCGTCGTCGTAGCTGACGATGGCGGCGCGTCCCTGCGCCCGGTAGTGGTCGATGAGGCGGTTGTGGGCGATGCGAAACAGCCAGGTGGAGAACTTCGCCGCCACCTCGTAGCCCTTGCGCGCATTCACCACCTTGAGCCAGATGTCCTGAAACAGATCATCGGCGAAGGCGGCGCTGCCGCACTGGCGCAGCAGATGGCGGTAAAGCCGGCTGCGCCAGCGCCGGTAGAGCGCCTCGAACGCGGCGGCGTCGCCGTCGCGGTAGGCCAGCATCAGCGCCTCGTCGCTCATCGCCTCGTGCATACCCGCAGTCTATGTGGGTTTAAACGCCGCCGGCAAGATGGCGGGGTTATCATGCCGGCCATGCGACGCCTGCTTTTGCTTGTCTTCTCGCTGATGCCGCTCGCCGCGGCCGCGGACGAGCTGCCGCTGGACAGGATCAAGCTGCCGCCGGGCTTCTCTATCGAATTGTTCGCCCGCGTCGACAACGCCCGCGGCATGACGCTGGGGGCGGAGAACACCCTCTTCGTCGGCTCCATGCGTGCCGGCAAGGTGCATGCGGTGAAATTCGACGCCGACTACCGGGCGACGCGGACGCATCTCGTCGCCGAGGGACTGCAGTTACCGGTCGGCGTGGCCTTCCGCGACGGCGCGCTCTACGTCTCGGCGGTGAGCCGCATCCTGCGCTTCGACGGCATCGAGCAGAAACTGGCCCAGTTGCCATACTCGCCGCCACCGCCCGTGACGGTGCGCGACGACCTGCCGCGCGAGACGCACCACGGCTGGAAGTTCATCGCCTTCGGCCCGGACAGCAGGCTCTATGTTCCCGTCGGCGCACCCTGCAACATCTGCGAGCCGGACCCGGATCGCTACGCGAACATCATGAGGATGAATGCCGACGGTTCGGGCCTGGAAGTATTCGCCCGCGGTGTACGCAACACGGTGGGCTTCGCCTGGCACCCCGAGACCCGGGAGCTGTGGTTCACCGACAACGGCCGCGACCGGCTCGGCGACGACGTGCCGCCGGACGAACTCAACCGGGCGCCGCGCGCCGGCCTGCACTTCGGCTATCCCTACTGCCACGGCGGCACGCTGGCCGATCCCGAATTCGGCAAAAGGCGGCCCTGCACCGACTTCACGCCGCCGGCGCAGAACCTCGGCCCGCACGTCGCCGCCCTCGGCATGCGCTTCTACACCGGCGCGATGTTTCCGCCGGCCTACCGCAACCAGGTCTTCATCGCCGAGCACGGCTCGTGGAACCGTTCGACGAAGATCGGCTACCGCGTCGCGCTGGTGCGCCTGCAAGACGGCAAGGCGGTGAGCTACGAGGCCTTCGCCGAAGGCTGGCTGCAGGGTGAATCCGCCTGGGGCCGTCCCGCCGACGTACTGGTGCTGCCGGACGGCTCCTTGCTGGTCTCCGACGATCATGCCGGCGCCATTTACCGCATCGTCTATCGCGGTGCGACGCCGCCTCAAGCAGGCAAATAAACGCTGCGGAGTATTTCCAGTACCGCTGCGATGCCCATGAAGGATCGGCGGTACCGACAGGAAATGCAGGGCAGCCCCCCCCCACGACGGGAAACCAGCCCATCGACGCAAAGGCCTGCCGTCGCCATGGTTCGGTCGCCCGCGCCTGCGCAGGCCTTGTGCACCGCCGCATCGGTGAGATTGACAAACACCCCTGCCAGCTCGACGAATCGGCAAGGGTGAAGTGAGGCGGCCGCAGAGGTCGGGACGAAGGCGTACCAGGGCAAACAGGTAATTTTTACTTATCGTGCACTTTGTCTTGATTATCCGTGCACGCCGACCTTATTCGCTTGCCCGGTTTGGAGACGGCAAGCAGAATTACGTTCAGCTACGCCGCTTCGAACGAGTCGGCGGTACCCTGAATTCCAGCGGAGCGGTTGTCATGGCGCAACAGATGTTCGACTACGTGGTGGTGGGCGGAGGTTCGGCGGGCTGCGTGATGACCAACAGGCTGGTACGCGCTGGCCGCACTGTCCTTTTGCTCGAAGCCGGGCCGGCGGACAATTCGATCTTCGTACGCATGCCTGCAACTTTCGTGCGCGTCATCGGCACACAGCGGAGCTGGCTCTACGAAAGCGAACCCCAGTCGGCCGCCGCCGGACGCCGGATGTTCGTGCCGCAAGGCCGAACGCTTGGCGGCGGCAGTTCCTTGAACGCAATGGTCTATACCCGCGGTACCGCCCAGGACTACGAGCACTGGCGCGAACAGGGTTGCACAGGCTGGGGCTGGGACGAGGTACTGAAGACCTTCCGCCGCTCCGAGCGCAACCAGCGCCTGTCGAATGACTTTCATGGCGCCGACGGCATCCTCCCGGTCAGCGATGCGCGTTTCCGTCATCCGCTCAGCCTGGCTTTCGTCAAGGCCGCTCAGGAAACAGGACTCGCCTATAACGACGATTTCAATGGCGCCCGGCAGGAAGGCGTCGGCTTCTACCAGACGACGACGCTCGACGGCGAGCGGGCCAGCACGGCCAGAACTTTCCTCTCCGAAGTCATCGGCGACTCGCGGCTGACGGTAGCAACCGGCGCCCACGTGCTGCGCGTGCAGACGCAATCGGGCGAAGCCGTAGGCGTGGATTATCGCGTCGGCAACGGCGCAACGGTCACGGCCGGAGTGCGGCATGAAGTGATTCTGGCGGCAGGCGCCCTCGCCACGCCGAAAATCCTCCAACTCTCCGGCATCGGGCCCGGCGCGCACCTGCAATCGCTCGGCATTCCCGTCGTGCGGAACCTTCCCGGTGTCGGCGAAAATTTCCAGGACCATCTCGAGGTAGGCGTATATGGCCGCACCCGCGAGCCGATCAGCCTGTTCGGCAATGACAAAGGCGTCGCCGCGCTCCTGCACGGCCTGCAATGGATGGCCTTCCGCAGCGGGCTCTTGACCTCTACCCTGGTGGAGAGCGGCGGCTTCGTCGATACGCAGGGCAGCGGTCGCCCCGATCTGCAATTTCACGTTCTGCCGACGCTGGTGGGAGACGTCGACCGCGAGCCGTTCGCGGGACACGGCATCACGCTCAATCCGTGTTTTCTGCGCCCGAAATCGCGCGGCGCGGTGCGTCTGCGCAGCGCGGATCCGATGGCGCCAATTCTTTTCGAGCCGGGCTATCTGCGCGAGCAGGAAGATGTGGATACGCTGGTTCGCGGTGTCAAGCTGGCCCGGCGCATCCTGCGCGCGCCCTCGTTACGCCAGCTGGTGAGTGAAGAACTCGCGCCCGGACGCGAAGAAGCGCTTGGCGACGAGGCCATCGAGCAATACGTGCGCAAGCATGCCAAGACGGTCTATCACCCGTCGTGTACCTGCAAGATGGGCGTAGATGACCTGGCGGTGGTGGACCCGCAGTTGCGTGTCCGTGGCGTGGGCCGCCTGCGCATCTGCGACGCTTCGGCGATGCCCACCCTCGTCAGCGGCAATACCAACGCGCCGACGATCATGATCGCCGAGCGCTGCGCCGATTTCATTCTGGCGGCCGCGCACTGAACCGAACCCTTGATGTCATGGAGAAAATGATGGAGACAATGCAGGGCAAGGTAGCCTTCATCACCGGAGGCGGAACCGGCATCGGGGCGGCCGTGGCGCAGCAGTTCGCTGCCGCTGGCGGCAAGGTGGTGCTGATGGGCCGGCGCCTGGCGCCGCTTGCCGAAGTGGCCGATGCGCTGGGCGGGCTGGCAGTGGCCGGCGATGCCGCCAGCGCGGACGACGTTCGCGCAGCACTCGCCCAGTCACGCGCCGCCTTCGGCGGGGTGGATGTGCTGGTGGCCAATGCCGGCGGCCATGGCCTGGGCAACGTGGTCGACACGGACGACGCTTCCTGGGCGCTGTCCACCCGGCTCAACCTGGACACGGCCTTCGTCTGCAGCCGCGAGCTGATGCCCGAGCTGATCGCCCGGAAAGGCAACATCGTCATGCTCTCCTCGCTCGCCGGCCATTTCTCCGGCCCGGGTGTGGTGGGTTACGTGACCATGAAGCACGCCCTGATCGGCCTGACCCGCTCTCTGGCGCGCGACTATGGCAGCCAGGGCGTGCGGGTGAATGCCGTCTGCCCGGGCTGGGTGCGCACGGCGATGGCCGACGAACAGATGCAGGTGCTGATCGACAAGCACAAGCTGTCCGGCGTGGACGCTGCCTACGACCTGGTGACCTGCAACGTGCCCCTGGGCCGCCCGGCGACGCCGGACGAGGTGGCGCATGCCGTGATGTTCCTGGCCTCTCCGGCAGCCTCGATCATCACCGGCACCAGCCTCATGGTCGATGGCGGCGCTTCGGCTGTCGACCTGCCGACCATTGCCTTCGACCACTGACCGCGTTTTGCGAAGGAGACCGCGCCATGACCCAGAGCCGACCCAAGGATTGGAAAAACTACGACGACTTCGCCACAGGCATCGCCACCAACCGCCTGCGAGGAACCGATGCGCTGGTCGGGCGCAGCCTGCGGCTTAGCCTGCCTGCCTTCGTGCTGACGCTGGATTTCATTTCCACCAACGAACTGTCATGGCAGGAAGACGGCGATCGCTGCGGCAATGGCCGGGACTGGTGCGAGGTGATCGAGGTCGCGGCCGACACCTTCTTCATCGACCTGACCCAGGCCAGCCGGCCGCAGGAGGCGCTGACCCTGATCGTCAATCTGGCCAGCCTGCGCGTCCTTGCGGTGCGCTGCAGGATCATCGACGCCGCCGAGGCGGGCGGCGAGCCGCGTGTGCCACAGGATTTCTGGGTGGGCACGCTGGGCAACGACCTGTCGAAGGCCTCTGGCATCGTGCCCCACGAGACGCGCGATCTGATCGGCCTGCGCACCTGGCAGACGTACAGCCCCAACCATACGTACGAACACACCTACCTCAATTCGAAGCGCTACGCCTGGCAATGCCTGGTCGGGGTTCAGCGCGGACATGCCGCAGTCGATCTGGCCAGCTATTTCAAGTTCGACGATCAGCAGTACGTATTCACCTTCCGCGAATATCTCATCCCGGTCGCGTCGGTATTCTTTTTCAATTTCGCTGCGGGCCGATCCACCGGGAAATTCCTCGGCGTCACGGGCAGCGGCTCAATTTCCAACAGTCCTGCCGGGGCAATGATGCGCAAGGCCTCGATGACGTTCTACTCGCCCGGCGAGACGCCGGTCTGAAGCTGTTTCACACCTTGCCCAATGAAAGTGCCTCATGCGAAGTCATTACCAGATCGTTGCTGATCATTACACAGCCTCCCGAAACGGAGATATTGACGGAATGCTGGCGGACCTCACCGACGACACGCAATGGACCGAGATGGCCGGATCGTCCCTGGCCGGCACCTACGTCGGGCGGCAGCAAATCATCGAGCATGTTTTCGCCGTGATCGCCGCCGAGTGGGAGAATTTCCACTTCAACCTGCAGGCGCTCGTCGATGGCGGGAGCACCGTCGTCGGCATCGGCGAATATTCGGGCATCTGCCGTAAAACAGGAAAGGCGATGAAGGCCCGGGTGGCCCACGTGTGGGAACTGGCGGGAGGCAAGGTGAAGCGCTTCGAACAATTCGCGGACACGCGGCTGATCGCCCTGGCGATGGAATGAGCCCGGCCAACGAAACCAGGCGGCAGCCGTGCGCTCAGGTTCAACTCGGGGGGCGCTCACAGGCAAGTGGCGCGAATCGGTGCGGACTAGAATGCTCTTGATGGCGATTCAAATCAATTTCTCAGGCATGCCGGCAGTGGCGCATGGGTGAGTGACGTGACCCGGCCGGAAATAGCGCATCGGAGATCGCCCGCATGAGCGCAAAAGCAGTGCTGCGGTTCGAGGGCATCCACAAGGCCTTTGGCGGGCTGCAGGTATTGCAAGACGTCGACTTCACAGTCGACCACGGCGAGATCGTCGGCCTGATCGGACCGAATGGCGCCGGCAAGTCGACCTGCTTCAATGTGATGACCTCGATCTATCGCCCCGACCAGGGCGAGGTGCGGCTTGCCGGGCAGCGCATCGACGGCATGCGCCCCGACCACATCTGCCGGCGCGGCGGGGTCGCACGCACGTTTCAACTGGTACGCACCTTTCAGCGCATGACCGCCTTGCAAAATGTGATGGTGGGCGCGGTCTATGGCCGCAACGTACGCACCAAACCGGCCGAACAGGTCGCCCGCGACGCCATCGCTCTGGTCGGCCTGGCCGACCAGAGCGCGCGCCAGGCCGCGCACATGACGCTCTCCGACCGGCGCCTGCTGGAGATCGCCCGCGCACTCGCCACCGAACCGCAGATCGTCCTGCTCGATGAACCCATGGCCGGCCTGAATGCCACGGAGATCGAGCAATTGCTCACAGTCATCCGCCGCATTCGCGACGAGCGCAGTATCTGCGTGCTGTGGGTCGAGCACAAGGTGGACGCCATCATGTCCACCTGCGACCGCGTGGTCGTCCTCGATGGCGGCCGCAAGATCGCCGACGGGCCGCCCGCCGCCGTGGCAACCGATTTGAAAGTCATCGAGGCCTATCTTGGCTAATCCCTTGCTGGAAGTACGCGGCCTGAACGTGCGCTACGGCGACGCGCATGTGCTCTGGGATGTCAGCCTGGACGTCACGGAGGGAGAAATCGTGTCGCTGGTCGGCGCCAACGGGGCGGGCAAATCGACGCTGCTCAAGGCGATTTCCGGGATGCTGCAGCCGATGTCCGGAGACATCCTGTTCCGCGGCCGCTCAATCTGCGGCGCGGCGCCGCAGGAGATCGTCTCCATCGGCATTTCGCACGTCCCCGAGGGGCGCGGCCTGTTCACCCAGATGACCGTGCTGGAAAACCTCGAACTGGGCGCCTATCCGGCCGGCGTCCGAGCCCGCATGGGCGAGTCGATGGAACACGTGTTCGGCCTCTTCCCCCGCCTGCGCGAGCGCGTCGGGCAGAAAGCCGGGTCGCTGAGCGGCGGCGAGCAGCAGATGCTGGCAATCGGGCGCGCAGTAATGGCACGTCCGGCGCTGCTGATACTGGACGAACCGTCGCTCGGACTTAGTCCCATGGTGGTCAAGTCGATGTTCAATCTGGTGCGCACGCTCAACGAACAAGGGGTAACGATCCTGCTGGTCGAACAGAACATCCAGCAGGCGCTCATCCTGGCGCGCCATGCCTACGTATTGCAGACCGGCCGGGTGGTCATGCAGGGCGAAGGCGGCACGTTGCTTAATGATCCCACAATCCGCAAGGCCTATATCGGCAGCCTGGCCGCTGCCAACTGACCATGCTCGAAATTCTTTCCTTCCGCCTGATCGTCGATCTTCTCATCAACGGCGTGCTGTTCGGCGCAATGTATGGCGTGGCGGCCATCGGCCTGAGCCTGATCTTCGGCACCATGCGCATCATCTTCCTCGCGCAGGGAGCGATGATCGTCCTCGGCGGCTATGCGGCGTACTGGGCCTTCAAGCTCCTCGGCATCGATCCCTACCTGACAATGGTGGCGCTCATCCCTGTCTCGCTGTGCGTCGGGGCGGGGATCTATCAATTGCTGTTCCGTCGCGCCGCCGCACACGAAGACAAAAACACATCCCTGCTGATCGCCGTCGGCCTGATGTTCATGCTGGAGAGCCTGATGTCGCTCGCCTGGACGCCGGATCCGCGCTCGATCACCACCAGCTACACCGCCACCAGCTTCGACATTGCCGGAGTGCGACTGTCCATCACGCGAACTGCCGGATTCGCGATTGCGCTTCTGGCCACCTTCGGCGTCACGCTGTTTCTCAAAAAGACTCTGATCGGCAAGGCGGTGCGGGCCGTGTCGGAGAACATGGATGCTGCGAAGCTGGTGGGCATTTCGCCGCATCGGGTCAACATGATCGCCTTCGCTGTCGGTATCGCGCTTGCAGGCGTGGCCGGCTGTACACTGGCTTCCACCTACGCGATCGATCCCTACTTCGGTTTCCTGTTCAGCCTCAAGGCACTGATCGCCCTCGCCCTCGGCGGCCTCGGCAACGTCGTCGGGGCACTGGCCGGCGGCCTGGCGCTGGGCGTGATCGAGAGCAGCGCGTCGTTCTTTCTGCCCGGCTGGTCCGATGCGGTCGCCTATCTGGTGTTCCTGCTGGTGCTGATGTTCCGGCCGGAGGGTCTGTTCGTGCGTTCGGTAAAGAAGGCCTGATCGATGCTGTCCCTATCGCAAGACAAGCTCATGGGCGCCGGGGTGGCGCTCCTGCTGGCGCTGGCCGCCGCCCCGCTGATTCCCAGCGCGCTCGACAGCTACTTTCTGTTCTTCCTGTTCCTGGTGTTCATTCACACCGCGCTGGCGCAGAGCTGGAACCTGACCGCCGGCTATGGCGGACAGATCAGTCTGGCCCAGCATGCCTTCTTCGGCATTGGCGGCTATACCACCGCCATCATTTCGACGACGCTCCTCGAAGGCGGCGACTTCTATTTCAATCCGCTGACGATGCTGGCCTCCGGGCTGGTGGCCGCCTTGTTCGCGGTAGCCATCGGCGTGCCGCTGCTCTCGCGCCTGGCTGGGGACTACTTCGCCCTCGGTACCCTCGGTTTCGGCGAAATCATTCGCGTGCTGTTGATCAAGGGTGGGGCGGTGACCGGCGGCTCCTTCGGCATCTCGATGTCCTCGGAAGTCTTCGACACCCTCGCCCCGCATTACTGGGTCGCGCTGGGCCTCGCCGTCGCAGCGACGGCCACAGTGTATGGCGTGTCACGTTCGCATTCCGGCCTCGCACTCATGGCCGTCCGCGAAGACCCCCTGGCGGCGGCGGCCAGCGGCGTCAACGTGCTGAAATTCAAGGTGTTCGCTTTCGCGCTCGGCGCCTTCATCGCGGGCCTGGCCGGCAGCGTGTATGCTTTCTACATTTTCTCGGTGAGTCCGGCGGGGATGCTCAATCTGAACTGGACGCTCTACCCGATCCTGATGTGCGTGATGGGCAGCAGCGGCACGGTGCTCGGGCCCGTGATCGGGGCCATTGTGATGACCGCGGTGTTCTCGGCGGCGACGGTGTGGCTGCCCAGCGCCCACCCGGTTCTGTCGGGTGCCATGATCATCCTGGTAATGGTCTTCATGCCGAACGGCATCCTCCGGATGCGGACGGCGCGCGCGGACGGTTCCGCGCGCTGAAGAGGTGGGGCTGCGAAGCAGGCAGTCAGGGACGCCGACAGCGGCGTGAACAAACTCCGGCCGACGCCGGGCTTTCGCTTGGAGGAGACAATGAGAAACAACAGTGTATTGAAGCAGACGTTGAAATGGGCTGCCGCCGCGGCTGCGGCCACGGCACTGCAGTCCGGCATCGCAGCGCCCAGCGAGGTGCTGATCGGTGCACCGATCTCGATGACCGGCCTGCTCGCGCCCGACGGCAAGGACCAGAAATGGGCCTATGAGCAGGCGGTCGCCGACGTCAATGCCAAAGGCGGCATTTTCATCAAGGAAGCCGGCAAGAAGCTGCCGGTGAAACTGGTGATCGCCGACGACCAGAGCGATCCAGCCAAGGTGACCGACGCAATGGAGCGCCTGATCAAGATCGACAAGGCGGAGCTGATCCTGTCGACCCATGGCGGCGATCTGAACATGACCGGAGCGCAGGCCGCCGAGAAGTACAAGAAGTTCTACATGATCACCACCCTGTGGCCGCACATGTGGGCGCCGAAGAAGTTCAAGCATTCGGCCCTGGTGTTCTTCGACGCCGGCGGCGGCGCCGAACTGCCCTTCAAGATTTGGCAAGGCATGCCGGAAAAGGACCGGCCGAAGAAAGTGGCGCTGGTCATGGAAGACACGCCCGACGGTCAGGGCTTCGCCGGCGCGTTCAAGGGCGTCGGCAAGAAGTTCGGCTACACCTTCGCGATGGACGAGCCGTGGGCGCTGGGCGCAAAGGATTATTCCGCCTACATTCTCAAGATGAAGGCGAAGGGCATCGACGCCATCCTGCTCTTCGGCAACCCGACCGACGCCATCACCCTGGTGCGCCAGATGAAGGAACAGAAATTCAGCGTGCCCTACCTGCATGGCTGGAAGGGCACCTGGACCGGCGAATTCCGTGAGGCTTTGGGCGACGATTCCGACTACGTTCTCGCCGACGGCTTCTGGTCGTCGGACCTGCCGCATCCCGGTGCGAAAGAGCTCGGCGAGCGCTACACGAAGCAGTTCAACAAGTCGAACACCAGCGTGGGCATGTTCTACGCCAATGCCCAGGTCTTGCTCAAGGCAATCGAGGCGACCGGCTCGGTCGACCCGAAGGTGGTGCGCGATGCCGTTGTCGGCCACGAGATCAAGGGCACGGTGCAGGGCGACCTGAAGTTCGACAAGGGCGGCCTCGCCCTGACCACCAGCACGGCCAACCAGTGGTGGAAGGGCAAGCACATGCTGGTCTATCCGCCGGTCAAAGGCGGCTGGCAGCTGAAACTGGCGCCGTCCTGGGAGCAACGCGGCAAATAAGCGTCTGGCAAGGCCGGGCTCGCGTACCGAGCCCGGCCCATCCATCAGACAGTTCGCCAGCCTGTTTCAAGCCGTTTCGAAATGACTTGCGAACTGCAGCGCAATCGCATCGCGCTTGGCAGGGTTTCGGGAAGGAAACAGATCCGAAAAGCTTTGCGGTCGCTACCGGGGGGGCAGCCTGCCCGGGATTCAAGAGTGGGCAGCCGGCTCGCTGCCAGGCGCACCGACCGCCCGGCAGCGATAATCGGAGGGCGTCAGGCCGAACTGGCTTTTGAACATCCGGCAGAAATGAGCGCTGCTGTTGAAACCCCAGGCAAAGGCGATTTCAGAGATCGACTTGCGTTTGGCTTCTGGCGAGCCGAGCGCAGCCCGGCAACGATCGAGCCGCGCCTGCCAGATATAACGGTCGAGCGAGCAGTCGGCGTCCTCGAACACTCTGTGGAGGTAACGCTTTGAGCAGCGCATTTCCTGCGCGATCCGTTCGATGTTCAGGCTGGGCTCGGCCAGATGTATCTGCACGTAATGCTTGACGCGGGCCATCAGCACGCCTGGCAATGGAACGTATGTTTCGCCGGACTCTTGATAAACGGTCATTGTCGAGGCGAGCAGGCCGAGGACGGTTTCGCTCATCGGTTGTCCAAGTCCGTTTGGAATCGTCCGCAGTTGCTCGGACATGGACTTGAGGAAAGAACCGAACATCGAGGACATGCCGAGCACGCTGCCGGTACGCGCTTCGCTGGTGTGAAGGTTGGGAACCCTGAAGCCCTTGAGCTGTTGCCTCGGAATCAGCACCACCATCGCTGTCGTGGGCCCATGATTGGTGAACGAATAGGGAACCCGGGGATCATACAAACTCCAGTCTCCCGGCTGCAGGCCGAAGGCGCGCTCGTTCTGCCTGATCTCTCCATGGCCCTCCAACTGGAGCACGAGCTTGAACTGATCGTCGGTCGGATACTCCGAATGCACGGTGTCACGGCGCACACGGTGACCGGTGGCCACGATGCGAATCATGCGCAACGGGCCCACCTGGAACGTGGTGAGCTGCGCATCGAGCGGACTGTCGTCGGGCATGTCGATGCCGAGATCGCCGAATATTCCGCTGCAGATTCGCCCCCAGCAGGCAACGCGCTCGGCCGGGTGCTCTGCCAGTGTGCTGAAAGCAACGTGATCCATAGGCGGGAGAGTGCTTCAGAGGACTCGCAACGTGTTGTCGAAGCGTACTCGCGCCCTGTGGATTGTGCAAGCCCCGCTCCCTCGCCGGATTCCGGCCATCCGTTGAGCGGATTGCCACTTCCGGCGGACCGGCTTCAATTCCAAACAAGTTCCAAACCGTAAGGACGAGAAATGAATATCCTTAAAGACAAGGTATGCATCATTACTGGCGGCGCCGGAAGCATCGGACTTGCTACGGCGCGCCTGTTTCTGGCTGAAGGGGCGAAAGTGATGCTCACCGACCTGCATCGGAACAGTCTCGATGCGGCGGCAAAAGCGCTGGACGCCGGCGGCAATCTGGAGACCTGCGCCGCGGATGTCTCGAACGCGGCATCAGTGCGCGGCATGGTAGGCACCACGGTGCGGTGCTGGGGAGAAATCGATGTGGTCTTCAGCAATGCCGGCATCTTCGGCGTGGTCGCGCCAATTTCAGAGTATCCCGAGGAAACCTTCGATGCTGTGTACGCAGTGCACGTCCGGGGTGCCTTCCTTACCTGCAAGTATGCAGTGCCGCATATGCGCGACGGTGGCAGCATCGTGATCAACTCCAGCGTCGCCGGAACCCGCGGCGATCCCGGCGTTTATGCCTATATCACCGCCAAGCATGCGCAGGTCGGACTGATGCGCTGCCTTGCCAAAGAGCTTGGCCCGCGGCGCATTCGCGCCAATACAATTCATCCAGGCCCGATAGGCAATGCATTCCAGCGGGCAGTCGAGGGAGACCTGAGCAGGATCATTCAGCGCGACGGTGAAAAATTCTTCGATGAACAGATACCCTTGGGCCGGCATGGCACACCGGACGAAATAGCGCGTTCGGTTCTATACCTTGCATCGGACATGTCGTCTTTTACCACCGGGTGCCTGCTCATGGTGGATGGCGGCATGAGCGTGTGAAGGTGTTTAATCGCCATCGGCAAGATGGCGGGCGTATCATGCGATGCATTGCCTTGATCCTGCGCAATGAGTTCGTCATGGCACGAGGATAACTTGATATAAGTTAACCTCAGCCGAGAGCCCCTATGGAAGCCATGCAGTACATCGAGAACCGCACCTATGACGAGATCCAGGTCGGCGACAGCGCCACCCTCGTCCGTACCCTGAAGCCGCAGGACATCCAGCTCTTCGCCATCATGTCGGGCGACGTGAATCCCGCCCACGTCGACCCCGAATACGCCAAGAGCAGCATGTTCCAGGAGGTGATCGCCCACGGCATGTGGGGCGGCGCGCTGATCTCCACCGTGCTCGGCACCCAGTTTCCCGGCCCGGGCACCATCTACATCGACCAGACGCTGCACTTCTCGCGCCCGGTCGGCCTCGGCGACACCATCACCGTGACGCTGACGGCGACGCGCAAGTTCGACCACAACCACCACATCCTCTTCGACTGCGTGTGCACCAATCAGGACGGCCAGAAGGTCATCCGCGGCACGGCCGAGGTGCTGGCGCCAACCGAGAAGATCAAGCGCGCGCGCATCGAGCTGCCGGAAGTCACCCTCCTCGACCGCGAGGCGCGCTACCAGCACCTGCTCGCCCGCACCAAGGGGCTGGCGGCAATTCCCATGGCCGTGGTGCACCCCTGCGACCGCGAATCCCTGCTCGGCGTGGTGGAGGCGACGCAGGCCGGCCTCATCGTGCCGACGCTGGTCGGCCCGGAAGCGAAGATCCGCTCGGTGGCCGAGCAGCAGGGCATCGACCT
>Ga0209476_10000779_pt1 | contig 21965 bp, 16 predicted proteins | sample KloWWTrecipitate_FD_187179 | JGI IMG/M metagenome (GOLD analysis project Ga0209476, IMG submission 187179) | Active sludge microbial communities from Klosterneuburg, Austria, studying microevolution and ecology of nitrifiers - Klosterneuburg... | ecosystem: Engineered > WWTP > Aerobic digester... | reverse complement strand
TGGCAGCATCATCCTCGTCGTTCAACAACTCGGCCAAGATCTGCTGCGCCGAAGTTTTATCGCCCATATCGAGGAACGCGTCCACCAGCTTGAAGCGCTGTTCGATGCTGGCATGGGCTGGCGCTGCTTCAGTTGTCGCTTCGACTGCAGCTGGCGCAGCTGCATGCGCGGCTACCGGATTGGATTGCACAGCGGCCTGAGTGTCTGCGGCGGGCGCGGCAGGCTCGGGCTCGGTCTTGACCCAACCCGAATGCCACGCAGGCGTGTCGGTGCGTACCGACGTCGGCGCTGTGCTCTCAACGTCAGCCGCTTGCACAGCGACATCGGCGATCGGCTTGAAGATTGGCTCTGCCGCAGTCTTCGCCGTGTCCGCAGGTGTCGTTTTTGCCACCATGCTGGCCGCCAGCGCTTCACTGTCAAACACACTGCGACGCACCGGAGCGGCAGCGGGCTTGCGGCGCCCTGCCAACAGCCAGGCCAACAGCGCCAGTGCGGCAAACCCGACCCCACCCCAGACATAGGGCATTGCCTTGTGCTTCGGCGCATCAGGTGCAGAAGCGGGTTGTTGGCTCGTGGTGGTTGCCGCTGCTGGCGTTGCGGTTTGCGGCTTGGCCGGTGCTTGTGACTGGGCTTGTGACTGGGCTTGTGCCTGGTTGGCTTGTGCCAGATGCGCCTGTGCTGTGGCCAACTCTGTGTCCTTCAGCGCGATGAGCTTTTGTTGCTCGTCCTTGAGTTTTTCAAGCGAAGCCACGCGCTCTTTCAACTCGCCAATTTCGGCCGTTTTTGCGGCGATGTCTTCGTCACGCTGACGCAGTTCCTGTTGCAACATGCTGCCCTTCCCGCCGGCATCGGTGCCGGACTTCATACCTGTGGCCTTGCCCGGCCCCGTGGGTGGCACGATTTGCAACCGCGCTTCGTTTTGACGTTGTGGTTTGGCCTGCGTGTGATCTGGCGCAGGCGCACTGGCAGCCGTTGCGGGTTTGCTAGACGCAGCGGGTTTGCGCGAGGCGGTTGCGGCGCTCTTGGCAACCGACTTGTGCGCCGGCGCTTGCTTAGGTTCCGCGGCATCCGCTGTAGCGGCACTATCAGCAGGCTTACGGGTGGATTCCGCCTGCGTGGCAACGGTCTCCTCCGACTGCCGCACCGCGTGACGTGCCTGCTGCCACTGCTGCATCTGCTGACGCACCACCTGCGTGGCCTCGTCGGCATCGATCTTGGCGACATCGGCATGCCCGGGTACGCGCAAAATCGCCCCACTGCGCAGGCGATTCACGTCATCTCCCAAGAATGCCTCTGGATTTGCGCGCAACAGCGCCAACATCGACTGGTCGAGGCTAAATGCAGAGCGCAAACCAACGGCACCAGCAATTTTCGACAGCGTCTCACCGCGCTTGACCGGACCATATTGCGCCTCTGCCGGCGTACTGGCTGCTGCCACTGGGGCTGCTGGGGGTGGCACGGGCGATGGCGGCACAGGTATCGGTGCTGGCACTGGCGCGATGTTTGCGGTTGGCGCGGGCAACGGCTCTGGCGGGGGCGCAGCAGCAACAGGCTGGGCGGGTGCCGTGCTTGCCTGGGTTGCCGCAACTGGCGCAGGAGCAGCCGCTGGCGCAACCGGTGCCGGCAACGCAGGTTGCGGGCGTTGCACCAGATTCGCCGCAGGGGTCTGCGGCAACTGCACCGACGGCTGCACCCCGGCAGCAGCGGTGTCGGGGGTATCCACCAAAGCCGAATATTCACGCACCAGCCGGCCGGTACCCCAATCGACCTCAATCAGGAAATTGAGCGCACCCTGATCCACCGGCTTGAGCGTGGTGACGCGAATCACCGGACGCCCCTTGCCATCGCTGCCCAAGCTGAACTGCAAATCCGCAGCCACACCGCTGGGAGGCGACAGCCCGATGCGGCGAAACGTCTCCGGAGAGGCCAGCCGGGCTTGCAGCGCGGCCAGCTCGCCCGGGGTGGTGGAGATGATGGGGATTTCTGCCACCAACGGTTGATTACGCTTGCTCTTGACCTGGATTTGGCCCAATCCAAGTGCCCAGCCATTTCCCGCCGCCAGCAACAATGCGGTCACCACCGCTGTGCGCAATGTTCGATTCACACGCTCTCCATCCCCTCTGTTGGCGTTGCGACTCTAGCCCCCAGTGGCCTTCGGCGGCAAGCCTTCTGCCACCAATAGTTCGGCAATCTGCACCGCATTGAGCGCCGCACCCTTGCGTATGTTGTCGGCCACCACCCACAAATTGAGCCCGCGCGGGTGCGAAAAATCCTCACGGATGCGGCCCACAAACACCGGATCCTTGCCCGAGGCATGGGTGACGGGGGTTGGGTAGCCGCCGGCCTTGTGCTCATCCACCACTTCCACCCCTGCCGCCTTGCCCAGCAGCGCACGCGCCTGCTCGACCGTGATTTTTTTCTTGGTTTCGATATTGACCGCTTCGGAATGCCCGAAGAACACCGGCACGCGCACCGCGGTGGGGTTCACCTGGATCGTGCTGTCGCCCAGAATTTTCTGGGTTTCCCAGACCAACTTCATTTCTTCCTTGGTGTAGCCGTTGGGCTGGAATTCGTCGATATGCGGAATCAGATTGAAGGCGATCTGCACCGGAAACTTTTTCGGTTCGATGTCCTGAAAACTGAGGAGCTCGGCGGTTTGCCTGCCCAACTCTTCCATCGCGCTGCGGCCGCCGCCGGATACCGACTGATAGGTCGCCACATTGACGCGCTCGATGCCGTATTCGCGGTGGATCGGCGCCAGCACCGGCATCAGCTGCATGGTGGAGCAATTGGGATTGGCAATAATCCCGCGCGGGCGGTTTTTTGCTGCGTCAGGATTGACTTCGCTCACCACCAGCGGCACGTCATCGTCGTAGCGGAAGGTGGAAGAATTGTCGATCACCACCGCGCCGGCTGCGGCGAATTTCGGTGCGTATTCCTTGCTGGTCGCACCACCGGCCGAGAACAGCGCAATATCGACACTGGACGGGTCGAAGTTGGCCAGGTCCTGCACCAGTACCTCGTCATCACCGAAATCGATATGGCTGCCGGCAGAGCGTTCACTGGCCAATGCCACCAATTCGCTGATCGGGAACTTGCGTTCGGCCAGGATCGACAACATCACCTCGCCCACGGCACCAGTGGCACCCACCACTGCGACCTTGTACTTGTTGCTCATGACTATTCGCCTTTGAAATTTTGAATGCGGCGCAGCCTGCGCCGACAGAAGGAAACGAAGCTTGTGTGCGGTACTGCCTGCGGCGCGTCGCTGCCCGTGGGGGGCTAAGCCGGCGGCGCGCCGCTATCGTTTCGCGTCGGCAATGTTGATGTTGCCGGCAATGCGCGGGGACATCTCACCCACGTCGCCACACTGCGCACGATGACGCAGCGCTTGATCCATCAACACCAGCGCCAGCATCGCCTCACAAATGGGGGTGGCGCGGATGCCAACACAAGGGTCGTGGCGGCCGGTGGTGATCACGTCCACCACATTACCATCCACATCCAAGCCCTGCACCGGCAGCCGCAAGCTGGACGTGGGTTTGAAGGCCACCGATAGCGAAATTTGTTGCCCCGTGGAAATACCGCCCAGGATGCCGCCGGCATGGTTGCTCAGGAAGCCATCCGGCGTCATCACATCGCGATGCACGCTGCCCGATTGCGCCACCGAAGCAAAACCATCGCCAATTTCCACGCCTTTGACCGCATTGATCGACAGCATCGCTGCGGCCAGTTCGCCATCCAACTTGCCGTAGATCGGTTCGCCCCAACCCGGCGGCACGCCGTCGGCCACCACCAGCACCTTGGCCCCCACCGAATCGCCGGATTTGCGCAACGCGTCCATATAACTTTCAAGGTCCGGCACCTGCGCCGCGCACGGCCAAAAAAACGGACTGTCTTCGACCGCGTTCCAGTCATGCGCGGTGGGTGTGATGTTGCCGATTTGCACCATGCAGCCGCGTACCGTCACCCCACGTTGCGCCAGCCATTTTTTGGCAATGACGGCGGCAGCCACGCGCATCGTGGTCTCGCGTGCGCTGGAGCGCCCGCCACCGCGTGGATCGCGGACGCCGTACTTGTGCCAATACGTGTAATCGGCATGGCCGGGGCGGAACTGCGCGGCGATCCTGGCGTAGTCCTTGCTGCGCTGGTCGGTATTGCGAATCAGCAGTGCGATCGGTGTGCCAGTGGTGATGCCTGCATGCACACCGCTGAGAATCTCGACAGCATCGGCCTCATGCCGCGCCGAGGTGTGCCGGCTCCTGCCGGTCGCCCGTCGCGCCAGATCCTGCACGAAGTCCTCCGGGGCAATCGCAATCCCGGGGGGGCAGCCATCCAGCACGCAGCCAATGGCCGGCCCATGCGACTCGCCAAAGGTGGTGACGCGCAAAAGGTGGCCGAAGGTGTTCAAGGACTGATCCGTGTTCCCGATGGGAGGCAATTAAAACGGGCTAACGGCGGAAAGATGCCGCATTGCAGCAAATGTAACAGCATTGAAATGCTGCAGTACAAATCTTCCGTATTCGGGCCATAAAAAAACCGGATGCCCAATGGGAATTGGGCATCCGGTCTGGATCACGACTGCACATCTGGTGGGCACTGAGGGGATCGAACCCCCGACCCGCTCCGTGTAAAGGAGCCGCTCTACCGCTGAGCTAAGTGCCCGGGCCGTCCATTATCGCAGGCCAGCGCGCACAACGAAACCACCAAAATGCAAAAGCCCGGCATTCAGCCGGGCTTTTGCGCGAAAACTTTCCGCTGCGATCAGTTGACCGCGTCCTTCAAAGCCTTACCGGCCTTGAACGCGGGGTTCTTGGATGCCTTGATCTTGATGGTGTCGCCAGTGCGCGGGTTGCGGCCGGTGCGGGCACCGCGCTTGCGAACCGAGAAGGTACCAAAGCCCACGAGGGTCACGGTGTCGCCCTTCTTGAGGGCCTTGGTAACGGCAGCGATCATCGCATCGACAGCACGGCCGGCATCGGCCTTGGTCAGTTCAGCGCCATCGGCTACGGCTTCGATGAAATCAGCTTTGTTCATTGGTGTATTGGCTCCGTTGCGGTTGTTGGTGCAAGAAATCGGTTGACCAAAATAAAGGCGCTCCCCTGCCTGTGCTTTGGGCTTACCGCGGCGAGAACAGATGCACGCCGCGGTTGCCAAACTTTATACCAGTGCCATTTCCTGCATGCAACACGAAAACAAGCTCTGGTGCGGGTTTCAGCGATTCATTTGGAATAAAGTCGTATTTCCCTCACATTCAGTGCTTGAGCGTGGGGCGAGTGGTGCCCTTCCCCCTGCCTTTTGGCACTGCGGCTCGCACGTGCACAGCGGGCGATTTGCCAGCCGTCTTGCGTGCTGGAGCCGGTTGCACCAGCGCAAGCTCGAGCACTTCGTCGATCCATTTCACCGGTACGATCTTCAAGTTCCGGGTCACTGTCGCCGGCAGGTCGGCAAGATCCTTGCGATTTTCTTCCGGGATCAGCACCGTCTTGATCCCTCCGCGCAAAGCCGCCAGCAATTTCTCTTTCAGTCCACCAATGGCGCTTACACGGCCACGCAAGGTGATCTCGCCGGTCATCGCCAGATCATGCCGCACTGGTACTTTGGTCAGCATCGATACCAGCGCAGTGGCCATTGCAATCCCCGCACTGGGGCCATCCTTCGGCGTGGCACCATCGGGCACATGCACATGCACATCGTGTTTTTGCAGGAAATCAATTTCGATGCCCAGTTGCGCCGCGCGCGCGCGCACCACTGACAGCGCTGCCGATGCCGACTCCTTCATCACATCACCCAACTGCCCGGTCAGGATGACCTGCCCCTTGCCCGGCACCAAGGTGCACTCGACTTGCAACAGATCGCCGCCCACTTCGGTCCATGCCAGACCGGTGACCAGGCCGATTTCGTTCTCTGCTTCGGCGCGGCCAAAATCAAAGCGCTGCACACCCAGATACTTGGCCAGGTTCTTGCCATTCACGGTGATCGTCTTGGGCTTGCTGCCTTTGGCCTGCGGGCCTTGCAGCGCAATATCCTTGACCACTTTGCGGGCAATCTTGGCCAGCTCGCGCTCGAGGTTACGCACCCCCGATTCCCGCGTGTAATAACGAATGATGTCGGTAATCGCCGCCTCGGCAATCACCAACTCACCCTCACGCAGACCGTTGGCCTTGATCTGCTTGGGTACCAGATAGCGGCTGGCGATATTGAGCTTTTCTTCCTCGGTGTAACCCGGAATCCGGATCACTTCCATGCGATCGAGCAATGGACCCGGAATGTTCATTGAATTGGAGGTTGCCACGAACATCACTTCGGACAAATCCAGATCGACTTCCAGGTAGTGGTCGTTGAAGGCGTGATTCTGCTCGGGATCCAACACTTCCAGCAAGGCCGAAGAGGGATCGCCACGGAAGTCCATCGACATCTTGTCGATTTCGTCGAGCATGAACAGCGGATTCTTGCTACCCGCCTTGTTGAGATTCTGCACGATACGTCCAGGCATCGAGCCCACATACGTGCGCCGATGGCCGCGAATCTCGGCTTCATCGCGCACGCCACCGAGTGCCATGCGCACGAATTTGCGGTTGGTGGCCTTGGCGATACTCTGCCCCAGCGAGGTTTTGCCCACGCCAGGCGGCCCCACCAAGCACAAGATCGGGCCCTTCATTTTCGAGACCCGTGACTGCACCGCCAAATATTCCAGGATGCGGTCCTTGACCTTCTCCAACCCGTAATGGTCTGCATCCAGCGTGTCTTGCGCGGCCTTCAAATTCTTGCGCACTTTGCTGCGCACGTCCCACGGCACGCCCAGCAGCCAATCCAGATAGTTGCGCACCACACCCGCCTCGGCCGACATGGGCGACATCTGCTTGAGCTTGGCGAGTTCGGTTTTGGCTTTGGTTTCCACCGCCTTGGGCATCTTCGCCGCAGCAATTTTCTTGGCGATTTCTTCCAGCTCATTGGGCGCTTCATCCAGCTCACCCAGCTCTTTCTGGATCGCCTTCATCTGCTCGTTGAGGTAGTACTCGCGCTGGCTTTTTTCCATCTGCGTTTTGACCCGCCCGCGGATGCGTTTTTCCATCTGCTGCACATCAATTTCACCCTCTACCAACCCCACCAGCATTTCCAGGCGCTCGGCGGTATCCAGGGTTTCCAGCAGCTTTTGCTTGTCGGCAAGGCGCACGCCCAGATGCGCGGCCACGGTATCGGCCAGGCGCTCGGGCTCTTCAATCCCGGCCAGGGTTTGCAGCAGCTCCGGTGGTAATTTGCGATTGGTCTTGATGTACTGCTCAAACAGCGACAGCAGCGTGCGCCCGATTGCCTGGACTTCACGTGGCTCGCGACTGATCGGGACAGGCACATCCTGCGCATCGGCAAACAGCGCACCGTCATGCGCATGCACGTGCTCCACGCGCGCGCGCGTTACCCCTTCCACCAACACCTTGATGGTGCCGTCCGGCAACTTCAGAAGTTGCAGAACCTGCGCCAAAGTGCCTACCGAGTGCAAATCGGTGGCACCCGGGTCGTCGGTCTCCGGGGAGGTCTGCGCCACCAGCAAAATGCGTTTATCCCCTTCCACGGCAATATCGAGTGCGCGAATGGATTTTTCGCGCCCCACGAACAGCGGGATCACCATATGCGGGAACACCACCACGTCACGCAGTGGCAACACTGGCAGGATGGGGGCAGTAGAGTCAGTGGGGGCAGACATGCGGGATCTCCTAGTACGGCACTGCAATCACAATGCCTGACTCGTTTATGGGGTTGTTGTCGCCGGGTTGCAAGCATTTTTGCAAAAGCAGAAAAACAATCGGCAAATCAATACGTTACCCTGCCCAAAAACAAACAAGCCGCCCGAAGGCGGCTTGAGGGGGCCACCAGCAGGCAACTCAATCGGCTGCTGCCACCTTGGCCGGGGCACTTTGGTAGATCAGATAGGGCTCGGACTTGTGCTCGATCACGGATTCATCCACTACCACCTTGCTGACGTTTTCCAGCGAGGGCAGGTCATACATGGTGTCCAGCAATACTGATTCGACGATGGTGCGCAGGCCACGTGCACCGGTCTTGCGCTTGATTGCCTTTTTGGCAATCGCAGCCAGCGCGTCGGGACGGATTTCCAGCTCCACACCTTCCATGTCAAACAGCTTTTTGAACTGCTTGGTGATGGCATTCTTGGGCTCGGTCAAGATCTTGATCAACGCCGCTTCGTCCAGCTCCTCCAGCGTCGCCACCACCGGCAAGCGGCCAACAAATTCCGGAATCAAGCCGTACTTGATCAAATCTTCCGGTTCCACTTGCGACAACACCTGGCCGATATCTGCCTTGCGCTCGGCGCTCTTGACCTTGGCACCAAAGCCAATCCCGCCAGATTCGTTGGACCGTTGCTGAATCACCTTGTCCAACCCGGCAAACGCGCCACCGACAATGAACAGGATATTGCGGGTATCGACTTGCAAGAACTCCTGCTGCGGATGCTTGCGACCACCCTGCGGCGGCACGCTGGCCAAGGTCCCTTCGATCAGCTTGAGCAGCGCCTGCTGCACGCCTTCACCAGAGACATCGCGGGTAATCGACGGGTTTTCGCTCTTGCGCGAAATCTTGTCGATTTCGTCGATGTACACAATGCCCTGCTGCGCTTTTTCGACATCGTAATCGCACTTTTGCAGCAGCTTCTGGATGATGTTTTCCACGTCCTCGCCGACGTAACCGGCTTCGGTCAGCGTGGTGGCATCGGCCATGGTGAACGGCACATTGAGCATGCGTGCCAAGGTTTCCGCCAGCAGCGTTTTGCCCGAACCGGTGGGGCCCACCAGCAGGATATTGGATTTTGCCAACTCGATGTCGTCCGACTTCTGCCGGCTCTCGATGCGCTTGTAGTGGTTGTACACCGCCACCGCCAGCGTTTTTTTCGCCCGCTGTTGGCCGATCACGTACTGGTCCAGTACTTCGAGGATCTCGCGCGGCTTGGGCAACGAGCTGCGGCTGGATTGCGCCTTTTCCTCGAGCTCCTCGCGGATGATGTCGTTGCACAACTCCACGCATTCATCGCAGATGAACACACTGGGCCCTGCGATCAGCTTGCGCACCTCGTGCTGACTCTTTCCACAGAAGGAGCAGTACAGGATCTTGCTGTTGTCGCCGGTGTTGCGTCCCTGACGGTCTTCGCTCATTCGCCACTCACTTGCCGCGCATTCGCGCTTTCGGCCCGAGAATACCATATGCACCCGCCGGGCCTGACAGACGGGTGCATCCCTGATTTATCGCCGACGCATCCCGGTATCGGGGCTGCGCAGACTGGTTCAATTGGCTTGAATCGACTCGTCCGGACGCCGTACCAGCACTTCATCGACCAAGCCGTATTCACGCGCAGCCTGGGCACTCTTGAAGTTGTCGCGGTCGGTATCGTGGGCAATAGTCTCAATCGGCTGGCCAGTGTGGCGCGCCAAAATTTCGTTCAAGCGTTCGCGCATCGTCAAGATTTCGCGTGCTTGAATGTCGATATCAGTGGCCTGGCCCTGTGCACCGCCCAGTGGCTGGTGAATCATCACGCGCGAATTGGGTAGTGCGTAACGCTTGCCCGAAGCACCCGCTGCCAACAACACCGCACCCATCGAACAGGCTTGGCCCACGCAAATGGTGCTCACATCCGGCTTGATGTATTGCATGGTGTCGTAGATCGCCATGCCCGCAGTGACGATTCCGCCAGGCGAGTTGATGTACAGACTGATGTCTTTCTCGGGGTTTTCGGCCTCGAGGAACAACATCTGGGCCAACACCACATTGGCCACGTGATCGTCGATACCGCCCACCAGGAAAATCACTCGCTCCTTCAACAGGCGCGAGTAGATGTCGTAGGCGCGCTCACCACGGCTGGTCTGTTCGACCACCATCGGCACCAAATTGAGAGCTTTGATCGGGTCCATGGGTTCTCGCTGCGAAGGACGTGTGTTGCGAAATGACTGTCGACTACCTTGCCAGACCGCCGCCGAAGCGGCGAGTTCCGGCAGTCGCGCGGACTTACGAGTTCAGTGCGTCCTGGAAGCTCAGTGCTTGCTCGGCATGTTGAGCACGTTCTGCAATCCAGTCGATGACCTGTTCTTCCATGACGCGGTTCTGCAAGCCCTGCATCAACTGCTGGTCATTGCGGTACAGCGCGATCACCTGTTCCGGCTGCTCGTAGGTCGAGGCAATCAGGCGCATGGTCTCATTCAGGCGCTCGGACTCCAGACGCAGATCATTGCGGCGGGCTACTTCACCCACCAGCAGGCCCACCAATACGCGCTTGCGCGCAGCCTCCTGGAACGCGGAAGGATCGGCATTCAATTGCTGACCTTGGCGGCGCGCTTGTTCGGCGGCATTGGCCTGCAGCGCATTGGCTTCGTTTTCAACCAGCCGCGGCGGCAGCTCCACATCCTTGTAAGCGGCGACCAATTGGTCACCCACTTCGCGGCGCAACCGGTTCATCAGCGCGCCCTTGAGCTCACGCTCCAGATTGCTGCGAATATCCGCCTTGAATTGCTCGATGTCACCACTCTTGACACCGAAGCTGCGAATGAAAGCGGCATCAATGTCAGGCAAAGTCTGCTCGAACACTTCACCCAGCTTGAAGGTGGAGGTCAACGTTTTGCCGGCAAATTGCACGGCGTGCCAGTCTGCCGGCAGGGTCACATCCAGCGTTTTTTCGTCACCCGCCTGCATCCCGGCCAGTGCGGCCTCAACTTCCGGATACATCGCCGCCGTGCCCAGCACGGTACTGGTCTTTTCCACGCCTTCCGCAGGCATGCGGGCACCGTCGAGAATGCTGTAGGTTTCCACATTGACCAGATCGCCGGCCTTGGCAGCGCGCTCGACCTTGCTCCAGCTGCCACGCTGCTGGCGCAGGTTTTCCAGCATGCGATCGATATCGGCATCAGTCACTTCCGCTGTATGCCGGACCACTTCCAGCTTGGTCATGTCGAGGTCGCCGAATTCCGGTACCAGTTCGACCGCAGCCACATACTTCAGCTCACCTTCGGCAGCATCTTCTCCCGGCGTCACTTGTGGCAGACCGGCCACGCGCAGTTCGTTTTCGCGCACGGCCTGATCCAGCCCCTGACGCAACAGGCCATCCACGATTTCGGCGCGCACCTGGCCGCCATAACGCTGCTCAACCACCTTGGTCGGCACCTTGCCCGGGCGAAAGCCCTTGATGCGCACGTTGTGCGCGATTTCGCGCAGACGGCTGCCGATTTGCGCTTCGACGTCGCCTGCGGGCAGGCTGAGGATGACGCGGCGCTCGAGGTTGCCGGTGGATTCGACCGAGACTTGCATGATGCGATGACTCCTGGGCGGGCATGTCACAGCCCGGTTGCGGGTACGAAGGGTTAGACGGGCGCAGCATGACCGCGCGGAACGTACTAGTTTCGCCGATTTTGCCCGTTCGCGCCACCTATCTGATGGAATGGCGTTGACATGCGGCGCCCGGCGCTAGACAATGCCGGGCCTTTCGTAGCGCTGGCGCGCCACGACAGAGAACAGGAAGCATCCGCCAAGTGTCTTCGAAATGTTCGGTTCCATCGTCGGGGTATAGCGCAGTCTGGTAGCGCGCCTGCTTTGGGAGCAGGATGTCGGGGGTTCGAATCCCTCTACCCCGACCATTTCGGTACCGTACGATGCATCACTCCGGATCGGGCGCCCGTAGCTCAACCGGATAGAGCACCGGCCTTCTAAGCCGGTGGTTGCAGGTTCGATTCCTGCCGGGCGCGCCATTGTTGTGAGGGTTAGAGGTTGTTTTTGTGGTGGCTGTAGCTCAGTTGGTTAGAGTCCTGGATTGTGATTCCAGTTGTCGGGGGTTCGAGTCCCCTCAGCCACCCCACTTCTTCGCCCGTTGTTGCATTGCAACGCTTGCAAGAATTGGATTGTTTGCTACAATTTCGCTTCTTTCGGGGCCGTTAGCTCAGTTGGTAGAGCAGTTGACTCTTAATCAATAGGTCCAAGGTTCGAATCCTTGACGGCCCACCAATCCCGAAACGCCCGGCCTTGTCGCCGGGCGTTTTTTTTGCGCCATGTCAACGATTCGAAGCAAGGTTCGCCCGCTATGCGGCCGGCTTCGAAAACCGGGCCGATGGCCGGCACCCCGTAAGCGGCTTTGGCGTGTTCCGCATCAGGCCGCTGCGGAGTGGGTATCCCGGATGTCGCCCAGCTCGCGCAGCAGTGTTGTGGCATAACAGCCCGGCGGCAGGGTGAAACGCAGCTCCAATGCACCGTCGTCGTGCCATGCCCATGCCAGTTCTGCCGGCCGCAGGCGCAAGTTGCGGCGTTCTTGCTGCAGCTCGGCACGCTCCAGGCCGCGCTGCAATCTTGCTGCGGTATCACCCGCCATCGCGGCCAATTCAAACTCGCGTGCGGGCCCACTGGTGCGCAATTCCCCTGCACCCCACAACGGCCCGGTGGGATGGATGTCGAAGGCATCCAAGCGTGCCTGCAACTCCGGCGTAAAGGCTTCCGGCCCGAACACGCTACGGCTGCCATCCAGCATCCACACTTCACCGTCAAGCGCGGCATTCCAGGTGCCCGCCGCAACCCGTGCCGACAACACGCGGTTGAACAATTCAGAACGCGCTGCCGACAGCAACAGGCTGCGCTCTTCGCGCTTGACCCTGCGCCCGGCAAACATCGCCACCGCCTGCTGTACGTTGTCGCCTTTGCGGCCAAAGCGCTGCTCGCCGAAATAGTTGGGCACGCCGTGTGCAGCAATCGCCTGCAAGCGCTGTTCAAGCGCCGCGCGTTCGCCCTCCAACTCACGCAGCACCAGCACGAAGCGGTTGCCCGCCAGTGCGCCACGCGGCAGCTTGCGCAAATGCCAAGCGTGTTCCAGCACGCGCAAATCGTCACTTTGCAATAACCCGATATCGGGCGCGATCTTTTTCGGAATCCACACCGAAAACCGCTGCCGGGTGACAGCATGGCGATCCTTCAGGCCGGCATAGCCAATTGCGGATTCGGCAACGCCGGCCCACTGCGCAATCGTCTTGGCGGCGAACGCGGTGTTCATGCCGCGTTTTTCGATGCTGATGAGCAGATGCTCACCCGCGCCACTGGGTTCGAACCCCGGCAGTTCTTCCACGAAGAAATCCGCATCCGTGCTGCGGATACGCGCACCCAGTACCGCCGCGCCGTGAGCGCAAGGCAGTTCCATCACAGCCGCTCCAACAAACACACCGCCTGCGCGGCGATGCCTTCGCTACGCCCGGTGAAGCCCAAGGTTTCGGTGGTGGTGGCTTTTACGCTCACCGCGTCCACCGCAATCCCAAGATCGCTGGCAATGCACGCGCGCATTGCCAGCGCATGCGGGCCCACTTTGGGCCGCTCGCAAATCACGGTGATATCGCAATTGCCTACCTGCCAGCCGCGTTCGCGAATCAGCGCAGTGCAGTGACGCAGAAAACTGCGGCTGTCTGCATCTTTCCAGCGCGCATCCGTGGGTGGGAAGTGAATCCCGATATCGCCTAGCGCCAACGCGCCAAGCATGGCATCGCACAGCGCGTGCAGCACCACGTCGCCATCGGAATGCGCCAGCACGCCATGCGTATGTGCGATGCGCACACCGCCCAGCATGATGTGATCGCCACTGCCGAAGGCATGGACGTCAAACCCTTGACCGATGCGCATGCTCATGCCGTCCTCGCCAACAGAAATTCCACCAATGCCAAATCCGCCGGGGTGGTGACTTTGAGATTATCTTCGCGGCCTTCCACCAGTACCGGATGCAGGCCCAACCGCTCCACCGCCATCGCCTCGTCCGTCACCATCACCCCTGCGGCCTGCGCCGTCTGCAGTGCGCGTTGCAGCAGGTCACGGCGAAACGCTTGTGGCGTCAGTGCGCGCCACAGACCGGCGCGTGGCACAGTGGCCTCGATGCGGTGATCGGCATCTGAAGCCTTCAAGGTATCGCGCACCGGCGCGGCCAAAATCGCGCCATCTCGCTGCGCGTTGGCAGCGGCAATCAATTTCGACAAATCACCGCCGCGCACATTGGGGCGTGCGGCATCGTGCACCAACAGCAAAGCATCGTGCGCCACGTTGTCTGGCAGTGCATGCAGCGCCGCCAGCACCGAATCGGCACGCTCAACGCCGCCCGCACAGGTCACTACCGGCTTGCCATGCAGGCTTGTCCAACCCGGCCAATGCGGGTCGTCCGCTGCCAACGCCACCACCACGCCATCCATCTGCGGATGCGCAAGCAATGCCTCCAGCGCGTGCCCGATCAACGGTTTGCCCGCCGCATGCAGATATTGCTTGGGCACATCGCCACCGAAGCGGCGGCCGCTACCGGCAGCCGGCACCAACGCCCAGATCATGGCGTGGCGTCATCCGGGTCGGCGACGGGCTCACCCGTGTCTGCGGCATCACCAGGCGCAGGCACCGCGCTTGTTTGCGGCGTTGCAGGTTGCGCAACAGGGAGTTTTTCTGCAGTTGGAACGGGTGCAGGTGCAGGCGCTGGCTCCGCAGCTTGCGGTGGCGCAGACTGCACCGCCGCGTGGTCGATCACGCGGTAAAACGTCTCGCCAGGCTTGACCAGTCCCAGCTCACTACGCGCACGCTCTTCCACCGCTTCGCCGCCACTTTTCAGATCCGCTACTTCCGCTGCAAGCGCATCATTGCGCGCTTGCAGTTTGGCGTTCTCGGTTTGCTGAGCCGTCACCTGGGCCTGCAATGCCACCACTTCGCCCTGCCCACCGTTGCCGAACCACAGCTTGTACTGCAACGCAGTCAGCAACAAGGCAAGCAGCACCAGAACGCCGAGCAGCCGCATCGGATACCCCGTCAGCGCTTGAGCGACACGAAGGCATCGCGCCCGGCGTAGCGTGCCGCACTGCCCAACTGCTGCTGGATGCGCAGCAATTGGTTGTACTTGGCCACGCGATCACTGCGGCACAGCGAGCCGGTCTTGATCTGGGTGGCGGTGGTGGCCACCGCAATATCGGCAATCGTGGTGTCTTCGGTTTCACCCGAACGATGCGACACGATCGACGCATAGTTGGCGGCATCGGCCATCGCGATGGCCTCCAGCGTTTCACTGAGGGTGCCGATCTGGTTGACCTTGATCAGAATGGCATTGGCCACACCCCGGCTGATGCCGTCGCGGAAGATGCGCGGATTGGTGACAAACAGATCATCGCCCACCAATTGCACCTTGCCGGCCAAGCGGTCGGTGAGCAGCTTCCAACCGTCCCAATCGTCTTCGCCTATGCCGTCTTCAATGGTGATGATGGGATACTGCTCGCACCAATGCGCCAGGAAGTCCACGAACTGTTCGGAGCTGAGCCGCTTGCCTTCGCCAGTGAGGTTGTACTTGCCGTTTTCGAAGAACTCGGTGGACGCACAATCCAGCCCCAGCATCACGTCTTCGCCGGCCTTGTAGCCGGCCTTGCCGATCGCTTCAAGGATCACTTCCAACGCTTCTTCATTGCTGCGCAGATCGGGGGCGAAACCGCCCTCGTCACCCACCGCAGTGGACAGGCCGCGCCCCTTCAGCACCGACTTCAGCGCATGGAAAATTTCGGTACCGCTACGCAGCGCTTCGGAGAACGAATCAAAGCCGACCGGCAGCACCATGAACTCCTGCAGGTCAACGTTGTTGTCGGCATGCGCGCCGCCATTGATGATGTTCATCATCGGCACCGGCAACACCGGGGTTGCGCCAGTCAGGCTGGCAAGGTATTGCCACAGCGCCAGCTTTTTCGATGCGGCCACCGCATGCGCCGCCGCCAGCGAAACCCCCAACAAGGCATTGGCACCCAAGCGGCCTTTGTTGTCGGTGCCATCCAAATCAATCAGGCGTTTGTCCAGACCGGCCTGATCGGCCGCATCAAATCCGCGCAGGGTATCGGCAATCGTGCCATTGACGTGGCCCACCGCTTTCAACACACCCTTGCCCAGATAGCGGGTTTTATCGCCATCACGCAGCTCCACCGCCTCCTTGCTGCCGGTGGACGCCCCCGAAGGTACAGCGGCGCGCCCCAGTGAGCCATCGCTCAGTGCGACTTCCGCTTCCAGGGTCGGGTTGCCGCGGCTATCCAGAATTTCGCGGGCGTGGATGTGGGTAATCGTGGTCATCGTGTAGGTGTCACTGCGTTGTCGTAGGGGATTACAGGGAGTGTTCCAGAAAACCGCTGCGTTTGGTAATCGCATCGAGTTCCAGCAAGGTGGTCAGCAAGGCTTCCATCTTGCCCAGCGGCCACGCATTGGGGCCATCGGACAACGCCTTGCTGGGGTCGGGGTGGGTTTCCATGAAGATCCCGGCCACGCCTGCTGCAATCGCGGCGCGCGCCAGCACCGGCACGAATTCGCGCTGACCACCGCTGGTGCTGCCCTGCCCACCCGGCAATTGCACCGAGTGCGTCGCATCAAACACCACCGGGCAGCCGGTCTGGCGCATCACGCTCAGCGAGCGCATGTCGGAGACCAGATTGTTGTAGCCGAAGCTGGCGCCGCGCTCGCACACCATGATCTGCTGGTTGCCGGTGGACTTGGCTTTCTCCACCACCGGGGCCATGTCCCACGGCGACAAAAATTGGCCTTTCTTGATATTCACCGGTTTGCCGGTTTGGCACACCTTGGTGATGAAGTCGGTCTGCCGTACCAGAAACGCCGGGGTTTGCAGCACGTCCACCACCGCGGCCACTTCATCCATCGGCGTATATTCGTGCACGTCGGTCAGCACCGGCACACCGATCTGACGCTTGACTTCCGCCAACACGCGCAGGCCTTCTTCCATGCCGGGGCCGCGGAAGCTTGATATCGATGTGCGATTGGCTTTGTCGAAACTCGACTTGAAGATGAAGTTGATGCCAAGCCGGCCGGTGATTTCCTTCAATTGCCCGGCCACATCCAATTGCAGCTGTTCGCTTTCCACCACGCAGGGACCGGCGATCAGGAACAACGGGTGTTCCAAGCCCACATCAAAGCCGCAAAGTTTCATGGATGCACTCACTTCTGGTTGCTCGCCTTGCGCGCACGCGCGGCTTTGATGAACCCCACAAACAGCGGATGCCCGCTACGCGGAGTGGATAAAAATTCCGGGTGCGCTTGGCAGGCCAGGAACCACGGATGCGCGGCTTGCGGCATTTCGATCATCTCCACCAACAAGTCATCCATCGACTTGGCGGAGATCACCATGCCTGCGGCCTCCAACTGCGCGCGGTAGCCGTTATTGAATTCGTAGCGATGGCGGTGCCGTTCACTCACCACATCCTTGCCGTACAACGCATGCGCCAGTGTCCCCGGCTTCACGCGCTGCTCTTGCAAGCCAAGACGCATGGTGCCGCCCAAGTCAGAGCCCTCATCACGGCGTTCGATATCCCCGCTTTGCGTGCGCCATTCGGTGATCAGGCCGATCACCGGATGCTTGGCCTGCTTGTCGTTTTCGGTACTGTTGGCACCGTCCAGCCCAGCCAGATTGCGGGCCACGTCCACCACCGCTGCCTGCATGCCATAGCAGATGCCAAAGTACGGCAGCCCGGTTTCACGCGCATATTTCGAGGTCAACACCTTGCCTTCGAAACCGCGATCGCCAAACCCGCCGGGCACCAGTACGCCATCCACGCCGGCCAGCACCTGCGCCGCGCCTTCGCGCTCCACGTCTTCGGCTTCCAGCCACTTCAGCGTCACCTTGGTGCGCTGGCGAATGCCGCCGTGCTTGAGCGCTTCGCCCACCGATTTATAGGCGTCTTGGTGATCCACATATTTGCCGACCACGGCAATGGTGACGGCGTCGTCCGGGTGGCTGGCCGCATCGACCACGGCATCCCATTCGGACAGGTCGGCAGCACCCGCCGGCAAGCGCAATTGTTCCACCACGATTTGATCCAGCGCCTGCGCATGGAACCAGCGTGGAATCTTGTGGATGTTGTCCAGATCAATGGCCGAGATCACCGCCTTTTCAGGCACATTGGTAAACAGCGCGATCTTGCGGCGCTCGCCCTCTGGCAGCGGCTGCTCACTGCGGCAAATCAGCACGTCCGGCTGAATGCCGATACTGCGCAATTCCTTCACCGAATGCTGGGTGGGCTTGGTTTTCAGCTCACCGGCGGCGGCGATGTAGGGCACCAGGGTCAGGTGCATGAACATCGCCTTGTCGGCACCGCGCTCGGTACGCAATTGGCGGATGGCTTCCAAAAACGGCAGCGATTCGATATCGCCCACAGTGCCGCCAATTTCGACGATGCCCACATCAAACCCATCGGTGGCGGCATCAATACAGGTCTTGATTTGATCCGTCACATGCGGGATCACCTGCACGGTGCCGCCCAGATAATCACCGCGCCGCTCCTTGCGAATCACCGCCTCGTAAATCTTGCCGGTGGTGATCGAGTTCAGGCCCGACAGCCGCGTATTGACGAAGCGCTCGTAGTGGCCCAGATCAAGGTCGGTTTCCGCGCCGTCGTCGGTGACATACACCTCGCCGTGCTGGAACGGGCTCATGGTGCCCGGATCCACGTTCAAATACGGGTCAAGTTTCATCATGGTGACGCGCAAACCGCGCGCCTCAAGGATGGCGGCAAGCGAGGCAGCGGCAATACCCTTGCCAAGCGAAGACACCACGCCCCCGGTAACGAAGAGCAGGGGCGTATGGGGATTGGGGGTTGTCATGAGAGCAGCGCGGCGCTGGAAACCCGTATTCTAGCGATTTCTGGCGATTTCTGGCGGCAATTTGCCTTTTTGTGGCCGCAGCAACCCCCAAATTCTTCAGGTGGGCGTGTGCGCGACGTACCACGCCGCTGCGCCAATCAAGCCCAATTGGCCGTGTTCCAGCGTGTACACCGGCACCTCACGCAAGGTGTCGGACAGCACCCCCTTGTCGATAAAGCGCTGCATGAAGCCACCCTGCCGCAGGTAGTGCTGCAAATGCCCCGTCAGCCCACCGGCCAAGCACACCGAGCGGGCGCGGAAGGTGATCGCCAGATCGCCGGCAAAACTGCCAAACCAACGGCAGAACAACGCCACGCATTCGGCCGCCAGCACGTCGCTGCCGGCATCGGCGGCATCCACCAGATCGGCCGGCGTGCGCCAGCGCGGCTGCATATCGCGCAGCTCGCACAGGACTTGATACAGATTGATCAGACCGGGCCCGGAAAACACGCGCTCGCTGGCCACATGACCAAAACGCGCCTGCAGCAGGCGCACCACATCCAACTCAAACGGGGTATTGCCCGCCAACTGCGCGTGCCCGGCCTCGCTGGGCTGCACCCCAACGCGCCCGCCTTGATCCACCACCAGCGCCGCGCCAAGGCCCGTTCCCGGCCCCAGCAGCAGTGCCGGCAGTGACAGCCCGCTGTCATCGCCCTTGCCAAGCACCTCCAGCTGCGACAACGGTACCTGCGGCAGCGCCCAGGCCAGTGCTTCGAAATCATTGATCAGGTGCAACTGCGCGATCCCGGCGGTCTGCCGGGTCTCGGCCAACGACACCTGCCATGGCAAGTTGCTATTGAGCAGCACATCGCCTTGCAATACGCCGGCAATGGCCACCACACAGGTATCCGGAAACTCCGTGCCCGCGGCGTCGGCAAGCGCCTGCCGAAAGGTGCGCAGGATCTCCGCCAGCCCGGAAAATTCGGCACAGGCATAGCGCTGATGGAACCCCAGGGTGATGGTCTCGCCATCCACCTGCACCAGCCCGATGCGCGCATAGGTGCCGCCCACATCGGCGGCAAGCAACTGCAGCGTGGTCGCGTGCGTTGCGCCGCGCCCTTCAACATCCCCCACAAAACCCCCTCGAACAGCTAGCCAATTCGCCCTGTGGGCCTATTGTAGGGCTTGTCGGGCGGGAACCGACCGCAATCCATGTGCAAATCGCGCCGCAAGACCGCACACTTGCACGCCCAAGCAAGACCCGCAGGATTTGTGTTCACCAATGAATACCCGCTACAACGCCGCCGATATCGAAGTTCTCTCCGGTCTGGATCCGGTCAAGCGCCGCCCAGGCATGTACACCGACACCGCGCGCCCCAACCATTTGGCGCAGGAAGTGATCGACAACGCGGTGGATGAAGCACTGGCCGGACACGCCAAGGCCATCAGCGTCACCCTGTATGCCGACGGCAGTTGCGAGGTCAGCGATGACGGCCGCGGCATGCCGGTGGATATTCATCCCGAAGAAAAAATCCCCGGTGTTGAGCTCATCCTGACCCGTCTGCATGCCGGCGGCAAATTCAACAACAAAAACTACACCTTCAGCGGCGGCCTGCACGGCGTGGGCGTGAGCGTGGTCAATGCGCTGTCGCACAAGGTGGATGTATTCATCAAGCGCGACGGCAACGAATACCACATGGCATTCGCCAATGGCGACCGCGCCTCGCAATTGACCATTGTCGGCAGTGTTGGCAAAAAGAACACCGGTACCCGCCTGCGCTTTTGGCCCGACGCCAGCTATTTCGATACCGCCAAATTCAACCTGCGCGCACTCAAGCATTTATTGCGCGCCAAGGCCGTGCTGTGCCCGGGTTTGACTGTCGCGCTGTTCGACGAAGCCAGCGGTGAACGCGCGCAGTGGTATTACGAAGATGGCTTGCGTGATTATTTGAAGGGCGAACTCACCGATCGCGACTTGCTGCCGCCGGAATTGTTTGTCGGCAATCTGAAGAAAGACACTGAAGTTGTCGATTGGGCCGTAGCATGGCTGGCCGAAGGTGAATTAGTACAAGAAAGTTACGTCAACCTGATCCCCACCGCCCAGCACGGCACCCATGTCAACGGCCTGCGCAGCGGGTTTACCGATGCCTTGCGCGAGTTTTGCGATTTCCGCAACCTGCTGCCACGCGGCGTAAAGCTGGCACCGGAAGATGTATGGGATCGCGTTGCCTTCGTGCTGTCGCTGAAGATGACTGACCCGCAATTTTCCGGACAAACCAAAGAGCGCCTGTCCTCACGGCAAGCGGCCGGCTTTGTGGAAAGTGCGGCGCACGATGCGTTTTCGCTGTGGCTCAATACCAACACCGAGTTCGGCGAAAAAATCGCGCAATTGGCCATCGACCGCGCCAGCGCAAGACTTAAAACCGAAAAACAAATCGTCCGCAAAAAAGTGACGCAAGGCCCGGCCCTGCCCGGCAAATTGGCGGACTGCATTTCGCAGGATCTCTCGCGCACGGAACTCTTTTTGGTGGAAGGTGATTCGGCAGGCGGCAGCGCACGGCAGGCGCGCGACAAGGATTTCCAAGCCATCTTGCCGCTGCGCGGCAAAATCCTGAACACTTGGGAAGTGGCTTCTGGACAAGTGCTGGGCTCGCAGGAAGTGCATGATCTTGCGGTGGCCATCGGTTGCGACCCCGGCAAGGACGATATCGACGGCCTGCGCTACGGCAAGATCGTGATTCTGGCCGATGCCGACTCCGACGGCCTGCACATCGCCACCTTGCTGACCGCCTTGTTCCTGCGCCACTTCCCGGCACTGGTGCGTGCCGGCCATGTATTCGTGGCAATGCCACCGCTGTTCCGCGTGGACGTGGGCAAGCAGGTGTTTTACGCGCTGGACGAAGAAGAAAAGCGCCTGCTGCTGGAAAAAATCCAGCGCGAAAAACTCAAAGGCCAAGTCAACGTCACGCGCTTCAAAGGCCTGGGTGAAATGAACCCGCTGCAATTGCGCGAATCCACCATGCACATCGACACCCGCCGCCTCGTACAACTCACCGTCGATGACGACAGCGCCACCCGCGCACTCATGGACATGCTGCTGGCAAAAAAACGCGCATCGGATCGCAAGACATGGCTGGAACAGAAGGGTGATTTGGCGACGCTGGAGGTGTGAGGTCACTCCGGCACACCCACAGCAACGACTTGTGATTGGCTGCTGATGACAATCCGGTTGATTACCTCAGTCCGAGATGTTCTATTGCATTTTCCCACCCCGAAACCGCTAGAATCGGCCAATCCGCGCTGGGGGGCTGCGGCAATCACATGGACAGGAAGCTACATGAAAAAACAATGCCTTG
>Ga0209476_10000778_pt1 | contig 21966 bp, 22 predicted proteins | sample KloWWTrecipitate_FD_187179 | JGI IMG/M metagenome (GOLD analysis project Ga0209476, IMG submission 187179) | Active sludge microbial communities from Klosterneuburg, Austria, studying microevolution and ecology of nitrifiers - Klosterneuburg... | ecosystem: Engineered > WWTP > Aerobic digester... | reverse complement strand
CTCTAGCGTGGACGACGCGCAAGTTCCGGTGATCGAAATGCAGTCCATCAGCACCCGCTTCGGGAGCCACCAGGTTCACGAAGGGCTCGACCTCAGCGTGCGGCGCGGCGAGATCCTGGGGTTGGCCGGCGGCAGCGGATCCGGCAAGTCGGTGCTGCTGCGCGAGATGATCATGCTGCAGCGCCCGAGTTCGGGCTCGGTCAGGTTGTTCGGCCGCGATGTCGCCACGCTGGACGCTGCGCAGACCCAGGCGCTGCGCCAGCGCTGGGGCGTGATGTTCCAGCGCGGCGGGCTGTTCGGTTCGATCACGGTGCGCCGCAACGTGGGGCTGCCCCTGCGCGAGTTCAGTCATCTGGACGACGCCCTGATCGACGAGATCGCCGAATGGAAGCTCGCCCTCACCGGACTTCCGCCTGAAACCGGTCTGAAACTGCCCGGCGAGTTGAGCGGGGGCATGCTCAAGCGTGCAGCGCTCGCCCGCGCGATCGCGCTGGACCCGGAACTGCTGTTCCTGGATGAGCCGACTTCGGGGCTGGATCCCGCCAGCGCGGACGGGGTCGACGAACTGATCCGGAGCACGCATGCGCTTTACGGCTCGACCACCGTGATCGTCTCGCACGACCTGGACCTGCTCTGGCAGGTGTGCGACCGCGTGGCGGTGCTGGGGGAGGGCCGTGTGCTGGCGCTGGGGACGATGCAGGAGTTGTCGCAGATCGAGCATCCCCTGGTCAGCTCCTATTTCACCGACAGGCGCGGCCGCGCCAGCGCATAGGGCTCGCGAGCATGGACGACAAGGTCAACTATTCGCTGGTGGGCGCGTTCGTCCTGCTGCTGGGCGCCGCGCTGGTGGCCGCGGTGCTCTGGCTGGCTGCCGGGCTGGGCGGCAAGCAGGCGGTGGATAGCTACCAGGCGTTCATCCAGGAGTCGGTGGCAGGACTGAACGTCGATGCACCGGTCAAGTATCTCGGCGTGGATGTGGGCAAGGTGAGCCGCATCGAGATCGACCCGCTCAACTCGCGCCAGGTGCGGCTCAGGTTCGTCATCAACCGAGGCACGCCGATCAAGCAGGACAGTCTGGCGGTTCTGAAGACCCAGGGCCTGACAGGCATCGCCTACGTCGAGCTCAGTGGTGGCAGCGCGGGTTCATCGGCGCTGGTGGCTGGCGCCGACGAGTTGCCACCGACGATTCCGTTCAAGCTCTCGCTCGGGGCACGACTGGAGAACGTGCTCACCAGCGTTCTGGGCAATGTCGACCGCGTGTCCAACAACCTCAACGCCATCTTCGAAGCGGACAACCGGGCTGCGCTGAAAGCGACGCTGGCGGACACCGCCACCCTGGCGCACGCGCTGGCGTCGCAGCAGGGTGCGCTGCGTGCCGGCATCGCCGATGCTGCGAAGACGGCGCATCTGACGGCGCGGGCCGGCGAACAGCTCGGGCCATCCCTGGAGCGCATCGCCAGCGGCGCGCAGGCGGTCGAGCGCATGGCGGACGTGGCCGCGGCGGCCAGCGTGAAGGCTGGTGTCGCAGCCGAAGCCGCTGCCAGTGGAGTTCAGCGTCTGGGTTCCGACACGCTGCCCGAGATGGCGCGTCTGATGTCCGAACTGAGTCAGCTTTCGATGTCGCTTCGCCACCTGGCCGAGCAGACAGCCCACACCCCCAACAGCTTGTTGCTCGGTCGGCCGCATCCGAGCCCGGGCCCCGGAGAAGTTGCCTCGCCATGAAGCGTCGAACGTTGTTGATGGCCAGCCCGATGCTGCTGGGCGGCTGCGCAGGCAGCTTGTTGCCCAAGCCCTCACGATCTCCGACGAGTTTCACCCTCGACGATGGCTCGTCCGCCGCGACTGCGGTGTCAACTGCGGACGGCGCTCCGGTGCTGCTGGTCGATATGCCACGCGCGGCCCCCGGGTTCGACAGCAAGCGAATGATCTACACGCGTCGACCGCAGGAACTCGAGGCTTACGCGTTCTCGGAATGGGTAGAGACGCCCGCACGGCTCCTTGCGCCGATGCTTGTGCGTTCGCTGCAATCTGGCGGTGCATTCGGTGCGGTGATGCTCGCTCCATCGGCGGCCCTCGGCACCCTGCGCCTCGAGTCCGAACTGATCCGTCTGCAGCAGGATTTCAACGTGTACCCGAGCATCGTTCGCCTGACCGTGCGAGCGACGCTGCTGGACGCATCGACGCGCGCCGTGATCGCTTCCCGCGAGTTCGACGAGCGCGAGGCTTCATTGAGCGAAGATGCTTCTGGGGGTGCCGCGGCGGGACAACGCGCGATTCAGCGTCTGCTGACAGAGTTCTCAGCGTTCTTTTCGCAGCAAGCCAGGCTGAGACCTTCAGCCGCCGGCTCCGACAAGTGATGGCTGGCGGGGAAGTCCATTCCACGGTGTGGCGGTGGGAGCTTGTTTCCGCACACTCGTCCACCCGTCACTTAGTTTACATAATATACATAGTCATCAATATTGTAAGTAGTGTTACCGCTGTTGAACGTGGGCAAGCCGCCTCACGTCTGACAGCGAGAACACGCACGAACTCAGTTCCTGCGACCCTGGTCGATGCGGCGGTCGTACGCGACCACATCTTCGGGCATCTTGCTGCCGAGCAGCGGCTTGTCGAGCGGCCGGAACACCTGTGCCTGCAAACCAGCCAGTGAATCAGACCGCTGCAACGCCTGCAGCACAGCCTCCGGATTGATCATCATGGAAAACGGATTGGCAATCGATGGGCGGGTATGCATCTGGAATCTCCCTGAAAGTTGATGGATCAACTCTAGGATCGCAAGCACAGTCCGGCAGTCGTCTTGTAACCATATGAAGCGTCAGAAACAGGATGACAAGGCTGTCAGGCTATCGACCATCCGCTCGTCACGGCGCGGGCGGCTTGCGCATTCGGCGGGTCAACCCATCCGCGGTCCGGTCCCGCCCGACGCGCCGAGCGAAATCGGCGGCGCTGTGATCGAGATCGCTGCGCAGGTTCACATCCGCTCCCCGGGCAAGGAGCAACTCAACGCTTTCAGACGTGCCGTACTGCGCGGCCATCATCAGCGGCGTGGTGCCGTTGGGTGAGCGCGCATCGACCGCAGCCCCCCGCTCGAGCAGCTTCTGCAAAGTCAATTCATCGGGTGCCGTGGCAGCGTAGTGCAGCGCAGACCAGCCCGGTCGATTGACGTTGGCGCCCCGCTTCAGCAGGCGCTCGACCAGCTCAGGCTGCCCTCGCAGGCTGGCCAGCATCAGGGCTGTTTCACCCGCCGGGTTGGTTGCTTCCAGTTTCAGCATCGGGCTGTCTATCAGAGCCTCGGACACCTTGAACGACTCGAGCTTGAGCGCCAGGATCAGGCCAGGCTGCCCTTGTTCATCGACCGTGTTCGGGTCGAAGCCACGCTTCAGGAGTTCTTCGATGTTGTTGCGGTGGTCTCGCCTGATTGCGGTGAAGAAATCCTCGTACGAACCAGCTTTGACTGCACCGAATCCATTTAAAACAACTAGATAGAAGCCTATTTGAAAGTATTTTCTACGATTTTTCATCGGGGCAGCCGGCGGTGAGACCGAACAGATGCTCGAAGTTGGCGCTGGTTTCCCGGGCGATTTCCTCCACGGGCACACCCTTGAGTTCGGCTATCTGCTTCGCGACCCAGGGAACCAGGGCAGGCGTGTTGGTCTTGCCTCGAAAGGGCGCCGGAGCCAGGTAAGGACTGTCGGTTTCGATCAGGCATCGGTCGAGCGGGACAAAACGAGCCACCGCCCGCAGGTCCTCGGCGTTCTTGAACGTGATGATCCCCGAGAACGATATGTAGAAGCCCAGGTCCAGCGCGGCGCGCGCGACGTCCATGGTTTCGGTGAAGCAATGGAACACACCGCTGAGCCGATGCCCGCCCTCCGTGGTCAGCACTTCCAGCGTGTCGGCGGACGAACTGCGGGTGTGGATCACCAGCGGCAGGCCGGTCTGATGGGCGGCCCGGATGTGCACGCGAAATCGCTCGCGCTGCCACTCCATCTCGTCGACCGAACGGCCGTTCAGTCGGAAGTAGTCAAGCCCGGTTTCACCGAGCGCGACCACGCGGGGCCGCGAAGCGAGCGCAACCAGATCATCGACCGACGGCTCGCGCACGCCCTCGTTGTCCGGATGCACGCCAACGCTGGCCCAGAAGTTGTCGTAAGCCATGGCCAGCGCATGCACTTCATCAAATTCTTCCAGCGTCGTGCAAATGCAAAGCGCCCGATCCACCTGGGCGGACTGCATCTCGGCGCGGATGTCGGTCAGACGAGCCCGCAGGTCCGGAAAACTGAGATGGCAATGGGAGTCGACGTACATCTTGTGCAGCGGCAGCAGGGCCGCAGCCAGACTCAGATCGTCTGCGTGGGCTTGGGCGACGAAATAGCGGTGCCAAGCAACTCTTCGATACGGGTGCGCAGCACGCGGGTCTTCTCGTCCGCCGGGAATCGAACACCAACGCCCTGGGTTCTGCCGCCCGATGCATTGGCGGGCGTGATCCACGCGACCTTGCCGGCCACCGGGTAGCGCTGGTTGTCTTCTGGCAAAGAAAGCAGCAGATAGATGTCCTCGCCGAGCCGGTACTCCCGCGTGGTCGGCACAAACAGGCCTCCATCGGTGAGCACCGGGATGTAGGCGGCGTAGAGCGCCCCCTTTTCACGGAACACCAGCTGGATCACGCTCGGACGGCTACCCGCCAGCACGGGGTTGGCAGCGGTGGAAGGCGGGCGCGAGACAGGATCGGTCATGTCGTCAGTTTATCCAAGGCGGCGACCGGCCGCCCGCGGACTTCGGCACGGACAGCGCGGTCTGTGCCTGCATCACGAGCATTTCAATGGTCAGCGCAGCCTGCCACGGATGTTCGGCATGACGCGCAATGCGGCACAGCTCCCGGTACCAGCGTGTCAGGGCGGCGCTGCAGACTTTCTGCCCCATCGAGGCCGCAGGGAAATAGCGCGGTGCTGCGCCGACCGCCGAGCGCATGGCGTCATGGCAGACCTTGAACAGCATGTCGACAACGCGCGGCAAAGGCCACGCCGGCAAACCCGCGGCGTCTCCGCGAGCCAATTGCTCGGGCAAGGCGAGCCAGGCTCGTGCATCGAGACCCTCGCGGAACCATCTCAAGGCCTCTTCCGGTTGCCCGCCCGCGGCAGCGAGCAGGACCTCGGGCTGGGTGATGCCCTGCGCCTGCAGCCAGGCCGCCGCCACCGACGTCTCGGGAATCCCGAGGCGCACGGCCTGGCAACGGCTGCGTATGGTCGGCAGGAGCGCATCGACCGATGAACCTGCCAGGACGAACCGAAGGTTGCCGGGCGGCTCCTCGAGCGTCTTCAGCAGCGCGTTGGCAGACACGCCGTTCATTCTTTCGGCTGGGTAGACGACGACGACCTTCCCCAGTGATCGAGCCGCCGTGGTCTGCGCGAAGGTGACGATGCGTCGAACCTCTTCGACCCGAATGTCCTTGCTGGGCTTGCGTTTGCCGGAGGCCTCTCCCCTGCCAGAACCACCCTCCTCGCTCGCCTCGTCGGCGTTCCAGCCCAGTTCCTCGCGCAGCGCTTCAGGCACCAGAACCAGCAGATCGGGGTGCGAGCGGGCCCGCACCAGAAGGCAACTCGCGCAATGTCCGCAGGGTCTCGTTGCGATGTCGCTCGAAACGCTTTCGCACAGCCAGGCATTCGCCAGCGTCAGGGCCATCTCGAACTGCCCGACACCCTGCGGTCCGTGCACCAGCAAGGCATGAGCGCGCTGGGTCTGCAGCGCCAGTCGCAGTGGCGCGGCCAGCCAGGGCAGCGGCGCAGTGGTTGCGGCCTGCCCGCTCACCAGTCACGCTCCGCCAGGACGGACATCACCTGGCAGCCCACCGCATCGCGATCGGCTGACCCATCGATGCGCACGAAACGCTCTCCAAATGCGTCGGCGCGGACGCGATATCCCTCGCGCACCCTTCGAAAGAACGCGGTGTCCAGCTGTTCGAAACGGTCCGGGGCTCGCGCTGCCGCAAGGCGCTCGGCGGCCTTCTCGGCACTGACATCGAACCAGAACGTGAGATCCGGCTGCAAGTCGCCATGAACCCAGGATTCGAGTCTTTCAAGCACCGCGCTGTCGAAGTCGCGGCCGGCGCCTTGATAGGCGAAGGTCGCGTCGGTGAATCGGTCGCAGAGAACCATGTCGCCGCGCGCCAGTGCCGGCTCGATCACCTGCTGCACGTGGTCACGTCGAGCGGCGAACACCAGCAGGGCTTCGGTGAGGGCATCCATCGGTGCGCTCAGCAGCAATTCCCGCAGGCGCTCGGCGAGCGGCGTGCCGCCGGGCTCGCGCGTCACGACGACGGTGTGACCAGAGGCGCGCAACTTCGCCGCCACCGGCCCGATGTGGGTGCTCTTGCCGGCACCGTCGATGCCTTCGAATGTGATGAAGCGACCGCGCACAGCGCCCTCTGCTCTCATGGGTCTCATTGCGTGGCATCCGACCCTGCTCCGGTCGTCGTCAACGGCCCCGCTGGTACTTGTTGACGGCCCGATTATGGGCGGCGAGGTCGTTGCTGAATTCGCTGGAGCCATCGCCTCGCGCCACGAAGTAGAGGGCCCGGATCGGTTCCGGTCGAACCGCCGCCAGCAGTGAAGCGCGACTCGGCATCGAGATCGGCGTGGGCGGCAGACCGTTGCGGAGGTAGGTGTTGTAGGGCGTGTCGTTCTGCAGGTCGCGCTTGCGCAGGTTGCCGTCGAACGATGCACCGAGTCCGTAGATGACGGTCGGATCGGTCTGCAGCGGCATCCCGATGCGCAGGCGGTTGACGAAAACCGCCGCCACCTTGCCGCGGTCGGCTGGCTGCCCGGTTTCCTTCTCGATGATGGATGCCAGCGCCAGCGCCTGGTCGGGCGATTGCAGTGGTGTGTCGGGCGAGCGCTCGGCCCAGGCGGCCGCCAGCCGCTGACGCATGGCTTGATGCGCGCGGCGCAGAACCGAGAGATCGGTGCTGCCCTTGCTGTACGAATAGGTGTCCGGGTAGAAACGCCCCTCGGCCGGCGTGGCGGCGTCGTCCAGTGCTGACATCAATTCGGCCTCGGTCATCGCGGCAGTGACCGGCCTGAGGGCATCGGCGCGGGCCAGCTCGGCACGGAACTGTCGCAGTGTCCATCCCTCGCCCAGGCGAACGAACGCCATCGTCTCGTCTCCGCGCACCATCATGTTCAGCAGGTTTCTCGGTGTGGCAGCGCGAGTGATCTCGTAGCTGCCGGCGCGGATGCGGCGTGCGTCGCCAGACCACCGGAACCATTCATACAGCAGCCACGGGGGCGCCTGCACGCCGGCCCTCACCCAGGCATCGGCGATGCTGCGGGGCGAGGTGCCCGGCTCGATGGACACCTCGACGGTGTCGGTGGCCAGTGTCAGCGGTCTGTCCAGCCATGCATGAAGTGCAGCCGCGGACAGGCCCGCGAACAGGCACAGGGCCACCAGCAGCCCGACGAACCAGCGCCTCAAGCGAGGTCCCGCGGCTGCACAGCGCCCGGTTTGACGCCAACGCTTGCATGACACCGAAGGCAGCGGGGCAACATCGTGCAAATGATAATCGGCGCATGACCGAGCCCCTGAACCGTTCCCTCGCCGTGCCGCTGACCCACTGGGGCGTGATACGCGCTCACGGTGCCGATGCCGCCAAGTTCCTCCATGGCCAGCTGACGCAGGACGTGCTGCAACTCGGGCGCTCGCAGGCGCGCATCGCCGGCTACTGTTCGGCCAAGGGTCGCCTGCTGGCGAGCTTTGTCTTGTGGAAGACGTCCGATGACGAGGTGCTGCTGGCGTGTCACACGAGCGTGCTGGCCGCGACCCTGAAGCGGCTGTCCATGTTCGTGATGCGCGCTCAATGCAAGCTCACCGATGCAACAGACGAAATATCGTTGCAGGGGCTCACCGGAGACCGGGCCGCCGGTGGGACCGAGGGCTTGCCGGCATGGGGCAAGCGCGACGATGCGCAGGGCGCCTGGATACGGCTGCCTGATGTCGATGGCCTGGCGCGGGCCTGGCGGGTGACTTCGGCAGCGTCGGCATTGGCTGCGGACCCGGTCGCGTTGCGGGCCTGGCAGCAACTCGAGATCGACAGTGGCATCGTGACGATCGAGGCGGCCACCGTCGACCAGTTCGTCCCGCAGATGCTGAACTTCGAACTGATCGGTGCAGTCAATTTCCAGAAGGGCTGCTACCCGGGCCAGGAGGTGGTGGCACGCTCGCAATACCGAGGCACCGCCAAGCGCAGGACGTTCCTCTTCTCCTGCGACGAGCCCATCGCTGCTGGCCAGGAGGTGTTTCACAGCGCCGATCCGGAACAACCGGCAGGCATGGTCGCCGGTGCTGTCCAGTCCGTCGACGCCCGTTCGTATCGGGCACTGGTCGAAGTCAAGCTCGCCGCCCTGGCCTGCGGCAGCCTGCATCTGGGAGCGGTCGATGGTGCATTGCTGACCCCGCGCCCTCTTCCCTACGAGGTTCCAGTCGCCGAAGCTGCCTGATCGACGCCTCATGCCCCGTGAGTTGTATGTCTATTTCCGGGCCGATGCGACCCGCGCCGATGCGGTGCGAACGGCCGTGACGGCCATGCAGGCTCAACTGCGCTGCGAGTTCCCGGGCCTGCAGGCCCGTCTGCTCAGGCGCCCGGATTCGTCCGGCGGGCAGCACACCTGGATGGAAACCTACGCGATGCTCCAGGACGCCCACCTCGACGGGGTGAGCGAACTCATGACATCGACCATCGAGCAGCGGGCCTTGCCCTGGCGCGATCTGCTGGACGGGGCCAGGCACATCGAAGTGTTCGATGCATGTGCCTGATAGCGCTGGCCATTGATCAAAGCCGGCGCTTCCCGCTGGTGGTTGCCGCCAACCGTGATGAGTTCTTTGCGCGCCCTGCCACACGGCTGGGCTGGTGGGAACACGATGCCGGCGGCCCGGCAATCCTGGCAGGACGCGACCTGACCGCAGGCGGCACGTGGCTCGGCCTGACTGCCGAGGGCCGCCTGGCGATGGTCACCAATGTGCGCGATCCTGCCCGCATGGACTCCACCGCGCCGTCCCGCGGTGTGATCGTTCCGCAGTGGCTGTCGGGACGTGAACCGACCGACCGGTTCTGGATGCGCACCGCGCTGTCGGGCTACAACGGATTCAACCTGATCGCCGCCGATTTCAAGCGCGGAGAGTGCTTCTGGGCCTCGAACCTCGGCGCCCATCCGAAGCGGCTGGAGCGTGGCGTCTATGGTGTCTCGAATGCGTCGCTGGACACGGCCTGGCCCAAGACCATCGCGCTGAAGGCCCGCCTGCGCCAGGCCATCTCGGTGGCCGCTTCAGTCGATGCGCTGTCGAGTGCGCTGTTTTCCGCACTCGCGGATCGCCAGATCGCAGACGACACCGACCTGCCCTCGACCGGCGTTCCGCTGGAGCTCGAGAGGCAGTTGTCATCGGTATTCATCCGCGCCACCGAACGGCAGTACGGCACGCGGTGCTCGACACTGGTGATCAGCGAGCGCGTGGGACGCGGTCTGGTCACGCGCGTCATGGAGCGCAGCTACACCGCCACCGGCGCCGTTTCCCTGCTGCGTCAAGCCACGCTGAAAGGCTGGCCACCGCGCTACGACGATGTCAACGACCCTGCACCCGTCGAGCAGGCCGTGGTGTCGACCGCACCACGCAGGCGGGTACGCAGCCTGCTGAAGCCCGCACAGGCGCAGCGCTGAGCCTTCAGCGCAGGTTGCCGGTGTGGCCGAGCGAGTAGCGGCCGGGTTGCGGCCAGACAGTCAGGCCGTGAGGTTCCTGGCCCACCTTGATGACGTCGACCGTACCGTTGTCCGTGTCGAAGCGGTAGACGACGTTGTCGAATCGGCCCGAGAGCCAGAGGTGTCTGCCGTCCGCGCTGACATTGCCCATGTCCGGGCTGCCTCCGCCCGGCACCGGCCAGGTCCGAAGCACCTTCTGGCTCGCGAAGTCGACGACCGACACGCTGCCCTGGCCCCGGCGCTTGCCCAGCACGCTGTTGCTGCCACGGTTGGCCACGTAGAGCAGCTTCCCGTCCCGGCTGGGATACAACCCGTGCGCGCCCACTCCGGTGGGAATGAAACCCACCTGCGTCAAGCTCGCGCCATCGACCACATGAACGCCGTCGGCCATCATGTCGGCGACGTAGAAGAGCGAACCATCCGGTGACGCCCGCACGTCCTGAGGCATGCCGCGCGTGGTGCAGATCTCGCCTCCGAGCTGTGACGGATCGGGGATCTTGCGGGGCTTCCTGCCCGGGCTGGCCAGCAGAGAAAGGACCTCCGGGCGCGCGTAGTACCGGCTCAATTTCAGCGTGCCGACGACGCGCTTGTCGACCAGGTCGATCTTCGTGATCGAGCCGTTGAACTCGCAGGTGAAAAGCGCGTAACGACCATCGATCGAGAAGTCGGCATGGTTGATGCCGCCGCAGTCGGGAGTGTCGATCGAGTACTGCAATGCCATGCTGCGCGGGTCACGGAAATCGAGCCGCTTGTGGGCCTCGGCCACCACGATCGCGTGCTGGCCGTCAGGCGTCCAGTACATGTTGTAGGGATCGTCCACCGCGATGGAGGCGCCCGGCTTTCCCGTCAGCGGATCGATCGGCGTGAGGCTGCCATTGGTGCGCCTCTCGGCGTTGTTGGCGACCCAGAGCGTGCGCAGATCCCACGATGGCACCACATGCTGCGGGTTCTTTCCGACCTGGAATGTATCGATGACCTTCAGCGTCTTCGGGTCGATGACCGATACCGAATTGGCCACCCGGTTCGGCACGTAGACGCGCTCCAGCGCGCCGGCCACCGCCGGGCTCAGGTGCCCCGCACCGGTCTCGCTGTACAGATTGTGACGATCGATCACTGGTGGCATGCCGGGCACCGAAGGCCATGCTGTCGGGCTCGATGCAACCGGAGATTTCGCAGGTGTCTGCGAGCGCAGGTTGGCGCCCACGAGGCCTGCAGCAATTGCGCACAGCACCGGGAGGATGCGACGAAGCAGCAAGGGATGACGAAAGAGGGTGCGTGAATTCAAGATGGAGAAGGAATGAAGTGAGCAATGAAGATCAGTGACGCAGAGCAACCGCCTGACGAATGGCAGAGGTCGTTCGGGAAACGATGAGGTCCACGCCAAGCTGACCGAGGGCCGCGCTGGACAGGCCGGGCTCGCCGCTGACGCCGAGCGCCTTCGCCGCAGCGGCAGCACGTCCGGAAGACTTCAGTTCATCCCGGCGCACCAGGCCCGGGTCGGTCGCAAGCATCAGCGATGTATCGGCCGCGCCCGCATGGGTTCCGATCTGGGCGTCATTCAATCCGTGGTCCCGCAGCACCCGGCTGTAGGGTCCCTGAGCGGCTTCGTAATAGGCGCCGATGAAATGCGCGCGCGCCGTCGAATTGGCCCAGTCCCGATTCAGGCGCGAGGCCACCTTCTCGAGCAGGGACTGGTATCCGCCGTGGTCCCCGATCAGGACCACGTCGGTGAACCCGTGTTGCCGGAAGCTGCGCGCGGCCCCATCGATCACGGCCTTGAATGCTTCGTCGGGGATCGTCACGGTGCCGGCGAAGCGCATGTGCTGGGTGGGCGGAAACACCTGGCCTTCCGGCACGTAAGCGACCACCGGCGCGACCAGCGCGTTGCCCAGCGATGTCGCGATCCGCTCGGCCAGCAGCTTGACCCGCACGTTGTGCTTGCCCAGCGCCATGTGCGGACCGCTCTGCTCGGTCCCGCCGACTGGGATGATCACCGTGGTCTTGCCGGACTTCAGCGCATCGCGCACTTCGGTCCAGGTCATGTCCTCGATATGAACACCCGCTGGGGACTGGCCGTGAGCCGGCATGATGCCGAGCACAGTCAACACGGTCAGCACGCAAAGCCACCGACGGGTCCAGGATCGTGCCGGCATGCCGCTTGGAAGTTCCGGATTCAAGGTGATGGAGACTCGCGTTCGCATGGCCGCCACCCGCGATCTGCGGGTGTGCTGTCCACGTTAACGGTCTGGCATGACCAGACAGCTGACACCGAACACGCAGGACCCAAAAAAGAAGGCCCGAAGGTGCGTGACACCTTCGGGCCCGGGGCCGATCACTGCACCAACCGCTGCGGCGGTCGGTGCATTGAAGCCGCGATCAGTGATCGTTCTTGTCGAAGAACTGTTCGTCTTCGGTCGAACCCTTCAGCGCGCCGGTCGATGCCAGCGCCTCGATCGTCGTCGTGACGGCATCGAAGTAACCCGTGCCCACTTCGCGCTGGTGCTTGACGGCGGTGAAGCCCTTCTCGGCAGCCTTGAACTCGGCTTCCTGCAGCTCCACGAAGGCGCTCATGTTCTGACGGGCGTAGCCGTAGGCCAGGTTGAACATCGAGTAGTTCAGGCTGTGGAAACCAGCCAGCGTGATGAACTGGAACTTGTAGCCCATCTTGCCCAGTTCGTGCTGGAACTTGGCGATGGTGGCGTCGTCGAGGTTCTTCTTCCAGTTGAACGACGGCGAGCAGTTGTAGGCCAGCAGCTTGCCCGGGAACTTCGCGCGGATGGCATCGGCGAAGGCCTTGGCGAAGGCCAGATCCGGCTTGCCGGTTTCGCACCAGATCAGGTCGGCGTACTCGGCATAAGCCAGACCGCGGCTGATGGCCTGCTCCAGACCGTTGCGGGTACGGAAGAAGCCTTCGACCGTGCGCTCACCGGTGCAGAAAGGCTTGTCGTTGGCGTCGATGTCGCTGGTGACCAGGTCGCCGGCTTCAGCATCGGTGCGAGCCAGCAGCACGGTCGGCACACCCATCACGTCGGAGGCCAGGCGCGCGGCATTCAGCTTGGCAACGGCTTCGCGGGTCGGGACCAGCACCTTGCCACCCATGTGACCGCACTTCTTGGCAGCGGCCAGCTGGTCTTCGAAGTGCACGCCTGCGGCGCCGGCTTCGATCATCGACTTCATCAGTTCGAACGCGTTCAGCACGCCACCGAAGCCGGCTTCGGCGTCGGCCACGATCGGGGCGAAGTAGTCGGTGTCGTTCTTGCCTTCGGACCACTGGATCTCGTCAGCGCGCTTGAACGTGGCGTTGATCTTCTTGACGACCTTGGGCACCGAGTCCACCGAGTACAGCGACTGGTCCGGGTACATCTCGCCATTGCTGTTGGCGTCGCCTGCGACTTGCCAGCCAGACAGGTAGATGGCCTTCAGGCCGGCCTTGACCTGCTGCATGGCCTGGTTGCCGGTCAGCGCGCCGAGGGCGTTGATGAAGGGTTCGTTGTTGATCAGGCTCCACAGCTTCTCGGAGCCGCGCTTGGCCAGCGTGTGCTCGATGTGAAGCGAACCGCGCAGGCGCACGACGTCGGCTGCTGAATAGCTGCGCTTGATGCCCTTCCAGCGCGGGTTTTCCGCCCAGTCCTTCTCGATGGCAGCAATTTGTTGTTCGCGGGTGAGTGTCGTCATGTCAGTAGCTCCAGATGAAAGCGTGGAATCAAATCAAGCGAAGGGAAATCTCGAATTCACAGGCGAAGAATACGTGTGATTGATCCAAATGGGAAGACTTATGTCTTATATAAGACTAAATTTTTCACACAATCAAATCAACAACTTACGACATATATTCCGCATTGCGAAAGCATGTTTTGCCATTTGGAAATTTGTGCTGCGGCGCAGCATGATCTGACTGAAACTGACCGCTTCGTATGATCCGATCCGCACCTGAATCGGATTCGCCATGACCTCATTCGCCTTCCTGTCGAACAATTCCTTCCTCAAGGCGCCGCCCATCGTCCCCGGGTTGCGGTTCGCGGTCGCGGGCATCGCCTGGGACGGGTCGGTGACCAACCGCCCCGGCGCGAGGTTCGGGCCACGCAGCATCCGTCAGGCCAGCCACATGCTGTGTGATGCCACCCACCCGCTTTTCGACGTGACGCCGATCGGAATGCTCGGTGATGCCGGCGACCTGCCGCTGCCCAACACCAGCCTCGAAAGCATGCGCAAAGCCATGCCCGCGCTGGTCGACCCGCTCATTCGCGCGCACCACATGGCGTGGCTTGGTGGAGATCACTCCATCACGCTGCCCTTGCTGCGCGCCTACAGGCAATGGCTGGGCAGACCGCTGGCCGTGATCCATTTCGATGCGCATTGCGATACCTGGAGCGACCACTTCGGCGAGCCGAGCGGCCACGGCACGTGGGTGTACGAGGCGATCCAGGAGGGGCTTGTGATCCCGCAGTGCTTCGCGCAGATCGGGATCCGGTCCGCCGGCGAACGCGAAGCACGCGATTACGTGCGCGACCAGGGCGGCCTGATCCACACGGCGCGCGATCTGCGGGGCCTGGAGAGCCCGACGCAACTCGCTGGCGTGTTCGGTGGCATCCGTTCAAGGCTCGCGCAGCACGGTCATCCCCCTGTCTACCTGAGTCTGGACATCGACTGCCTGGACCCGGCATTTGCGCCGGGTACCGGCACACCCGAACCGGGTGGCCTGACGACCAACCAGGTCCTCAGCGTGCTGGAGGAACTGGCGGACCTTCCCTTTGTCGGCATGGATTGCGTCGAGGTTGCACCTGCCTACGACCATGCCGAACTGACCAGCAACGCTGCAGCGAACTTCGTCTGGACTTACCTGTGCGGCCGCATCGCCAGCGACCCCGAAGCCTGAAGCCTGAATCCTGAATCCGAACGGCACCCGGCCACGACCCGCCCTCCTGCGTGATCATTTCGAAGACCGGTTCAATCGATCGGTAGCGCCGTCGTCTTCTTCACCGTTCGCAGCACGAGCATCGAGTTCGAACGTGTCACTCCGGGCAGGCTGGACAGCACGTGGCTGTGGAAGTGCTCGAGGTCTTCGGCGTCGCGGTAGGTGAAGCGCAGCAGGTAGTCGTTGGTGCCGGCGACATAGAAGCAATCATGGATCTCGGGCACGGCGCGGATCGCCTGTTCGAAGGTGTCCATCGTCGAGCGGGTCAGCTTCTCCAGATTGACGATGGTGTAGCTGGTGCCGTGGCGACCAACCGTCTTCGGATCGATCAGTGCCACGTACTGGGCTATCACCCCGCTCTCCTCGAGGGCCTTGACTCGCCGCAGGCAGGCCGACGGCGAGAGGTGCACCCGCTCGGCGAGTTCGAGGTTGGTCAGCTTCGCGTCGACCTGCAGCACCTCCAGCAAGGCGCGGTCGATGGCATCCAGTTTCGCGCCAGGATCCTGTTTTCGCATGATTCTTCGCCTTTTGTTGATTCAACGAATTATTAGTGCGCAGACTCGGGTAATCAGCGGCTCAACGCGCAAGCTAATTGCGTGAATCAGACACTAAACTGCTGTGCGATCGCCTGTCCTCTGGCGCAGTGCAACAAGGAAGTTTCGATGCAGCAGAACCTCGATGCCTACTGGATGCCCTTCACCGCGAACCGGCAGTTCAAGGCCGCGCCACGGATGATCTCCGGGGCCTCCGGCATGCACTTCAGAACACCGGAAGGACGAGAAGTCCTCGATGGCATTGCCGGGCTGTGGTGCGTCAATGCGGGCCACGGACGCCCTCGCATCACCGAAGCCATCCAGAAGCAGGCCGCCGAACTCGACTTCGCTCCGCCGTTCCAGATGGGCCATCCGAAGGTCTTCGAGCTCGCGGAACGGCTGATCGAACTCACCCCACCCGGACTCGACAAGGTCTTCTTCACCAACTCGGGCTCCGAATCGGTCGAGACCGCATTGAAGATGGCCATCGGCTACCACCGTGTCCGGGGTGAGGGACAGCGCACGCGGCTGATCGGTCGCGAGCGGGGATACCACGGCGTCAATTTCGGCGGCATCTCCGTCGGTGGCATGGTGGCCAACCGGAAGATGTTCGGTCCGATGCTCGGCGGGGTCGATCACATCAGGCACACCCACGATCCGGTGCGCAACGCGTTCTCGAAGGGCCAGCCTGAGCACGGCGCCGAACTCGCCGACGATCTCGAGCGCCTGATCGCGCTGCACGACGCCTCGACCATCGCGGCGGTGATCGTCGAGCCCGTCGCGGGATCCACCGGCGTGCTGCTGCCGCCGAAGGGCTACCTCGAACGGCTGCGCGCCATCTGTGATCGTCACGGCATCCTGCTGATCTTCGACGAGGTCATCACCGGATTCGGGCGCCTCGGCTCGCCATTCGCAGGCAATCATTTCGGTGTGACGCCCGACCTGATGACCGTGGCCAAGGGATTGACCAACGGCTGCGTGCCGATGGGGGCCGTTTTCGCAAGGCGCTTCATACACGATGCCTTCATGAACGGCCCCGAACATCTGATCGAGTTCTTCCATGGCTACACCTACTCCGGTCACCCGCTGGCGTGCGCCGCGTCGCTCGGGACGCTCGACACCTACGCCGAGGAAGGCCTGCTGACGCGCGCCAGCCGCATGGCGGCGACCTTCGAGGCCGCGGTGCATTCCCTCGCGGGGCTGCCCCATGTCATCGACATCCGTAACATCGGGCTGGTCGGCGGCATCGAACTCGCCCCGATAGCCGGCGATCCCGGGAAGCGCGCATTCCAGGTGTTTCTCGACTGCTGGGAGCAGGGAGTGCTGGTGCGCACGACCGGAGACACCGTCGCGCTGTCTCCGCCGCTGATCATCGAGACCGGACACATCGAGCGGATCATCGATACGCTGACCGGGGCGATCCGGCGGGCCGCCTGATATCGGGCAACCGGACAAGACCCCAGCCGCTACCGCACTGCCCTGCGTCGACTCATGAGCTTCCTCAGCAAGGACCTCGACCTCGCGAGCAACTCCTATTACGACGCCACGGTCGAACGCGCTGCCGCCCGATCGGCGCTGGCCGGTGACATCGAGTGCGATGTCGCTGTCGTCGGCGGCGGGCTGGCCGGACTGTCGGCCGCCATCGAACTCGCCGATCGCGGCCACGACGTGGTGCTGCTCGAGGCCAGGCGGGTCGGCTGGGGTGCCTCGGGGCGCAATGGCGGCCAGGCACTGGCGGGTCTGGCCTGCGACCAGGACACCGTCGAGGCGCAACTCGGTCTCGACGAGGCCCGCCGGGTCTGGGCGATGACGCTGGAGGCGCTGGCCCTGATACGCCAGCGGTGCGAGCGCTTTCACATCGATTGCGACTGGCGCAGCGGTTACCTGAGCCTGGCGGTGAACGCCCGCAAGGCACGCGATTTGCGGGCGTGGCACGCGCGCATGCAGTCTCTGTACGGGTTCGAGACGCAGTGGATCGAGCCCGCTCAGCTGTCATCGTGGATCGACAGCCCCCGTTTCCACAGCGGCCTGCACGATCCCGCGTCGGGTCACCTGCATCCGTTGAAGTACAGCCTGGGCCTGGCGCGCGGCGCGGCCGAACTCGGCGTGCGCCTGTTCGAGAACTCGCCGGTCACGTCGCTCGAACCGGCAGCCACCGCCGGCAGCACGGTGCGGGTGCGCACGGCTGCGGGCAGCGTGCGCGCTTCGCACGTCCTGCTGGCCGGAAACGTCTACCTGCAAGGCGTCGCGCCGGTGCTGGAGTCACGGATCATGCCGGTCGGCACCTACATCGTCGCATCGCAGCGCCTGGAACCTGCGCTCGCGCAGTCACTGATTCCGTCGGGCTCGGCCGTCTGCGACACGAACTTCGTGCTCGACTACTTCCGTGTGGCATCGAACCCCGCGGCAACTTCGCCGGACACCGAGCCCAGAGAGCATCGCATGCTGTACGGCGGCCGCGTCAGCTACAGCACGGCGACGCCACGCGACCTCAAGTCCAGCATGCAGCGCCGGATGGCATCGACGTTCCCGCAACTGGCGACCACCGATGTCGAGTTCGCCTGGGGTGGTTTCGTCGACATCTCGATGAATCGCGCGCCCGACTTCGGCCGGCTGTCCGACCGCGATCCCCGGTCGGGTGCGGGATACGCGAACGTCTATTACGTCCAGGGGTTCTCCGGCCATGGCCTGGCGCTGACCGGCATCGCGGGCCGCATCGTTGCGGAGGCGATCGACGGCGACGCACGTCGCTTCGACACCTTCAGCCGCCTCCGTCATCATGCATTTCCCGGCGGTAAGCTCCTCCGAACACCGGCGCTCGTCGCAGGCATGGCCTACCACCGGCTGAAGGATCTGCTGTGAACCGCCATCCCGGGCACATTCATTGCACTGCCTGCAGGACAGGCTCTCGATGCCGCACGCTCCCCTTGCACTCGCCATGACGCGCAAACCCTTCGTCCTCGTGCCGGCATGCCATCGCATGCTGGGTGACCACCTCAATCACACCGTCGGCAAGAAGTACACCGACGCGGTGCGACTCGCCGGCTGCGTGCCGCTGCTGTTCACGTCGATCCAGGGCCCCGATGAACTCGATGACCTGCTCGATGCTGCGGACGGTGTCCTGCTGACCGGTTCGCCATCGAACGTCCATCCCAGCCATTTCGGCGAGATCGTCTACGACCCGAGCCTCCCGCTGGACCCGGCCCGCGACGCCGCGACGCTGGCGATGATTCCGGCGGCGATCCAGCGCGGGATGCCGCTGATGGCGATCTGCCGCGGATTCCAGGAAGTCAATGTCGCTCTCGGAGGCAGCCTGTACCAGGCCGTGCATGAAGTTCCGGGTCACCTCGATCACCGGGGCGTTGCCGAAGGTCCGCCTTCCGAGGTCTACGGGCTGGCGCATCAGGTCGCGCTGCAACCCGGCGGCCTGCTGGAGAAGTTGCTTCAGTGCGCCGCGATCGAGGTCAACTCGGTGCATGGCCAGGGCATCAATCGCCTGGCGCAGGCGCTGCGTGTCGAGGCCCGCGCGCCCGATGACCTGATCGAGGCATTCACCCTGGCGAATGCATCCAGCTTCCTGCTCGGCGTGCAATGGCATCCCGAATGGGAAGCGCACCTGAATCCAGTATCGACCCGCCTGTTCGAGGCGTTCGGGCGGGCCTGCTGCAACTTTCGTGATCGGCACAGGGGTCCCGACGGGATCAGGTGATGCACACTGATCCTCAAGCACAAGACGACAGCAACTGACTCAAGGTGACTCCCCATGCCGGCCCGAGAAAATTTCACATTCAGCGATCTGGAAAACTGGCTCAACGAGCGGCGTGTGACCGAAATCGAATGCCTGGTACCTGACCTCACCGGCGTGGCACGCGGCAAGATCCTGCCCCGCGAGAAGTTCACCGAGGATCGCGGCATGCGACTCCCCGAGGCGATCGTCGCGATCGGGGTGACAGGCGAATTCCCCGAAGAAGGCCCGTACTACGACGTGATCCACGCGACCGACCGCGACATGCACCTTCGTCCCGACGCGTCGACGGTGCGCATCGTGCCGTGGGCTGCCGATCCGACCGCGCAGGTCATCCACGACTGTTTCGACCGCGACGGCAAGATGATCCCGTTCGCTCCTCGATCGGTGCTGCGCCACATCTGCGACCTCTACGAAGCCGAGGGCTGGGCCCCGGTGGTGGCGCCCGAGCTCGAGTTCTACCTGATAGAGCGCAACGCCGACCCCAACACGCCGCTGCGCCCACCGAAGGGCCGCAGCGGCCGAGCGGAAACCTCGCGTCAGGCGTACTCGATCGATGCGGTCAACGAATTCGACCCTCTGTTCGAGGACATCTACGCCTACTGCGAGAAGATGGAGCTGAATGTCGACACGCTGATCCACGAGGTCGGCGCCGGCCAGATGGAGATCAATTTCTTCCACGACCACCCGCTCGGGCTGGCCGACGAGGTGTTCTTCTTCAAGCGCACGATCCGCGAAGCCGCGATGCGACACGAGATGTACGCCACCTTCATGGCCAAGCCGATGTCCAACGAGCCCGGCAGCGCGATGCATGTGCACCAGAGCGTGCTCAACAAGGTGACCGGCAAGAACATCTTCAGCAATCCGGATGGTTCTCCGTCCAAGGAGTTCTACTGGTACATCGGCGGCCTGCAGAAGTACACGCCAGCCGCGATGGCGCTGTTCGCTCCGTACGTCAATTCGTACCGCCGTCTCGCACGCTCGACCGCGGCGCCGATCAACATCCAGTGGGGAACCGACAACCGCACCGTCGGCATCCGATCCCCGGTGGCGACGGCGGCGGCACGGCGCATCGAGAACCGCGTGATCGGTGCCGATGCCAACCCGTACGTTGCGTTTGCCGCCACGCTGGCCTGCGGTTACCTGGGCATCAAGAACAAGATCGAGCCGGCCAGCGAGTGCAAGGGCGACGCCTACCTCTCCGAGTACCAGCTGCCGCGTTCGTTGAGCGAGGCGCTGGGCTGGCTGGCCGACGAAAAAGACCTGCACGACGTGCTCGGCAAGTCCTTCATCACGGTCTACTCGGAGATCAAGGAGATCGAGCACGACGAGTTCATGAAGGTGATCTCGCCCTGGGAGCGTGAACACCTGCTGCTCCACGTTTGACGCGCTCCTTTGCTGCGCCGACTGAAACCCGAAACCGGACTGGACTCTCGATGAACGCTGCACCCGACACCACCGCAACGCGCACCACGGCCGAGTGGCAGGCTGCGGATTCGGCGCACTACCTGCACCCGTTCACCGACTTCAAGGCGCTGGCGAGCAAGGGATCGCGCGTCATCACGCGTGCGGACAACATCTATCTGTGGGACAGCGACGGGGCGAAGATCCTCGATGCGATGAGCGGACTGTGGTGCGTCAATGTCGGCTACGGACGCGATGAGCTGATCGACGCAGCCACCGCGCAGCTGAAGCAGCTGCCGTTCTACAACTCGTTCTTCCAGACGGCCACGCCGCCGGCGATCGAACTGGCCGAACTGCTCGCCGAAGTGACGCCGCCGCAGTTCAACCATGTGTTCTTCTCCGGTTCGGGTTCGGAAGGCAACGACACGGTGGTGCGCATGGTGCGGCGCTACTGGGACGTGCTGGGACAGCCCGAACGCAGCGTGATCATCAGCCGTCGCAACGCGTATCACGGATCCACCGTGGCGGGCGCGTCGCTCGGGGGAATGAGCTACATGCATGCGCAAGGCGGACTGCCCATTCCCGGCATCGTCCACATGGAGCAGCCGTTCTGGTTCCTGCACGGCCATGGCAAGACCCGCGACGCATTCGGACTCGAAGCCGCAAGCTGGCTCGAAGCGAAGATCCTTGAAGTCGGGCCCGACAAGGTGGCGGCATTCATCGGCGAACCTGTGCAGGGGGCCGGTGGCGTGATCGTTCCGCCCGCCACCTACTGGCCCGAGATCCAGCGCATCTGCGACAAGTACGGAATCCTGCTCGTGTCCGACGAGGTCATCTGCGGTTTCGGCCGCACCGGCAACTGGTGGGGCTGCGAGACGATGGGTTTTCGCCCCGACCTGATGACCTTCGCCAAGGGCGTGACCTCGGGCTACATACCGCTGGGCGGCGTGATGGTCGGTGATCGCATCGCGAAGGTCATGATCGAACAGGGTGGCGAGTTCGAGCACGGCTACACCTACAGCGGCCACCCGGTGGCCTGCGCTGTGGGGCTGGCGAACATCAGGCTGATCCAGCGCGACGGGCTGGTCGAGAAGGTCCGCGACGACACCGGGCCCTACCTGGCCGAGCATTTCCGCTCGCTTGCCGAGCACCCCCTGATCGGAGAGGCGCAGTCGATCGGATTGATGGGCGCGCTGCAGATCGTGAAGGACAAGGGCACCGGCGCCTGCTTCGACCCGGCACTCGAGGTCGGCATGATCTGTCGCGGCCATTGCTTCGCCAACGGCCTGATCATGCGCGCCGTCGGCGACCGCATGATCATCGCGCCACCGCTCGTCATCACGCGCCCGCAGATCGACGAGATGGCCGGATTGATACGCTTGTGCCTGGATGCCACGCTGCGCGACCTCCAGCAGCGCGACCTGATCTGACCTGGAGCCCGCCGACCGTGGCACAGCCCTTGCCTGTCGTGTACACACCGGCGCGCTGCCGTGAGATTGCCCTTCCCTGTTGATGCCATGCCGTTTGGAGATTCCGCCATGACCCGACCGACCCGTTCCTCTTTCCCGCCTGTTCGCAGGGCGCTGATGGCGCTTGCCGCCGGTGCAGCCGCTGCTACCGCGA
>Ga0209476_10000775_pt1 | contig 22026 bp, 19 predicted proteins | sample KloWWTrecipitate_FD_187179 | JGI IMG/M metagenome (GOLD analysis project Ga0209476, IMG submission 187179) | Active sludge microbial communities from Klosterneuburg, Austria, studying microevolution and ecology of nitrifiers - Klosterneuburg... | ecosystem: Engineered > WWTP > Aerobic digester... | reverse complement strand
GACCCTGGTGCTGGTGCCCGGGCACATGCTGCTGGGCTTCGACCTCGACCCGGGCGGCCGCCAGCGCACCTACCTCGAGAGCACCCGGCTGGGCAGCGTGCCGCGCCACGGCAACGGGCAGTTGCGCGGACTCACTGATGGCCTCGGCGGCGACGTCGACGAGGAACGCTCGCTGGAGAGCTTCGAGGGCGCGGTCGAACAGGGACGCGAGACCGTGGACGCAGCCCGCGGCCACTTCGACGACCCGCGCGACGTCGAATACCGCCTGATCGACATCGGCGCGGCGCGGCGGCGCGGGGTGATGCCGATCGCGGCCTCCAACCCGTCCTGAGGTCGAAGGCCGGGCCACCTTGTAGGAGCGCATCTCATGCGCGACCGCGCAATGCCACACCCAGCATCGACACCTCGAGCCTTATCGCGCGCAGAGCGCGCTCCTACAGAGCCGGCTTCGTAGGAGCGCGCTCTGCGCGCGATAAGCCTCGGTCGCGCATGAGATGCGCTCCTACACACGGCGGAGGTTCCCGCGGCACGCGGCTCAGGACTTGCGGAAGATGCCCTTCACGCGGTCGAGCAGCGAGGGTGCGGATTCCTTGACGCCCTGCACCGCCTTGTCGAGCTTGCCCTTGAGGCTCTGCTCGCGCCTGAGCTTCTCGATGTCGTCCTTCTGCTGCTGCGCGATCCGGGTTTCCCACTTGCGCCGCATGTTGTCCTGCTGGAGCTTGTGCTGCAGCTGCTTGCGGTAGTCGTCGGAAATCGCTTCGCGGAACAGCGCATTCTGCTCGCGCGCGATGAAGCGCCCGATCTCGTCGTGCAGGGCCTCGTTGAACTGCGCCGCGGGCACCGCCTTGGCGGCCACCCCGAGGTTGTCGAAATTGGTGAAACTCATGCGCACCTGCGCGGACTCCGCGTCGGTGGCGACATGGACGTTGAGCGGGATCTTGCCCCGCGCGCGGAACACCGCGCTGGTCATTTCGCCCGACTCGTCCTTCTTGAACTCGTGCACCGCCGCCAGCCGCAGTTTCTGGAAAATCCCGTTGAGCGTGCGGATCTTGCCCGCGCCCACGACTTCCACCGCGGGGCATTCCTCGGTGGCGACATTGGCGTGGAAATTGAGCACCACTTCGCGCGCGGTGGGCGAGAGCTTGTTCGAGCGCAACTCGTACTCGTGCTCGATATTGGCCAGCAGCAGTCCATAGCCGGGAATCTCGAAGCGCAGCTGCGTCTTCGGCTTGAGGAAGGCGAGGTTCGCGGTCAGCTTGCCGAGGTACTCGTGGAAGGCCTGCATGGCCGGGTCGAGCTGCGCCTGGTAGACGTGCTCGCGCTCCGCCCTGGCCTTTTCCGCCTCGCCGAGGCTGGCCTTGCGACGCTGCGCTTCCTGTTCGAGATCGTCGAGCAGGCCCATGCGGGTCTGATTCTTCCGGATTTCCCCTGACCAGTCGGGAAAATAGCGCAGAACCGGACGCCGCGGCACCTTCCGGGCCGAAATTGCCCCGTCCGCACGGGCAAATTGTGACCGATTCGGTAAACTCGAGCCGCCGAACCCCCCGATTCGGTGCAGTCCCACGTCAACCAGGAGTTTCCATGGATCTTCGCAAGATGAGCGGCAGCCAGTTGAAGGACCTCATCCGCAAGGCGGAAAAGCGCCAGCGCCAGATGGTCAAGGGGCTCGTCGCCGAGGTGCGCGCGAAAGTGAAGGCGCTGATCAAGGCCGCGGGCCTGACCGTCGCCGAGGTCTTTCCCGCCACCGGCGCAAAGCGCGGCCCCGGGCGTCCGCCCAAGGCAGCGGCGGCCAAGTCCGCTTCCAAGGGCAAGAAGAAGGCCAAGCGCGGCTACAAGGTCAAGCCCAAGTACCGCAATCCGGACAACCCGTCGCAGACCTGGGCCGGCCGCGGGCTCAAGCCGCGCTGGTACCGCCAGGCGCTCGCGTCCGGCCGCAAGGAAAAGGACCTGCTGATCGGCTGAGCCTGGCCGGCGCGCAGGCGCCGGGCGGGTGCCGTCCCGCGCCGCCCCTGTCGGTCACGACAGGGAGCGTCGCGGGGTGATCAGCACGTTGGCGAACAGCAGCCCGGCGACCAGCGCGATCAGCAGCAGCAGCAGGGCGAAGGCCACGTCGAGTCCCTGGCTGACCTCGCCCTGGATGGCGAGGAACAGGCTGCGGAAGCCGGTCGAACCCGGCACCAGCATGATGATGCCGGGCACGCGCACGATCGCGCCGGGCCGGTTGGAAATCCGCGCGAAGACATTGGACAGCACGCCTACGAAGAGGCCGGCGCCGAAGGCGGCGAACTCGGCGCCGTAGTTGAAACCGAGCAAGCGCGCCACCGCGAAACCGGCGGCTGCCGACGCCATCACCAGCGGGTAGTCGCGCCAGTCGGCCTTGAACAGCAGCGCGAAATTGAGGCTGGCGACCGCCACCGCGAGCCACGCCCACGGCTCGGACAGGGCCTGCGCCTGCGCCACTCGTTGGGGGAAACCCAGCACCGCCGCGATCTCGAGCCCGGCCGCGGTGCCGAACACCAGCTTGAGCAGCACCGCCGAGGCGCCGGCGAAGCGCGACATGCCGGCGACCAGGTGCTGGACCGCAAGCTCGTTGACCGCGGTGGTCAGCATCATGCCGGGCAACAGCACGATCAGGCTCGCGACCAGCACCGTGTTCACCTCCAGCGGTCCGACCTGGGCGCTGTACCAGGCGGTGAACAGCGCCACCATCAGGGCCGCCATCGCCTCGTAACCCGCGGCGAAATGCGCGTTGCGCGCGGCCAGCAGGCCCAGCAGCCCGATCGCCAGGCCGTTGACGGCGGACACCCCGACATCGGCGCCCGACAGTCCGAACAACACCGCGATCGCGCCGGCACTGACCCCGTGGGCCAGCGCGCGCAACAGGCGGCTGCCCCAGCGCGGTGGACGATCGAGCTGGCGCAGCTGGCGGTAGCCATCGGCGATGCCGAGCTTGCCGTCGCCCACGTCCTCGGCGATGCGATCGACGATCGAGAGCCGGCGCAGGTCGTTCTCGCCCGGCGCCAGCCGCAACACCTGGGTCAGTTCCGAAAGCCGGTCGTCGACCGGGCCACGCTCGGCGAAGGAAATGATCATGCCGGTGGGGTTGCACCACACCTGGGTCGAGAGGCCGAGGCGCTGGGCGACTTCGCCGATCGCGCTCTCCAGGCGCGGCGCCGAGGTGCCGAACTGGTGCAGGCGCGTGGCCAGGGTGCAGACGAAGCGCACGCGCTCGGTGAAGTTGGTGCCGTGGATGTCGCTGGGGTCGTTCACGGCAGGGTCCGGTGGCGTGCGCATAGCGTACCCTGCGCGGGCCCGCGCCCGCCGCCACGCCGACCCCGGCCCGACCCGATGCCCGCCGCCGATGCCCAAGGGTGAACTGTTCGCGATCCTGAGCGCGCTGGCCTGGGCGCTCGGCGTGATCGCCTTCACCCGCCTCGGCGATCGGCTCTCGCCGCTGGCGCTCAACCTGCGCAAGAACCTGCTGGTGCTGGCCATGCTGGCGCCGCTGGTCGTGCTGCGCGACGGCTTCGCCTGGCCGCCGCTGGCGGGCGCCGACCTCGCGATCGCGCTGGCCTCGGGCGTGATCGGCATCGGCCTGGCCGACACCCTGTACTTCCGCGCGCTCAACCGCCTCGGCGCCGGGCGCATGGGCATCGTCGGCAACTTCTACAGCCCCTTCGTGCTGGTGCTGTCCTTCGTCTTCCTGGGCGAGCGCCTCAGCGCCCTGCAGGGCGTGGGATTCCTGCTGGTATCGACCGGCGTGCTGGTGATCGGCACGCCGCGCGGCGTGTCCGGGATCGACCACCAGGCAATGCGTCGCGGCATCGCGCTGGGCGTGCTGGCGGTGCTGCTGATGGCGATCGCGATCGTGATGGTCAAGCGCGTGCTGGAGCGCCATGACGTGCTGTGGGTCAGCACCGTGCGCATGGCCGGCGGCGTGGCGGGGATGCTCATGCTGCTGCCCTTCCTCGCGGCCCCGGCGGAGCGGGCACGACTCGATCGTCGCGGCTGGATCCTGCTGGTCGGGGCGGCCTTCATCGGCCAGCTGGTCGCGATGCTGCTGTGGCTGGCGGGATACAAGTACACCAGCGCCTCGATCGCCGCGATCCTCAACGAAAGCGCCTCGATCTTCATCGTCCTGCTGGCCTGGCTGCTCCTGCGCGAACCGCTGACGCGGCGCAAGCTGGTGGGCGTGGGCTTCACCCTCTCCGGCGTGGCCTGCATGCTGGCCTGAGCCTGCCACCGGCGCGCCCTGTAGGCGCCTTCGGCCGCGACAACGCAATACCCCATCCGGCAATGACGCCTCGTGGCCTATCGCGCGCAGAGCGCGCTCCTGCAGAGCGGGCCTTGTAGGAGCGCGCTCTGCGCGCGATGGGCCCGGTCGCGGCTGAAACCGCCCCCGCACGGTGCCTTCCGATACAGCCACCAGGTGCCGTTCATGCCAGCGCACGCCCCGGCTTTGCTAGCCTGTGCGCCATGGCCACCCCGCAATCCCCGCCGCAGGCCGACCTGGCCGTCAACGCCACGGGCGACCGCATCGTGGCGAGCGGCGACTGGGTGCTGGGCAGCGCGGCCGCCCTGCACGCGCCGGCGAGCAGCGCGCGCGTGGCGGCGGGCCCGCTCACGCTCGACGCCAGCGGCCTCAAGCGGCTCGATACCGCCGGCGCGCTGCTGCTGCTGCAGATTCTGCGGCGCAGCGGGCGCGCGCTGGCCCAGCACCGCCTCGAGGGCCTGCGCGAGTCGGACGCCGCGCTGCTGCGCCTGATCGACAGCCGCTCGGAAGACGGCGTCGGTCCGGCCGAACGGCACCTCGGTTTCCGCCTCATGCTCGAGCGGATGGGCGCGGCGACAGTGAGCCTCTGGCACCTGGCCCAGGGGCTGCTCGGCTTCGTCGGCCTCACCCTGGTCACCCTCGGCCAGGTCGTGACCGGGCGCCGCCGCGTGCGCTGGACCTCGACCGTCTTCCACATGGAGCAGGTCGGCCTCGACGCGGTGCCGATCGTGGCCCTGCTGACCTTCCTGGTCGGCGCGGTGGTGGCCTTCGTCGGGGCCACCGCGTTGCGCGAATTCGGGGCCGAGATCTTCACGGTCGAACTGGTCTCGATCTCGTTCCTGCGCGAGTTCGGCGTGCTGCTGACCGCGATCCTGATCGCCGGCCGCTCCGGCAGCGCCTTCACCGCCCAGATCGGCTCGATGAAGAGCCGCGAGGAACTCGACGCGATCCAGGCCCTGGGCCTCGACGCGATCGAGCTGCTGGTGATCCCGCGCCTGCTGGCCCTGTTCGTGATGCTGCCGCTGCTGACCTTCATCGCCATGATGATGGGCATCGTCGGCGGCGGCATCGTCGGCACCCTGGCCCTGGACATCACGCCCGGCATGTTCATCTCGCGGGTCCAGGAGATGACCGGGGTCGAGCATTTCTGGGTCGGCATGGTCAAGGCGCCGGTGTTCGCCTTCCTGATCGCCACGGTCGGCTGCCTCGAGGGCTTCAAGGTCGAGGGCAGCGCGGAATCGGTCGGCCGCCACACCACCGCCTCGGTGGTGCAGTCGATCTTCCTGGTGATCGTGTTCGACTCGCTGTTCGCCATGTTCTTCATGGAGATGGACATTTGAACGCGCGCGCCGAGGCCGTGATCGAGGTCGAGGGCCTGCGCAGCGTGTTCGGCCGCCAGGTCGTGCACGACGGCGTCGACCTCACGGTGTACCGCGGCGAGGTCCTGGGCGTGATCGGCGGCTCCGGCGCGGGCAAGAGCGTGCTGCTGCGCTCGATCCTCGGCCTGCGCCATCCCGACGGCGGCCGCGTGCGCCTGTTCGGCCAGGACACCACCGACCTCGACGCCGAGGCGCGCAAGCCCTTCGAGCGACGCTTCGGCCTGCTGTTCCAGGACGGCGCGTTGTTCTCGTCGCTGACCGTGCTCGAGAACGTCAAGGTGCCGCTGATCGAGTACTACGACCTCCCGCCGGCGCTACTCGACGACCTGGCGCTGCTCAAGATCCGTCTCACCGGCCTGCCGGCCGACGCGGCCCACAAGTACCCCGCGCAGCTCTCCGGCGGCATGCGCAAGCGCGCCGGGCTGGCGCGCGCGCTGGCGCTGGACCCGGAAATCCTGTTCCTGGACGAGCCGACCTCGGGCCTGGACCCGATCGGCGCGGCGGCCTTCGACGAGCTGATCGCGACCCTGGGCAACGCGCTGGGGCTGACCGTGTTCCTGGTCACCCACGACCTCGACAGCCTGTATGCGATCTGCGACCGCGTCGCGGTGCTGGCCGATGGCAAGATGGTGATCGCGGACCGGGTCGAGGTCGTGGAGCAGCACCCGCATCCGTGGATCCGCGGGTGCTTCCAGGGCCCGCGCGCGCGCGGTGCCCAGGGCCATCGCGCCGCCACGCCCGCGGCCGCAACCTGACCAATACGGCAAATTCGATACCACAGGCCGCACCATGGAAACCCGCGCAAGCCATGTCCTGATCGGCGCCTTCGCCCTGGCGACGCTGATCCTGGGATTCCTGTTCGTGCTCTGGGTCGGCAAGCTCTCGCTCGACCGCGAGTGGGACTACTACGACATCCTCTTCACCGAGGCCGTCACCGGCCTCACCGTGGGCGGCGCGGTGCAATACAACGGGATCCAGATCGGCGAGGTGCGCAAGCTGTCGCTGGACCCGAAGAATCCGAGCCGCGTGATCGCCCACGTGCGGGTGGCCGGCGATACGCCGGTCAAGGTCGACACCAAGGCCAAGCTGGCCTTCACCGGCCTCACCGGCGTGGCCGTGATCCAGCTTTCCGGCGGCAGCGCAAAGTCCGCGCCGCTCCAGCGCACGGGTAGCCAGGCCTGGCCGACCATCGTCGCGGATACCTCGGCCCTGCAGAAGCTGCTCACGTCCAGCGAGGACATCATCACCAGCCTCAACGACGTGGTGCTGCGCGTCTCGACCCTGCTCGGCAAGGAGAACCTGGCCAAGATCGACGCCACGCTCGACCACGTCGAGCAGATCACCGGCGAGGTCGCCGGCAAGCGCGCCGATATCGGTGAATTGATCGCCAACCTCAAGGACGCCAGCGACGGGGTCGAGGCCACGCTGCAACGCGCCGACGCCATGATCACGCGCATGGAGGCCGCCACCGGCAAGGCCGAGCAGCTCATGGGCGGCGAAGCACGCGAGGCGCTGGCCAGCGCGCGCGAATCGCTCGACTCGGCGCGCCGCTTCACCGACAGCGCCTATACCCTGGTCGAGCAGAACCGCGACGCCTTCGCCAATTTCAGCAACCAGGGCCTGGCCCAGGCCGGGCCGGTGCTGGCCGAGTTGCGCGCCACCCTGCGCAAGTTGCAGGCGATCGCCGATCGCCTGGAAGCCGACCCGACCGGGTACGTGCTGGGCAAGGACCAACCCAAGGAGTACCCCGCCCAATGAGCGCGCGTATCGGCCTGCTGGCAGTGCTGCTGGCGCTTTCGGGCTGCAACCTGCTGGGTCTGCAGCGTTCCGAGCTCAACTACCGCGGCATCGAACTGCGCGCGGCGCCCGCGAGCGGCGCGGCGGTGACCTGGCAGCTGCTGGTCGACGAACCCGACGCGCCCGACCAGCTGTCGGGCCCACGCATCGTGTATGCGCCCGGCGACGGCAGCTACGGCGTCTACGCCGGCGTGCGCTGGACCGACCGTGCCCCGGAGCTGCTGCAGTCGCTGCTCGTGCGCGGCTTCGAGGACTCGACCCGCATCGTCGGCGTGGGCCGCACCAGTTCCTCGGTGGCGGGCGATTTCGTGCTCCTGTCGGACCTGCGCGCCTTCCAGGCCGAGATCGTCGATGGCGCGCCACGGGTTCGGGTCGAGCTGAGCGCGCGCCTGTTGCGGGCGAGCAGCAACCAGGCGGTGGCGGCGCGGGTGTTCGCGCGCGACGTGCAGCTGCCGGGTCGCGACGTGGAGTCGGCCATCGCCGGCTTCGAGGAAGCGCTCAACGCGCTGGTGCCCGAGATCGTGGCCTGGACGCTCACCGCCGGCGAAGCCAACTGGGCGGCCTCGCAACCGCCCGCCCGGTAATGCCGCCGGGCGCCAGGCCCCAGCTGCTGCAGGAGCGCACCTGGGCGCGACCGCGGACCCGCGGTTCCCGGCACCCGAACCAGGACCGCCGTGCGCCGCGCGTCCGCGGTCGCGCCCAGGTGCGCTCCTACAACGGCAGAACCGCGACCGGCACGCGGGTTTGCCGTGACTGCCCCGAAGGTCGAGAATCCCCCGAACCGCCCCCATCCCGGATGCCCGCCATGAGCGACCGCGAAAGCATGGACTACGACGTCGTCACGGTGGGCGCCGGTCCCGCCGGGCTCGCCTTCGCGATCCGCCTCAAGCAACTCAAGCCCGACATCCGCGTCTGCGTGATCGAGAAGGCCTCGACCATCGGCGCGCAGATCCTGTCCGGCGCGGTGATCGAACCCGGCCCCCTCGACGCCCTCCTGCCGCAGTGGCGCAAGTCCCCGCCGCCGTCCTGCGTCCCGGCGACGCACGACGAATTCTGGTGGCTGCGCGACCAGCAGCGCGCCACCCGGCTGCCGACCCCGCCGCAGATGCACAATGCCGGCAACTACATCGTCTCGCTGGGCGCGATGTGCGCCTGGCTGGCGCCGCAGGCCGAAGCGCTGGGCGTGGAGATCTATCCCGGCTTCGCCGCGGCCGAGCCCCTGTACGATGGCGCCGGCGCCGTGTGCGGCGTGCGCATCGGCGACATGGGCGTGGCCAAGGACGGCTCGCGCAAGCCCGCCTATACCCAGGGCATCGACATCAAGGCGCCGCTGACCGTGCTGGCCGAAGGCGCGCGCGGGCACCTGACCAAGCAGCTCATCGCCCGCTACGAACTCGACCGCGACAGCGACCCGCAGTGCTGGTCGATCGGGATCAAGGAGCTGTGGCAACTGGCGCCCGGCAAGGGCACGACCGGCAAGATCGTGCACACGGTCGGCTGGCCGGCCGACACCCGCACCTACGGCGGCAGCTTCCTCTACCACCTCGACGGCGACCGCATCGCGGTCGGCTACGTGGTCGGGCTCGACTACGCCGACCCGAAGCTGGTGCCCTTCGAACTGTTCCAGCAGTTCAAGCACCACCCGCACGTGAAGCCCCTGTTCGAAGGCGGCAAGATCATTTCCGGCGGCGCGCGCGCGATCGTGACCGGCGGCTGGCAATCGCTGCCACGGGTGGAGATGCCCGGCGCGATCCTGATCGGCGACACCGCCGGCCTGCTCAACGTGCCCAAGATCAAGGGCACCCACCAGGCCATGCGCAGCGCGATGCTCGCCGCCGAGCACCTCGCCGCCACCGGCAAGGCCGAGGGCTTCAACTTCGTGCTGCGCAACTCGCCGGTGATGGCGGAACTGCGCAAGGTGCGCAACATCAAGCCCGGCTTCAAGAAGGGCTTCTGGTTCGGCATGGCCAATGCCGGCTGGGAGACCGTGACCGCGGGGTACTCGCCGTGGACCTTCCGCAACAAGCCCGACTACGCGCAGACCGCCAAGCTGGCCGAGTTCGTGGCCCCCGACCGCCACTGGGTCGAGCGCAGCCTGGAGCCGCGCGATCGGCTGGCGGCCGTGTACTTCGCCGCCACCGAGCACGACGAGGACCAGCCGGTGCACCTGCACGTCGCCGACACCAACGTATGCCTGACCCGATGCACGACGGAATTCGGCAACCCATGCACGAAATTCTGCCCGGCTGGCGTCTACGAGATGGTCGGCGAGGGCGCCGGGCGGCGCCTGCAGATCAACGCCGCCAACTGCGTGCACTGCAAGACCTGCGACATCAAGGATCCGTACCAGATCATCAACTGGGTCACGCCCGAGGGCGGGGCCGGGCCCAACTACCAGAACCTGTGAACATGCCGACCCGAAACCCGGACTCGCCCGGTGCGGGCATCGCGCGCCGCATCGCCGGCCTGGCGCTGCTGGTGCTCGCTGCGACGCCGGCCATGGCGCAGGAGCTGGCCGAGTACCGCGTCGAGTTCCCCGCGGGCCAGTCGGCGCAGCGGCCGGTGGCGCCCGGCGCGTCGACCACCCTCGAATTCACCGTGCGCAACACTGGCGCAACGACCGGTATCGCGGTGGTCGGCGGCAGCATGGGCTACGACGTCACGTCGCTGGCCGGTTATGTTTTCGTCGCGGACGAGCCCGCGCGCTGTCCGGCGCCTGCGGTGGTGCAGGACTTCGGCTACTACGTCCGGTTCCGCGTCGGCCCGCTCGCGCCCGGCGAGAGCCTCGCCTGCCGCTACCAGGTGAGCAGGGCAGCCGACTCGCGCAACGACCTCGGCTTCGAACTGTGCGGTCGCAGCGCGAGCTACCAGCCGTGCAATACGCCGCACTGGTTCGGCACGCTGCCCGCATTGACGCTGCGCGTCGATCCCGCCGAGCCGGTCGCCTACGGTGCCCGCAGCGTGCTGGTGCGCGTCACGGCCACGAATCCCACCGCGCGCGCGATCGCGCGGCGCATCGCCGCGACGGGCTGCTGGGAGTTCGGCGGCGGCATGTTCGGTCCGCCGCCCTTCGAGATCGTGAGCGGCTTCCCCGGTTCGTGCGCGCCGCGCAACGACCTCGACCAGTGCGCCAATTTCACCGGCCAGAACTTTTCCTCGCAGGAACTGGAGCTCGGCGCGATTCCCGCCAATGGCACTGCCAGCTGCCTGCTGCGCCTGGATTTCGCCCAGCCGCTCATCGCGCCCACCTTCATCGACCTCAATTTCTACGGCAATGCCGTGGCCTTCGCCGACGGCGGCATCGGCCTCGACCCCGCCGCGGCCCTGGTCTCGGCTCCGCTGGGCGCGGCACCCCCGTCGCAGGTGCCGCTCGGCCGCCCGGGCCTCGGGATCGCGGCCGTGCTGATGGCGCTGGCCGCGCTGCGCGCGTTGCGGCGTCGCGGTAGCGACGCGCGGCCCTGCTAGTATTCCGACCCTTCGCCGCCGATCGAGCAGGACGCCGAACGATGAAGATCCTCGTCGCTTACAAGCGGGTGGTCGACTACAACGTCCGCATCCAGGTCAAGCCGGATGGGTCGGGCGTGGTGACCGAGGGCGTCAAGCTCTCGCCCAACCCCTTCGACGACATCGCGCTGGAAGAGGCGCTGCGGCTGCGCGAGAAGGGCGTGGCCACCGACGTGGTGGTCGCCACCATCGGCCCGGCCGACGCGCAGGCGCACCTGCGCAACGGCCTCGCGATGGGCGCCAACCGCGCGATCCACGTCACCACCGACAAGCCGATCCAGCCGCTGACCGCCGCGCGCGCGCTGCTCAAGCTGGTCGAGAAGGAACAGCCGCAGCTGGTGATCCTGGGCAAGCAGGCGATCGACGACGATTGCTCGCAGACCGGACAGATGCTGGCCGCGCTGTGGGGCCGGCCGCAGGCGACCTTCGCCTCCGAGCTCGAGGTCAACGGCGCCGTGGCCAAGGTCACGCGCGAGGTGGACGCGGGCCTGGAGGTGATCGAGGTCGACCTGCCGGCCGTCGTCACCGTCGACCTGCGGCTCAACGAGCCGCGCTTCATCAAGCTGCCTGACATCATGAAGGCGAAATCCAAGCCGCTGGAGACGATCGCGCTCGATGCGCTGGGCGTGGAAACCGGCGACCACCACAGCGTGAGCAAGTACGCGCCGCCGCCCAAGCGCAGCAAGGGCGTGATGGTCAAGGACGTGCCGGAGCTGGTGGCGGCGCTCAAGGCCAAGGGGCTGCTGTAGCGCCGTCCGCGACACGGCAAATTTCCCTTCCCCCTTGAGGGGGGAAGGGCCAGGGTAGGGGGTGCACGCCCTGCCCGAACGTCTCACCCCCTCCCCTACCCCTCCCCCCTCAAGGGGGAGGGGAAAAGCACACGAGGCCAGACCGATGAGCAAGATCCTGATCGTCGCCGAGCACGCCAACGGCAAGCTCAACGCCAGCACCGCCAAGTGCCTGAGCGCCGCGAAGCAGATGGGCGCCAGCGCGATCGAGGTCGCGGTGTTCGCCGCCGACCCGGGCGCGGTCGCCGCGCAGGCTGCGCAGCTCGACGGCGTGACCCGCGTGCGCACGGTGGCCAACCCGGCCAACGCCAACGCGATGGCGGCGGTGCTCGCGCCGCAGGTGGTGGCGCTGGCCGCCGACTACACGCACGTGCTCGGGCCGTCCACGACCTATGGCAAGGACCTGATGCCCTGCGTCGCCGCGCTGCTCGGCGAGGCGATGGTCAGCGACATCATGAAGGTGCATGGCGCGCACCGCTTCGAGCGGCCGATCTACGCCGGCAACGCGATCATCACGGTCGAGTGCCCGGCGGCGCGCAAGGTGGTCGCGACCGTGCGCAATGCCTCATTCGCCGCTGCGGGCAACGGCGCCAGCGCCGCACCGGTCGAGGCCGCGAGCGTCAGCGCCACGCTGCCCACGCATACCCGCTACGTCGAGCTCAAGGCCGGCGCCTCCGACCGGCCCGACCTGCAATCCGCGGCGCGCGTGGTCTCGGGCGGCCGCGCGGTGGGCTCGGCGGACAACTTCGCCCTGATCTACAAGCTGGCCGACAAGCTCGGCGCCGGCGTGGGCGCCTCGCGCGCCGCGGTCGACGCGGGCTACGCGCCCAACGACATGCAGGTGGGCCAGACCGGCAAGATCATCGCGCCGGAGCTCTACGTCGCGATCGGCATTTCGGGCGCGATCCAGCACCTGACCGGGATCAAGGACGCCGGCACCATCGTCGCCATCAACAAGGACGGCGAGGCGCCGATCTTCGAAGTCGCCGACATCGGCCTGGTCGGCGACCTGTTCAAGATCATCCCGGAGCTCGAGCAGGCGCTGTAGCGCCCAGCTTGCGAATTCCCGCCCTGTAGGAGCGCGCTCTGCGCGCGATGGGCATCGCCACGAAGCGCCGCCCATCGCGCGCAGAGCGCGCTCCTACAATGCGCACATCAGGATTCAGGAGCGGGCGGGCAGCGTCTCAGTCCACCGGCGGGAAGCGCAGCACGAAGGCCGCGCCGCCGAGCGATTCCGAACGCTGCACCTCGAGCTCGCCGCGATAGGCGAAAACGATGTCGCGCACGATCGCCAGCCCGATGCCATGCCCCTGCACGCGCTCGTCGCCACGCACGCCGCGCTGCAGCAGGCGCTCGACCTGGTCCTCGGGGATGCCGGGTCCATCGTCCTCCACCCGCAGTTCCAGGCCGCGCCGCCGCGCGCCGGGCGCGCCGGTCGGGCGTGCGCCGAGCTCGACCCGGTGGCGCGCCCACTTGAAGGCGTTGTCGAGCAGGTTGCCCAGCAGCTCGGTCAGGTCGCCGGCCTCGCCGTAGAAGCGCGCCTGCGGGTCGATCTCGAACTCGCACAGCACGTTGCGCTCGGCGTAGACCTTTTCCAGCCCGCGCACGATCTCCTCCGCGGGGCCCTCGACCGGCACCGGCGCGGCGAAGATCGCGCGCCCCGAGGTGGCGGCGCGCGAGAGCTGGTAGGCCACGATGTCGTCCATGCGCGAGACCTGCTCCTCGACCGTGAGGCGCAGCGCGTCGTCGTCGCCGCCGCCCTCGAGTTCGCCGCGCACCACCGCCAGCGGGGTCTTGAGCGAGTGCGCGAGGTTGGCGAGCGTGTCGCGGTAGCGCGCGCGCTGCTCGCGCTCGCCGGCGATGAAGACGTTGACGCTGTGGGTGAGGCCGGTGAGTTCGGCCGGATAGCGGTCGGCCAGGTGGTCGGCCTCGCCGCGCTCGACCCGTGCCAGGTCGGCGGCCACGCGCCGCAGCGGGCGCAGCACCCAGCGCAGCACCAGCACCTGCACCACCAGCAGCGCGAGGCCGAGGCTGCCGAGCCAGAACCACAAGGTGCGCCGGAACACGTCGAGCTGCGCGTCGAGCTCGCGCCGGTCCTCCGCCACCAGGAAAGTGACCGGCAATTCCCTGATCTCGCCCTTGTCGTTCCACGGCAACAGCACGCCCATCGTGTAGACGTAGAGCTCGCCGCTGCCCGAGTCGAAGGGTCCGCCGAACAGTTCGGCCCCGGGCTCGAGCCCGAAGTCCTTCGGCAGGCCGATGCCCAGCGCCGATCGCGACTGCCAGCGCGTGTCGCCAGCCAGGATCGCCGCGTACAGGCCCGACTGCGGCCGGTCGAAGCGCGAGTCCGGCGGGAATTCCGGCGGCAGCACGCGCCCGGCCACCGAGAGGTCGGTGTCGCGGATGTAGGCGAAGACGTGGCTGCGCAGGCGATAGCCGAGGTCCTTGAGGCTGGATTCGGTGTAGGCGCGCTGCAGCGCGAATCCGGTCAGTCCCAGGAACGCCGCCAGCGCGAGGCTCGCCGCTATCAGCAGGCGGGCCTGGATCGAGAGCGGGCGGCGGGAGGTCACCGAGGACCCGTTCTGCGCCGACCGGTGGCGGCATGGCCGCCCCGGCGCCTATCGCGCGCAGAGCGCGCTCCTACGAAGCCGGCTCCGTAGGAGCGCGCTCTGCGCGCGATATGCGTCGGACGCAGCCGTGGCCGCTCCGGGAGCGCGGCGACCAGGGCCGGGGTCACGCCGTGCGCGCGATCGCGAAGCGGTAGCCGCGCCCGCGCACGGTCTCGATTGGCTTGAGCGCCGCGTCCGGATCGAGCTTCTTGCGCAGGCGGCCGACGAAAACCTCGAGCACGTTGGAATCGCGGTCGAAATCCTGCTGGTAGATGTGCTCGGTGAGGTCGGCCTTCGAGACCAGTTCGCCGGCGTGCATCATCAGGTACTCGAGCACCTTGTACTCGTAGCTGGTGAGCTCGACCGTGGCGCCGTTGACGCTGACGGTCTGCGCGGTGGTGTCGAGCGAAATCGGCCCGCATTCGAGCACCGGCCGGGTCCAGCCGCTGGCGCGGCGCACCAGCGCGTTGATGCGCGCGAGCAGTTCCTCGACGTGGAAGGGCTTGACCAGGTAATCGTCGGCGCCGTGCTTGAGCCCCTCGACCTTGTCCTGCCAGCTCGAGCGCGCGGTCAGGATCAGGATCGGGTACTTGCGCCCGTCGGCGCGCAGCGCCTTCACCAGGTCCAGGCCCGACAGCTTCGGCAGGCCGAGGTCGATCACGGCCACGTCGAAGGGCACTTCGCGGCCCAGGTACAGGCCCTCGTCGCCGTCGCCCGCGGGATCGACGGCGAATCCCTCGCGGCGCAGTCGCGCGGCCAGGGTCTCCCGCAGGGGGGCTTCGTCCTCGACCAATAGGATTCGCATCGCTGGCAGCTCCTTTTCGCTAACCATTCAACGTCCGGCGCCGGGCACCTGGACCACCCGCACCCGCCCATCCGGCAACAGCACCTTCACCCGGTACAACTTGGTCTTCCCGACCTTCACCGTCTGCGCCGACAGGATCTTTCCGCCGGTCTCGCGCTGCACCTTCTCGACCGCGTCCTGCAAGCTGACCGCGCGCTGTGCCTGCGCCGCGCCGGCGGCGAGGCCCAGCCCCAGCAGCAATGCCAGCAGCATACGAATAGCGCGGGGACGCGGAATCAAAACGTGAAACTCCCGTGAGGATTACCTGAATGTACAGGCAGCGTGGGTCCTGCGCCTTGAATTCTCCCTGAACCCGGCGCGGACCGCCCCACGAACGGCCCGATCACGTCGACCCGGTAGAATCGCGCCATGGCATCGCCATCGGGACGAACGGACTGGTATCCATGGACGCCTTGATCCTGGCCCGCATCCAGTTCGCGGCCAACATCAGCTTCCACATCCTGTTCCCCACCATCAGCATCGCGCTGACCTGGGTCCTGCTGTACTTCAAGTGGCGCCACTCGCGCAGCGCCGACCCGCGCTGGATGGCGGCTTACCGCTTCTGGGTCAAGATCTTCGCACTGACCTTCGCCCTGGGCGTGGTCAGCGGGATCACCATGTCGTTCCAGTTCGGGACCAACTGGCCCGGCTACATGGAGAAGGTCGGCAACGTCGCGGGGCCGCTGCTGGCCTACGAGGTCCTGACCGCTTTCTTCCTCGAGGCGACCTTCCTCGGGATCATGCTCTTCGGCACCGGTCGCGTTTCGGACCGCGTCCATACGCTGGCGACCCTGCTGGTCGCCGTCGGCACCACGCTGTCGGCGTTCTGGATCCTCGCGCTCAACTCGTGGATGCACACGCCTGCCGGCCACGAGATGATCGATGGCGTGGCGCATGCGCGCGATTGGGGCCAGATCCTGTTCAACCCCTCGTTCCCCTACCGCCTGTCGCACACGCTGGTGGCCTCCGGCCTGACCGTGGCCTTCCTGGTCGCGGGGCTCTCGGCGTATCGCTGGCGCCGCGGCGAGACCGCGGGCGATGCCGCGCTGACGCTGCGCATGGGCGTGCGCCTGGCGGCTGTGCTGATCCCCTTGCAGATACTCCTCGGCGACCTGCACGGGCTCAACACCCTCGAGCACCAGCCGGCCAAGATCGCCGCGATGGAGGCGGTGTGGCAGACCGAGCGCGGCGCGCCGCTGGTGCTGTTCGCCGTGCCCGACCCGGACACGCGCAGCAACCGCTTCGAGATCTCGATCCCCAAGGGCGCGAGCCTCGTCCTGCGCCACGACGCCGACGCCGAGATCGCCGGGCTCGACCAGTTCGAAGGACTGCATCCGCCGGTTGCGCCACTTTTCTACGGCTTCCGCCTCATGGTGGGCGTGGGCCTGCTGATGCTGCTGGTGTCATGGCTGGGCGTGTGGAAGCTGCGCGGCGATCGCGAACCGCCGCGCTGGTTGCTGCAGGCGCTGGTCGCGATGACCTTGTCGGGCTGGATCGCGACCCTGGCCGGCTGGTACGTGACCGAGATCGGGCGCCAGCCGTGGCTGGTGACCGGCATTCTCGCCACCGCCGACGCGGCTTCGACGGTTCCCGCGGCATCGATCGGGCTCAGCCTCGCGCTGTACCTCATGTTGTATCTCGCGCTGATCGCCGCCTACGTCTCGGTCCTGTTCTACCTCGCGCGCCACCCGGGCGTGGCGAAATCGCCGCCGGTCCCGACTTCGGCGCCGCTCACCGGGGCGGCCTGATGGACGTCTGGCTGCCGCTGGTCTTCCTGGTGGTGATGGGCTTGGCGATGCTGGCCTACGTGGTGCTCGACGGCTATGACCTCGGCGTCGGCATCCTGCTGCGGCGCGCCGACGATGCGCACAAGGACACCCTCATCGCCTCGATCGGGCCGTTCTGGGACGCCAACGAAACCTGGCTGGTGCTGGGCGTGGGAATCCTGTTGACGGCCTTCCCGCGGGCGCATGGCGTGATCCTCGGCGCGCTGTACCTGCCGGTGGCCCTGATGCTGATCGGACTGGTCCTGCGCGGCGTGGCCTTCGACTTCCGGGTCAAGGCGCGCGCCGCGCACAAGCCGCTGTGGGATCGCACCTTCTGGGCCGGCTCGCTGCTCGCCGCGTGGAGCCAGGGCTACATGCTGGGCCTTTGGATCACGGGCTTCGAGCGCAATTGGGCCACCGTGATCTTCGCCATCTTCATCGGCGCCGCGCTCGCGGCGGGCTATGCGCTGCTGGGTGCCGGCTGGCTCATCGCGCGCACCGAGGGCGAACTGCAGCGCCGCGCGGTGGCTTGGGCGCGCGGCGCGCTGCTGCTGACCGCGCTGGGCGTCGCGGCGGTCTCGGTGGCGACGCCGCTGGTCAGCGAGAGCGTCTCCGCGCGCTGGTTCGCATGGCCGCGCATGGCCTGGCTCATGCCGATCCCGCTGGCGACGGCGTCGCTGTTCGTCGTGGCGTATCGCGCATTGCGCACGCTGCCCAGGCCACGGGACCAGGGACGCTGGATTCCGTTCGCGTGCACGGTAGGCATCTTCATGCTGGCCTTCGCCGGGCTCGCCTACAGCGCCTATCCGTACCTGGTGATGGATCGCATCACGATCTGGGACGCGGCCAGCGCGCCGGAGTCGCTGCGCGTGATCCTGTATGGCGCGCTGGTGACCTTGCCGGCGATCGTGGTGTACACCGTGATCTCGTATCGCGTGTTCCGGGGCAAGGCGACGGAGTTGCGGTACTACTGAGCGCTGCGCCGTCGTTGGCCGGAGTACCGGGGCGAGCATGTCGTGCCGCGGTCGCGCACAAGGTGCGCTCCTACAGAGGCCCTGTACAACCCCCAAGGCAACGCGCGCCCCTGTAGGAGCGCACCTTGTGCGCGACCGCGGACTGACCGGTTGCACCGGTCCTTATCGCTACGGCAATTGAAGAAGCCGTTCGCGCAGCGCGCCGTATTCCGCCGCCAGGGGCTCGTCGCGTGCCGGCCGCGCCAGCATCGCCGCCAGCGCCGGCGGCAGCGGGACCGCGTGGCCCACGAGCGGCTCGACCACGGCCTCGAACTTGGCCGGGTGCGCGGTGGCGACCACGCAAAGCGGTGCGCCATCACCCGCCGCGCGACGACGCTGCAGGACTTCCACCGCGCAGGCCGTATGCGGACACCAGACCTGGCCGTAGCGCGACTCGCCCTCGCGGATCCGCGCGGCGATGGTTGCGTCGTCGACGGTGTCGGCGCTGACCGCGGCGCGCAGCGCACCGATGTCGGGATGCAGCCAGCGCAGGCGCTCGGCATTGGAGGGATCGCCCACGTCCATGGCGTTGGCCAGGGTCGCCACGCTGGCGCGGCCCTCGTAGCGCGCGCCGGCGAGGAAATCGGGCAGCGTCCGGTTGGCATTGGTGGCCAGGTGCACCGCGCCGATGGGCAGGCCCATCGCGCGTGCCATCAGGGCGGCGAAAGCATTGCCCAGGTTCCCGGTGGGGACGATGAAGCCCAGTGGCGCACCGCCACGGCGGGCATGCGCGAGCGCGGCGTGGGCGTAGTACGCCGCCTGCGGCAGCAGGCGGCCCAGGCTGATGCTGTTGGCCGATGCCAGCGGCGCGCGTTCGCGCAACGCGGCGTCGGCGAAGGCCAGCTTTACCAGCCGCTGGCAGTCATCGAAGCTGCCGGCCACGCGGAATGCGTGCACGTTTTCGCCGAGGCAGCCGAGCTGGTGCGCCTGCCGCGGCGACACCCGGCCCTCGGGATACAGGATCGCGACGCGGAAGCCGGGCCGGCGATGGAAGGCCGCGGCAACCGCGCTGCCGGTGTCACCCGAGGTCGCGACCAGGATCGTGATCGGTGGCTCGTCGGCACCCCGTACGCGCGCGAGGCACGCGGCGAGAAAGCGCGCGCCGAAATCCTTGAAGGCAGCGGTGGGGCCATGGAACAGCTCCAGCAGCTGTGTCCGCTCGTCGAGCGCAAGCACCGGGACCGGCAGATCCAGGGCATCGCGACAGATCGCCGGGAGCACGCCGGCCAGGGCATCGTCGGCGAAATACGGCGCGAGCAGGCGTTCGGCCACGGCGGCGAGCGAATCCGCGCCGTCGAAATCGTGCACGGCAAGTTGCGGGAAGGCCTGCGGCACGTACAGCCCGCCGTCGGGCGCGAGGCCCGCGCGCAGCGCGTCCGACAGGCCAACGGCCGGGGATGCCCCGCGCGTGCTGATGAATCTCATGGCAGCAATTCCGCAGCCGGGCCGGCCACCGGCGAGACCAGCGCATCGGCCTCCAGCGCCACGGCGGCAAAGGCAGCCTGCATTGCGCGCGTCGCGAGCCCGGCACTGGCGTCGTCCACGCACCAGGCGAACACGCTGGGTCCGGCGCCGGAAATCGAGGCACCGAGCGCACCGGCATCGAGCGCCGCCCGCTTGACTGCCGCGAAGCCGGGAATCAGCGCCGCGCGGCGCGGCTCCACCAGCACATCGGACAGGCCATGGCGGATGAGCTCGAGGTCGTTGCGGTAGCAACCGGCGAGCAACTGCGCGAGATGGCTGCTTTGGGCGACGAATTCGCCGAGCTGGTAGTGGCCGGCGAGCGCATCGCGTGCGCGCCGGGTCTCGACCACGATGTGCGGATGGACCAGCGCGCAGCGCAGCGCGGGCGGCACCGGAATCGGAACCAGGCGCTCATGGGTGGCGAGCACCAGGCCGCCGAGCAGCATGGGGCCGACGTTGTCGCCATGGCGGCTGCCGCTGGCGGCGCTCTCGCCTTCGAGCGCGAACGGGTACAGGGCCTCGCGCGCCAGCGGCGCGTCGAGCAAGGCATTCGCCGCTACCAGCGCCGCGACCGCGGACGCCGCGGACCCGCCCATGCCGGAACCCAGCGCGATGCCCTTGTCGATGGTCAAGGCAATGCCGAAGGCGACGCCGGTCGCGGCGCGCCAGGCGGCGACGGCGCGCGCGGCGGTGTTGCGTTCGGCATCGCGCGGCAGATCGGTGACCACGCCGGTGATGGCGTCGACGCGCACGATGGGCTCGGCGATGCGCCGCGCGGTGACGCGGTCGCCGGCGCCGGCGAGGCTGTGGCCGAGGATGTCGAAGCCCACCGCGACATTGCCGACGGAGGCGGGGGCGTGGGCGGTGGCTTCAGTGCGCATTCGCCGATTATCGCCGGAGGGATTCGCGGCCGCGTTCACCCCCATCCCCAACCCTTCCCCCCTCAAGGGGGAAGGGAGCAGAGCGATGCCGCGCCAAGCACGCGAAGCTGAGCCCTTCCCCCTTGAGGGGGGAAGGGTTGGGATGGGGGTGAACGTCGTCGCAGAAGCGCACGAAAAGACTCATACCCGCGCCCCCAGCATCGCCGCAACGCGCAGCACATCCGCGAACACCCCCGCCGCCGTGACCTCCGGTCCCGCGCCCGGCCCCTGCACCACCAGCGGGTTGTCGCGATACCGCCGCGTGGTGAACTGCACCACGTTGTCGGTCAGCCGGATATGCGCAAAGGCGTGGTCCGGCCCCAGTTCCACCAGCCCCACGCGTGCGCCGTCGGCGTCCAGACGCGCGACATAGCGCAGCACGTGGCCTGCGGCGCGGGCCTTGGCCAGCCGCGCCGCCATCGGTGCATCCATCGCCTCGACGCCGGCGAGGAAGGCCTCGCGCGACAGCTCGCGCAATGATTCCGGCACCAGTCCCTCGACCCTGACGTCGGCCAGCGACAGCTCGCGCCCGGCCTCGCGCGCCAGGATCACGAGCTTGCGCGCCACGTCGAGGCCGCCGAGGTCGTCGCGCGGATCGGGCTCGGTATAGCCGGCCTCGCGCGCCTGGTGCACCAGGGTGGAGTACGGCACGCTGCCGTCGTAGCGGTTGAAGAGCCAGGCCAGCGTGCCCGAGAAGATGCCCTCGACCGCGATCAACTCGTCGCCGGTGTCGACGAGGTCGCGCAGCGTGGTGATGATCGGCAGCCCCGCGCCCACGGTCGCCTCGTAGCGGAAGCGCGCGCCCTGCCCCGACGCGGCGCGCACCGCGCGATAGCGCGCGAGGTCGCCGCCGCCGGCCTGCTTGTTCGGCGTCACGACGTGGATGCCGCGCGCCAGCCAGTCGGCGTAGTGGTCGGCCACCGCGCTGTTGGCCGTGCAGTCCACGATCAGCGCATGCGGCAGGTGCGGCGCGTGCACATGCGCGGCGAAGGCGGCGAGGTCGGTCGCCGGGTCGCCCTCGCCCGGGACTCCCCATTGCGCCGGCTCGAGCTCGGTTTCCGCCATGCGCATGTGGCGGCTGCCGGCGATGGCGCGGACCCGGAGATCCAGGTTGGCCTCGCGTCGCAGGCGCTCCCGCGCGGCCGCGAGCTGTTCGAGGAAGGCCTTGCCCACGTGGCCCGGGCCGATCAGGCCGACCGACAGCGTCTGCGCCGAGAGATAGAAGCCCGCGTGCACGGCACGCAGCGCGCGCGCGGCATCGGCGCCGCCGATCGCCACCGAGATGTTGCGCTCGCTGGCGCCCTGCGCGATCGCGCGCACGTTGATGCGGCTGCGCGCCAGCGCGTCGAAGAGCCGCGCCGCCACGCCCGGCGTGCCGGCCATGCCGTCGCCCACCACGGCCAGCACCGCGATGTCGCGCTCGGCGCTGACGTCCTGCACCTGGCCGCGGTCGAGCTCGCGCGCGAAGGCGTCGCTCAGTTCCGAAACCGCGCGCTCGGCATGGCGCGCCTCGACCACGCAGCAGATCGAATGCTCGGAGGAGCCCTGCGAGATCATCACCACCGAGATCCCGGCGCGATGCAGCGCCGCGAACACGCGCTCGGCCGTGCCCGGCACGCCGATCATGCCGGCGCCTTCCACGCTCACCAGCGCGAGCTGGCCGATCGCG
>Ga0209476_10000773_pt1 | contig 22041 bp, 43 predicted proteins | sample KloWWTrecipitate_FD_187179 | JGI IMG/M metagenome (GOLD analysis project Ga0209476, IMG submission 187179) | Active sludge microbial communities from Klosterneuburg, Austria, studying microevolution and ecology of nitrifiers - Klosterneuburg... | ecosystem: Engineered > WWTP > Aerobic digester... | reverse complement strand
GAAGAACTATCGGATTCTGAAGCCTTTTACTTATCGGAAAAATATGACAGAGAAAGAGAAGAAAGAAGATTTAATAACTAATCTTAAAAAATATTCTATTGGTTTTCCTTGTCAATATAAAATAGAAAACCATTATACAAAAGCAAGTCATAGGATTTTTCTAGCAACAGAATTTGGAATTATTACTCTATTTTGGTTTGAAGATACTAATAAACTAATAGTAAAAGGAAAAAAATTCCTTGACAAAATTCAATCAGATGTTATAATAAGGAAAATGTTATGAGTATGCCGGATGTTTTTATGTTTGCTGTAAACAACAAGAATTATTGTAAAATTATAGCTATTGTAGCTATGAGTGAAGAAGAGGCTTTTAAAGAAGTTGAAGATGAATATTCTACTTGTTATATTGAATTATTAGAGAATATTTCTATTCAACATCTAGGTGTAATGAAAGAAATTTATAGGATTGATAGATAAAATGAATAAAATATTTAAATATAATCTTATGATTGGTGGTGTAGGACAAGATCAATATTTTTACGCTAATTGCCCAAAAGGTAAAGTAATTCGTACTGATTATGTTGATGATGGTTTCTATAAGGGTAATTTTGTATGGATGATTGTTGATCCAGAAGATAAAGATATTTGTTCTAGACGTATTGAGTGGATTAACGGAGTACCAACAAAAACTGGAAATAATATTCAAATAGCGGTTCTTGAGAAACAATTTATATTACTTCCTGTTGGTTGTACTATTAATAATGTTTATGATGCCGAGGGAATGTTTTGGCTAGATTACACTCTACCAAAAGCAGATTATGGCCTACAAAGAGTTTGTATTAAAGGTTATAAAACTGGTCAAGATATACTTGACAATATTGATGATCTAGAGTATATTGGGTTCTGTAAGCTGTGGATTCTTCAGGAATTAGGGGTTTACTTTTTTAGAATTAAATAAATATTCTTTTGCTTCTTCTAATGTTTTAAATCTTTTATTAGGTATTCCTTTTAATTGAACAACCCATCTTTTTCTTTGTTCTGAATAACTAATTCCTACCGTTTTACAATTTGTTTTTTTGTTTTTATGAATCCTTGAACCTTTTAGTATTTTAATTGGGGTTATTTCATTATTTAAATATTTTTCATATAATTCTGGAAAATTTAATTTGTTTTTATAATTATTAGCTATATCAAAAATGTCTCTAGCTTGTGCTGCTTCATCTTCGGTATAATATGTTCCCAAATATTTAGTAATATTATTATGTGTTACACTAGCAATCCAACTATTACTGCTTTTAGATACTCCATGAAATTTTGATGATCCTTTTAGTTTTCTTCCGCGATTATTTTTACCATTTTTAGATCTAATTTTTTTACCAATATCACTACTAGCATATAGTTTTATATTATTTTTACTATTATTAGATAATGGTATTTTATTAGCAATAGATTCCTTATTATATGAAAGTTTTTGCTTTTTATATAATAATATTTGTTCGGTTTCCTTAGAATTTAATTCTTCTTGTGAATAACATTCAAGAATAATTTCAAAAGAAAAGTTTTTAATTCCATATTTTTTAATAGCTTGTGCTATAATAGATTTTTTAGGATTATTTTTAGAATCATTAATATGTTGGTTAAACCTTTTTCGCGGTTTGGTTGTTGTTTGTCCAATATATACCTTTTTATTAATAAGATTAGTTATTTTATAAATTACGCCATACATAATATACTCCTTAAAGTAAATAATAAATACCTATATATAAATACTCTTTTTTGGCTTTTGTTAAATATGGATAAGAAAAAGGTAAAATAATGAAAAAAGCTTGGCTTGAAAAAGCAATACTTGATTTTAAAAATTCTAGTCAAGGTGTTGCTGAATATATGGAGTTATTCTATGTTTTTCATAAATGTATGAAACCTGGCGATGGTTTAATTTGGGCAGAAGTTGAAAGTATTTTAGATAAAGCAATTAATGATGTACGGTAAACTTCCAGAAGTTATTGATATTATTGATATTAATGTAGAAGAAATGTTTTCTTATACATATTTGCCTATTAAGCTAAAATATGGAAAGATTACTGTTGAGAAAAGACTTCATCCTTTTTTAGAGCTAATTTATGCTTGTGAAGAAGATTTTCTTAAGGATCATGGCTGGTCTTATTATGATAATCATTATATTTATTTAACCGCTAAAAATCTTTATCAAAAAGAAAGTCGTGGATTTAATAGAAGAGGTTGGCATAGTGATTCTTATAAGGATAACGATACTATTTATCTTTGGTCAAATGTTCAACCAACAGTTTTTAATAGTACTAAATTAACTTTATCAAAAGATGATGAATTAGCATTAAAAGAAATTGAAAACAAAATTGATGAAAAAAACAATATAACTTATCCAGATAATTCTTTAATTAAACTAGATCAATTTTGTATACACAGGGTTGGAGAAATTATTCCTGGAATTAGATGTTTTTTAAAATTAGTCTTTAGTAAAAATAAATTTAATTTAATAGGAAATTCACATAATTATTTACTAGATTATAAATGGAAAATGTATCCACGACAAGAAAGAAGAAACGTTCCTTCTATTATTGATTAGTTTTATATTCTAATTCGGCATGTTTTTCAGCTTCTTCTTTAGTCTTAAAACATTTAAATTTATATCCTTTACGATCAAAACACCATCGTTTTCTAATATTAGAATATGATACTCCAACAATTTTGCTATCTGATTTTTTATCTTTCTGAATACGATCATGAAGTTTTGATCTAATGGGATTAATTTCCCCGTTAAGATATTTTTCTTTTAATTCTGGAAAATTTAATATTGAATATTCATTAAAATTATTTAATTCAAATATATCTTTAGCATATGCAGCATCAATTTCAGAATCATATACTCCTAGATATACATGTTTATTATTATGTTTTGTTGAGCAACACCATTTATTACCACGTTTAGAAACACCAATATATATAGAAGAATTATTTTTTAGTTTTGTGTTTTTAGTTTTTTTACCATTATTAGAAGATATATCTAAATATTTTTTAGTTCTTTTAATTTTACTTAATTTTTCCTTAGTTTGATTAGAGTGTTTCCATTTACCATCTATTATATCGTTAAGATTATATCCTAAAGATAGATTATTTGAATTATATTTTTTAATATAGAAGCCTTCCTTTTGATTTAATTGTTCTTGAGAAAAGCAATATTCTATTATTTCAAAACTAAAATTAGACTTTCCATATTTATTTATTGCTCTTGAAATAATCATTTTATTATTTGATTTAGAAAAATATACATGAGAATAAAATCTTTTTATAGGCGGCTTTGTTTTTGTTTGTCCTATATAGATTTTATTATTAATTTTGTTAGTTAGTTTGTAAATTACTCCATAGTAATCATTATTCATAATCGCTCCAAGATTGAGTTTGTTGGTTGTCTATTAATAAATACTCTTTTTTAGTAAAAAAGATTGACAATATTTATTTATTAGATTATAATTGGGAAATGCGTGATAGAAAAATCGAAAGAAATATTCCACAAAAGTTAGGAAGATAATGTTAATTACACGAACTTCAATGTTTACTGGAAAAGTACATACTTGTAATATTAATTGTACTCAAGAAGAATATATGTCTTACTATAATGGTAAATTGTTACAAGAAGCTTTTCCTAATCTTTCGGCAGATGAACGAGAGTTTATTAAAACTGGTGTAACAAAAGAAGAATGGGATGAAACTTTTGGAGCAGACGAATAGTGTATAATACGGATATTAAAAAGTGTGACTATAAAAATTGTGAAAATCACAGATGGCCAAAACATGGTCCAGCGGGTGATTTTAGAAGTTTTGGTAGTACTCAATTTGAAGTATGTAATAACTGCTTAGCTGTTCGTATACATTTTGCCATACTAACAGAAATTAATAATGAGTGGATAATAGTTGAGGAAAGTAAAGTTGTAGAACCTTCATTTGAACAATGTTCAACGAAAGAATAATATGAAAAAAGTTTATTTTACAGTTGGTATTCCTGGTAGTGGTAAGACAACCTTAGCAGAAAAAATAAAGAAAGAATGCCTACTTAATGGATTAAGTTGTGAAATTTTTACAACTGATGATTTCTTTATGAAGAATGGTGAATATGGTTGGGAGTTTAATTACCTAACGGCAGCCCATGAATGGAATTATGGTCAATTTGCTATGGCTATGTTTAACGGAATGGATGTTTTGATTGTTGGTAACTGTAATCTAAATGCTTGGACTCTTTATAAGTATGTAGATTTGGCTACTAAAAATGGTTATGAATGGGAGCTAGTAGAGCCTAAAACTAAGTGGAAGAATAATCCAGAAGAATGTGCTACTAGAAATAGTCATAATGTACCGTTAGCCACAATTGAAAGAATGCACAAAAATAGAGAGTCTATTAAAGACATTCAAAAAGATTTAGAAAAGAAGTTTGACAAATCTTAATCGTAGTGTATAATTATAGTATAAGTCACTCACCCCAAAAGGATAATTGAAATGAAAACTTTGAATCAAGCAGAATTAGTAGATCTTCTAGGTAAAGTTAAGGGAACCACGTTTGTTTCTATTGAGAGTGTTACTACTCCAAAAATTAAAGCTGGTAATCCTTTTGTTGGCCTAAAGAAGATTTCTAAGACTTCTGGTGCTATTGGGTTTAATTATGAAAACTCAGTAAATAATGCTCTTATTAAGGAAGGGCAAACCAATGATTTTAAAGCAGAAAAAAGAGCTTGGGGAGAAAGAGTTGTTGGTACTCCACTAGTTAAACATAAAGATAAGTTTTACCTAGAGGTTAAAGTCCAAAATGGAGAATCTAACTACTTTGATAATAAGGGTAGGATTCCCAATAAGGAGATTAAACCTTGGGAGTATGCTAAAAAGAGTCGTCAAGGATTAGAAAACGAAGTAATTCTTCGTGATTATGATCTAAATAATATTACTAGGATTAAAATTAATAAAAATGAGTACACTATATGCTAGGTTGTATTTGCGGCGGTTTATTAGAATCGTTTATAATTTTATGTTCAGGAATAATAATGATTGTCACTCACTTTTACTTAAAGATTCGCGGACTATGAAAATTTATTTAGTAAAATTACACAGACTAGGAACTGGTTCTAGTATTAGTTTGCATGTTGATGCTACTTCTGGAATTAAGGCTTGTAAATATGCTTTGAGGCAAGTTGGTAAAGATTGGCTTGTTGACTATTATAAGATATGCAATTGTCCGTTTGTTGCATATAAAGAACATGAGGGGATTAAAATTTGGGAAAAACAAGGTGTAATTCTTTTTCCTGGCGAATCTAAGAGTGTTAAAATTTCATCCGTTGGTTTTATTAAACAATAAGGAAAACATTATGTTCGTAGTAGTTGTTCAAGATGATAATTTAATTGTTGACAAAGTAATTAAGTGTGATACAATGGTAGAAGTACAATCTACATTAGAAGCACTAGAACCTGATATGGATTCGGAATATCTTATTGTTGGAAAAATATCTAATGTAACATTTTACAATTCCGATACTAATACTAATTATACTTACTCCTTTTTGAAATTAGAAAATGCAAACTGCTTGCTTACCGAGTAAATCTGATATTGTAAAGTGTGTTCATGGAATTTCTTCTTACTATTTTCCAATGGGAGATAGAGGAATTAAGTTTTTTAAAAACAAAGCAGAACGAGATTATTCAAAGCTAAACCAGCATCTAGCTTTTCTTGCTGGTTTAGCTCCTAAAGATTTTGAGACAATTGATTCTGACGGATATTATGGATATTATACAGAATCGGTAGAAATGTTACATAATATTTATTCAGAAAAAGAAATTACAAAAAAGTTTGGAAGAAAAATAAATGAGCTTTCTGATGAATTATATTATTCCTGTGATTTTACTGTTGATTGTAATCCTTTTAATTTTGGAATTAAAGACGGGAAAGTAGTATTGGTTGATTTTGGGTATTGTTCTTATAGTAATTATTCTTATTTTTCTATTGATTGATGATATTTTTAAATTTAATTGCCTCTTGTAATGTTTTTAAATATTTCATTCTATATTTACCTAAGATATTATCAAAGTATTTAACCCTATAACAATTTTCATGACGCCAAACCCCCTTGTATTCAGGTTTTAAATGATTATGACACAATTTTTTGTTTATGATAATTTTATTATTAATATAGTCTTCCCTTAATTTAGGAAAATTTAAAATACAATCATATCCGAATAACTCTAATGCTTTTAAATCATAAGCTTTAGCGGCATCTATTTCACTATGGTAACTGCCAAGATAAATTCGCTTATTGTTATATTTTATACCAGCAATATATGTATTTTTACGCAAGCTAACACCACAGTATTTAGATTTTGAATTTTTTCTAACTTTACCGCGAGACCTTTTACCTATTTCAGAAGAGGTTTTTAATCTCTCTGGCTTATTTCTAGCTATTTTCATTTTTTCTTTAGTTTTTTCACTATGTCTACCTTTTCCATCTATTATTTCTTTAAGATTATATCCATTTGGAGCTAATGTTTTAAAAAGACGCATATAAAATCCTTCAGAAAAGTTTAATTGTTCTTGATTATATGCGACTGCAATTTCTTCAATTTTAAAATTTTCAATACCATATTTTTTAATAGCTCTATTAATATAAAATTTCCCATGTTTAGAATCTGTAAGATGTTTACTAAATCTTATTTTAAGAGTTCTAATGGTTTGGCCGACATATTGTTTTCCATTTATTAAATTAGTTATAAGGTAAACATAACCATGTGTTTTATTTTCCATTTGTCCCTCGTATCTGAATTTTTCTAATTTTAAGGATTGACAAAATAGATTGGCGTGCTATACTGTACTCACGAGATAAAGAAACTGAAGATTCACCTTTTTGGTAGCGTTCTACTATTTCGATTTTTTGCTGGTCTGTTAATTTCATACTGGCTCCTGTTATAAAAATTATGTTACTATATATAAATACTCTTTTTATTGGAGAAAGTTATGTTACTTGTTGGAATTGGTACAGAGTTAATGGCGAGCAAGGTTAAGTCTATTCTAAATCAAGAAGGTCAAATTCTGATTGTCTTGGAGTCCGGTATTAAATTTACACAAGAAGAAGTTGAAGATTATGTTGCCAGCCAAAGCATTTAGTGAATTTGTTAAAGAAAATACAGAATTAACCAGTGAAGAATTAGCTCATAAAATATCCAAAGTTAGTCCAGAAATGGCTACTTTTCTAGGATCATATTTTATAATAATGCAACTTCCAACTGGTTTAAATAAGGCAATTATTATGATTGTTGGTGCAACTATTGATTTTATGAGGTATAAACTTCTAGAAAGTCTAGAACCAAAGGAAAACTAATGTTTTTACTATTATTGTTATTTATAAGTAGCGGTAAAACAACTACTGTTTATTGCGACAGAGTAATATATGAGCATTATTATAATATTGAAGATCCTACAAAATTTGTTTATGATGAACTTATATTCTATGAACAAGATCCTTTGACGAAAGTTTTTCTAGTTCAAAATTGTTTTTTATTATTAGAAAATTATTTTGACAAAACTAAAAGTATTCTGTATATTTATAGAAAACAAGGTGAGTATGATACATTTATTATTCATCGTGATCAAAAAACCATAATAGTAAAGACTAAAATATTTTTAGAAGTTACAACAGTTGCTAAGAGAGATCTTGAAAGACAGAATAAAGATATTCTTCCAGAAGAAAAAAGAAGGAGTTTGTGGTGAGTTATAAAATTACTAGGTATCCAGACGGACAAATTAATCTGAAGATAGATTTAGAATCTAATACTAGTCTATATACTATTAGGGTTGCTTCGTATGAAGATTTATTTATTCTAAAAAGTCTTTCCGATGCTCATTATAATTATTATGGATATTATCCAAGCGTAAAAATTCCTTGTTTGTTTGGTCAATTATCTGATCGAAGATTTGATATTAAAGAATCTTTTGATCTTAAGAATATTTGTGAATTTATTAATTCTTGTAACTTTATTAGCGTGGGAGTATTAGATCCTCATTCTGATGTTTCAGGGGCGTTAATTAATAGATTTTATAAAATAGAACCAAACAACCATATTTATAATGCTATTACTGATATTATTGGTAATGAAGAAAGAAGTCAAGTAACATTAGTTAGTCCTGATGCTGGAGCTTATAAAAAAGTATTTAAGCTTGCTGAAGAATGGAATCACGAATTAGTTGCTGCTAATAAGTTTAGGGATCGAGAAGGACAAGTTACTCTTAATATTCTTGGTGATGTTAAAGGTAAAAATTGTCTTATAGTAGACGATCAATTAATTGGTGGGTATACATTTGTTAAGTTAGCCGAGAAGTTAAGAGAGCAGGGTGCTAATAGGGTATTCTTATATGTTTCTCACGGATATTTCTTTAAGGGATTTGATCTTGGTTTAGATCATATTTATTGTACTAATTCAGTAAAAGATATTGAAGATTCAACCGTAACACAGTTTAAGGTGGTTTGATAAGTATTTAATTTGGTAATTTTCTACCCTTTTTTAAATTTTCTTCTTTCCATAATGGTTGAGTATTAGTATAATGAAAACATTTTTTCTGTTCGTCTTGATTAAGTAAATTAAAGTTATTACATGGAATAATATGGTCTATATGCCATTTAGGACCATAATTTTCCCAAGTCATTCCTGGCTTAAATTTAGATTCTAAATATTTTTTATATTCTTCTCCAGTGCAACCTAAAAGTTCTTCAGAAGATATTGATTTATAACCGTTAGCCACGACATGATGTATTCTACGTCTTAAATTTTTCTTAATTTTATATATTGGGTTATTTTTATTTCTTAATTCATATTCCCTTTTTGCTTTTTTAAACATTTCTTTATTATTTTTACGATATTCAATATCATATAAAGCTTTTTCTTTTTTATGTTTTTTACCGTATTCTATTTTTTCTAATCTCATTTTTTCTATATTTTTTTGATAATATTCTTGACGAGTTTTTTTAAATTTTTCTCTATTCCTTTCTCTCCATTTTTTTGCCTGATCATTACAACAGACTTTACATATACTACCATAACCAGATTTAATCGCTTTATTGTTATGAAAATTGATTAATTCTTTTTCTATTCCACATTTTGTACATTTTTTGCTTGACATTTACTATAACCTGTCTATAATATAGGTAACATTCGGTATCTTACTATTAATAAATACTCTTTTTATGGAAAACTTATGAACCCACTATTAATTGTTGACGATTACAAAATTAGCCATGACTCTTTTATGATTCCTGGAACAACAAAAATTTATAGTAATCTTACGCCAAGAGGATCTAGAGATAAGGATATTACAGAGGTTATATTTTTTGGCTTACAGTATTTTATTAAAGAATATCTTATTAAACAATTTCAAGAAGAGTTTTTTAATAAAGATATTAATGAAATAGTAAAAGAAATGAAGGAAGTTTGTTTTATTAACGAGTCTCATATTAGAGAATTACATAGTTTGGGATATTTGCCAATTGAAATTAAAGCTCTAAATGAAGGAATGAGGGTTCCGTTAAGAGTTCCGGTTTTAACAATACAAAATACTATACCAGAATTTTATTGGTTAACTAATTATTTAGAAACATTAATGTCTAATAGTTTATGGCTAACAACTACTGTTGCTACAATATCAGATAAATTTAAAAGATTATGTACCAAATATTGGTTAGAGACTACTAATGATGCAAGTTTTGTAGAATGGCAAATACATAATTTTTCTTTGCGTGGTATGTCAAGTCCAGAATCGGGATTAACCTCTGGAATGGCTCAATTAACAAGTTTTAATTCAACTGATACTGTTAGTGCTAGACATGGTATTATTAAATATTATAATGATAAGGTTCCACTATTAAAAATATTGGCTAGCGAGCACGCCTGCATGAGTTCTGGAACAGCTATTCTCGGTTCAGAATTAGAATATTATAGATATATTATTAATAAGCATAATACCGGAATATTAGCTTTAGTTTCTGATACATATGACTATTGGAACGTTTTAACTAAAATTATTCCTGATCTTAAAGAAGATATTTTAAATAGACAACCAGATGAATATGGTCTTGCTAAAGTTGTTATTAGAGGCGATAGTGGAGATCCTGTTAAAATTATTTGTGGAGATCCAGAAGCCGAAAAAGATAGTCCAGCTTACAAGGGAACTATTCAATTATTATGGGAAACATTTGGAGGGAATGTAATTAATGGATATAAAGTATTAAACGAAAGATGTGGGACTTTGTATGGTGATGGTTTAACATATGAAAGAATAGATACGATATTTAAAAATTTAAAAGAAAAGGGATTTGCTCCATGTTTAGTTCTTGGTGTGGGTTCATATTCATTTCAGCTACTTACGAGAGATCAATATAGTTTTGCTGTAAAAAATACATACACAGAACATAAAGGAATTGGTTATGAAGTATTTAAAGATCCAATTACTGATGATGGAATTAAGAAATCTCTTAAGGGTCTACTATATGTTGGTGAAAAGGACGGAGAGCTTTATGTAGAAGATCAAGTTTCTGCTGAAAAAGAAAAGACTGGCCTATTGACAACTGTATTCCTTAATGGTAAAATTACCAAGGAAACATCACTATCCGAAATTAGGAACAGATTGAATGACTAAATATTATAAAGTTGTACAAAATATTAATGGTAGATTACATTCCGCAATTCATTCTAGTATTGGACCAGAATATATTCCTGGGGAATGGGTAGAACCACTAATTGAAGGAACTCAACTAATGGTTTTTTCTGATTTAAATAGTGCTATGTGTTTTTCGGGTTCTTCAATTAATCTAATTTGGGAATGTGAAATAGAAAAGTTTAACGGAGTACCAATTTTCTTATATAATTATAATTTACTAACATTTAACGTAGAAAAATTTCTAAATAAAATTTTAAACCTTAAACGTAAACGCGAAAAGTTTTCTCATTTAACGGATTACAAAAAGGCTCCAGAGAACAGTGTTTTTTGTAAAAGGGTTAAGCTTATTAAAAGGGTTTTTTATGCTTAAAGATATAATTAATAAGAATATAGAAAACAATATTCTAGAATTTACTATTGACAATCATGGTTATGAGGATATAATAAATGCTCTATACCCATTAGATCGTGATGTTGTTTTAACCAGAACAGAAATAATATTAAAAGAACCATCTAATTGGGGTATTGGTTTTACTTTGAATAGAAGTTCTAAAACTGTTATAAGGATTAAAAATTAGAATGAAACTAATATTACAACCTAAAGGTAGTTCTCTTTGTGGACAATGTTGTGTAGCTATGCTTTTAGATATATCTCTAGAAGAGGCTATTAAACTTGTTGGTCACGACGGAGTAAGCTCTACCGAGGATCTTTTAAAATGTTTTGATCCACTTCCATATTCTAGAGCGATAAAAGATTGTATTTTTTATGGAAACTTATATAAATTAGATAGATCAATATCTAGTAGGTATATTTATTTATGTAAACATAGAAACCCAAAAAATCTTAAACAAAAACACTGGACAGTTTTTAATCAGGGTGCTATAATGGACCCATCAGGCAGACCAGAAAAAGATCTTTGGCCAACATATAGATATTGGATAGTATAATGAATAAAGTAAAAATGATTGAAGGCGATGTAAGTAGATCAGATATTAATCTTGGAGATATTTATCAAAGACCTAGCTTTGGTCAATCTGAGGATTATCCATCATATTATATTTGCTGTGTTGATTGCGAAAGCAATACTAAAAAAGCCTTATATGATATTTCTACTGGACATAGATGGGGACCGTATTCGACTTGCATCGCTTCAATTAAAGATGGAACCTTTGTAAAATTACAAAAAGGTTCTAAAATTGAAATAGAAATACAATAACAAATTTACCTGGAAAATATTATAATGCTAAATTTATCTCAAAATCATAATTTAAATTATTCGGCCCAAATAGTACAACTAGACAAGTCCATAAAACACCCTAATGCAGATAGGCTTATTGGATGGATTATTCAAGGCTGTAAGGTTTGGACTAGCTTAGATTATAAAAAAGGTGATATTTGTGTCTTTTTCCCGTTAGAGTCTCAAATTTCTACAGAATTAATTTCATATTTATCACTATTCCGTAAAGAAGAATATAATAAAGATAAAACTAGTTCTGGATTTTTTGAGCTAAAAGGCCGTGTTAAAGCAGTTAAATTGCGTAAAGAACCTTCCGAGGGATTTGTACTAAAAATTGAAGCTTTACAAGAATTTCTTAAAGATAAATTCAACGAAGAAGCCGCATACGAAGTTGGTCAATTTTTTGATTCGTATAATAATTTCCAAATTTGTAAGAAATATACATTAACTAGACGACAACAAGTTCAACAAAATAGAGATAAAAAGAAGAAGAAGGCTCTAAATTTAGTTGAAAATCAGTTTAGATTACATTATGATACTTCTAAGTTGGCAGTTCATGACTATATGTTAGAACCTAATGATATCTGTGTGATTACCAGTAAGTGGCATGGAACAAGTTTTGTATCATCAAAATTATTAGTTAATCGTAAACTTTCCCTTATGGATAAAATAGCTAAGTATTTTGGTTGCAAAATTCAAGATACAGAGTATGATTACGTTTATTCTTCCCGCAAGGTAATCAAGGCTGTTGGGGAAAAAGAAAATTCTAATGAGCATTATTATAAAGAGGATATTTGGAAACTAGTTCATAATAATATTAAAGAATATTTGCAAAATGGAATGTCTGTTTATGGAGAAATTGTAGGATACTTACCAAACGGTGGAATGATTCAAAAGGATTATGATTATGGGTGTATTCCAGGACAGTATAAAGCATTAGTGTATAGAATTACCACAACAAATACTAACGGAGAAGTTTTTGAGTGGGATTGGGCTTCTATTAAAAACTGGTGTATCCAAAACGGAATAGAACATGTTCCAGAATATTACTATGGGCCAGTTAATTTTACTTTGGAAGAACTAAAAGAAAGATATTTAGAAAAAGATTGTGAATTTTGTTTAAATAAAGTTTCAAGCGAAGGAGTGTGTTTTAGAAACGAGTCTAGAAATAAGGTTGCTTTTAAACTGAAATCTTTTAGATTTCTTAAAAAAGAAACAGAGGATCTTGATTCTGGTATTATAGACATGGAATCACAAGAATCTATCTAGAAAAGAGTATTCATATATAGTAAGAATTCTCACTATATAAAGGTACTTTAAAATGAATATCTCAAAGACGGAAATAGAAAATCTTCAAAACCAAGGCTGGAAAAATCAAGATATAGCTAAATATTTTAAAATATCAAATTCTCATTTATTTAAACTAAAAAAGATATTAGGAATACCAACAAAAAGAAAAAATTACGACTATTTAAGAAAATTTAATATAAATGATTCCTTTTTTAAATATCTAAGTCCATTAAATTGCTATTGGGCTGGTTTCATCGCTGCTGATGGATGTATTATTAATAATAAACTGATTTTAGCATTATCTACAAAAGATTTAAACCATCTAGAAAAATTTAAAAATGATACGTGTAGCAATCATAATATTGGTATATATATAAAAAAAAATAATAATCTAACTAGAATGTCTGAATATTGTAAGCTTACAATTTACTCTACTAATATAGTAAATGATTTAAATTTAAATTTTAATATTTTTAACAGAAAAACCCTTACGCTGAAACCGCCACCTATAATAAATTCAGAATTAATAGATTATTATATTAAAGGGTATATAGATGGTGATGGTTGTATATCTAAATATATATTAAAAAAAGATAACAAAGAAAATCTTACAATAAACATAACTGGAACAGAATTTTTATTAAAATGGTTTAATCAAAGATTTTCAGAAGTTTTAAATAAAAAATGTAATAGCTTATCAAGACTACGATGTGTTGGCGAAGTGTATTGTTCATCTTATGCTAATAAATCTGGCAGAAAATTATTTTTACACTATTATAATCTAGATTTTGGATTAAAAAGGAAATGGTCAGAAGAAAATTTTAATTTTTGCAAAAGTTGGAAAAGAAAAATTTATACAGATTTAGAATCATTAGAATCGGAACCGGAAGGAAACCTAGATGAAGAAAATTAGAATTAATCGTGCTAAATGGCGTACTGGTGCTGACTCAATTTATTCTACTGGTATTGGTGATACACAACTTGTTAATCCAGATTATAACAAATGTTGTTTAGGATTTATTACTTGTCAAACGGTTAAAAAGAAAATTTCAAATTTAATAGATTGCGGTATGCCTGGAGTATTACCTTTTCTTGTACCATATTTAAATGAAATGATTTTCGATAATATTAGAAATTCCAGTCTTTCAGAACAAGCACAAAGTATTAATGATGATGGTGAAACTAGCCCGATTGAAAAAGAAGAAAAGCTTAAGAAACTATTTAAAGGTATTTATGAGCTAGAATTTTTTGGAGAGTATAATTATACTCCAGAGGGTGAATTTGATATTCAAAGTATTTCAGATAAAGAAAAAAAGCATTTAAAAAACAACGTTTGGAAAAATTTATAAAGGATTAATTATGTTCGTTGTAAAACCAGTTAAAGAATCGTTAATTAAAAAACATCATTGTTCATCATTAAACGTAGCCATGGAGGTTCAAAAGTACTTAATTAATAAGTATGAAGAAGAAATTTCTGTAGAAGAGTCTGGAGATAGATTATTCTATTCTGCTCCAGGTTTTAAGGTTGCGATAGAATTTAAATATATTGATATTGGGGTTATTAATCTTAGAATAGATGATATTTTAACCTTTAGAAGTTTAGTTGAAAAGGTTTTACCAGAAGATAAAAATTTTGTTAGAATACCTGGAATAATGTATAATATTTGTATTTCAGAAAATGAGTTTAAAGATATTAAAGATTTTATTGAAAGAAATAAAGAATATCTAGATACATTAGATGATCGAGTTAACGAATGGTTTGATCGCTCACTCATTAAGTAGCTATATTTCTTTTAAAATCAATGGCTTTTTCTAAATTCTTAAAACATTTATACTTATATTTATTTAAATTTAGGTCAAAGTATTTAACAATCCATCTATTTTTACTTTTATCAAACGTAATTCCCTTTTCTTTAGAACTAGAATAGTGTTCACGATTTGATCTATTAACTAAAATTTTATTATTTATATAATCTTGTTTAAGTTCTGGAAAATTTAATATACAATCAAATTGGAACAATAATGAAATCTCTAATTCATAGATTATACGAAACAAAAAAAATAGATTGTCCAGCTTGGCTACCAGACAATCTTTGCTATTTAACATTAATGGGTAGTAGAGCATATGGAATAGAAAATAAAGACTCAGATTTCGATTATTATGGTGCGTGTATTACACCAAGAAAGAATATATTCCCACAAGAATATGGACTACTATTAGGTTTTGATGATATTCCGGTTTTTGAACAATTTAAAAAAGATCATTTTTTAGATGTTGATTCTGGAAAAGATATGGAAATTACCATCTATGGTATAGTAAGATATTTTAATTTATTATCAGTAGGAAATCCGAATATAATTGAGTCCCTTTATACAAACAGAGAGCATGTTGTTTTTAGTAATGCTGTAGGAGAAAAGATTAGAGATAATAGACACTTATTTTTATCTAAGCAGTCTTTTATTAAAACTAGACAATATGCTTTTTCTCAACTTAAGAAATTAGATAGGATTCCAGTTGGTAAACGTTTAGAAAATTATAATATTCATGGATATGATACTAAATTTGCTGCTCATACAATAAGACTAATGGATAATTGCGAACAAATTATAACTAATAAACATATAGATTTACAACGTAATAAAGAAATGGTAAAGTCTATTAGAAGCGGAGAATATACTTTAAAACAAATTAAAGAATATGCTCAGCAAAAAGAGTTGATTTTAGAAAAATTAGCTTCCGAATCCGATTTAAGAAAAACTGCTAATAAAGATGAAATTAGAACACTATTATTAGAATGTATTAAACACTCTTATCAAAATGTTAATTTCGTAACTCCCAATGAAGAAAGATCTATAATTGAAAAGATTAAGAATTTAGTTGATGGTTATAAAATTTAAAATTTTTAGATTAACAAAATCAAACCCGTAGGTTATAATAAATAAAAAACGTACTCCAAAAGGATTAGTAAAATGTTAAAGTTCTCTCCAGCCAATGCTAAAATTGAAGCACTTAAACAAGTTAAAGAACTTGCTAAGTATCTTGAAAATGGTCGTAAAGTCTATAGCTTAGATTCTCTAGCTGGACATTCTTGCCCATTTGCTGAAAAATGTCTTTCTAAAGTAATTGAAACTAATGGCAAAAGAACTCTTGTAGATGGTCCTAAAACAGAATTTCGCTGTTTTTCTGCTACTCAAGAAGTTGTTTTTCCTGCTGTTTATAATCTTCGTAAACATAATTACGATTTGATTAAAGCTTGTAAGAAAGATTCTGACATTGTTAGACTTCTAGTAGAATCAATGCCAAAAAATCTAGGGATTCTTAGATTTAATGTTGATGGTGATTTCATGAATCCTAGGCATTTTTATGCTAGTGTTAATTTTGCATCATTATTTCCAGATAAGTTATTCTATGCTTATACTAAGAGTTTGCCTTATTGGGTTAAATATCGAAGTATTGTAGATAAGATTCCTAATCTAGTGCTTACAGCCTCTTGGGATGGTCGTAGAGACGATTTAATTACTAGTGAGGGATTTAGGTCAGCTAAAGTTATCTTTGCGGAGAATGAAGCTACTGGTCCTATAGATCATACCGACGAATGGGCTGCTAATCCTATTAATAGAAATGTAGATTTTAATTTATTAATTCATTCGCAGCAACCTGCTGGTTCAAAAGCTAGTAAAGCTTTACAATTGCTTCGTAAAAATAATGTAAAACATTCTTATTCAAGGAAATCTTAATGTACTATAAAGTTGTTGAATATAATATGGAATCTGCTTTCGTTGGATCTCACTTATTTAAATTGGCTGATAAGAAATTATCGGTTCATTATAAAATAAATGATTGGACAATACCTAATTTTCCAGGATCTAAATTAATGGTTTTTAGTGATATTGAATATGCTAAAAATTTTAAATATATTTTAGGTTGGGGAAATCATATTTATACTTGTGAAGTTAAAAACCCAAATAAAAAAGGAATGTTTCTTAGAGCAGATTTAAATTTACCAAGAATATTCTTTAAAACTCTTGCTCTAAAAAACAAAAAGAAAAAGTTTTCTCACCTATTAAGAGATCCTATTGAGGGAACCATTTTTTGTGATGCCGTAAAGCTTATAGAAAGAATAGCATGAATTTGACCGCTATGCTTCCTGGGATAGTTGCGATGTTATATTTAATAACAGCTATTTCATATCTTCTCAAAAAAGATTATGCCTGGGCTTTAGTGTGGTTTTCATATGGATTAGCAAATATTGGACTTATTATCGTTGGAAACAAATAAATTTACTTGACAAATTTTAAAGGTGTGTTATAATGCTAGAGAACTTAGCGTGTATCGCTTTAGTGGTTTACATATTCAATACTTTGTTAACAATTAATTGGAAAAGGAAAAACTCATGAGAAATTTAGTTCAAGAATTGAGAGATCAGGGTTGTAAGGTTTCGGTAACACATTATAGAAATTACTGGACTTTAAATCATATGCGACGACCGGTTAAAGTATGTTTACCAAAACATGAATCTCCTGGTTTACAATATGCTTTACCTACTGGTGGTAAAACAGTTGTTGAAGTAACTAACCCGTTTAATGGTAAGTATCTTAATACTGAAACAATTTGCGGTAAAACTGAGCAATTTAATAAGGGTTTAGCTGTTAAAGTTGCTCTTGGTAGATTAATAAAGCATATTAAAGATCTTGATTAAAAACAAGTTTGGCTGTTAAATTTAATGAAGATGGATTAACTGGGAGTTATTTACAAAGATGCGACCCAAAACGCTAAAAAATATAGTTGGGCAAGAAAAATGCAAGAAAGTTTTAACTACTTTGATTAATTTTTCAAATGAAAAGAACTTACAAATACCATCCTTTTTACTTTCTGGGCCATCTGGTTTTGGTAAAACAAGCATTGCGAACGTCGTTGCTTCAGAAATTAATAGTAAATTATACACAATAGATTCTTCTAATACATCTTTTAAAGAAATATATCAGATTATATCTGAAGCAAGTGATAGAGACTTAATTTATTTAGATGAATGCCACGCTTTAAAAAATAAAGTACAAGAAAATCTTTATTCTGCTATTGAAGACTATTGTATATTTAATAATGGGTATAGAGAAGAAATACCTAAAGTAACTTTTATTGGAGCAACTACTAATCCTGGTAGTTTAAAAACTCCTTTCAAAAATCGTTTTAGATATATTGCTGCCCTAGAAGAATATTCGCAAGAAGAGCTAGTATTAGTTTGTAAGGGAATTTGTGAAGAGCGTGGTTTTAAACTTAATAATAATTTAGCAGAGGTTATTGCAAAAACATGTCGTGGCACACCGCGAATCATGGTAAATAAAACAGAATTTATCTATATGTTTATGATTGGTAATAATATTAAATCTATTAATGCCAATAAAATTAAAGAAATAATAGCTTTACAAGGAACAGATGAAAATGGTCTAACAATAGAGGATAGAAATTATTTGTTAACACTTTTTAAAAATAGATGCGGATTAAGCCTAGCTAATATAGCTTCTAAAATACAAGTAGATGTTGAATCTATTACAAAAATAATAGAACCATATTTATTTAAGCTTAATTTCGCATCAGTTATTACAAGTGGTAGAATCTTAACAAAAGATGGCAAAAACTATGTTGAAAAATATATATTATAGTATTTTACGGACTCTTGAAAATTCTTCATTATTTTTATTTTCTAATATTTTATTTTTGTAATTTTTTGCTTCTTCTAATGTATCTAAATATTTAGACCTATTTTTATTTAAAATTTTATCAAACCATTTAAATTCCCATTTGCTATTTTTTTTACTAAAATAAATTCCTCTTTCCCCAGATATGGAGTATGTTTGAGCAGAGTTTCTTTTGATAACAATTAGATTATTAATATATTCATTCCTTAATTCAGGAAAATTTAAAACACAATCATTACCGAAATATTTAATAGTCGCTATATCATAAGCTTTAGCCGCATCTATTTGTGTAGAATAATTACCAAGATGAATTGTTTTTTTATTATAATGAATATCGCATTTAAATATATTTTTGTAAATACTAACGCCACAATATTTAGAAGTGGAATTTACAGAACTTTTACCACGTCGTTTTTTACCCTGTTCTGAAGATAATTTTAATCTTTCTGTAGTATTACTAATCTTTTTAAGTTTTTTCTTCGTTTCTTCTGAATGTTTACCTTGACCGTTAATTATTTCTACAACATTATATCCGTGTCCACTAGAAACTAAAGTATCAAACCAAGCCATATACATTCCCTCAAGAAAAATAAGTCGTTCTTGATCATAAGCAATTGCAAGTTCTTGAATTATAAAATTTTCTTTACCATATTTTTTAATAGCCCTTGATATTACGCATTTTTTATTTGCTTTAGCTGGACAGCAGTGTTTATTAAATCTCTTTTTAATAGTTGTAACTGTTTGACCAACATATTGTTTACCATTAATTAAATTAGTAATTAAATAAATATAGCCATGAATTTTTTTATTTTCCATTTGTTCCTCGTATCTGAATTTTTCTGATTTTAAGAATTGACAAAACCGATTGACGTGTTATACTGTATTCACGCGATAGGGAAACAGACGACTCGCCTTTTTGATAGCGTTCTACTATTTCGATTTTTTGCTGGTCTGTAAGTTTCATACTAGCTCCTGTTATAAAAATTATGTTACTATATATAAATACTCTTTTTTACGGATTTTTTAATGAGATCAATTTCTGTTTGTAATATTATAAATCAAAGGATTCTTAATAAAGTATTAAGAATAACATATGATTTAAAACATTTGACACCTGATCGTTCAAAACATTTTAGTTTTCTTGTTAGAAAAAATAATATAATTAGCGTTGGTTACAATAGTTTTAAGACACACCCAAAATCTTTAAAGTTTAGATATTATAAAAACCACACACACTCAGAACTAGCCTGCATACTTAATGCTGACAAGATTGATAAGAAGTGCTCTCTAATAAATATTAGAATAGATAAAAAGGATAAGATATTGCTATCAAAACCTTGCGAAAAATGTCAAGATTTACTATATCATTACGGAATAAACGACGTAATATACTCTTATGAAAAAGGTTTCAAATGTATGAAGATTCACAACACGAAGATGATTTAGAAGACGATGAAGATTATGAATTACTTCCAGGTATAATGGAACTTAAAATAACCAATGATGAAATTAATACTATTTTAGATAAACATCTTGATGAAGAAGAAGTTTCTGAAGAAGAGTCTCAATTAATAGTAATGTATATATTGCAATTGTTTTATAGGTCTGGTAGAAGAAGTTCTAATACAATTACTACCCATGAAAAATATAATTTACTTATTGCTAGTAGAGCTATTGAATTAATGAGAGATATGGATATTATAGAAGAGTTTTATGATACAAAAAAAGAAGAATATGTTTATCAATTAAATAATAGAGGTAAGGAATTAGTTAATGATAGTGTATAGAAAAGGTGACGCTACTAATCCAGTTGAAGATGGTAAGATTATCTTGGGACATGGTGTAAATGACTTTGGCTATGGAGCCGCTGGAATAATTAAGCCTATTAAGGAAAAATTTCCAAGGGTTTACTCTGAATATGAAGATTGGTTTAAAAGAGGTTATTATTGTACTTATAAAACTAACGTTCTAGCTAGACTAGGAGAAATTCAACCGGTAAAAGTAAATGATAATTTTTGGGTTTGCAATATTGTTTCCCAAAGAGGAATGGGTTTTAATAAGTATGAAATGATTCCTTTTAGGTATCAAAGTTTTCAAGAGGCAATGTATAAACTTAATGATTTTGTACTTGACCATAAATTTGATCATGTTATATTACCCCGTATAGGCTGTGGCCTTGCAGGTGCTAATTATAATGTTGTTGAAAAAATTATTAATAAAACTATTACTATTCCTGTAACAGTTTATGATAGAGAAGAAGATTTTTGGCCTAATACTATTTACAAAGAAGGAAATTAAAATGGCAGATACAAAATTAATGAATTGTTCATGTAAGAATGTTTATCAAGATCAACAATATTCTGGTAAACGAGTTCATAATAAAACCACGAAAATTGATACATATCGTTGTACAAGTTGTGGTAAAACAAACACAGGAAAGGTAGAAAAGTGAAAACTTTAATTTTATTTTTACTACTATCTGTTCAATCAGTTGCAGCAGATTTATATTTACGAAATGATTCTGGAACAAGTATGCGGGTTAAAATCAGAAATGATTATCATAATTTAGGTATTAATAAGACAATTAAATCTAAACTTAATGAAGTTTTTAAATCAGAAGTTCAAGCTATTTATCAAAATAGAACAGTTGCTTCTACACAAGTTAGTCCGTCTAGTAGAGATACTAAACTAAGACTTTATAAGAAGAATGGCATATATTTATTAGAAATTGATAAGAGGTTATAGTGTTTCACAGTAAATTTAATACTAATACATTTTTTATGGGCTGTGCTCATTTAAACCATAAGAATATTTGTAAGGGTGTTTCTTCATGGGGTTCTGGCGGAATGAGAGATTTTTCCAATCTAGACCTAATGAATAAAGGGATTATTAATAGTGTCAATTCTAATGTAAAAGAAGATGATTCTCTATTTTTAGTTGGGGATATTCTATTCGGAGATAAGATTAAATTTCATCATTTTTTTGACCAGATTAGGTGTAAGAATCTATATCTTATCTTTGGAAACCACGACGATTTTATTAGAAATGACCACCAAAAGCTTTCTAGGTTTATATGGTGTGGTGATTATACAGAAATTG
>Ga0209476_10000772_pt1 | contig 22051 bp, 22 predicted proteins | sample KloWWTrecipitate_FD_187179 | JGI IMG/M metagenome (GOLD analysis project Ga0209476, IMG submission 187179) | Active sludge microbial communities from Klosterneuburg, Austria, studying microevolution and ecology of nitrifiers - Klosterneuburg... | ecosystem: Engineered > WWTP > Aerobic digester... | reverse complement strand
CCGCGGCACCTGTCGGCGATCATTGACATGCCCCGGATGCGGCGACACGATTCGAGCCCCATGGAAGCGCAGTTAGCCCGTTACCTCGAAGCCAAACTCCCGGCCCAATCGGTCCAGGTGAGCAATCTCTTCCGCATCCCCGGCGGCGCCTCGCGCGAGACGTGGATGTTTGATGCCACCTGGAACGAGGCGGGGGGATCGAAATCAGAATCGTTTGTCGTGCGGAAAGACCCCCCGGCGAGCCTTCTCGAGACAGACCGCGAAGCGGAGTACGCCTTCTACTCCGCCTTCGCCGGCACCCGCGTCCCCGTCCCCGCGATGCGCTGGCTCGAACCCGATGCCAGCGTGATTGGCGGCCCTTTCTTCATCATGGACCGGATCCTCGGGTGCGAATCCGGGACCCGCGTCATCCTTGCGCCGCCCTACCAGCAGGTGCAGCCGGAGATTGCGCGGAACATGTATGAAATACTCGCCGCCATCTCCACGTTTGACTGGCGTGGCACGCCCGCCGAGCGCGTTTCAAAGGTGCCCACGGCCGAAACCGCCTGGCGCCAGGAACTCGACCACTGGGAGCGGATCATCAACGAGCAGGAGCTCAGCCCCCAGCCGGTCATCCGCGCCGCCATCCGCTGGCTCCGCGCCAACCCCCCACCGCCCGCTCCCCGGCTCGCCGTTGTCCACGGCGACTACCGCGTCGGCAACTTCCTTTACCAGGCCGATGGCTCCATCCACGGCATCGTCGACTGGGAGATGGCCCACATCGGTGATCCCATCGAGGACGTCGCGTGGTCGTTCAACCAGGCGTGGCACTGGGCCAAGGATGGGCGCCCGGGCGGCATCGTCGACCGTGAGACCGCGATTGGCATCTGGGAACGCGCCACTGGCCTGACCTGCGACCGGGCGGCTCTGCACTGGTGGGAGGTGTTCAGCCAGGTGAAGGCGCAGGGCATCTGGCTCACCGGCGCGCGCTCATTCCAGGAAGGGCGCACCAACGAGCTCATCCTCGCGCTCGTGTCCTACAACCTCATTAATGCGCAGGACCAGTTCTTCCTGCGGACCGTTGGGAGGCTTTCATGAGACCAGACGCCGGGCGTGTGCTGCAGGGCATCGCCGTCAACCTGCTCTCCAACGTCATGCCGGAGATCCGCACACCGTTCGGCCAGCAGACCGTCGGCATCGCCGGCGCGCTCACGATGATGCTCGCGGAGGAGTCCGACCGGGCCGCGAATCGGCTTTCGGTGGAGAGTGCCATCATCCGGGGCATCCTCACCGATGGCTTGCCCCTCGTCCGGAACGAGGCCCACGCAGCGGTCTCCGCCGCGCTCGCCACCCCGGCGCCCCCGGACATCCTGGTCTCGTCGCTGCTCACCGAGAACGATGCGCTGCGGGCAGGACTCATCGCCCTCCATGCCGCCGTCGAGCAGCTCGAAACCCCGGAGGGGCGCGCGATGGACGATCGAATCTGGGCTGAACTGGTAGAATCGACAAGGAGGCGCGATTTCCAGGCCAAGATGCTATGAGGGATGACCTTCGACGCCTGCTGGAGGCCTACGAACCCCAGACGCAGCAGCCCGATCCCGCGCCACCGCCAGCCGGCGTCCTACTCCTGTTGCACGAACGCCCGGCCGGTCCCCACGTCATCTTCCAGAAGCGCACAGAAAGTGTCAGAGACCACAAGGGACAGATCTCGTTCCCCGGTGGTGCTATGGACCCCGAGGACGCCTCGGTGCTCCACACGGCACTCCGCGAAACCCACGAGGAGATCGGCGTCGAGCCATCCCATGTCGATGTGTTGGGCCAGCTCGATGACATGGTCACCGTCTCGAATTTCCTGGTAACGCCCTACGTCGCGTGGCTCGACCGCTACCCCTACGAGTGGCGCTTCAGCTCCCATGAGGTCGCCTACCTGCTCGAGGTCCCTCTGGACCACCTCCGCGACCCCCGCAACCACATCCCCGACCGGCGCGTGATCAACGGCCGCGAATACACATTCCAGTCGTACCAGTTCGGCGAGGACCTTATCTGGGGCGCAACCGCGCGCATGCTCGGCAATTTTCTGGATATCATGCAGGCACTCTGACCGTCTCGGGAGCGGCGCTATGGCAGAACTCCAGCCGTCCGCCATCGACTGCGTGCGATGTGGCAAGTCCCTCTATTTCCTCGGTGTGCGCGATTTCCACGAAGGGACGCGCGTCGGCTTCTTCGGCGACTTCTTTGAACTCTTCCAGAACCGTGAAGAGCTCGATATGTTCGCCTGCGGGGCCTGCGGTCACGTCGAATTCTTCATCGGCGGCGTTGGTGATGACCTGCGCGGGTTCAAGACCACCGGCAGTGTCCGGAAGCGGCGCGTGCAGGTTGGCCGGCCGGCCGGGCAGGGACAGTGAACCTCAATCGCCCTAGGATTGGGACATGACTCAGCCTGAACCGCGCACGCTTGCATCACTCCTCAACGAGCTGCCTGGCGCCAGACTCCTGCGCGGGGAACCGGCGGCCAATGTGACCGGAGTCGAGCATGACTCGCGCCGGGTTGTCGCCGGGTCGCTGTTCGTCGCCATCCCGGGTTTCACCGTCGATGGGCACGCCTTCCTCCCCCAGGTCGCGAACGCCGGAGCCAGCGTGGCTGTGGTCGAGACCGGTCACCCCTTGCCCGGGGCGATCCCCGGTGACCTGGCTCTCATCGAGGTGCCCGCCACCCGCCCCGCGCTCGCCAGCGCCGCCGCATGGTTCTACGGTCACCCCGGCCGCGAGATGACCGTCATCGGCATCACCGGCACCGATGGCAAGACCACGACCTCGCACATCCTGACCTCCGTCCTCGAGGCCTCCGGCGCCGCCGTGGGCCGCCTGGGCACGGTCGATACCTACTTACCGGGTGAATCGGGCAAGGTGACCGACCGCATGACTACGCCTGAGGCCCCGGAAGTTCAGCGCCTCCTTCGCCGCATGGCCGATGTGGGCTGCCAGTACGCCATCGTCGAATCGACCAGCCACGGCCTCGCCCTGAACCGCCTCGACCATGTGGAGTACGACATCGCCGCGTTCACCAACATCACGGGCGACCACCTTGATTTCCATAAGACCTTCGAAGCCTATCGCGAAGCCAAGGGGCTGCTCTTTGAAGCGCTCGACACGGCAGCCAGGAAGTCCGTCCCGAAGACAGCGGTCGTGAACCTCGATGATCCTTCGGCGAACTACATGGTCGATCGCAGTGCCGCCGCCCCGCTCACCTACGCGCTGGAAAACCGCGATGCAATGGTCTCCGCGCGGGTCCTCGAGCTCCGGCCCGACGGTACCGGTTTTCAGCTGCTCACGCCCCGAGGGGTCGTGCCGGCCTCGATCCAGTTGCCGGCCATTTTCAATGTCATGAACGCTCTCGCGGCAGCGGGCGTTGCCGTCGCATGTGGCATGGATCCCGGCGAAATCGCCGGCGGGCTCGCCAGCTGCCCGGGCGTGCCGGGCAGGATGGAGCGGATCTCCACAGGCCAGCCCTTCGAAGTGGTCGTCGACTACGCCCACACCGGCGACGCGGTCCGCAAAGTCCTCTCAGTACTCCGCGAAGTCTGCCGCGGGCGCCTCATCATCGTTGTCGGCGCTGCCGGCGAGCGCGATCCCGGCCGCCGGTTCGGCGTGGGCCGCGCCGCCGCCGAGGGTGCCGACTTCGCCATCTTCACCAGCGAAGACCCACGCTCCGAGGAGCCCGCGGCGATCGTCGGCGAGATAGGGCGGCACGCCGAGGGGGCCGGCCGCCAGCGCGGACATGATTTCCTCGAGATCGAGGACCGCCGCGTGGCGATCGCGGAAGCATTCCGGCGGGCGGGCCCCGGTGATACCGTCGTCATCGCCGGCAAGGGCCACGAGCGGTCCATGGTCTACGGCGCCGAATCACGTCCCTGGGATGATCGCGATGTCGCCCGCGAAGAGCTCGCCCGGCGGGGGTACGTAGGCCCCTAGTTCTTGCCACGCCGTTTCCCATGCCGTTTGGACGGTGCGCGGGCCGTTCGTATACTGCTGAGCATTACGCCATTTGAGCGTCCTTCCCCAGAACGAGGTTTCACCCGTGGCCAAGCGCAAACGACGCGAGCTGCAACACCTGCGGCAAGAACCTTCTCGCCGCAAGAACTATCAGCTCGGCGGAACTACCACCAGCGATATCTACAAACCCGGCTTCCCGATGAACCTGCTGAGCAACGTCAAGTTCTTCGCAGCCATCGGCGTTGTCGTGGCCGTGCTCATGGTCCTCGGCGCGATCCTTACCACCACCGGCGGTGAGGACGAAGGCGATCCCGACAAGCTCCCCACGCCCACACCTGCCGCCTCCACCACGCCCGACGGCTCGGCGACTGCCAGTTCCACCCCATCCACAAAGTCGTTCGAAAAGGCTGAGACCGTCATCGATGCGGCGACCAAGTCGTACAGCGCGACCGTCAAGACCAGCAAGGGCGACTTCGTTATCGAGCTCTTCGCCGAGAAGGCGCCCAACACCGTCAACAGCTTTGTCTTCCTCGCGAAGCAGGGATTCTTTGATGGCATCACGTTCCACCGCGTCATCGATGGATTCGTCATCCAGGGTGGCGACCCCACCGGAACAGGTGGTGGCGGCCCCGGCTACCAGACTGCCGATGAGCCGAACGAAGAGCGCAACCTGAAGTACACCCTTTCCATGGCCAAGGTGGGCGGGCAGGCCGTCTTCGGCAGCCAGTTCTTCATCAATCTGAAGGACAACCCTTCGCTCGACTACGACAACCCGACGGTGAACAAGTACTACCCGTTCGGCAAGGTTGTCAGCGGCACCGAAGTGGTCGATGCCATCGGAAAAGTGAAGACCGGTACTGGCGATAAGCCGGTCGAGCCGGTCACCATCACCGGGATCGAGATCAACGAAAAGGCGAAGTAGCCCACCGCCCGGGCATGCCCGTTCCAACGAGGGGCCGCCAGCTGGCGGCCCCTTTCAGTTCTCCGCGATGCGTGTCCGTTCGCGTTCCAGAATGGCCAGTACATCCATTGGCGCGATGGCGCCCTCGCTGTCTCCGGCGAACACGCTCCAGACAATGTTCCCTTCCGCCTCGTAGGTCGCGATCAATGTCGCGCGCGCTGGGCCCTCCTCCGCGGAGATCCGGAAACTCCGGGCGCCGCCGATCGGTTCGATCTCTTCCGTATGCCGCCTGCCGTCTGGCAGCCAGATGATCCCGGATGCGGCAATGTCGCCGGAATCGGCCGCAAGGCTATCCACCCAGGCGACCGCCTGGTCTGCCGTCTCGAACACCAGTACCTGGCAAACCACATTCAGTGGTGGCTCGAAAGGCGGGCGGTGCAGCCGTTCTTTCCAGAAGATGAACCGTCCCCGTTGCATCCCGGCTTCGCGGTACTCCCGCTTGCGCTCGCCAGGATCGATGCCCAGCCCGCCGAGATCGGTTTCGGAGAACGACCCCGAAGCAAGCCCGAGAAACCCGCCGCCCAGGTCGCTCTCATTGCACAGGTAACGGTCGAGTGCCGCATCCCCCGATTCACTGGCATCGCCGCAGGCACCGAAAACGAGTGCCGCTGCCGCTGCCAGGGCGAACTTACTCGTCCCGTTGCCCATGGACCTGGGGCCCGATCCAGCCGTGACGCGCCTGGTACCGCTCCACCAGCACGATTAATCCGAAGAACGGTAGAAACGCCAGCACCGCCATGAGCGTCCAGGTCCACTCGGGGATCAGAACCAGCAGGATTGCACAGGCCGCCGTGAACGCCATCCCGAGAATGGCAAGAATCCGGCCGCCCACCACAAAAGGCGAAATTGGTGCATGCACCAGCCCAGTTTCGCCCGGTGGCGCGCGCGGGTCCACTCCCGGGACAAGGCCCCCACGCGGACTTAACTCCCGTATACTCGGCCCCATCCCCCGAGGAGTACTGACATGGCGCGTCCGGTCTTGCGAACTTCGCTCTGCGACATGCTCGGAATCGAATATCCGGTCATCCTGGCTGGCATGGGCCCGGTCGCTGGCGGCATCAGCGGCTCCGTTGCGACCGCCCCGCTCGTCGCTGCCGTCTCCAATGCCGGCGGTCTCGGCGTCATCGGCGGCGCCGGCTTCGGCGCCGAAAGGCTCCGCCAGGAGATCAACGACGTCCGCGCCAGGACCAACAGGCCCTTCGGCGTCGATCTCCTGTTGCCATCGAACTACATGGGTGGGGCGGCTGGCGGCGAAATCCCGCCCGACCCCCGCACCCTCGTCCCGGCCGAGACTCGCGCCGGCCTGCGGAAAATCGCGGAAGACCTGGGCATCGCCTGGGAAGAAGCTCCCATGGACCCACGCATCGGCCAGGCGGCCCGCCGCTCCGGCGGCATGTCCGATGAGCAGATGGAAGTCGTCATCGAAGAGAAGGTGCCCGTCTTCGCCAGCGGCCTTGGCAGCCCGGGGCCCTGGATGGATCGGTTGAAGGCGAATGGCACGAAGGTTCTCTGCCTGGTGGGCAACGTGAAAAACGCCAAACGGGTCGCCGCCTCTGGCGCGGATATCGTGGTCGCCCAGGGCACCGAGGCTGGGGGTCACACCGGGCGCGTGGCCACGCTCGCCCTTGTGCCCCAGGTTGTCGATGCGGTTGCGCCAACTCCGGTGGTCGCCGCCGGCGGCATCGCCGATGGCCGCGGGATCGCAGCGTCGCTCGCGCTCGGCGCGATCGGCGTCTGGTGCGGCACCGCATTCCTGGTTGCCGATGAGGCGAACCAGCCTGACATGCAGAAACAGCGCGTCCTCGCCGCCGGCGATGAAGACACGAAGGTCACCCGCCTCTACAGCGGCAAGACCATGCGCAACATCACCAACCCGCTCATCGAAGCATGGGAGGCGTCGGGCATCCAGGCGCTTCCCATGGGCCTCCAGGGGCTCCTCATCCAGGATCTCGTCTACTCCGCCCGCAAGGCTGGCCGCGAGGACCTCCTCATGAACGCCGCCGGCCAGGCCTCCGGAATGCTCACCCGCACCCGGCCCGCGGCCGATATCCTCCACGACATGGTCGCCGAAGCCGCCGCCATCCTCGGTGGCGGCCTCCAGGCCCGCGTCACCGCCGTTCCCGGAGACTAGTTCATGACAGAAAACGCACTTGAAGGAGTTCGCGTCGTCGAGTTCACCGACGAGATCGGCTCCTATTGCGGCAAGCTCCTGGCTGACCTTGGCGCCGAAGTTATCAAGGTCGAACCGCCGGGCGGCGGCCGCCAGCGGCATTCAGCGCCCTTTGTTTCGGGGCACGATGGCGATCCCGATGCCAGCCTCGCGTTCTGGGTCCACAACACGTCCAAGAAGTCTGCCGTCATCGATCTGGAAACCGCCGGCGGCCAGGCCTCGGCCCGGAAGCTCGCATTGACCGCGGACGTCGTCATCGAGGACTTCCCCGTGGGGTACATGGCTGCCCGCGGGCTCGCCTATGCGGACCTCAAGGGTGAGAGGCCGTCTCTTGTCTACACGTCCATCACCGGGTTCGGCCAGACCGGCCCCCATGCCGGCTGGGCTTACTCCGATATCGTCGGGCAGGCCATGGGCGGCATCATGACCCTTGCCGGGGAGATAGCCGACCCGCCAAACCTGCTCTACGGCCACCAGGCCGATGTCTCCGCGAGCATCCAGGCCGCCCAGGGCACGATGATGGCACTCCTTCACGCAGAGGCGACCGGTACCGGCCAGTCGGTCGATGTATCCGCTCAGGAATCGCTCTCCATGTCCCAGGAGATCGCGATGCAAACCTGGGATTTCCAGAAGAAGAACGTCTTCCGCACGGGCGAAATGGGGTCGCTGCCGATAGTCATCCCCGGCAACTCCACCATGAAGACGCTCGATGGCTATGTCCGCCTCTATGTTCTCGCGCCGGCAGGCGGCGACCTGCCCGATCTCGTCGAATGGATGAACGACGAGGGAAAGGCGGCCGACTTGCTCGAAGAGCCGTATGCCTCGGTCGTCCCGCTCATCAACATGGGCTGGCTCACGCAGCTCACCAGCAATCCCGCCGAGGCCGCGCGCGTCTTCCCGCTGCTGCCGCACATCAACGACGTTCTGCGGGATTTCTTCCTTGCCATCACCAGCAGGTACGCCTACGAAGAAGGACAGCGCCGGCGCCTGCTGGTTGGTATTGTCTCCACGCCGAAGGACCTGGCCGAGAACAGCCAGCTGCGCGAACGGGGATGGTATGTCCCGCTCCCGGAGGCCCCGGCCGGCAAGCCCGTCGAGTTCCCGGGCCCACCCTACCGGCTTTCCGAAACGCCCGCCCACATCGCCCGCCCGCCGCGGCTCGGCGAGCACACCGCCGCCATCCTCGGCGCACTCGCGTAGGAGTTACCCAATGCCGAAACGCCCACTTGAAGGCATCCGCGTCGCCGATTTCTCATGGTTCGGCGCCGGCCCCATCGCCGGAAATACGCTTTCCACGTTCGGCGCCGAAGTCATCCGGGTCGAATCGGAAACCAAGCTCGATTCCCTGCGGCGCGTTCATCCATTCGCCATGAACCCTGACGGGACATTCAAGGGCGGCTACAACGTCTCGGGCTATTTCAACAACTTCAATACCGGCAAACTGTCGCTCCAGCTCAACCTGAATACCGAAAAAGGCCAGGAGATCGGCTACCGCCTCATCGAGAAGTGCGACATCTTCCTCACGAACTTCACGCCGCGCGTCATCGACAAGTGGAACCTCAACTATGAGCAGCTGGCAAAGGTGAACCCGCGCCTCATCGCTGCCTACGCACCCATGCAGGGAATGGAGGGCCCCCATCGCGATTACCTCGGCTTCGGAGCCGTCCTCACCCCGATCACCGGCATCAGCGAGATGTCCGGCTTTCCGAACCGCTCCCCATTTGGCGTGGGAACCAATTACCCCGACTACGTCATCAACCCGGGGCACACCATCACAGCCATGCTCGCCGCCCTGCGCTACCGAAACCGGACCGGCAAGGGACAATGCATCGAGCTTCCCCAGGTTGAGTCCGTCGTCAACACCCTCGGAACGGCGGTCGTTGAGTACCTGGTGAATGGCACGAACCCGACACGGACCGGCAACCGCAGCGCCAACGCCTCGCCCCACGGCGCTTTCCGGTGCATCGATGATCCCCAGGTTGTGGGTGCGACCGACCGCTGGGTAGTCATCGCCTGCCGCGATGATGCCGAGTGGCAGCGCGCCGCCGGAGCGCTCGGACACCCCGAGGCCGCCACCGACCCTCGCTTCTCTACTCTTGCCGCCCGCAAGCAGAATGAGGACGACCTCGAAGCGCTGATCAACTCGTGGACCAAGCCGATGCGGGCCGAAGAGGCCTGTGCCGCGCTCCAGGGCGTGGGAGTCCCGGCCGGTGTCGTCCAGAATGCCCAGGACCTCCTCGACCGCGATGAGCACATCCGCGCGCGCGGCTACTACCAGTACGTCGAGCACCCGGAGGCCGGCCGCGAAGCGCACGATGGCCCGGCATTTGTGCTCAGCGAAACACCCGGCTATGTTTCCGGCCCGGCGCCTCTGCTCGGCGAGCACACGATGGAAGTCTGTGAGCGCATCATCGGGCTGACCATGGACGAGGTTGCCGACCTGCTCGCTGAGGGAGTACTCCTCTAGTCCGTGTATCGCCGCGGGGAGCCGCTGTTCTCGCGGTACATTTGTTCTATACTCGGGGTACGAAATCCCCGAAGGGGTCGAAGTGCTTTACGGGAAATGGCGGCCGCGCGGATTCGATGAAGTCGCCGGCCAGGACCATATCGTCCGCACCCTGCGCAACGCCCTCGCCACTGGCCAGGTTGCCCACGCATACCTGTTCTCTGGCCCGCGCGGCACTGGCAAAACGACCACGGCCCGCATCCTTGCCCGGTCGCTCAACTGCGCCCACCTCACCGATGGCGAGCCCTGCAATACCTGCCCCGCCTGTCGCGCCATCCTCGCCGGAAACGCCCTTGACCTGGTCGAAATGGATGCCGCCAGCAACCGCGGAATCGAGGATATCCGCGAGCTCCGCGAGAAGATCGCCTTTGCCCCTTCTGACCTGAAGAAGAAGGTCTACCTCCTCGATGAAGTCCACATGCTTACCGATGGGGCGTTCAACGCGCTCCTGAAGACGCTGGAGGAGCCGCCACCGCACGCCGTCTTCATCCTCGCCACCACCGACCTCCACAAGGTGCCCGCCACCATCATCTCGCGCTGCCAGCGCTACGACTTCCACCGGGTTCCCAACGACGCGATCATCGAGCGTCTGCAGTTCATCTGCGGCCAGGAAGCATTTGCGGTCCCCCGCGAGGGACTGCTCGCAATCGCCGTGCAGTCCCGTGGTGGCCTCCGCGATGCCATCACCATGCTCGAGCAGGTTACTGCCAGGTATGGCCCCTCTCCGACGGCCGATGACGTGCGGGCTGCGATGGGCCAGGTGAGCGATGAGCGCGTCCCCGGCCTGATCGGCGCCTTCCTGGCCGATGATCTTGGTGCAGCCCTTGAAATCGCACGTTCAGTTGCTGATGACGGCATCGACATCGCGCGCTTCACCAGGGCCGCCATCGATCTTGCTCGCGAGGTAATCCCTGAGGCCCTGAAGCGGGTCAGCGCCCCGGAGCATCCCCAGGCGGAGTTAATTGCCGCCGCCATCGCCCGGCCCGATGGCGTACGGGTGCTTGCTGGCGCCATTGCCGAGCTCGCACGAGCCGATTTCCGGCTCGACCCGGCCAGCCCGGTTCCACTCGAAGTCGCCTGTGCAACGGTTGTTCTCGGTGGTGGGCTGGCAGCGGCGCCCGCGGCCATGCCGGTGGCGGCCGGTGCGCACCCCGTGGCCACCGGCCAGGCAACCACGACGGCCCCGGCGGCGGTCGCAAGCAATGCGCCGCTATCTCCCGGCGAAAAGTTCGTCCGCGACCTTTATGAGCGCTGCAAGATGATCAATCCCAGCCACGCCATGTGGCTCAACGGGTCGTGCGAAGTGCTCAGCATGGAAGGCGATGAGTTGCGACTGGGCTTCCAACGCCAGATGCCCATGGGCAAAGTCGATACCGTCTGCCGGGCGATGGTCGAAGAGCAGGCTGCCGCAATTCTCGGCAGGCCGGTAACCTTGGTAGTGACGTTGATCGAGGGGAGCGCCCAGCCGCGCAGGGAAACCCGGCGCGGCCATCTCGCCGAAGCGGCGAAGGCCATGGGCGCCACACCCATCGGGAAGGACTGATATGGCAAAGAGCAGCGGCAACAACCGGTACCTCCGCCGCGGTGGTGGGGGGGGGCTCCCCGGGCGAAGCTCCGTCGGTGGCGGCAATAACAACGCGCTCGCACAGGCGCAGGAGATGCTCGCGAAGGCCCAGGCCGAGCTTGCTGCCTCGACTGTCGAGGGTAGCTCTGGCGGCGGTGCAGTCCGTGTCTCCATGTCCGGCGAGCAGAAGATCGTGGGCATTGCCCTCTCCCCGGATGTCGTCGACCCGGAGGATGTTGAGATGCTCCAGGACCTCATCATGGCGGCCATCGCCGACGCCTCCGAAAAGGCTTCGGCGCTCCAGGAGCAGTCGTTCGGAGCGATTACCGGCGGCCTTGGCCTGCCGGGCATGGGGCTTGGCTAGCCCGCCGTGGCTGAAGGCCCCTCCACGCCCGAGCCGATCCAGCGCCTCATCGAGGCCTTCCACCGGCTCCCCGGTATTGGGCCGAAGTCGGCCCAGCGCCTCGCCTACCACGTCCTGCGAGCCAGCGAACAGGAGGCATCCGCGCTCGCGCAGGCCCTGCTCGATGTAAAGCAGCGTATCCGCTTCTGCTCCCTGTGCATGAACATCACTGAGGCAGACCCGTGCGCCTTCTGCCAGGATTCGCGCCGCGACCACACAGTCGTCTGCGTCGTCGAACAGCCACTCGATGTCCTTGCAATCGAACGCTCGGGAGGATTCCGCGGCCTCTACCACGTGCTCCATGGGGTTCTGAACCCGATGGATGGAATCGGTCCCGAACACATTCACGTCCGCGAGCTCGTCGTCCGGCTCCAGACCGGTGAAATCCAGGAGGTGATCATGGCCACCAACCCGAGCCTCGAAGGCGAGGCGACTGCCATGTACATCCAACGGCTCATTGGCCCGGCCGGCCTGAAAGTGACCCGCCTTGCGCGGGGGCTCCCCAGCGGCGCCGACCTCGAATACACCGACGACGTCACCCTTGCTCGCGCCCTCGAGGGTCGCCAGGAGATCTGAGTGCCTCGCCCGGCCCGCACGTATTCGACTGAAGCAATTGTGCTGCGCCGCCGCAACCTGGGCGAAGCCGATTCGATCTTCACCGTCTTCAGCCGCGATGAAGGCAAATTCGATGCTGTCGCGCGCGGCATCCGCAAGACCACCAGCCGCATGCGCGGACACCTGGAGCCGCTCACACAGGTGCAGGTACACCTCGCACGCGGCCGGACGCTCGACGTGCTGACCCAGGCCGAGACGATTGCCGCTCACCGGGCGTTGAAGGCCGATCTCGACCGCCTGAACCTGGCGCTCTACTGCGCGGAGCTCATCGACCGCTTCACGATCGACCGCGTCGAGCAGCGCCCCCTCTACGAGCTCCTCGCCGATGCGCTCGATGCCCTCGAGGCGGGTGCATCGCCCATGGCCGTCCGCTACTTCGAGTACCACCTCCTGGCGATCGCGGGCTATGAGCTCCAGGCCACTGCCTGCGCCCTCTGCCACGCCCGGCTTCCCGAAGAAGAGACGCTCTTTTCCGCGCCCGCCGGCGGGCTCGCCTGCCGCGATTGCCGCCCGAGGACTGAACAGGGCCGGCTTCTCGGTGTTCGCACCATCAAGGTCTTGCGCTATGCCCGCATCGCCAGTATCCGCGAGTTTGACAGCGTCCGCGTCGATGACATTCTGGCGCACGATCTCCAGTTCGCCCTTGGCGGGCTCATCCACCAGGTGATTGACCGCGAGCTGAACACCGTCCGGTACATGGATGCCATCGTCCGCGGGCAGCGTTCGGCGGCAATCCCGCCGATCCATGTACAATCCGATCAGCCTGAACTTGCCCCACCGGAGCCCTGAATGCCCCTGTACGAGTACTTCTGCCAGCACTGCAACGGCATCTTCGAAGAGCTTCGACCGATCCGCGAAGCCTCAGAACCGATGCCCTGCCCCGAGTGTTACAAGGACGCGCCGCGCATCATGCCGACATCGTTCGCGGCCTTCACCTTCCGGGAAGGCTACCCGCGCCGCATCCCCGATGACGGCAGCTACTATCACCTTGGCAAGAAGGTTTCGGCCCAGGTCAAGAGCGCACGCCCCAACGAGCACCCGGAGATCAACAAGCCGGAACCGAAGGCCAAGCGCACCAAGGGCGAACAGCAGGAACTGAAGGACATGCGGGCTGCGGCGCGGCGCGGCGAACTTGTCGACCTTTCCGGCAACGCGGTGAAGCCGGGAGACGTGACCAAGTACTACGACGATGGCCGGGTCGTTCGCGCCGGCACCCCGCGCCACATGTGACTCGCCGCCCCGGGACGTGCTCAGCTCTTCCGGCTGAGCACGTACTCCCCGAGGTTGACCATGCACTCTTTGGCCGCGCTCGCCGGCAGGTAATCAATCGCCTCGTTCCCGCGGCGCACGTAGTCGCGCGCGATGGCGAGGGAATCGTTGAGCACCTCGGAGCTGGAAATCGCATCCAGCGCTTCTCGCAGCCGCGTCGCCCGGTCCCGCTTTGCCAGGACAAATCGCCGGATCGGGTTGTCCCGCGGATACCGTTCCAGGAACAGAAGACCGGGAAGGGTGATGGTGCCTTCGAGCAGGTCGCTACCTACTGGCTTTCCCATCAACTCCTCATCCCCCGTGAAGTCGAGCACATCATCGACGATCTGGAAGGCCATGCCCAGGCTATACCCGTACGTCCGCATGGCATCGACCGTCCGCTCGTCGCATTTCGCCAGCACGGCGCCGCCCTCGGTTGCGTTGGCGAAGAGGGCCGCCGTCTTCCCTCCGATACGCCGGAGGTACTGCTGCACATCGTTGCTCGCATCGAATGCGGCGGCGTCCTGGTCGAGCTCTCCGCTGGTCATCTTCATCAGCGCCAGTGCGAACAGGCGCGTCACGGCAAGGCTTCCTGTCCGGGTCACCATCTCCGCGGCGTTGGCGAACATGTAATCGCCCAGTAGCACCGTCAGGGCGTTGTCGAACACAGCGTTGGCGGTCGGCCGGCCACGCCGGCTGGCCGCCCCATCCACCACGTCATCGTGTACCAGGCTTGCTGTGTGAAGCAGCTCGATAGCCGCGCCGAGCGGCACCAGGCGGTTCAGGTTGTATTCGCCCAGGCTCCCGGAAAGCAGCACGAGCCCGGGGCGAATGCGCTTGCCTTTTCCTTCGAGGGAATGGTCCAGCATGCGCTTGAGCGGCGGGAGTTCGACGTCCTTGGTCGATTCGAGCAGGTCTTCGACGAGGATCATGTCCTCGGCCACCGGTCCGAACAGCGACTTTGTCTGCGTTTGCGTCATACCGCGCCTGCCGCCACGCCTGCGGGAATCCGGAAGAGCCGGCAGGCGTTCGCCGAAGTGAGGGCGATCACCGCGCCGGCGGTCTCGCCGCGCGCTTCAGCCACAGCCCGTGCTGTGTGAATGAGCAGGGCCGGTTCGTTCACTTTTCCTCGCATAGCCTGAGGCGGAAGGTACGGGCTGTCCGTCTCGATCACAAGTGATCCCGCTGGCAATCCCGCCGCCAGCCGCCGCGCTTCATGGTTCCCTGGATAGGTGATCACGGCGGCGATCGAGACCATGAAACCCACCTCCACGTAGCGGAGGGCCTGTTCCAGGGTTCCGCCGAAACAGTGCATCACTCCGGGCACCTCCACCCCTGCGGCCCTCGCGCTCAGCGCGAACGGCGCAAGGTGCTCGATCGCGGCATCCTCGGCACTCCGGCTGTGGACACTCACCGGCTTGCCCGCGCGAAGGGCGATTTCCAGCTGAGCATCCAGCAACCGCCGCTGGTTCGACTCCGTCGCGAGACCACGGTAGAAGTCCAGTCCGATTTCGCCGACCGCCACGACTTCGTCCAGCCGCGCGAGCGATTCCAGGTCAGCCAGCATCGTGCTTGAGACGCCGTCTGCTTCGTGCGGGTGAAACCCGACAGCCGGGTGAACCCCCGGTTCCCTGGTGGCCAGCTCAAGCGCCTCGGCATTCGATGGTGCGTCGTACCCGCAAAGCGCGAGACCGCCGACGCCGGCATCCCGCGCCCGGGCCATCACTGCCGGGAAGTCTCCGCGGATTTTCGAGTCCTGAAGGTGGCAATGGGTGTCAAAGGCTGCCGCGGTCATGCGCCGTTGCCATCGCCGACGATGTCGATCTTCGTGTACAGCGGGCGCGCCGCCAGCAGGGCCGTCCCTCGCGGAATCGGCTGCCATCCCCAGCCCTGGTCCATGATGCTGCCCGGCAGCCTGAGATCCTCGTGGAGCCGCGTCGTGGAGAACGGGATCACCGGGTGGAGGAGCACTTTAAGCGCGTTGATCACATCCAGTGCCGTTGCCAGGGTCTCCGCGGCGTGCGCCATGTCCGTCTTCACCGCTTTCCACGGCGCACGCTCATCCAGGTACTTGTTCGCTGCCTGGGCGAGCCGCAGGCACTCTTGCAGCGCCGCGCGGAAATGGCAGGCGTTGTACTCGGCACCGGCCGAATCGAACGTGGCCTTCGCCTCGGCGATCAGCGCCTGGCTTTCCGGGGCAAGCTCGCCCGGCTCGGGGACAATGCCATCGAAGTTGCGGTGGATCATGGAAATCACGCGGTTGGCGAGGTTCCCCCACGTTCCGATCAGCACATCGTTATTCGTGCGGATGAGTTCGTCTTCCCGGAACTCGGTGTCGTTCGTTTCCGGCAGCACCATCGTGAGGTAGAAGCGCACGACGTCCGGCGCATAGGCGTCGAGGAGGTCCACCATCCAGGTGCCCGTACCCTTCGACTTGCTCTGCTTCTGGCCTGCCGAGAAGTTCACATACTGGTTGGCCGGTACGTCGTAGGGGAGGTTCAACCCGCCGTAGCCCATCAGCATTGCCGGCCAGATCACCGCGTGGAACGGGATGTTGTCCTTCCCTACGAAGTAGTACGAGCGCGTGGAGGAGTCTTCCCAGAACGGCCTCCACGCCTCAGGCGTTCCGCGGAGCTGGGCCCACTCCTTCGATGCGCTCAGATAGCCGATGACCGCGTCGAACCAGACGTAGATGCACTTGTCTTCGTAACCCTCGACCGGCACCGGTACGCCCCATTTGATGTCGCGCGTGATGCCACGGTCCTTCAGGCCCTCGTTGAGCATGCCAAGCGTGAAGTTCAGGACGTTTTTCCGCCAGTACGTCTTCTCGCTGACCCACGCTTTCAGCTGTTCCTCCAGCGCCGAAAGGCGCAAGAAGAAGTGCTCCGAAGGGCGCAGCACGGGCGTGGCCCCACTGATCTTGCTCCTGGGATTCACCAGTTCCACGGCATCCAGTGTCTTGCCACAGCTATCGCACTGGTCGCCACGGGCATCCGCATACCCGCAGTGCGGGCAGGTGCCCTCAACATAACGGTCGGGCAGAAACCGCTCGGCCTCGGGGTCGTACAGGTACTCCGCGGTCTTGGGGTAGAGGAAATCGTGTTCGAGCAGCTTGAGGAACACGTCCTGGGTCACGGCGTAATGGTTGGGCGTCAGTGTCGTGGTGAAGAGATCCCACGAAATGCCGAAACGCTCCCAGACCTCCAGGATTCGCGGGTGGTAGCGATCGACAATTGCCTGCGGCTCCACGCCCTCTCGATCCGCTGCAACCGTGATCGGCGTTCCGTGGCAATCCGAACCAGAGACCATCAGGACTTCGTTGCCCTTCAGCCGCTGGAAGCGCGCGAAAATGTCGGCGGGCAGGTAGGCGCCAGCGGCCTGACCAACGTGCAGGAGGTAGTTGGCGTAGGGCCAACCTACGCAGACAAGTATCCGATCGGACACGGAGGCACCCGGGTAGGAGATGAGTCTGAGTCTACCACAGCGTTCCTTGCCGGTCGGTCAGACATCCTCCCACGCGGCGTAGGCATCCTCGCGTGGGCACCCGGTCAGCCGTGCGACCTCCGCGGCCGCGGATGAGCGCCGTGCCCCGGCCCGCTTCATCGCCGCCACCAGCGGAACAACCGCGGACCCGTCGATCGAGGCTGGATTCGGCTGGATGACGACCACGCACTCCCCGCGCGCGCCTTCGAAATGCTGCGCGAGGAGCGACGCGCGCCCCCGGACAACCTCTTCGTGGAGCTTCGTCAGCTCGCGGCACACGACGGTTTCCGGGTCGCCGTGGATTTCCGCGAGCTCCAACAGGGTTGCTGCCAGGCGCCCCGGGCTCTCGAAGAAGACGACGACGGACGCCGCCCCTCCGAGCGCCTGGCGCAGCGCCCGCGTCCGCTCACCCTTCTGCCGCGGCAAGAACCCCAGGAAGTGCGCGCCTGGCCCATCGAACCCGCTCACCGAGAGCGCCGCGGCAAGGGCGGACGGTCCCGGCACCGCGAACACCCGGATTCCCTCCCGGTGCGCCGCCGCCACCAGCCGCGCGCCAGGGTCCGCGATCGCTGGCGTGCCCGCATCGCATACCAGCGCCACCACACCATCCCGGGCCGCCGGGAGGATCTGCGGGATGCGCTCATCGACGTTGTGTTCGGTCAGGCTCACCATGCGCGCCTGGCTGCCGGTGGACCGCACCAGTGTCCCGGAGGTCCGCGTGTCTTCCGCGGCGATGAGGGCCGCCCGCCGAAGCGCCTCCGCGGCACGCGGCGATAGGTCACCCAGGTTTCCGATGGGCGTCGCGACGATGTACAGGCCGGGATGCCACGTAGTCATCGAAGGGGCCAATACCCGGCATTGCACATAACCGAATCTGCAAAACCGTTTTGTGTTGACCTGTTGCGAGTGCCGCTCCTACACTCAATCCAACACCGCGGCCCCATCCACGGGCCGTGACTCCACCCCCGGGATTCTGCTGACTTGAGTACTGCTGTCAACCTCTCCTCCGCCGCCTCCGAATCGCCGGAGAGCGGCCATGCGCCGTTTACCGAGAGTGACGCCGCCGCCCCAAGATTCAAGCAACTTCGCCGCGCGTACGGGTTCGATGAGGTCGCCATTGTCCCTGGCGATGTCACCATCAACCCGGAACTGACCCAGCTTGGCCTGGAAATCGGTCCCCACCATTTTGCCATCCCGTTCCTCGCCTCCGCGATGGACGCCGTGGTCGATCCGAACTTCGCCATCGCCATGCACAAAGCCGGTGGGCTCGCCGTACTCAACCTCGAAGGAGTTTGGACCAAGTACGACGACCCTTCTTCGATACTGCAGGCGACTGCCGCCGCCAGCCGCGATGAGGCCACGGCGATCCTTCAGGAAGCCTATCAGCAGCCCATCCGCGAAGAGTACATCGCCAAGCGGATCCACGAGATGAAGGCCGGTGGGGCGGTCGCAGCCGTCTCGCTCACCCCGATGAACACGAAGAAGTACGCCGCCCTCATCCAGGAGGCGGGCGCCGACATCCTGGTGGTCCAGAGCACGGTGACCACGGCCCGCCACGAATCGACCAGCGTTGAAGGGCTCCGCTTCGACAAGCTCTTCAAGGACATTCACATCCCGGTCGTCGTCGGCAACACCGTTGGCTTCAAGGCCACCCTCGAAATCATGCGCACTGGAGTGGCCGGCGTCCTCGTCGGAGTGGGCCCGGGCGCTGCCTGCACCAGCCGCGAAGTGCTTGGCATCGGCGTCCCGCAGGTTACCGCCACGATTGACTGCGCCGCCGCCCGTGACTCCTACTTCAAGGAGAGCGGCCGCTACGTTCCCATCATCACCGATGGCGGCATCCGCACCGGTGGCGATGTCTGCAAGTGCTTCGCCTCGGGCGCCGACGCTGTCATGATGGGCTCGCCCTTCGCCGCCACCACCGAGGCCCCCGGCCGCGGCTACCACTGGGGCATGGCCACCCCGCACGCCAACCTGCCGCGCGGCACCCGCGTCGCGGTGGGCGTCAACACCACCCTCCAGAAGGCCCTGTACGGCCCGACCAGCCGCACCGACGGTACCGAGAACCTCGTCGGCGCGCTCCGCACTGCCATGGGCATGTGCGGCGCCCGCACGATTCGCGAATTCCAGCAGGCCGAAATGGTCATCGCCCCGGCGATCAAGACCGAAGGCAAGATCTACCAGTTCGCCCAGCAGCAGGCGTAGCCCGCTCCCCGGTCCAGCGATAAACGGCGAGGCCCCCACTCAATGGGGGCCTCGTCGCGTCTCCGAAACGTGTCCGGCCCGCTCACCCCGCCAACCCTTCGAGGAGAACCGCCAGCGCATCCACCTGCTCATCGAGTACGCGGTCGGCCGCGTCCAGCGCATATGCGTCGCTGTGTGACATGGCCACCCCCATTCCGGCCCAGGCGAGCATCGCCGCGTCGTTCACGCTATCGCCAATCGCCACGACCTCGTGCCGGTCGATCCCGAGGTCGGCACAGACCAGCGAGAGCGCGTGCCCTTTGTTCGCTTCCGGTGCGACCGCGACCGTCACCTCCGGGAAGTCGAGGAGGTGCAGAGACTCCCCGTGGTGCGAGACCAGCGCCCGGTGGATGCCGTTCGCCTCGGACCTGGAGGAGATGATCCCAACGCCGGTCGGCGCCACACCCGAATTCTCGGGGTCCGGGCGGTACTCGGGCGTAATCCCGGAGACCACCCCGTAGCGGTCTGTTGCCTCGCTCCGCCGGGAAACGATGTAGCGCAGCGGATTGAACCACTCGTAGGCGCGTTCGATCTGGCGGGCGTATTCGATGACTTCCATCGCTGAGGCGGGCGCGATCGGGAACTCGTGGGTCATGGTTCCATCAATGAGGTGCACCGAACAGCCCTGCTGGCAGATCACCGGCCCCGGCAGCCCCAGGTGCCGCGCGATTTTCGCCGTCCCGGGGAACATCCGCCCCGAGGCCAGCACCACGGCGATGCCGCTATCTCGCAACGCCGCCACCGCTGCCGAGACCCGCGGCGGGGGTGTGTGGTCATGGCCGTAGTGCGCCGGGTCGATCAACGTCCCGTCAATATCGAGGGCGACGAGCTTCACTCCCATCGCGCGCACACGATCCGATCGATGCCCGACAGGTCCTTCACGGCCCAGGGCGTCACGCCACGCACCGCCAGGATGGCCGCCACGTCGGCAGCCTGCCCGAAGCCAACCTCCAGCGCGAGAAGGTGTGGCCGCAGCCGGTCCGCGCAGTCGTCGATGAGCCGCCGGATCAGCTCGTAGCCGTCTTCCCCGCCGTCCAGAGCAACGCGTGGCTCCCAGCGGCTCACCTCCGGCTCAAGCGCCTCGATCTCCCACGCGGGGATGTACGGCAGGTTCGCCAGCACTACGTCTGCACACGAGATAGCCGAGAGCAGGTCTCCCTGGATGAGTGGCAGCCACGGCGCGTGCCGCGCCGCATTCACGGACGCGAACCTGAGCGCGTCCGCGCTGATTTCCGTCGCGAGCACACGCGCGCCGGGCCGCTCAGCCGCGATCGAAACGGCGATCGCTCCACTCCCGGTCCCGGCTTCCGCCACCACGGCCCGAGCGTCATGGTCGAGTTCCGCCATCCCCAGGTCCACGAGCAGCTCGGTCTCGGGGCGCGGAATGAGCACACCCGGGCCTACGCCAAACTCCCGCCCAAAGAACTCCCGGTGTCCCGTGATGTAGGCAGCCGGTTCCCGCTGCTCGCGGCGCTCCACCCACTCCCCGAAACGTGCGGCCTCCTCCGGCCCCAGCGCACTCCCCGCGAAATAGCCGGCTCGTGAGACCCCTGCGGCTTCCCGCGCGAGCAACTCTGCCTCGAATCGCGCATCTTCAATCCCGGCGGCGGCGAGCCTCCCGGAGGCTTCCATTGCCGCCTGGCGGGCGTTCACTCCAGGTTCTCGAGCCGCCCGGCTTCGACCGCCGTCGCGACCGCATCGATCATGTCGTCCAGGTTCCCGTCCATCCGGTCCGGGATGTTGTGGACGGTCAGCCCCACGCGATGGTCCGTGATCCGGTCCTGGGGGAAGTTATACGTGCGGATCTTCTCGCTCCGGTCGCCTGTACCGACCTGCGTCTTGCGCTCGGCGCTGAGCTCGGCGTCCTGGCGTGTCTGCTCCATGTCCAGCAGCCGCGAACGGAGAACCGTCATCGCCTTCACGCGGTTCTTCATCTGCGAACGCTCATCCTGGCAGACCACCACCAGGCCCGTCGGGAGGTGGGTGAGCCGCACCGCCGTGGCGACCTTGTTCACGTTCTGCCCGCCCGCGCCGGACGAATGGAAGATATCGACCCGGAGGTCCTTTTCTTCGATGGCGATATCCACTTCCTCGGCTTCGGGGAGTACCGCCACGGTGGCGGTGGAGGTGTGGATTCGGCCCTGTGCCTCGGTTTCCGGCACCCGCTGAACGCGATGGACTCCGCTCTCGTACTTGAGCCGCGAGTACGCACCGTCCCCTCGAACTTCGAAGACCACTTCCTTGAAGCCGCCCTTCTCCGATTCGGAGGCGCTCAGGATCTCGGTCTGCCAGCGCTTGCGCTCGGCATAGCGGGCGTAGGCCCGGTAGAGCTCGAACGCGAACAGGGCGGCCTCTTCGCCGCCGGCGCCTGCCCGGATCTCGACGATGACGTTGCGCGAATCCCGCGGGTCCTTCGGGAGCAGTTCGCGCCGGATCTGTGCCGTGAGTTCGTCCATGCGGCGCTCGGCCTCAGCCAGCTCCGCTTCCGCGAGGGTCTTGATTTCCGGGTCTGACTCCGCGAGCATCTCCCGGGCTTCGCCGGCCGATTGCGCAAGCCCCTCGTACTCGCGGAAGAACTCAACCACCTTCTCGGTCTCGGACCGTTCGCGCGCGAGCCTGTTCAGCTGCTCGAAATCGGCGGCCACTTCGGGGCGCCCCATGTCATTCGTCAGCTCGTCATAGCGCTCACGTATCCGCTGCAACCGGGAAAGGATGTTCTCGTCCATAGGTCAAAGGAAACGGCCCGCGAAGGGCGGACCGTCAGGTGCGCTCCGGGGGCGTTCTCGGAGTATACCACCGCCCCGGGCTCAGGCTTCGAGCCGCGCCCGGACCGTTGCAGCGATGGCCGCGAAGGGCAGAACCTCCTGGTCGCCCTCCCCCGCGAG
>Ga0209476_10000770_pt1 | contig 22053 bp, 17 predicted proteins | sample KloWWTrecipitate_FD_187179 | JGI IMG/M metagenome (GOLD analysis project Ga0209476, IMG submission 187179) | Active sludge microbial communities from Klosterneuburg, Austria, studying microevolution and ecology of nitrifiers - Klosterneuburg... | ecosystem: Engineered > WWTP > Aerobic digester... | reverse complement strand
CCGGGTGACCTCCGCTCCGCCCGATCCCTGGCTCGAACCATTTGTCGATTCCCTCCGGGCCACGGGCGCGCGCATCCTCGATGCCGGCTGCGGAGCCGGGCTCGACGCAGCCTACCTGGCTGCCCGCGGCTTCACCGTTACAGCCTTCGATAGGCGCCAGCCCCCGGCCCATCCGTGGCGGCCGCCTGTGAGCTTCCTGCTCGCCGATGTCTGCGCCATGCCCTTCCGCCCCGGCCGCTTCGATGCCGTCATCGCCAGCCTTTCCCTTCACTACCTCCCCTGGCAGCAGACGCTCCAGGCCTTCAGCGCCGCCGGCGAGCTGGTTCGGCCGGGCGGCCGCTTTCTCTTCCGCGTCAACGCCAGCGACGATCTCCACCACGGCGCCGGACAGGGAGAGGAGATCGAGCCAGGCTTCTTCCGCGTCCCCGGCTCAATGGTCTCTCACAGCGAGACCAAACGGTTTTTCACCGAATCGGATGCCCGTGCCGCCGTCCCGCGCCGTTTCGCCATCGACCACCTCGCCCACCGCACCATCCGGCGCTACGACAACCCAAAGCAGGTCTGGGAATGCCTGCTCACCCGCGAGGCGTGATGCGCTCCTGGCCCCCCGGCCACTGCCGCCGCCAGAGGTAAGCCAGCGCCCCGGTTGCCACACCCACGTTCAGCGATTCCACCCGCGGATCCATCGGCAGCGCCACCCGGAAATCGCTCTCCTGCAGCAGCAGGTGGCCCACCCCTTCCCCTTCGCTCCCCATCACCAGCGCCGTTCGCCCCGGCCAGTCGAATGCCGTCGCCGATTGCGCGCCCTCCCCGGCGTCCGCGGCAACCACCCAGTAGTTCGCCTCCTTGAGCGTCCTGATGGCCATCGCCAGGTTCTGCGGGGCAGCCACCGGAGCGATGAAGCTGAGCCCCGCGCTTGCCCGGTGTACCCCCGGCGTGAGCAGCGCCCCCCGCCGCAATGGCAGCACCACCGCATCGACCCCCACCGCTACCCCCGTCCGCAGCACGGCCCCGAGGTTCTGCGGATCGGTCACCCGGTCCAGCAGCAGGATCAACGATGACTTGCCTGCCTCCCGAGTTACCGATCGAAGGTCCAGCGGCTGCATCTCTTTGAGCCGTACCAGCACCCCCTGGTGAACCCCGTTCGCCGTCAATTCATCCAGCCGGAAACCGTCCACCGCCTCCGCCTTCAGGCCGGCTTGCCGGGCCCGCTCCACCAGCTCCAGCACCCGCTCGTTTCGCGCATCCCGGAAGTACAGCAGCGATTTCGCGTACCCCGCTTCGAGTGCCATCGCGCAGGGGTTGATCCCGAATGCCAGGTCGTCGGGCGTGCTGTTCGGCTTTGGTCGCAGTCTCGTCATTCGCGTTCAGTCTCTCACCACTGGGACCCAGGAGGCACGCTCAGGGCGCGGCCGGCGTCGCCACGCCCCCTGCCAGCTGGTAACTCGGCACAAGCTTCGACTGGTCCACCGCGTAGATCCGGTCCTCGCCGTTGCGGAACACCTCGGTAAGCCCCGCCATCTGCTCGAACTTCGCGAGCCCCGCTTCCGAACCGTGTACCCGCTCCTCCCCACCCACGATCACGTAACGCACGTTGTACTTCCGCAGGTAGTCCACCGCCAGCTGCGTCGAACTCGATACGTAGAACGCCTCCGTCTCCGACCGCCGCCGTTGCACCAGCTCGCCGTAATCGGTCCGCTGCTGGATCTGGTGCCAGTCCCACCCGATCACCGCCGGCAGCCCCGTGTACTCCGAGATCCTCCCGGTCCAGCGGTAAAGCGGCCCGACCGCCTCAACGATGATCGGCGATCCATCGACGTTCTCCCTCAGCCACTCGATGAGCGGCCGGTCATCCGCCAGCCGCAGCGTCACATCATCGCTCGTATCCTGCTCCGCCTGCGTCTCCACGAAGATGCCATATGGAAAGAACGCGAACCCATCCAGCGTCGGCCCGGTCTGTTCGAATCGGGCTTGCTGCCGCGCGCGCGTCCCCGGGACGATGAAGAGGCTCGCTCCGAGCACCAGCCCGGCCAGCGCCACCGGCCCCGCCACCGCGCTCAATGCGCGCCAGTCGCTCGCCCGGATCTCCCCCTCGCTCCGCCTCGCAAGCGCCTCACGCGCCAGCCGCCCGCAATACCACGCCGCGAAGGCGCTCCCCAGCGCCAGCAGCTGCCACGCTTGCAGGCCGAACTTGAACACCGTGTTCATCCGCTCGATGTCGTTCTTCAGTGTCACTACGTCCACGCCCACCGCGATCCCGAACCCGAGACCGAACATCGCTGTCGCCAGCGTCCTTGCCAGGTTCTTTTCCGCGCGCCGTACCTCCAGCCAGAGCAGATGCAGGAAGAACAACACTCCCACGCCGCCCAGCGCCACCGTCGTCAACCCGAATGCCCAGGTGAACGCCCCAACCCCGCTCAGGAAGATCGCCAGCGACGTCAGCTCCAGCCTGCCGTTGAGAACCGAAAGGAATGGGTCGTTTCCGGGCGCGAATCCCCGCTCCGCCAGCTCCTCCCGGTAACGCACCGCCAGGAACGCCAGGCCAAACCCGATGAACACCCCGAAGTGCACGAAAAACTGGTGGACCTTCGTCGTTTCGGGCGCCCGCATGATTCCCGGGTCAAATGTCTCGAAGCGCCCCGTGTAGGGAGCAAACGCGATCACCGCCACCAGCCCGGCAAGCGCCAGGTGGCCCACCGCGTCCCACCAGCGCGCCTGCCAGCGCCCCGCGCGCATCGCCTGCCCGAGCGGTATTCCGATCGCCGCGATCAGCACCACCGTCGGGAAGTCCCACGTGTGTACCGTCCGCACCAGCCCGACTGCCGCCCCGATCATCCCCGCCAGCACCCAGCTCCGTCCCCGCAGGCCTTCCCGCGCACTCGCCGCGTAGGCCACCACCAGCGCCACCACCGTCCCGAAGAACGGCAGCCCCATCAGGTGCGGGTGCAGGTCCCCGAAGAGCATCGACCAGTAAGGGAACTCCGTGATGTCGAACGAGCCGAAGTGCACCCGCGAGCTCCGCCACCAATCGAACCCCGGCAGCCGGGCGCCACCGATGAGCCACTCCCAGAGCCCTCCCGCGATTCCGGCCGCCCCGCCGATCACCGGCACGCCCTCGGCCAGGTCCCACCGGTTCACCGCCTGCAGCCGCTCGATCCACTGGTGGGCCCCGTCCAGGTTCCCAATTCCGATGAGCAGCATCGCGCCAAACGCCCCGGCCAGCAGCCCCGGGCGTGAAGCCACGCGCGCTCCCGCTGCCCTTGCCTGCGATGCCATCCCCACGAGCCACTGGACCACCGTGAACGCCACGCTCGCTGCAAGCGCCGCATAAGTTGGCACCCCGAGGTTGAATGCCACCTCTGGCACCAGCCGCAGTGCCCGGATCGGCACGGCCAGGAAGAACCACCCCATGTAGTAGTAGTTCATGCTTCCCCCGCCGAACCACGGGTCATATGGCGGCATCGTCGTCGAGCGGGTCACCGCGGTCAGGTACGCGATCTCCATCGGCTTTTCCCCGCCCTGCGGGTGGTGCCAGAGGTCCGGGTTGTAGGCTCGCAACAAGAGGAACCCGAAGAAAGCCGCCACGAACACCGCCTCCACCGCAAGCCACGACCGCCAGTGCTCGCGCAGGTCGGCCAACAGCGCCCTCCGCCGGATGACCCCGGTCGCCGCCCCGGCAATCACCGAAAGCTGGAACACCAACCAGACCAGCCGCCCCGAAAAGTCTGCCACGCCCCAGGCCACCAGCAGCCAGGTTGTCACTGCCAGCGTCGCGAACCCGAGGAACTTGCTCAATCCGTAGCCCCGCGCCGGCAGCGCCCGCAGCAGCCAGGTTACCCACGGCACCGCTCCCATGGCTGCCACCTCGATCCACAACAGCCACCACAGCCACGGCGCCGAGCCCGCCCACCCATCGGCGTCGAAAACGTCGTTGAACGTGCCGCCCCCCTGCTGAACATCCGCATCATCCGGCGTGAACTGCAGCCCGTTCGTGCTCCCCTGCCGCGGCAGAAGATTCACCGCCCGCTCGGGATACGCCTCGTAGAGCAGTGCCAGCGCCCGCTCGCTGTCCCACGCATCCGTCTTCCGGTAGATCCGCACCTCCGGGTGGTCGTACACCGTGAACGATTCCTCCGCCCCCGAGTCATCGATTGACAGGCCCAGGAACGTTGGATGCACCTGGAACGTCGCCACCCGTTCAAAGCCCAGCTCACCGCTCTCCAGCAGTTCGTAGTACCTGATCGTTGCCGGGTACTCGCGCTCCAATTTCGTCACCGATTCACGGATGCGGTTCGACGTGATTGCGACATAATCCGCGCTGGCGAGCCCGCCCCGGTTCGGGTTGGCCGGGTCCCCGTACACCAGCTTTCGCACTTTCTGGGGCGAATCCGGCTCGTATGGCTCGGTCTCCACCACCCGGTATTCCCGGGGATTCTCGCCGAAGCGCCAGGGCACAGGGTCATCCCAGAGTTCCGTGGTGATTGCCGCCCCCGCCGGCACGTTCTCGTACACCCAGCGTGTCGCTGCGATTCTCGGGTGCTCCTGGATGTAAACCGATTGGAAGGCCAGCGCCCACCACACGCTCCCTCCCAACACCCCGGCTATCGCTCCTCCCGCCAGCACGCGCGCGCCGCGCGTTCCCGGAGCCACCCGGCCCGCAACCCGCCCGCACGGCAGCCATTCTGGCAGCGAACCGGAACGCGCCCACCCCCAGAACGAGAGGAGCCCCCATCCGGCGAAGATGCACAGCACCGGGTACATCGGCTGGAAGTACCGCATGAACGCCACGAACCGCGGCCCCCAGAACACCAGCACCACCACCCCGGAGACCAGCGGCAACACGAACGCCGTTTCGCGCCTGCGGAAGAGCAACACTCCGCCAACCGCCAGCGCCAGCCACGACGTCACTCCGAGTGCGGGCCCCATCCCCCACAGCACCAGGTTGCGCAGCGGCGTCAGGAACGGTGTCGTCCCGGCGAATTGCACAAACGGCGGATAGTCCGCGTTCCCCTGCTGGAAGTCGCGCTCCCGCTGCAAGTCATCCCACCAGCGCTGGTCCAGCGCCATGTCCCAGAAGTTCGGCCCTTCGAACGCATACGGCTGGGCTACCCGGAATACCAGCAGCGCAATCGCCCCCGCCATGCATAGCATCGAAACGTCGTTGGCCCACGCCCAGCCCGGCGCTCCGCCGGCGTTCTCTGGCGCCTCTCCCCGCCATCGCAACCCGAGCCGTGGAAAATCCCGCAATCCCACCCGCAGTACCAGGGCGGCCACCGGCAGGCTCGCGAAGATCGCTCCGTTCACCTTGCACGCGGCCGCCAGGCCTACCGCCAGCCCGATGCCTCCCGCAAGCCACCACGAGGCCGCCCCCCTACTTCCCACCCAGTACACGCTCAACAGCAGCGTCAATGTCGCAAAGAACGTCAGGTACGGGTCGGCCGTCCAGAAGTGAGCCAGCTGTGTCGGCAGCACCGCCAGCGCGTACAGCAAGGCCGCCAGCACGCCCGCCCGCCTCCCGAATAGCCGCCAGGCGGCCAGGAAGACCAGCAGGATCGTGGCCGTATCCACCCCCGCCGTCACCCTGCGGCCCCACACCACCGTCTGGTCGTATGAGTTGTTCGGCCCCTCCGGGTCGTCGCCCGCCAGCGTCGCCACCGCTTTCACCAGGAACAGCGGGAATGTCCCGTAGACATAAGAGTTGGTCTCACCGTCGTTATACGGGTTCAGCGGGCTCCGCGCGGTATCGAAGTACGCCCCGATCTCCCCGGGCCAGTCGATCCGGCTCGATACCATCGAGAGGAACCGTTCATCCGGGTGCATCTGGAGCGGCCGCTCCGTTTCCTTCGGCTGGTCCCAGTCCAGCCCGTGGAAGCGAAGCACGCCCCCGCACAGCAGGATCACCAGCAACGCGCCCGATTCCCAGCGCAGGCTCGCACGCACCATGCGCGCTGCCCGCCGGCCCCACCGCGCCACGCGCCCGCTCACCTCCGTGTTCGCCTCGTCCAAACGAATCTCCGGTCCCGTCGTGGCCTACAGCATACCCGTGCTCGCGCTCCGTCAAACCCGCCGGAAAGGCCGCCTTTTCCAGCCACCCTCAGTCCCGCCCCGCCACCCCGGCAGCGCGCAGTGCCGCGATCTCCCCCTCGCCAAGTCCCAGCTCTCCCAGCACCTCGTCCGTGTGCTCATCCAGCAGCGGCGCGGAAGACCGAATGCGCACCGGCGTCGCATCCATCCGCAGTGCCGGGCCAAACGTCTTGTATGGCCCGAGGAGCGGATGCTCCACCTCCACCAGGTAGCCGTTCTCCAACAGCTGCGGGTCATCAAAAACGTCCGGCGGAAAGTTGAGCGGCCCGCACGGCACTCCCGCGCCCCGCAGTGCCGCAACCCACTCGGCCGTCGCCCGTGTCGCAAAAAGGTCCTCCGCCTCCCGCAGCATCCGGGCGAGCCGGTCATACGCCCCCGGCGTGCCCGCCTCGAAGTCGTCCTCGCTGCGCGGGTCCACGATCCCCGTCGCCTGGCGGAACCGGGCGTTCAACTGCGGGCTCAGGCACCCCACGCTCACAAACCCGTCCCTCGTCCGGTAATGCCTGAAGTAGATGTTCCCGAAAGCCCCCCGCGCGTAGTGCCGCTCCCAGACCGCCCGCTGCTCTTCGAAGCCCGCGCCCGCCGCCCGGGCCGCCGCCATCTCCTCCTGGTACGGGCCGCCCTTCTGCGCGTCTGTTGCCCCGAACCAGCTCAACAGCTGGTGTCCCAGCGCCATCGATGTCCCCAGCAGCGATGTCTCGATCCGCTGCCCTTCGCCCGTCTGGTCCCGGTGCCGCAGCGCCGCCACCACCCCCAGCGCCGAAAACGCCCCGGTTCCCATGTCGTTGAACGCCGGCCTGATGTTCAGTGGCACGCCATCGCGCTCCCGGGCCGTCAGCACCGCGGTCCCCGAGATGCCCTGCACCACCACGTCGTACCCGGGGTCCCCCCCGAGCGGGCCCAGCTTCCCAAGCGGCACATGCTCCAGGTACACCACCCGCGGATTGACCGCCGCGAAATCCTCGTACCCCAGCCGGTAGCGCGGCAGGTCCGCCGGTTTTAGCGACACCATTACCACGTCCGCCCACCGCACCAGCCGCTCGATGATCGGACGCGCCTCAGCCCGGGTAATGTCGAGGCAGACGCTCCGCTTGCCCCGGTTCACCAGCGTGAACCCCTTGCTTTCGCCCGGCACGATCGGCTCCATCGTGTGGCGGATGCCGTCCCCCGCCTGCGGCTCCACCTTCACCACGTCGGCGCCCATATCCGCCAGCAGCAGCCCCGCAAACGGCACCGCCAGCGCCTGCGCGATCTCCAGCACGCGCACGCCCGCCAGCGCCCCCGGTGGCCCGGTTTCGTCCATGGCCGCGAACGATACAGGATTTCCCGTGCCGCCTACTTCTTCAGCAGATCACGGATCTCCCGCAGCAGTTCGATGTCCTCCGGCGTCGGCACATCGGCGGCTACCTCGCCCCGCTTCCGGCGCGCGTTCAGCACGTTCAGCGGCTTCACCACCACGAAGAAGATGACCGCCGCGATAGCCAGGAAGCTGATTACCGAGTTGATGAATGCACCGTAGAAGAAGCGCGAATCGTTGAGCGTGAAGTCCAGCGCGCTGAAGTCCGGCTCGCCCAAGATCGCCCCGATCAGCGGCGTGAACAGGTTCTCCACCGCCGACGTCACCACGGCTCCGAACGCCGCACCGATCACCACCGCCACGGCCAGGTCGATCACATTGCCCCGCAGAATGAAGTCCCGGAATTCCTTGAGCATCGAAGCACCTCCTTGGTCCGGCGGGATGGTAGGCGACGCCGGTCGCCCCCGGCAAGCATTTCTTTGCGGCAAACCAGCTCTATGCCCCGCTGGATTGACGACCCTACGTATACGAAGCCTGGCCTGTCCCACCGCCAGGGCCCTTCCGTGCCTCTGTTACACAGGCTGCAACCGCCGCCACGTATTCTTCCGCACTCGATTCGTGCACCGGGGTGGCCATCACATGGATCCCGTTTGGCTCAGTCGTCTGGCCGCTGTACCACCCCTGCCGCACCATCAGCCCGGCCACCGTCCCCATCTCCACACCCTCGACCCCGTAGGCGAACGCGTAGAGCGGGGGTGTGCCATGTACCCGCAGCCCCTCGATCTTCGATAAGCCCTCGATCACGCGCTCCTTGGCCCGCATGCTCGCCGCCGCAATCTCCCGGTAGCCATCCCGCCCGAGAAAGTTCAGCGCCGCCCACGCCGCCGCGATAGCCCCTCCCGGCCGTGTCCCCGTGAACGTCAGCGACGAGTACATCCCGCTCGGCCAATCATCGAACGTATACCGCGCAAATTCCCGCTGCTCCCGCGTCCGGAAGGTCACCGTGCTCGCCGGTTTGGCTGCATACCCCGACTTGTGCAGGTCGGCGGATATCGATGTCACCCCCGGTACGCCGAAATCGAACGCCGGCACCGTATACCCAACTTCCCGCACGAACGGCGCGAGAATGCCGCCAACACACGCATCCACATGCAGCCACAGCCCGCGTTCCGCCGCGATCGCGCCCAGCTCCGGGATTGGGTCCACCATCCCGAGCGAATAGCTCGGCGCCGATGCGTACATCCCGACCGTGTCGGGGCCGATGGCCCGCTCGATCGCCACGGGGTCCGCCCGGTAGTCCCGCCCCACGGCGACGCGCTTCACCTCCATCCCCAGCAGGTGCGCAGCCTTGTTCAGCGCCGGGTGCGCCGAGCGTGGCGCCACGATCTCCGGCCGGTGTACTTCAGGCCGCTCTCTGCGCGCCCATTCCCGCATCGCCGTGATGCCCTGGAAGATGCTCTCGGTACCGCCCGATGTGAAGATCCCCGCGCTGTCTTCGTCACCGTGCAGCAGCCCGCGCACCATCGCCAGTACTTCGCTCTCCATCCGCCCGATACTCGGGAAGGCCTTCACCCCTAGCCCGTTCTCTACCAGGAACATCCCGAATGCCTCTCGCAAGACATGCTCCAGCTCGTCGTTCGCGTACCACACAAAGGCGCCATGCCGCCCCCGCTTCCAGTCCAGGTCATGCCCGCGCATGGCCTCCATCTCCGGACCCAATTCGTCCCACGGACGGCCCTTCTCCGGGATCTCCATCACCATGGTCTGCCTCCATCGCGCACCTGCGCCGCCCGCAGTCTACGCAACACCCGCCCGGTCCGGTGCGATCCCCGTCATGGTTTCGGGATCAGCCCAGCCTCTTCCTGGATCGCCTTCACGATCAGCCGCGCCGCCTTCTCGCCGCCATCGCGCACCAGGTGGACACCGTCCGGGTGCCGCATCAGCTTCACCTCCCCGTCATCGTCCGTGATGTACGCGTCATAACCACCGCTCGCGGTGGTGAACAGTGGCCACAAGTCCACATAACGTATCCAGAATCGCTTTGCCGCTTCTTCCCGGTAGATCACATTCAGCTCCGCCATCCGCTCCGAAAACTCCGCACTCCGCATGATCGGCTGCCCAACCCACAGGACCATCCGCCCATCGCGCTTCAACAGGTCCATCACTCCAGCCACCCGCCGCCGGTACTCCACCGCCCAGCCAGCCTCGCCCGGCTGGAAAATCTCCCCGGCCGGTGTCTTGATGCCCTGCGAGTCGTTCGCGCCAAACATCACCACATACACGTCCGCCGCGTCGCTCGTGATCAACTGGTTGAAGTGCCCCGGCCAGTCGAAGAAATCCGGCCGCGTCAACCCCGATGAGAGTTGCGATTCCTGCGCCGGAGTCATCACACCGGTCTCGGCCGCCTGCCGCACCAGCGCCTCGCCCACGATCTTCGACATCGAATCGCCCCCGACCCACACCCGCAGGGGCGCCCCCGCGTCGGGCGTCCGGATGAGCTGTTTCGGAGGCGCCGGCGTCGCCGTCGGCGCGGGTGTCTTCCCCTTGCCGGCCGTCGGCGTCCCGCTCGCCTCACCCTTGCCGGTCGTGGCAGTTGCCCCCGGCCCGCCGTCCGTCGAAGCCGGAAGCTCGAACAGGCCATTTCCACCGTCGCCGCGTCCCAGCGCACTGTCCGCCCACTTCCGCGGTTCGTCCAGGTAGAGCGCCCTGCTCACCGCCGCAAACGGCTTCCACACTGCAACCCAGAAGTCCCGCTCCTTTCCGAACGGCTGTTGCTTCGCGCCCTCTTCCAGCCACGGCGCATTCAGCAGGAGGCCGATCAGCAGCGCGCCAAGCATCACCACGAACACCCGCCCCGGTGTCGCGCCCAGGCGCTCCCCGCTCCCTGGATGCTGGCCTTCGCCTGCCACGTGCCCTCCCGCGCCTCAGAACTGGAAGTAGATGAACGGGGCAACGCCTTCGGGACCGAATACGTCGATCGCCACGAGCCCCACCGCCAGAGTAGCCGCCTGTGCCGCTGGCGCCAGCCGCGAAAACTCCACCTGCACCCGGTTTCCCAGCGCCCGCGGCAAGAATTGGACAAGGATGCTCCCGGCGATCACCGCCAGCATCACCGGAGTCACTGCCGGCGATGCCTCGCCCCACGCCGTCCACATCCGCCCCAACACCTCCCACGCCGCCCCGAACGTCTCCGCCCGGAAGAACACCCACGCCAGGCAAACCACGTTGAACGTCACTACCCACTGGATCACCGCGGCGGCCCGCCCCAGCGTCAAAGAGGTCCGCTCCCGTACCTCACGTTCGATCACCAGCCCGAACCCGTGAATCGCACCCCACACGATGAACGTCCACGCCGCCCCGTGCCACAACCCGCCCAGCACCATCGTCAGCACCAGGTTCCGGTAGATGAACCCCTTCGTTCCCCGGTTTCCCCCGAGCGGGATGTACAGGTAGTCCCGCAGCCAGCGCGAAAGCGTCATGTGCCATCGCCGCCAGAAGTCCTGCAGCGAAAGCGCCCGGTATGGCGCATCAAAGTTCTGCGGGAACCGCAATCCCAGCAACAGCGCGCACCCGATCGCAATATCCGTGTACCCGCTGAAGTCCGCGTAAATCTGGATCGCGTAGGCGTAGACGCCCACCAATACCTCCAGGCTGCTGTGACTCCCCGGCGCCGCGAAAACCGGGTCGGCTATCTCCGTCGCCAGGTAGCTCGAAATCACCACCTTCTTGAAAAGCCCCACCAGGATGAGCTGGAACGCCGGCGCCGCATCGATCAGCCGCTCCCGCAGCGGCTCCCGCAATTGCGGCGCAAACTCCGTCACCCGCACGATCGGCCCCGCCACCAGGTGCGGAAAGAACGACAGGTACAGCGCGAAGTCGAGCGGCGCCATCGGCTCCGTATCGCCCCGCGCGATGTCCACCAGGTAGCTGATCGCGTGAAACGTGAAGAACGAGATCGCCACCGGGAGCGTGATCTCCATCAGGGGCAGCGGCGCCCCGAAGCCTATCCGGTCGAACGCATCCGCCATCTCCGTCGCAAAGAACCCGTAGTACTTGAACCACCCCAGCGTCGAAAGGTTGGCCGCTACCCCGAATCCCAGGAACCAGCGCCCCGCCCGGGGCAGCCCCTCAGGGCCACGCATCCGCGCCAGGTCGTATCCCATCGCCCAGTTCGCCGCCGTCGATCCCACCAGGAGCAACACGAACTGCGGCTCCCAGAATCCGTAGAAAAACCAGCTCGCCCCCACCAGGAACACCCGCCACCACAGGTGCCATGGACGGATCAGCCATGCCACAGCGAACACGGCCACGAAGAAGATGGCGAAATCGACCGTCGGGAAGAGCATCGCTATCCAGTGCGTGCCCGTGCCGGGCAGGCCCGCAATCCGCCCCATTGTGGCCTCCTCCACAGAACCGGGCCAATTCTCCCGGCCCCGGTTGAAATCACCCTTGCCGCCCCCCCATCCCCTTGTTAGCTTGGATTCAACGATTTCTCAGAATCATCCCGGCCCCGCGGCGCGCCCCCCGCCCGGCCACCTGTGGAGTTCCCGTGAGCGTCATCGCTCCCCCCCGCAGTATCCGTATCGCCTCACTCGCCGCGATCGGCATGGCCGCGCTCGCCGCCATCACCGTCAGCGTTATCACCGACCGTGGCCGCTCACCCGCCGGCTTCGCCGCAGCCGCCTCCAACCAGCTCGCCTACCAGCCGCTCACGGGTACTACCGGGCTGCTCATTCCCAGCCTGGCCTTCGATGGCACTCCCGAACCTCCACCGGCGCCGCTCCCCACGCCAACTCCCGTCCCCCGGCAGCTCCCGGCGAGCGCCGAAGGGCTGCGGCTCTGGTCCGACGGCGATTCCACCTCCTATTTCATGACCACCGCGCTCTTCGCCGAATGGTCCAACCGCGGGGGAGTGCCCGTCCGCCAGGCCGATTACCGGATCTCCTCCGGCCTCTGGCGCCCCGACTTCTTCGATTGGCCCGCCTTCATCCAGTCCGAAATGGCCCTCTACGACCCCGACGTCGCCGTCCTCATGCTCGGCGCCAACGATGCCAACCAGATCACCTCCTACGCTGAATACGCCGCCCGCGTTGGCCGAACCATGGACCTCCTCTACCGCGAAGGCCGCATCGTCGTCTGGGTCGGCCAGCCCAACATGGGCCGTTCCGATCTCGCCGCCTCCATCCCCGCCGTGAATCGTGTCTTCCAGGAGCAGGCCGCCGCTCGCCCCTGGGTCATCTACGTCGATTCCTGGACCCTCACCTCATGGTCCGATGGCACCTTCGCCGCCGCCCTGCCGGATGCCTCCGGCCTCGACCAGGTCCTTCGCGGTTCCGATGGCGTCCACTTCACCACTGCCGGCGGCCGCAGGCTTGCTCTCGGCGTCCTCGCCGCTCTCTTCGGATCCCCCTGAGCACACCACCACTTCACGCGCGCATCCCGTCTTCGCTACGATGACCCTCCTATGCCGACGCTGCCCACCCCCGGTACTCGTGTCGAGGACGCAACCGACTCCCGGATTGAGCCACCCTTCCACCTCGTCCTCCTCGACGATAACGACCACTCCTACGGGTACGTCATCGTCATGCTCGCCAGCATCTTCGGGTATGCTCCCGAGAAGGGCTACGCGATCGCCTGCGTCGTCGATGCCCAGGGCCGCGCAATCCTCATGACCGGCCCATACGATGAAGTCCGCCTCAAGCAGGACCAGGTCCACGCATTCGGCGCCGATCCCAACATGCCCGAATGCAAGGGAAGCATGACCGCCGTCATCGAACCCGCCTGCTGAAACCCCTATGCTCCAGCCGCCGCCATGGCAAACCACCCCGGCCTGCCTGCCGCCGGCCGGGGTCCCCCTTTGACCCGCCCGCGTGCCACCGGTAGGCTCGCCGCGCACGCCATTCCCCCCCGGAGGCTCCCGTGGCCATCACTCCCGCCGATGACTTCCCGATCCACCAGATCCCCTACACCTTCGACCGTGTCGGCACCGGCGACCGCAACTTCTACGATCGCTTCTTCTTCAACGGCTACACGAGCGACGGCGATGTCTACTTCGCGCTCGCCCTGGGCGTCTACCCCAACCTCGGCGTCATGGATGCCGCCTTCAGCGTCGTCCACCGCGGCACCCAGTACTTCGTCCGCGCCTCCCGCCTCCTCGGCGATGACCGGCTGAACACCCGCGTCGGCCCCATCTCCGTCCAGATCGTCGAGCCCATGAAGAAGTTCCGCATCAAGATCGCGAAAAACAAATGGGGCATCACCGCTGACCTCGTCTTCGATGCCCGCTCCCTGCCCGTCGAAGAGCCTCACTTCCTCCGCATGTCCCGCAACATCCCCGTCATGGATTACACCCGCATCACCCAGCACGGCGCCTGGTCAGGCAAGCTCTCCGCCGCTGGCCATGCATGGCAGCTCGCCCCCGACCGCTGGTGGGGCTCCCGCGATCGCTCCTGGGGCATCCGCGGCGTTGGCGGCCGCGATCCGCGTGGCGCCCCGCCCACCGAACCGCCCCAGTTCTTCTGGAACTGGGCCCCCGTTAACTTCCCCGATCTTTGCACCCTCTTCACCGTCTCTGAATTCGCCGATGGCACCCGCTGGCACGAATCCGGCGCCATCCTCACCCCGTACCCCGATGCCACCCTCCAGGATGCCGCCGTCGATTACGACCTCCGCTTCCGTAAGGGCACCCGCTGGATCGACTCCGCCAGCCTCACGCTCCGGCCGAAATCCGGCGACGAGATCGGGATGGAGATGAAACCGATGTACTCGTTCTTCATGAAAGGCATCGGCTACGGCGAGCCCACCTGGGGACACGGCATGTGGGTGGGCCCCGACGAGGTGGATGGCGGCCAGTACGACATCGAAAACGAAGTCCCCCTGGCCAACCTCCACGTCCAGCAGGTCTGCCAGGTCACCTCCGGCCGCCGCACAGGCATCGGCATTTACGAGATCATCCTCATCGGCCCGTACCCGCGCTACGGCTTCACCGAGTTCCTCGACCCCGCCAAATAACCGCCCGGGGGATCGACAATTGTCCATCCCCCTCCGAAAATGAATCCATGCCCATCTACGAGTTCCGCTGCGGCGATTGCGGCAGGGTCACCAACCACTTCACCCGGAAGATCGATACCGAGGTGCATCCCCCCTGCGAACACTGCGGCAGTGCCCACACCTCCCGCCTCGTTTCGAAGTTCGCCCGCACCTACACCCGCGCCGACATCATCGAAAAGTACGGCGACCCCTCCGAAGGAGGCGGCCCCGATGCCTACCGGGACCCGCGCCAGATCGGCTCCTGGGTCGAAAAACGCTTCGAGCAGTACGGCATGGACCTTCCCGACGGCGCCCGCGAGATGATCGACGCTGCCCGCGACGGCGAACTTCCCGAGGCGGTCAAAGACCTCTAGCCCCGCCCGGCAGATTGGACCACCCCGTGAGCGATACCAGCCCGCTCGATACCATCATCCCCCGTATCCTCGACCACTTCGCCGCCAAGAACGCCGCCCGCGAACAGGCCCTCTCCGCCAGCCGCGCCATCATCCGCATGAGCGCCAACAGCATCCGCGCAGTCCACCGCGGAGAGTTCGAACAGGCGGCGAAACTCCTCGACGAGGCGAAACAGGTCCGCGATGCCGCCGTCGCCGCCCTGGAGGGCCACGCCGACGTCTACTACGCCGGCTTCCTCCACGACGCCCAGAAGGAATACGCCGAAGCCCGCACCACCCTCGCACTGCTCACCGGCGCCGCCATCCCCTCCCCGGAAGACCTCGGCGTCGAATACCCCGCCTACCTGAATGGAATCGCTGAAGCCGTCGGCGAAATGCGCCGCATGGTCCTCGACCGCCTCCGCGCCGGCCAGTTCGATGGCTGCGAACGGATCCTCGACGCCATGGACGACATCTACTCCGTCCTCGTCACCATCGACTTCCCCGATGCCATGACCGGCGGCCTCCGCCGCACCACCGACCAGACCCGCGGCATCCTCGAAAAGACCCGCGGCGACCTCACCATGGCCATCGTCCAGCGCCGCGCCACCACCCCCGCCTCTTAGGCGCGCCCCTCGGCAAGTTCGGCAGCGTTGAACCCCGAACGCACCCGTCATAGGCGCGCCCCTCAGCAAGCGCGGCAATGTTGAACCCCGAACACACCCGTCATGGGCGCGCCCCTCAGCAAACGCGGCAGCGTCGAACCCCGAACACACCCGTCATGGGCGCGCCCATCAGCAAGCGCGGCAATGTTGAACCCCGAACGCACCCGTCATAGGCGCGCGCGTCAGCAAGCGCGGCAGCGTCGAACCCCGAACACGCCCGCCCTGGGCGCGCGCGTCAGCAAGCGCGGCAGCGTCGAACCCCGAACGCACCCGTCATAGGCGCGCCCCTCAGCAAGCGCGGCAGCGTTGAACCCCGAACGCACCCGTCATAGGCGCGCCCCTCAGCAAGCGCGGCAGCGTTGAACCCCGAACGCACCCGTCATGGGCGCGCCCATCAGCAAGCGCGGCAGCGTCGAACCCCGACCACACCCGTCATAGGCGCGCCCATCAGCAAGCGCGGCAGCGTCGAACCCCGACCACACCCGTCATAGGCGCGCCCATCAGCAAGCGCGGCAGCGTCGAACCCCGAACACGCCCGCCCTGGGCGCGCCCATCAGCAAGCGCGGCAGCGTCGAACCCCGAACACACCCGTCATAGGCGCGCGCGTCAGCAAGCGCGGGGATGTCCCTCCCCCGATCGCCGCCCCCGACATAATCGACCCCGCCCCAACCCGGCACGCCAAACGTTGCCCTTACGCCCAGGAGCCGCCCGCTCCCACCGCCCTACGCCCCCGGCATCGCCCGCGCGATGATCGCCTTCGTGAACTCCATCGTGTTCAACTTCCCGCCTAGATCCCCTGTCTTCTCCCCGTCGGCAATGCAATCGTGCACCGCATCCACGAGCCGCCGGCCGGCGTCGAAATTGCCGCAGTACTGCAACAGGTAACCGAACGCCTCGATCGCGCCCGAGGGATTGGCGATGCCCTTCCCCGCGATATCCGGCGCCGTCCCGCCCGCCGGGTCGAAAATCCCGATATTCGGCTGATGGCTCGGCGTAAACGCATACGAAGCGCTCGCCCCCAGTCCGATCGACCCGATCAGCCCGTACACCATGTCGCTCAGAAAGTCGCCGTACTCGTTCGGACAGACAATTACATCGAAACGCTCCGGCCTGATGATCAGCTTCGCCAGCAGCGAATCGAAAAGCTCCCGCCGGTGTTCCGTGTTCCGGTATTCCTCCGCCACCTCATCCACCACCTCTTCGAACAGGCCATCCGCCGCCCGCTGAATCGTGTACTTGCTTGTCGAGACCACATTGTGGCGCTGCTGTTCCGCCAGCCGGAATGCGAAATGCGCGGCGTGCTCCACCGGCGTCCGCTCCATCACCCGGATGCTTACCGCCGAGTGATACCCGATCCGCATCCCCGCATCCTCATACGTCCCGCCCGTTGCCACGCGAACCACGTGGACGTCGATGTTCCCCGTGTAGTTCGTGCTCACCCCCGGGTAGGTCCGGCACGGCCGATGAATCACGGAAAGCCCCAGCCTGTCCCGCATCACCTGGTTCGGGCTCACGGTCTGCGTCACCGTCGGGTACTTCATCGCTGCCCCGAGCTCCCGCGTCGCCTCGATCCCCTCCTCCAGCGCCGCCTCCGAGGCCTCCCGCCGCTCCAGCGTCCAGTCGATCGGCCGGAAGCTCACCGGCGAGCCCAATGCCTCGTTGATCGCATGGATCGACTCGCGGAGCTCCCCCGCAATCCCATCGCCATTCAGTTCCGCTACCTCGCGCATGGCGCCCTCCATCCGTTCCGGGTGTTCGGATTCACTATGCAACGCCTGGCCCGCCCCGGCCAGCACCCAATTTCCCGCCCAAAAAGCCCCGCCGTAGCGTCCGCGCCGGGCCACCCCAAAGCAGATCCGCCCCTTTCCCCAGATTTTCCCTAAGCCCCCCCGCTGATAGACTCGCCCACGCTTCTCGGCGCGCCAGTCAGGGTGCCCGGTGGCTCTGTGGAATACGTACGCGGGGTCACAGCCACATCTTTCCAGGGGAGAACATTTCATGTTATTGGCCCAGATCATGATCCCCGCGGCCGGAGCCGCGGCGGTCCTGTTCGCGATCTGGCTTGCCTACGACGTCCTAAAGAGGGACAAGGGCACGGCCTCCATGCAGGAAGTCGCAGGCACCATCCTCGAAGGCGCCAACGCCTTCCTCAGCCGCCAGTACCGCACCATCGGCATTCTCGCCATGGTGACTTCGGTCGTCGTCGGCCTCATCGTCGGCATCTTCAAGGAATCGACTGAACTCGGCGTCCTCACCGGTATCGCCTTCATCGTCGGTGCCCTTGCTTCCGGCGTCTCGGGCTACATCGGCATGTCCATCGCTGTCCGCGCCAACGGCCGCACCGCCGCCGCCGCCCAGCACAGCCTCGCCGAGGCAATCAATACCTCCCTCCGCGGTGGCGCCGTCTCCGGCTTCCTCGTGGTCGCCCTCAGCCTCATCGGCGTCTCCGCAATGTTCGCTATCTATAGCAACGTGCTCGGCCACCCGATCGATGAGACGCCCTTCATGATCGTTGGCTTCGGCTTCGGCGCCAGCTTCGTCGCCCTCTTCGCTCAGCTCGGCGGTGGCATCTACACCAAGGCCGCCGATGTTGGCGCCGACCTCGTCGGCAAAGTCGAAGCAGGCATCCCCGAGGATGACCCCCGCAACGCAGCCGTCGTCGCCGACCTCGTCGGCGATAACGTCGGTGACTGCGCCGGCCGTGGCGCCGACCTCTTCGAATCCATGTCCGCCGAAAACATCGGCGCCATGATCCTCGGCGTCGCCATCTTCACCGCCACCGGCCGCGTCGAGTGGATCCTCTTCCCCCTCGTCCTCCGCTCCTTCGGCGTCTTCGCCACCATCATCGGCATGCTCACCGTCCCCTTCTGGGCGAAACGCATCAGCGATCCGATGGGCGCCCTCAACGGCGGCTACTGGACGATCACACTCCTGAGTGTCATCGGCCTCGGCATTTGTACGCGCGTCATGCTCGAAGACGTCTGGTACTGGTTCTTCTTCTGCGGTCTCGTCGGCATCGCCACCGGCATCGCATTCGTCTACATCACCCAGTACTACACCGCCGGCGCCTGGCGCCCCGTCCAGGAAATCGCCCGCGCCAGCCGCACCGGCGCCGCCACCAACATGATCATTGGCACCGCCGTCGGCTTCGAAACCACCGCCGTCACCGCCATCACCGTTGGCCTCGCCCTCGTCAGCTCCTACGTCCTCGGCTCCCAGGCCGACCTCGAAAACGTCAGCTCCATCTCCACCGGCGTCTTCGGCACCGCATGCGCCACCATGGGCATGCTCATGTCCGCCGCCTACGTCCTCGCCATGGATACCTTCGGTCCCATCACCGATAACGCCGGCGGTATCACCGAAATGGCCGAGGATTCCAAGCCCGAAGCCCGCGAAATCACCGACAAGCTCGATACCGTCGGCAACACCACCAAGGCCCTCACCAAGGGCTATGCCGTGGGTTCCGCCGCACTTGCCGCCTTCCTCCTCTTCACCGCCTTCCTCGATGAAGTCCGCCTCGAATTCGGCAAAATCGCCGGAAGCGACCCCGAGCGCTACGCCACCCTCGTCCAGGACCTGGACCTCATACCCGCTGGCGCCGATGTCAAATTCGCCGCCGCCAACGTCATCAAAGAGCACGTCGATAACCTCGAAGCCCTCCGCGAAGAAGTTGGCGACGAAGACAAGTTCTCCGAAGGCAACATCGAAACCCTCGCCGTTGCCGACCCCGACGAGACCGAAGCCCTCGTTCGCAAGAAGGTCGATGATGGCGACCTCACCGCCGAGCAGGCCGCGGCCATCGAATCGAGCCCCGTCCCGTTGCCTCGCGTCATGCCCATCAACCTGGGCAAGGTCGAAGTCTTCGTCGGCGCCATGCTCGGCGTCATGCTCGCCTTCCTCTTCAGCTCCCTCGCCATCCGCTCGGTTGGCAAGGCTGCCGGCTCGATCATCGAAGAGGTTCGCCGCCAGTTCCGCGAAAACCCCGGCATCATGACTGGCGAGGTGCGCCCCGACTACACCCGCGCCGTCGATATCACCACCCGCGCCGCCCTCCACGAGATGATCCTTCCCGGCATCCTCGCCGTCGGCCTCCCCATCCTCACCGGCGTCATCTTCCGCTATGCATTTGGCGGCGATGGCAACGAAGGCTGGCTCTCCGTCGCCGGTATGCTCATGGTCGGCACCATCGGCGGCGTTCTCCTCGCCACCTACCTCAACAACACCGGTGGCGCCTGGGACAACGCCAAGAAGTTCATCGAAAGCGGTGGACTCAAGGATGAAGAGGGCAACGTCATCGGCAAGGGCTCCGAGACCCACGCCGCCGCCGTTGTCGGCGATACCGTCGGTGACCCCTTCAAGGACACCGCCGGCCCCGCCCTCCACGTCCTCGTGAAGCTGCTCAGCACCATCACCCTCGTGCTCGCCCCGCTGTTCATCAGCTAAGGCACGCCACCACCGTTCACACGCAGGCCCCGGAGCAATCCGGGGCCTGTTTGCTGCCCGCCTCTCTTTCTGTGAAGCGCATCACAGTCCGCCCCACTTCCCCCTTGAGACCGCTGGCTGGTTCCTCTACGCTCACCCGGATGATGTCATCTGGGTGCCCCGGTGCGGTCAACCATGCAGGCGCAGCTCCCTCCCAGGGGGGCATGCGCGGGCACGGTAATCGTTTCCCGGGGGATTCAGGGGCGTAAGCGAACACCTTCCCGCTGCAACGCTGAAGGCCCACCACACCAGGTGGGCCTTTCGCGTTACCACCTCAGGAGCACCCCAGTGAACTCTCCCTTCGAAGGCAGCCTCATCCGCCTCCGCGCTCGCGAACCCGAAGATGTCGACCGCGCGATGCTCTGGCTCAACGACCCGGAGGTCCGGCAGTTCCTTGGCCGCCAGTACCCCTTCTCCCGCAAGGAAGCGACCGAGCGGCTCCTTTTCGCACCGTCTTTCGATGCCGCCCTGTTCGCCATCGTCCGTAAAGAAGACGGCCTCCTCATCGGTGACTGCGGTCTCTTCGGCGCGAGCCGGGAGAACCGCGGCGCCACCCTCGGTATCCAGATTGGCGACAAGACCTGCTGGGAGGGCGGCTATGGCACCGACACGATGCGCACCCTCTGCCGCTTCGGCTTCGACGTCATGAATCTCCACCGCATCCAGCTCCACGTCCTCTCCTGGAATGAACGCGCCATCCACGTCTACGAGAAGGTCGGCTTCCACCGCGAAGCGCTCTACCGCGATGTCATGTTCCGCTTCGGGAAATACCACGACATGGTCGTCATGGGACTCCTCCGGGGAGAACTGCGATGAGCTCCTTTCCGTCTCCACTCGAAGGACGCCTGGTTCGTTTGCGGGCTCGCGAGCCGCAAGATGAAGCGGCGTTTCACGCCTGGTTCAATGACTACGCCGTCACCGAATTCCTGGCCATCCGCTACCCTGTTTCCCACCTCGCCGAGCGCAGCATGTTGGACAGTGAACCGGCGCTTCGCCATGAACGCGCGGCGTTCTCCGTGGAGACACTCGGAGACGGTGTCCTCATCGGCAACTGCGAGTTGCGCGTTCCGGCGCCCGAGAACCGCTGCGGGAACGTCGGGATCGCTATCGGCCACACCGGATACCGCGACCGCGGCTACGGCACCGACGCGATGCGCACCCTCTGCCGTTTCGGATTCACCATGATGAATCTCCACCGCATCGAGCTGACCGTCGACGCGACGAACGCCCGTGCCCACCATGTCTATCGAAAGGTCGGTTTCGTGGAGGAGGGCCTTCTCCGTGATCACCGATTCATCTCCGGAGCCTACCGCGACACTGTCGTCATGAGCATTTTGCGCAACGAATTCCAGGAGGACCCACTGTGACGTCGATCTTCGAAGGCAGCCTCATCCGCCTCCGCGCTCGCGAACCCGAAGACGCCCCCCTCCTCTACAAATGGTTCAACGACCCGGAGGTCACCGAACATCTGGTCATTCGGTACCCCCTCTCGATGAAATCCGAACGCGACTTCATTGAAAGCGTCGCGAAGCCCGATTACAGCCACGCCGGCTTCGCAATCGAAACTCTTGCCGAAAGCCGCCTCATCGGCGGTATCGACCTCGTCAAGCCCAGCCCCGAAAACCGCAGCGCCGAGCTCGGTATCGCCATCGGCGACAAATCCTGCTGGGACGGCGGCTACGGCACCGATGCCATGCGCACCCTCTGCCGCTTCGGCTTCGAGATGATGAACCTCCACCGCATCCAGCTCGAGGTCTACGCGCCCAACGACCGCGCCCGGCACGTCTACGAAAAGGTCGGGTTCGTAGTGGAAGGCCGCCTCCGGGACGCGCTCTTCAAGTACGGCCGCTACCACGACATCCTCGTCATGTCGCTCCTCGAAGGCGAACTGCGGGACGAATAGCCCCCGTGTCGCGGCCCTTGCCTGGTGTGCCGTTAATCGCACGGGCCGTACCCTTGCCTCATTCCACGCACCACCCGGAGGGACCGCCGCTTGTCCATCGAACTCGTCGGCTGGGCCGCCGTCATCCTCACCCAGGTCTTTTGGATCCCCAACATCTCCCGGATCCTCAAGACCCGCGATGTCCAGGGCTACTCCCTCCCC
>Ga0209476_10000769_pt1 | contig 22059 bp, 18 predicted proteins | sample KloWWTrecipitate_FD_187179 | JGI IMG/M metagenome (GOLD analysis project Ga0209476, IMG submission 187179) | Active sludge microbial communities from Klosterneuburg, Austria, studying microevolution and ecology of nitrifiers - Klosterneuburg... | ecosystem: Engineered > WWTP > Aerobic digester... | reverse complement strand
CGGACTATGCGCGTGTGTACGGGGTGTATGCGTGGGTGCATAAGGCTGTGAAGGTGATTGCGGACAATGTGTCGGCTTTGCCTGTGCTGGTGGTGGACGGGGCTGGCAAGGGCGTAGGGGGCCATCCTGTGGGCGAGTTGCTGGCCTATGGCAATGATACGCAGACGGGGGCGGATGTGTGGGCGCTGTGGTGCGTGCATATGCTGTTGGGGGGGGAGGGGCCGGTGGAGTTTGTGCCGGATGGCCGGGGGCGGCCTGTGGAGATGTGGAATCGGCGGCCTGACCATTTGGCGGTGATCCCTGATATGAGCAGACCGGATTTTCCTGCGGCGCTGGAGTATCGCTATGCGGAGTTGCGACCGGCGGATGGGCGGACGATTCCGGTGGATAGGTTGCTTTTTTCTCGGTTTGCGAATCCGTTGAATGTGTGGCGGGGGCTGGCCCCGATTGCGGCGCTGCGGGAGGGGATTGCGATTGATCTGTTTGCGCAGAATTGGAGCAAGTCTTTTCTGAAGAACAATGCCAGGCCGGACTTTGCGCTGGTGGCACCGCAGGGGATTACGCCGACGGAGCGGGAGCGGTATCTGGCGGAATTTTTGCGCAAGGGGCAGGGCAATCCGCATTTGCCGGTTGTGTTGGAGGAGGGGATCACGGACATTAAGACGTTCTCGTTTGCGCCGAAAGATATTGAGTGGCTGGAGCAGCGGCGCTATTCGCGGGATGAGGTGGGGGCGGTCTTTGGTGTGCCGGATGAGATTATGGGGTATGGGAAGGACACCTACGAAAACTTTCAGACGGCGCTGGCGGTGTTGTGGACGTTGACGCTGGTGCCATTGGTGCAGCGGCGGGACGCGGCGTTGCAGAAGTTTTGCCAGCGGGCGGGTCTGCTGCGGGCGGGGGAGAGGGTAGAGACCGACCTGAGCGGTGTGGATGTGTTGAACGAGGACCTGAAGCCGAAGGTAGAGATAGCGGGCAAGCTGTGGACGCTGGGTGTGCCGTGGAATGTGATTGATGAGCGGCTGGGGCTGGGTGTGGGGCCTGTGCCGGGGGGTGAGGTGGGCTATTTGCCGACGAGTGTGGCGGCGGTAGGGCAGGCAGCAGCCCAGGCAGCAGCCCAGGCTGGGGCAGAAGAGCAGGCGCGGGCGGCTGAGGTGCGGCGGCTGCGGACATGGGCGGGGAAGCGCAAGAACCCAGACCCGGCAGAGTTTGCCAGTGCGCTGCTGAGTGAGGCGGAGAAGGCGGCTGTGGTGGCGGAGGTGAGCGGGGGCGCAAATTTTTTCTTGCGTGGGGCGACTACCCATAAGGCGCCGGCGCTGGATGACCCGGAGGGCGAGCAGGCGGACAGGATGGCCGTGGAGAATGCTGCGGAGGAGAATATAGGGAAGGCGCTGCACAAGCAGGGGAAGGCTGTTGTGGCGGCTGTGCAGGCGAATGGGACTGTGCAGGCAGCGGAGGAGGCGGTGGGGGCAACACGGGGCACGGCAGCGGATGCGTTGCGGCGGGCGCTGGTGGAGGCGGTGGATCTGGGTGTGTCGGTGGCTGTGGGGCAGTTGGAAGGCATTGGTTACGGCTTTGATTGGACGCTGGCGAACACGGCGGCCAGGGATTGGGCCACACGCTACAGTGGGGAACTGATACGGCAGATTGATGAGGCGACATTGCGCCAGGTGCGGCAGGCGGTGGGGGCGTGGGTGGAGAATGGGGAGCCTCTGCACCGGTTGGTGGCTGAGTTGGAGCCGACTTTTGGACGGCGGCGGGCGCGGTTGATTGCGAGCACAGAGGTGACGAGAGCCTACGCTGAAGCGAATATGGAGGCGTACCGGCAGAGTGGGGTGGTGGCGGGGACGCAATGGCGAACGAGCAATGATGAGCGGGTGTGCCCGGTGTGTGGGCCGCTGGGGGGTGTGGTCTTTGGGGCAGAGGGGGCAGAGCCGCAGAGTATAGGTACGCAGCGGACTGACGGGCTGGTGGCGGCGCTGGGGAATTTGTTTGTGCACCCGGGGGGTGGGGGTGCGGCGGGGAAGTTTACGGGGCGAAGTTATGCGCATCCGCCGGCGCATCCGGGGTGTAGGTGCTGGATTGTGCCGGTGGTGGGGGGATAATGCGTTGTTATCATCCGATGTTGTTGCGTGTAGTCAAGGAGTGGGGCGGGCGGGGGGAATGCCTGGAGTGAACGAATTAGAGTGGATGTAGAGTGTACTGGATGGTGGGGGGGGTATGGCGAGTATTGAGATTCGCGGGATACCGGAATTGGTGGCAAAGCTGGGCAGTGGGGTGGCAATGCAGACGTTGCGCCCACCGATGCAGCGGGCGGTGATGCGGGTGCACAATGGGATTGCGGTGGCTCCTCCCCCTATTGCGCCGGGGCTGTGGGCGGCGAAGACGAGCAGGCGGCAGAAGGGGTGGTTTTTTGCGGCGTTGCGGCGGGGGGAGATTGATGGACAGCGGACGGGGACGCTGGCCAGGCGCTGGCTGACGAGGGTGGATGTGGGTGCTACGGGGTTGACGGGCACTGTGGGCAATAATACGAGCTATGGGCCGTGGGTGCAGTCGTCGATGTTTCAGGCGGCTTTTCATGTGGGGCGGTGGGTGACGGATGTGCAGGTGGTGGCCCAGGAGGAAGGGGCGATTGTGGCTGATTTTCATGTAGCGATTCAGGCGGCGCTACGCTAGGCGGGGGGAGGCAGGGCGATGGAGCGCAAGAATTTTGAGATCACAAAGTCTGAGGATGGGTGGATGGTGGCCTCCACGCCGGCGGTGGACCGGGACCGAGACCGGGTGATGCCGATGGGCGCTGACCTGGTGGACTTTGGCAAGAATCCGGTGTTGATTTTCGGGCACAATTATAGTGAGCCGTGGAGCATTATTGGGCGGGTGGCGGAGACGGTGGTGGGGCTGGATGGTATCCGTTTTCGGCCTGAGCTGCGGCAGGCGGCCAACGACGCGGACCCGATGAATGTGGTGCGGCTGTTGTGGGATGAAGGGCTGTTGCGGGCGGCCTCCATCGGGTTCAATCCGTTGGAATGGAAAGAGAACGAGTTTGGCGGCAAGGACTTCACCAAGTGGAGTCTTCTGGAGATTTCTTTGGTGCCCATTCCGGCGAATCAGGAAGCGCTGCGGATGGCGGCAAAGGCGATGAGCCAGGCCGCTGAATTGGTTATATCGGCTGGCACTGTGGAAGCGGAGGCGGAAGGGGAGACTGAACCGGAGGCAGGGGCAGCGGGCAACGCTGCGCTGATGGTGGAGGAGGAACCGGAGGCTGAGGTGGAGACGGAGGCTTTGCTGGGTGCTATCGGTGAATTTTTGAGCGGCGCTTTGGCGCACATAGAGGAGCTACGACGATGAGTAATATGGATGTGGTGCTGGGCCAGATGGCCGAGATTACCGAGCAGATCAAGGGTTTGAAGGCGGAGGGGCGCAACCCGAAGAGTGAACTGCGCTGGGACGATGTGAAGAAGGACTTCGGCGATCACATCGAACTGATGGTGAAGGCGCAGATGGCAGAACAGGCAGCCAGTCGGCCTGTGTATCCCGGCGATGCCATTGTGCATGGCGGGGGGGTTGAAAGCCTGAAGAATAACCGTTATCAGCGGTTTGTGAAGAGCTTTGCGCAGGGGCAGAGCCACAAGTATGGCGGGCAGGACATCAAGCCTGTTGACCTCTTCCTGGCCTACAAGATGCTGGAAGGCCAGCATGAGCATTTCAGTCCGCAGATGGGGGGCAAGGCGTACCAGCCCAGCGAGGATTTGAAGATGGCGCTGAAGGCGATGACCAGCACGGGGGCCGGGACTGGTGATGAGCTGGTGCCCACGGGCATGGCGGCGCAACTGTGGGAAGATTTCTTCTTGGCGAGCCGGGTGGTATCTGCCCTGGTGCGGATTCCTATGCCGACGAACCCATTTGATGTGCCCCTGGGCCTGGGTAATGTGACCTGGCGCAAGGGCAGTGAGAACACTGCCACCACTGCCAGCAACCCGGCCACGGCCAAGAGTACCCTGACCGCCACTGAACTGGTGACGGAGCAGAATTGGAGCTACACGCTGGACGAGGATGCGATTGTGGCAATGGCCCCGGCCTTGCGCGCACGGCTGGCGCAGAGCGGTGGCGAGATTATGGACGACTTTGCATTGAACGCTGACGCCACCAACGCGGCCACGGGCAATATCAACCTGGACGATGCCGACCCGGACAATGATAGCTATTACCTGACCGATGGGCAGGACGGCATCCGGCATCAGTGGCTGGTGGACAATACGGCGATGGGCGAAACAGCGGGCGGCGATGCGCTGGTGGAGGCGGACATTACGGCGGCCCTGGCGAACATGGGCAAGTATGCGGCGACCCCCACCAACATGGCGCTGATCACCGACGTGGCGACCTACCTGAACGGGCTGCTCTCGCTGACCAATGTGGCGACGGTGGACAAGTTTGGGCCGGGGGCCACCATTCTGACCGGCCAGTTGGCGGCCTACCGTGGTATCCCGATCATCATTTCGGCCAGCCACCCGCTGACCGAGGCAGACGGCAAGGTATCGACCACGGCGGCCAGCAACACGCTGGGCAGCATCAGCATTGTCAACCGGGACGCATGGTATGTGGGCTTTATCCGTGACCTGCTGATTGAGGTGGATCGGGACATTCAGAAGCGCCAGTACATCATGGTGACTTCGATTCGTGAGGCTGTGGCTGCGCGTGGTACACGCAGCACGAACACCCACACGGCTGGTGTGTATCGGATTCTGGTATAGGTACGGCTGGGCCGGGGGTGGGGATTCCTGCCCTCGGCTGGGCCGCTGGAGAGGGCGGGCACAAGGGAGAAGAGGGCGGGCACAAGGCCACGCCCCTACGGGATGATAAGAAACGCTTATCAGCCCAGGCAAATTCATGGGAGGGAGACGGACAATGGCAACTGAATTTGATCCAGGGAAGTTTGGGGCGATCCTGGCGATTCCTTTTACGAAGACGAATATGACCACGGGCGCGGCCAACGAGGACTTGACCTTTGCGGGTGGGGCGCTGCCCTACTTTGTGGCACCGGGGGCGGGCAGTGTGATTGGGATTTCGGCCAACTGCGCGGCGGTTACGGGTGGGACGATTACGCTGAAGCCGCACAGCGCCAGCACGGAGTTCACGGACACGGGGATTCCGACCACAGTGCTATCCAGCACGGCGGACACGAACGGCGCGTATGCGACTGTGCGGCCTGGTGCGCTGACCTTTGCGGCGGGGGCGACGTTGGGGATTAGCGCTACGACTACGACCACGCTGGACCCGACCAACACGCTGGATGTGGATGCGGTGTTGTTTATTCAACTGAATCCGTAGGAGAGGCAGACGATGAGCGCACGTCCCTGGGGTAAGATTCTGGTATCGACACGGCTGGAAAAGGTGGTGAGCAGCCTGTTCTTTCAGGTGTGGATGGAGTTGACGAGTAAGGGGTTGCGCCCTGGGGATGGTGCGCTGTCGGTGCGGGGGAAGGTGGCACACAAGGCGCAGAATGATTGTGTGCGGCATTTGCTGGCGGGGGATTGGGATACGCTGTTGACGTTGGACAGTGACGCGGATGTGAGGCCGGAGTTCCTGGCGCAGTTTCGGGATTATGAGCCGGGCTGGGAGTACGATGTGTTGCAGGCTTTTTACCCGCGGCGGGGCTGGCCGCCGAGGGCGATCTGGATGAAGAAGAATGCCCTGGGCCAGACGATGGAGTACTTTATTCGGGATCCCAATGCGCTGGATGATGTGGACATTGCGGGGACGCACGCCTGTCTGATTCGGCGGGAGGTCTTTGTGAAGATGTTGGGGGAGGCTGACCGGAATGTTTTTGAGTGGTTTTTTTACCCACGCAATGAGGAGATGAGTGAGGACGGCGCTTTTAGTCAGGAGGCCATTGCAGCGGGCTTCCGGGTGGGGGCGACCAGTGCGGTGCGGGCCGGGCACATCTGCGAGATTACGACGACGTGGGAGAGTTATCAGGAGTATTTGCTGTACAGCGGGCGGACGGTGCTGTTGGACCGCTATAGTTGGCTGGCACGGCAGATTGGGGAGTTTACGGGGGAGAGCAGTGAGATGGTGATTGCCAGGAGTACGCAGGGGGTTGACGCGCTGCGTGCGACCTGGCAGGCGATGAACCCGCAGACGGCGGCAGAGGAGCGGGTGTTTTACCAGACGGTGGGGGCTGACGCTTATTTGTATGAGTTGCTGGCCTGGAACTGTTCGCCGTTCTATCAGCGGATTCTGGACGGGCTGAAAAGTATTCAGAATTGCCGGGTGCTGGTGATCGGCGTGGGACTGGGCACGGAGGCGGAGACGCTGCTGGAGCAGGGGTGCGCTGTGACCTGCTATGATTTGCCGGGACGGTTGCGGGATTTTGCGGAGCGGCGGCTGGCCGGGCGGGATGTGCAGTGGCTGGATGGTTTGAACGTGTATGAGCGCTTTGACGCTGTGGTGGCGGTGGACACGTTGGAGCACATCCACCCCAGCGAGATTGGGGCGACGTTGGAGAGAATCGGGCGGCTGCTGGCCATGGGTGGCACGCTGTATGCGCACAACAATTGGGCGCAACAGGAGAGCTACCCCATGCACCACGACAATGAGGCGGCTTTTGATCTGTGGTGTGAGGCGGAGGGGCTGAGGAAGGTGGGGGAGAACAGATGGTCACGCTAAGGGCAGTGAGCGGGTATGCGAACCGGGAGCGGGTATACCGGGCGGGTGAATGTTTTGGTGTGGACGAGGGTACGGCGGCCTGGCTGGAAGCGGATGCGCCGGGGGTTTTTGTGCGGGTGGCTGAGCGGGAGGAGCAACCGGACGGCAAGGCCCTGGATGCACCGACGGAAAACAAGATGCTGAAAAGCGCACCGGCTGACAAGGCGACGGGGCGACCCCGGCGCAAAGGATAGCAGCAATGGCGGACTATTGTACGGCGGCGAATGTGAAGGCGGCGGGGCGGCTGAATATATCCGGGGCGGTTTATGACACGGAACTGGCGGCGCTGGTGACGGCGGCGAGCCGGTGGATTGACCGGGCGACGTGGGGGTTGACGGATGCTTTCAAGGCGACGGCGACGGCTACCCGGTATTATGGGTTGAGTGCTGTGGGCGGGAAGTCTCTGCATCTGGATGCGCCGGTGCTGTCGGTGTCTACGCTGACGAACGGGGATGCCAGTGTGATGGGCAGCGGGAGCTACTGGCTGATGCCGCGCAACAGTGGTTACTACTGGACGATTGAACTGAAGAGCGGGTATGCCTGGTCTTTGGCGGTGGATGGGTGGATAGCGGTGGCCGGGGTGTGGGGCTACAGCGCCACGGTGCCGGAGCCGATTGTGGAGGCGACGGCGATGTTGGCGGGCTGGATGTTTAAGCGCTACCAGGCGGCGTTGCAGGACAATGGGGCCAGCCCTGAGATGGGGCAGATTGTGTATGGGGAGGCGATCCCGAAGCAGGTGATGGCGCTGATTGCACCGTATAAGCGAGGGCCGCTGTGAGAAGGCAAAAGGGAGAAGGGGAAGGCAAAAGGCAAAAGGGGAAGGCAAAAGGGGGTAGACCATGAGCCTGGCTGCAGCGGTGACGGCGTTGGTGACGGTGGCGGGGGGGGTGAGTGGGGTGGTGCGGGCCTACAGTGACCCACCGGAGAGTATCAGTGAGTTCCCGGCGGCGCTGATCTATGCGCAGAGCGGGACGCTGGAGGGGGTGAGCAGGGGGCTGAGCCGCAATATGCACCAGGTGCGGATTGATATTCTGAGTGAGCGCACGCAACTGCCCCAGGCGGTGAACGAGGCGAAGGCATGGCCGGATAGTCTGTTGGGCAGGCTGCGGGCGGATGAGACGCTGGGCGGTGCGGTGAGCGGTATTGTGTGGCCGGTGACGTATGAGGCGATAGCCATGCAGTACAACGCCCTGACGCACTACGGGATGCGCTTTGTGGTGCCGGTGAAGATTATGGAGGCGGTATGACCAAATACATAGGCGCGGGGGATTGGTTTCCCGGTGTTCCGGCCAGGGATTTGAGCGACGCAGAGACGGCGCAGCACGCTGAATTTCTGGCGACAGCGACGGGGCACAAGCTGTACGAATCGGACGTGACGGCGGCGGTGGCGCTGACTGATGTGGCCGGGATTGGGGAGAAGACGGCGGCGGCGTTGGTGGCGGCGGGGATTGCTACGGCCCAGGCGCTGGTGATGTTGGACGCGGAAGCTGTGGACGCCCGGCTGGATGGAACTTTGGATTATGTGACTGTGGATAAGGTGCGTACATGGCAGGCGGCTGCTACGGCGCTATTGGCCCCAACGGGCAAAGAGGAGGAGTAGGCTATGGCATACGGGCCAGCAAGTGCAAACGTGGTGCAATTGGGACGGGAGACTACGGCGGGTACTGCGGTAGCGGCGACGGTGGTCTGGCGGGGGCCAGCTACGGACATCGAAGACACGCAGGTGGTGATGCGCCCTGGGGAGGAAGAGAATGTGGGGCTGTTGGTGCCGACCAGCCGGGCGTATGTGGCGCAGTTGGGGGCGGCGCTTTCGTTGCCCGACACTGAGGCGACTTTTGAGCATATCCCGCATGTGTTTGAGGCGGGGATCAAGACGGTATCGACCAGTGGCACGACTGGGGCGTGGGTGCGCAGTGGGTATGCGCCGGGGACGAATGCGGCCAACACGATCAAGACGTACACCATTGAGAGCGGGAATGCCATTGCTGGGGATGGCAATGAGATGGAGTACGGCTATGTGGAGAGTTTTACGCTGAGCGGCAAGGCGGGCGAGGCGTGGAAGGTAGCCTCTAACTGGCGGGGACGGCAGAAGACGGTGGCGGCGTTGACGGCGGCGCTGAGTGTGGCGGCGGTGGAGGAGATGCTTTTTGGCAAAACTTCTTTCTATGTGGATGCCACTGGCGGCACGGTGGGCACCACGCAGAAGACGGGGACGCTGCTGGAAGCATCCATCACGGTGAATACGGGGATCCAGGGGGTTTTTGCGGCGGACGGGACGCTTTACTTTACTGCGCACAAGATTGTGCCGCCCAGCCTGGAGTTTACCATTACGCTGGAATTGGAGAATACGAGCGGGCTGGTAGCGGCGGAACGTGCTTTTTGGAAGAGCCAGGCGATCCGGCTGTTTCAGTTGTCGTGTGCGGGGAGCAACAGCCGGGCATGTGAGATGACGTGGGCCGGGCAGTACACGAGCATTGGCAGCTACCAGAACAGCAACGGCAATACAACGGTGCAGTTGAGCGGCAAGGCTATCTACAGCAGTACGGATGCGCTCTTCTTTGATTTCAGTGTGACCAATGCATTAGCGGCACTGTAGGAGGTGTGTGTGAGTTTCTTTGACAAGCAGACGGTGACGGTGGAGATTGATGCGGAGAACAGCGTGACGGTGCGCAAGTTGACGTATGGGGAGCAGCAGGCGGCGATGAGCGCGGCGATGAGCTTTGAGATGACGCTGGGGATGGGTGGCAAGGGCAAGCAGCCGGGGGCGGCGACGGGCAAGTTGGACCCCTTTCGCATGAAGCGGGAGGAGCTGTGTGCGGCGGTGGTGAGCTGGGCGGGGCCGGGGTTTGACGGGCGGCCTGTGACCCGGGAGAACATTGAGGCGCTGCCGCCGGAGGTGATTGATACGATTCAGCAGGCGGTGGATGGGCTGAACGCTGGACTGGATGATGACGAAAAAAAAGTCTGAGCCGGGTGTATGAGTATGCGATCATCCATGAGAACCCACAACCGGATACCGGGCGCTATGGGGCAGAGTTTGCCATTTGCCAGGAGATGGGGTGGAGCTGGCGGGAGTTGATGGAGGCGCCTGCTGATTTTGTGGAGGAGATTGGGGAGCGCATGGGCTACCGGGCGAAGTGGCAGGCGCAACGGCGCAAATTCGATCAGGAGAAGGCCGGATGATAAGTGATTCTTATCATCCGGCAGGAGGGGGAGCGGCGCATGGCTGCAATTGACATCATTATTCGAGCGCAGAACCTGGCCAGTGCGGCATTGCGCCAGGTGAGCGGGCAGTTGGAGGGTATTGAGCGGCAGGCGGGCTTTGCGCAGCGTGGATTCAGTGGATTGCAGGGTGTGGTAGGTGCGGGCATGATGGCCGCGGGTGCGGTGGGTGTGGCTGGGCTGGCGGCGTTGGGGGCGGGGCTGTATGCGAGTGTGAACGCCGCGGCCAGCTTTGAGAGCCAGATCAACATCCTATCGGTGGCGGCCAGGAGCAGCGGCACGGCGATGGAGGATTTGAGCGCGGTGGCGTTGCAGGTGGGGTCGGATGCTTCGTTGGTGGGCATATCGGCCAGCGAAGCGGCGGACGCTATGACCAACTTTTACAAGGCGGGTCTGACCACGAACGAGATTTTTGCCGATTTGCAGGGGTATCTGGCGGGGACGGCCCCGCTGACGGGGGCGCTGCGGTCGGCGATTGACCTGGCGGCGGCGAGTGAGCTTGACCTGGCAACGGCCAGTGATGTGGTGGCGGTGGCGATGGCGACCTTTGGGCTGGAAGCCGGGGATGCTGCGCGCATTGCGGACACGCTGGTGGGGGCGGCGGATGCGAGCCTGGCCAGTGTGGGCGGGCTGGCGGAGGGGCTGAAGAATGTGGGGCCGGTGGCGGCGAGTATGGGGATCAGCCTGGAGGAGACATCGACGGCGTTGGCGCTGCTCTCTACACGGGGCATCCAGGGCAGCGAAGCGGGGACGGCGCTGAAGTCTATGCTGCTGAATTTACAACGGCCCACGGCGGCGGTGACGGGGGCGTTGGACGCGCTGGGGGTGAGCCTGTATAACACGGATGGGACGATGCGGGCACTGCCGGATGTGATTGGCTCTTTGGAGGGGGCGATGAGCGGGCTGACTGAGGAGCAGCGGCAGCAGGTGGCGGTGACGCTGGCGGGCAGCTATGGTCTGAGCGCCTTCAATGTGTTGGTAGGGGAGGGGGCTGCGGGCTGGGACGCCATGAGTACGGCGGTGGGCAATGCGGCCACGGCGCAGGAGGTGGCGCAGGCGAGGACGAAGGGATTTCAGGCGGCGATGGAGTCGTTGAAGGGGGCGCTGGAAAGTCTGCTGATCAATGTGGGGATGCCGCTGATTCAGAACTTCCTTACCCCGGCGGCGGCGGCGATGACCAGGCTGATCGGGCGGTTGACGGTGATGGCCCCTAGTGTGGAGGAGGTGCAGGCGGGCTATGAGAGGCTGGTGGCGCAGGGCACGGCGCTGGTGGCGGGTATCAATGCGGTGGTGGGGCCGATTGTGGCTGTCATCGGGCAGTTTGTGGGGTGGCAGGATGTGCTGGTGGCGCTGGGGATTGTGGTGGCGAGTATTGTGCTGCCGGCGTTGTGGGGGATTGTGACGGCGGCCGCGCCGGTGATTGCTATTTTTGCGGCGCTGGTGGGGGCGGTGGCGCTGGTGCGCACGGCCTGGGAGCGGAATTGGGGCGGGATTCGGGAGAAGACGGCGGCGGTGGTTGCCTGGTTACAACCGGCGCTGGAACGGCTGAAATCCTACCTGGACATGATCAAGGGCGGGGATTGGAGCGGGCTGACCAACGCTGTGTTTGCCGATGTGGGGGCGATGCTCAGCGCAGCCAGCGCGACGATTGCGGCTTTTGATTGGGCGGACTGGATTGATGGGGTGTTGGAGTGGGCGGCCTACATTGGCAAGATAGCATGGGACGCTTTCCTGACCCTGTTGGACTGGCAGGTCTACGTCTGGAAACTGGAATGGGATTTGTTTGTGAAGGCGCTGGATTGGGCGGCGGGGTGGGTCACGTCGTTGGACTGGGCGGGGTATGTGTCCAATCTGTCCGATTGGGCTACCTATGTTGGGACGCTGGCCTGGGAGACGTTTGTTTCGGCGTTGACGTGGGGGGCTGAGTACATTACGTCGCTGCCCTGGTCTGACTATGTGACGGCGTTGGGCGAGTGGGGGCAGTGGGTCACGTCGTTGGATTGGGCCGGGTATGTGTCCAATCTGTCCGATTGGGCTACCTATGTTGGGACGCTGGCCTGGGAGACGTTTGTTTCGGCGTTGACGTGGGGGGCTGAGTACATTCAATCTCTGGACTGGGCGGGGTATGTGTCCAATCTGTCCGATTGGGCTACCTATGTTGGGACGCTGGCCTGGGAGACGTTTGTTTCGGCGTTGACGTGGGGGGCTGAGTACATTCAATCTCTGGACTGGGCGGGATTTATCGCTACCTTGTCGGATTGGGGGCAGTGGATTGCCAGCCTGGACTGGACGAAGATTATTACCACGGTGATTGATTGGGCGACGTGGATTCCGGCGCTGGGTTGGAATACGTTTGTCAAACTGCTGGACTGGGCCACGATTGTGGTGGCCTTTGCCTGGACGGAGTGGATCAGCAAGCTGAGTTGGGCGGACTTTGTGGCGGCTCTTTCTTGGGGCGGCGACAAGGTGAGCAAGTTGAGTTGGGCGGACTTTGTGGCGGCGCTGGACTGGGTAGGGAAAATTGCCGAGTTTGCTTGGGATTCGTTTGTGGCGAAGTTGGAATGGCCGCTGATTGCGCAGTTTGATTGGGCGAGTTGGATTGATTCGTTTCGCTGGCCGCGCTTGCCTTCGTTCAGTTGGTCGAGTTGGATTGCGTCGTTCAGTTGGCCGACGCTGCCTTCGTTCAGTTGGTCGAGTTGGATTGCGTCGTTCAGTTGGCCGACGCTGCCTTCGTTCAGTTGGTCGAACTTTATTCCGACTATCAGATGGCCTGCTATTCCGGCTTTTCCGGGGTGGAGCGCTTTGTTGGGTGCGCTGGGCATTGGGCGCAATGCTGCGGGCAGCGGCTTCTTCCCCGGTGGGTTGACGATGGTGGGGGAGCGGGGGCCGGAACTGGTAGCGCTGCCACGGGGCAGCCGGATTGAGAGCAGTGAGCGGACGGGGCGGATGGTGGGCGGCGGCGGGGTGACTGTGAATGTGTACGCCACGGTGAACAGTGGTGTGGACTTGGAAGAGATGGCCTGGCGGGTAGCGCAGACGATTCAGAGACGGGGGCGGTAGGCTATGGCACATGCGCTTTCTTTGGTGATTGGCTCGACGACGATCAGCCTGTCTACCAGCACGAACACTTTGACCGATTACGTGCCGCGCACGCCCAGCGGGGACACCCTGACGGTGACGGAATCCGCCACAGTGTGGATGACGGCGGCCAGCAAGACGGCGTTGCAGACGGCGGTGCAGGCTGTGGAGGATTTCTTTGGGCAGTGCCGACGCCGACAGGCCACGGAGACAGGCAACCGGGGCTATGTAAAATTGCAGGTGGATGGCGACGGTACGGCGTACCGTTCGGAGGTGTTGGACGGGCGGATTGTGCTGGGCGAGGACGCCTTGCGCCATTGGGCCAATGTGGGTGCTGCGGTGTTGATTACATGGACCCGGCGTTTTTTCTGGGAATCGGACAATCTCACATCTATTTTGATTAAGCGCACGGGGATTGCCAAGACGAATGCGGGGTTGACGCTTTACAACCACCACGACAGTACAACCCACGAAAATTTTTTTGATATTGAGGGGGCGGATATTGTAGGCAGTTTGCCTGCGCCGCTTTATCTGTCATTCAAGGCTACAGCGGCGATGAGTAGCAGGCGCTTTTATGTGAGTGGCAACGTTTTCCACACGCCCGCCAGTTTTACGGCGATATATGAGGGAGAGAGCAGCACGGCGGGGGGATCGGTGCAGGCGGATGCCCCTAGCAGCAATGGAAATTTTATGCGGGTGACGTGGACGGTAAGCATTGCACATAGTAGCCTGGCTTATGTCTGGGCGGTGTCGGCGGCGCAGTTGGCCTATGCAAAGGGGGCTTGGGTGCGGGTGCTGGCGCGCTTTGCCAATACGCCTCCTGCCAACTGCTATGCCAAGCTGCATGTGAAATTCGACGCTGCAGCCCCGATCACTTCGCTGTACGAGGGGCCGGAGACTTTGCTGGACAGCAACCGCGGATTGCAGGATTTGGGCAGTGTGCAATTGCCGCCTGGCTATGTGACGGGCAGCCCGACGGCGCTGGCGCTGGTGTTGACTCTGCGGCACACGGGGACAAGTCAACTCGACCTGGACTTCATCCAGTTGAGCGGGCCGGATGGGGTGCATCGGTTTGATCAGCAGGGCTACCAGTTGGAAATTGATGATGTGGTGATAGACGATGGGATTAATGAGAGTGTTTACCTGCTGACCACGGGCGGGAATTCCCAGCATATTGTCGCCAATTATGGTCCTCCTGTTTTTGTGTGGCCGGGGCGGGACATGCGGGTGCGGCTGTTGTTTGATGAGGGGAGCGGGATGGTGATCAGCCGGACGATGACGGCGTTTGCGAGTTATCGGCCACGGCGGTTGACGGTGTAGGGATGACAGGGTGACAAGATGACAAGATGACAAGATGATGGGGTGATAACAAACAGTTATCAGCCGAGGGGAGAGGGAATGGTGTTGCGATGAGTTTGCTGGTGCGCTTCCTGGATAGGGATTTTGATGAGAGCCTGACGCTGGCGGGGATTTCTGTCAGCGTGGAAAACCTTTCCTGGGCAGCGCAGGGCGGACCGGAAGGGGCGACGCTGACTGTGCGCGGTGATGAGCGGGCGCTGTGGCTGATGGATAGTACGCTGCGCTATGGGGTGGAGGTGATCAATGATCGGGGGGAGGCGATCTGGTGGGGGTATGTGCATGGGGTGGAGTTTGCGAAGGGGGCGCTGGCCAAGGGTATATCGTTGGGGCAGATGAGCAATAGTGTGGCGGTGGCCTATGCAACCGACGATGGGGAGACAGGCCGGACGGCGTATGCGGATGATGCGGAGAGTGTGACGACGTATGGCACGAAACAACTGCTGGTGAGCGCTGACAATTTGACGGCGACGGCGGCAGAGGGGCGACGGGCCAATGAGTTGAACCGGCGACGGTTGCCGATTGTCAGCCCGCCTCGGGTGGGAGGTGGCGGTTTTTCAGGGAGCGCGGCCCTGACGGTGACGCTGGAATGTCGGGGGTGGTTTGGGACGTTGGATTGGCGTTATTACAGCCGGGACGAGGGGCGGCTGGTGTATTTGCCGAGCAGCGAGAACGAGCAAAAATTAGGGTGGGGATTGGTGAGCGCCTACATTGGTTTTGAGGCGGGGACGCGGTATGTGTCGCAGCAGTTTGCGGACATGATCAATCTGCGCAAGGGCGATGTTTTTCGCGTGAGTGGTTCGGCGTCTAACGATGGCATCTATACGGTAGAGCAGGGGACGGAACGGGAACGGGCCGTGTATGCAGCCAGCACAATATCATTCGACGCAGCGACGCGGGAGGTGCGGGATAGCGCCAACCGGCTGGGTGCATTTGACGCGCATGATGTGGTGCAGATTGCAGGGTCTTCGTCTAACGATGGATACCGGCGGGTGGAATCGGCCAGTGGGGATGGCAGCAAGGTGGTGGTGCTGGGTACGCTGGTGGATGAGGCGGCGGGGGCCAGTGTGACGATCAGCCGGGGGCATTACATTGTCGTCGAGGAATCGCTGGTGGATGAGTTGCCGGGGGCCAGTGTGACGTTGACGGGGCTGGGCAGTATGGTGGCGCAGTCGTTGCAGGTACTTAGCGCGGAGGGGTGGACGCTGGCGAGGGCGGCTGTGAAGGTGCAGAAGGTGGGCAGCCCGGCGGATAATTTGCAGGTTGCGATCCATGGTGACTCGGCGGGTGTGCCGGGGACGTTGTTGGACTCGGCGACGATTGGGGCGAGCTTGATTCCGGGGCAGGCGGACTGGGTGTGGGTGGATCTGGCGAACACGCAGAGTCTGACGCCGGGTACGTCGTATTGGCTGGTGGTGAGCCGGACGGGGGCGAACAATGCGTTCAATTATTACGAGGTGTTTGTTGATCCTGACCTGGGTTATGCGCCGGAAGTGTTGAGATTGTACAACGGGGCGGCGTGGGTAGTCAGGCTGGTGGATGCGCATTTGCCCTTCCGCCTGGCGGGGCTGGAAGCGACGAATAGGCAGATGGAGAAGTTGCTGACCCGGGCTGGGGCTTTTGTGCCGCGCAGTGAGGTGGCGGCCAGCGGGGTGCAGACGAATCAGTGGCGCTATGGGGACAGTACGGCGCTGGTGGAACTGGTGGACCTGCTCAATTTGGGCACGTCGAATGATGTGCGGATGCTGGCGCGCATGACACGGGAGCGCACGCTGATTGTGGAAGAGGAGCCGACAAGGCCGAGCCAGGTGATTTATTTTTTGCGGGCGGATGGGCTGTTGGTGGACAGGTATAATCAGCCATTGGTGGAGGTGTATCCGCCGGTGGGGCAGTGGGTGGAGGAGAAGGGGATGATCCCGGATTCGGTGCAGGTGTCGGAACTGTTGCGGGCGGGGCCGTTTGTGCTGGAGCGGGCGGAGTATGATGTGGAACGGCAGGCGTGGGGCACAGAGGCACGGGATGCGCTGAGTGTGTGGGAAATGTCGAAGATTCGAGAGGGTTGACCCGTGGCGCAAACAATCACAGAAATTTACCGGCTGCTTCGTCCGTTTATTCAACGCCAAATCAATGAGGCGGTGGGTGGGGGCGAGGGCCGACGCAGCGCGCCGGCGGCGGGGACGATGGGCGGGGATGAGTGGGAGTATGCGGGGAATATGCGGATTGACGCCAATAGCGCGGTGGACACGGTGATCTCGATCATCAATCAGGGCACGGGGACGGCCAGCCTGGATGTGGAGGGAAACATTGTGCTGGGCGGGACTGTGGACGGGGTGGATGTGAGTGAGTTTGTCCTGACGGTGGCGTTGAATGCGGATGTGGACATGGAGGCGATGCGGGTGGCATTCAATGCGATCTCCTGGGCGCAGTTTGCGATCTGGGAGACGTTTGACGATGCGACTCAGCGCGACGTGGGCGAGCCAGGCAATGCGGCGACGATTACGGCGAGTACGCTGATCACGGGGAGCAGCACGCCAGGCTATGGGGCGAAGTGGAAGAGTGTGTATTACACAGATGCCACTGAGGTCTATGCGGGCACGTCTACGGGGGTGGGGAGCGGGTATCTGGAGGACAGTGGGGCGGGGTGGTTTGACGATCAGTATCAGGGGTTTGTGCTGGTGGACAGTGCGGCGGTGCAGCGCGCCATTATCACCAGCACGGCCAGCCCGCGGCGGCTGACAGTGAGCGGGACGCCGGCGGCGGGGGCTTACACTGTGACGGCGGGAGATCCGGCCTATGCGGTGGTTTTTGCCGCGTATGATTGCGCTGACACGGGTGGCTATGGGGATGTAAGGATTGAGGTAACTTTCGATGGGGGAAGCCACTGGTTGACGGTGCTGGATACGAGCGGGGCCACGAATATGATTGGCGGCATTATTGAGATCGCCTGGCCGGGAGATAGCTACGCTTTTCGGGTGACGGTGACGAACGATGGGGCGGGGGAGAGTCCGGTGGTGTACCGGATTCTGGTGTGTACTGACCCGTCGGTGTGGCAGTAATAAGGCAAAAGGGGAAGGCAAAAACAAGAAATGATACCGAGCAAAGAGCAACTGGTTGAGAAGCGGGAGATGTTGCGGGAGTGGCAGGGGCGGCGCTGGTTTGGGCCGGGCAATGAGGGGCGGGTGCGGCTGCATTTGGGCAGTGGGAAGTTTCGCATCCCCAATGCCGTGAATGTGGACCTGACGCCGGAGGCGGATGTGCAGGCGGACATCCGCACGTATGACTACCAGGCGGAGAGTGTGGATGACATTATCTGCCACCATGTGTTGGAGCATCTGCCCATGATGGATGTGCCTCCTCTTCTGGCGAAGTGGGCGGCGGCGCTGCGGCCAGGGGGCACGGTGGAGATCGGGGTGCCGGATATGGACCTGATGTGCCACTACTGGATGCAGACCGACGAGGACGAGAAATGGCGCTGGGACATCTGGCCGTTTTATGGGGGGCAGAGCGATGAACCCTGCACGTATCCTTGGGTGGAGCGACTCTACAATCCGTACATGACGCACCAGAGCGGTTTTACCCTGGGCTACCTGGTGCGGCTCCTCGAAGGGCTGGGGCTGCGCATGGTAGATGCCTTTTGGTACGACGGCCACGATACGCCGTCGGCGTTTGTGCTGGCAGAGAAACCGCACCCCATTGAGCCGACTGTCTTCGAGGAGCAGGCCATCATGGGAACTTTTACGCACCGCTGCGAGTATGTGCCGGCGCTGTGGCAGAGCGCGGCCCGGCATGTGCCTGGCGTGCCGTTCCGCACCCGGGTTCAGCACCAGCTGATCAACAAAGGTATGGAGCTTCTGCGCCGGGATTTCCTGACGTCAGGGCGGCGCTACTGGATATTCCTGGACGATGACATCCAGTTCCTGGCACCGGGGATTGTGGACAGGGCGATCCGGCATTTGATCGCCGGGGGCTACTCGGCCATGAGCGTCTATTCCATGTTTGAGCGGGATTGTCTGGCTGAGGAGTACAGCCCGGCCCGGTATGGGCTGACGGCGGCCAGGGAGACCCAGTGGGCCACGGGCTATTTTGTGCTGGTGGACAGCCAGCGGGTGGGGCACATTCTGCCGGATTTGAGTTTGCCGGATGGGAACACGAGCGTGGATACGTCCTACAGTGTGGCCATGCGAGCGGAGGGGCACAAGATTGGCCTCAGCCCGGATTATGTCTACCACACGTTGAAGCCGGGAAGCTGGGTGAACCCGGCGGTGATTGGGCCGACCAACGAGTATCTGCGCAAAAGGTGGGGGCAGTTCTACTTTGATGTGGCGAAGTACGATCACAATATCATCGGCTGGGAGGCGGTTGACCAGTGAAAATTGTCTGTGTGGCGATTGTGAAAGATGAAGAGGTTGCGCTGCCCGCCATGCTGGAAAGTGTGGCCGGGATTGTGGATGAGTTTGTGATCGTGGACACGGGGTCTACGGACGGGACACGGGACATCATCGCCGAGTATGGGCCTGTCTACGAACGGCCCTTTGTGGATTTTGTGACGACGAAAAACGAGGCGCTGGCCCTGGCTGCGGGCAAGGGCGACTACATCCTCTTCATGGATGCAGACGAGCGGGTGGAGGTTGGTCTCGATAGATTGAAAATGCACGCTGAGGCCGGGGTGTATGCGGTCTCTTGCCTGATTGTGGAGGGCCACAGTGGGGGGGAGATTGTGCAGAGGTATCAACGGCTGCGGTTGTGGCGCAATGATGGCAGTTGGACCTTTGCCGGGCCGGGGGTGCATGAGTGCATTGTGACCGATGGGGGCGAGGGGCACGGGGAGACCGTGACGGACAATGGGGTCTGGGTGCGGCATGACCATCGTCACCGCACGCCGGAGAGCTATCCGGCGCGCAATCAGATGTACATCGGGCTGCTGGAACAAGCGCTGGGAAAAGACCCGGAGGACCGGCGGGCGCTCTTCTACATGGGGCGCACGCAGAAGGACGCCGGGGCCTGGCTGACGGCGATTGAGTTCTATGAGCGCTATCTGGCGTTGCCGATGACGTTTCGGGATGAGTATTGGCAATCGGCCTATGACATTGCTGTGTGTTACCAGAAGATGGGCGAGTACGGCATGGCCATCGATGCGCTGGACATGGCTAGGCGGATTGACCCACGGCGGGCGGAGGCGTGGGTGCTGGAGTGTGAGATGCGTTACGCCCGGCAGGATTGGGCAGGGGTGGAATTGACGGCACGGCAGGCGGCGGCGTTGCCTGTGCCGGAGGATGTACATCTCTTCCAGAATCCGCTGGCGCATGGGTCGATAACAATGGATTATCTTTCCATCGCGCTGGCGCGGCAGAACAAGCAGCGGGAAGCGCTGGAGGAGGCGCTGCGGCTGTTGGCTCTGCGCCCGCTGGATAGCCGGGTGCTGCACAATGTGCGTTTTTTGCGGGGGGCGGCCAACCGGAAGATATTTTTCGCTTTGGGCCATACGCCGGAAGCGGTGTGGGGCGGGATGATTGACCAGGTGGGGGTAGGCGGGGTGGAGACGACCTATTTGGAACTGCCCAGGGTGCTGGCGGCCAGGGGGCACAATGTCTTTGTCTTCTGCCGCTGCGACAAGCCCCATGTGTGGGAGGGGGTGGCCTTTGTGCCCTGGGAGCGGCTGGCAGCGTATGAGGAGCTGCGCCCGGATACGGTGATTACGTCGCGCTGGTTTGAACCTCTGCACCGGGCGGCCTTTGCCGGGGCGCAGAAAATCATTTGGGTGCAGGACGCGCATTTTGCCGACCCGGATTTTCCCGGCACGTATGAGGTGGCCGACCGGGTGGTCTGCTCGTCGCGGTGGCATCGGGATTATATTGCCGAGCGGCTGGGCGAGCAGGTGGGGGCGGAGAAGATTGAGATCATCCCGCTGGGGATTCGCAAGGGCATGTTTCTCGCGCAGAGGCGCAGAGATGCAGCGGAAGAGGGGAAAATCAGGGGGCGGGTGGTCTACTCCTCTAATCCAGACCGGGGGCTGCGCCACCTGGCGCAGATGTGGCCGACGTTGTGCGGGGCCAGACCGGATTTGTCGCTGCGCATCACCTACGGCTGGGAGGGGCTGCGCACGTGGGGGGATGGCGCTGAGTGGCTGGCCCACTGCGAGCGCACAGAGGCGGAGATTCGGGGGCTGTTTGCCGGGTGGCAGAATGTGACCTTCACCGGGCGGCTGCCGAAGGCGGAACTGTACGATGAGTTGGCCCAGGCGGAGGTCTGCCTCTACCCCAACAATTTCCAGGAGACGTTCTGCCTGACGGCGCTGGAATGTCAGGCGGCGGGGACGCCGATGGTGACGACGGCGTGGGGGGCGTTGACGACGACGCTGAGCCACGATTGCAACATCCTGATCGCCGGAGACCCTGGGAGTGATGCGTACCAGGCGACGTTTGTGGCGGAAGCGCTCTCCCTGCTGGGTGACGCTGAGCGCCTGGCAGAGTACAGCGCGCTGTGCAAGCTGCATGTGGGGCGGGCGCTGGTTGATTGGGGCGAGATTGCCGAGCCGTGGGAATATCTGTTGTACGGGAGTAAATAGACCATGCCTGTGATCCTCAGTGCGCCGGGTGGCGTTATCTACAAAAACCGATTGCCCGCCGAGGTGGTGGGGCCGACTGGCCCGATTGGGCCGGATGGGGCTGTGGGGCCGCAGGGTGTGACTGGCAATCAGGGCAACCAGGGTATACAAGGCTCCACCGGTGTGACTGGCAGCCAGGGCATTACCGGGGTGCAGGGTGTGCAGGGTAGCCAGGGCGTGCAGGGAGCGCAGGGGGCTACCGGTGTGCAGGGCATTACTGGTGTGCAGGGTGTACAGGGCAATCAGGGTGCGACGGGTGCGACTGGTATCCGGGGCATCACCGGCAGCCAGGGTGTGCAAGGGGTGCAGGGGGTGACTGGCGATCAGGGGGCGCAGGGCAGCCAGGGTGTGACTGGTGTGCAAGGCGTTCAGGGCAATCAGGGTGCGACCGGTGCGACTGGTATCCGGGGCATCACCGGCAGCCAGGGTGTGCAAGGGGTGCAGGGGGTGACTGGCGATCAGGGGGCGCAGGGCAGCCGGGGTGTGACTGGTGTGCAGGGTGTACAGGGCAATCAGGGTGCGACCGGTGCGACTGGTATCCGGGGCATCACCGGCAGCCAGGGTGTGCAAGGGGTGCAGGGGGTGACTGGCGATCAGGGGGCGCAGGGCAGCCAGGGTGTGACGGGTGTGCAAGGCGCTCAGGGCAATCAGGGTGCGACCGGTGCGACGGGTATCCGGGGCATCACCGGCAGCCAGGGTGTGCAAGGGGTGCAGGGGGTGACTGGTAGCCAGGGTGTACAGGGCAGCCAGGGTGTGACTGGTAGCCAGGGTGTGCAGGGGGCTGCTGGCGCTACGGGCGTGCGCGGTAGCACGGGGATTACTGGCGCTCAGGGGGCGCAGGGCAATGACGGCCCGCAGGGTGTGACTGGCGTGCGTGGTATCACTGGTGTGCAAGGCCCGCAGGGGGCGCAGGGCAGCCAGGGCAATACCGGGCTGGCTGGTGTGACTGGGGTGGGTGGTCCCCAGGGGCCGGGGGGGGCTACTGGTGTGCAGGGCGTCCAAGGCAACCAGGGCATCACCGGAGCGCAGGGTGTCCAAGGCATTCAGGGTAGCACCGGTGTACAGGGTGCCCAGGGCGTGACTGGTAGAACCGGTGT